>Ga0307378_10010570_pt1 | contig 11972 bp, 10 predicted proteins | sample UN1MG_FD_202238 | JGI IMG/M metagenome (GOLD analysis project Ga0307378, IMG submission 202238) | Soil microbial communities from Risofladan, Vaasa, Finland - UN-1 | ecosystem: Environmental > Terrestrial > Soil > Coastal area > Acid sulfate soil | place: Finland: Risofladan, Vaasa | collected...
ATCCGTGACTCACTGCCAGTGTATCTCCCTCTAGCGTTACACTATCAACTTCACTGTGGTTTTCCCGCTTGACCAGCTTCAAGTCTCGGCCAAGATAGGGGATAGTATCGCCACTCCCGAGTTCCTCGTCGGCATAAAGCGATTGGAAATTGCTACATCTTGCCAGGCTACTTGAGATCCATCGTTCCTTCGCTTCTAGAAGTCCAGGGAGTTGCCCAATCTTGTAAGAGTGAGGAACAACTACCGTAAGCCCCGTTTGTCGGCTCACCTCGAGCCGAACATGCCTTGCCCTAAGGCTTCGCTTGACTGTATATGTGATAGTTTGCCCATTAATACTGGTTTCACGTTTCTCTACCATAGTTGGTTGATGCCAAGTTTCTCGTGCCATGTCTATAGTCTAGAGGTTCAACATATTGTCTGTCTAGAACATAGGGCAGAAGGAAGAGAACGACGGCTTAAAGTCACAAAAGCCTGTTTTGTTACCTCACTACACAAACTGACAGTTCGTGCGATTATCAGTAGCTCATTCTGAGGAAATAGCGCGCTTGCTTATCAGAGAAGGGGCCTTTATCATATGAAGAATGGAGGTGATAGTAAGTTGAAAAATTACGAATGTGTCGAAGTTAAGCATCATAAGAATGTCGGGAAAACGATTGAAGAATACGAAAGGAATGGCTGGCATCTCCACACTTATCAAACGGCTGGCATGGGTGCGGGCCCAATGTCATATATCGTTAATCATTACTTGTTGTTTGAGAGAGACAAGTGAGCTAGGTGTTGTTAACAAAAAAGTGGGAAGCTCCGAAGCTAATAAAATAGCGGCTTGTTAAACGGACTGCGTCCCAGTCTGTGATAGCCAGCAGAGCGTACCGTATTTTCTTGGCGACCCAGGCTCCTCTTGTATTGGAAGAGAGTGCGGATTGACGGTTCTCGCTAGTCTCCATATAATGCACACAGAGGGTAGAGTGGGGAGGGCCCGAAAGCTTGGATCGACCAGCTTCATTCAGCAAGGGGCGCGGAATAGCAAGGAAAAGAGAGCTGTGGGCCGGCTAATATAAATACCGGATGAACGTAGGTTCAGAGAAATAACGCGAATATCTAAGAAATTGTGAGGTGACGATCATGTTTGATGTGATTATCAAGAACGGAAAGGTGATTGATGGGGCGGGTAACCCGTGGTTCAAAGCGGATGTGGGAATCAATGGACAAAGAATATCGGCAATCGGCAGGTTGAGTGCTGAAAAAGCATCAGAAATCATAGATGCTGATGGGCTGGTGGTATCTCCGGGCTTCATAGACATGCACTCTCATTCTGACCTCGAGTTGCTGGTGAATCCAAAGGCGGAGAGCAAGATCAGACAAGGAATAACAACTGAAGTTATCGGAAACTGCGGGGAATCTGCCGCTCCCTTAAATGACCTCATGAAAGAAGAGACTAGGAAGACCGAGCCGCTTATTGAAGAGGCCAAACTGCAACTTGATTGGTCGACGATGAAAGACTACTTGAATAGATTAGGTCGGCAGGGGGTGGCTATTAATGTCGTTCCTCTGGTAGGGCACGCAAACTTGAGGGTTTGTACCATGGGATTTGTTGATAGATCGCCAACAAAGACAGAACTAGAGGGAATGAAGAAGAGGTTAGCGCAGGCAATGGAAGAAGGGGCCTTTGGCATATCCACGGGGCTAATTTACCCACCCGGTTGTTACGCCGAAACTGACGAGCTGGTAGAACTCTCTAGAGTGGTGGCAAGTTATGGGGGAATCTACGCTTCTCATATAAGAGACGAAGGCGAGAAATTGCTTGAGTCTGTGAAAGAGGCCATAGAAATAGGCGAAGAAGCCGGGCTACCTGTTGAGATTTCTCACCACAAAGCTAGAGGAAAGGCGAATTGGGGGAAAGTAAAAGAAAGCCTCAAGATGATCGAGGAAGTTAGAGATAGGGGAATAGACGTAACTTGCGATGTTTACCCATATGTGGCTGCAAGCACCGGATTAAGCGCGATGCTTCCCCACTGGGCTCATGAAGGAGGAACCGAAAAACTTGTTCAAAGACTAACAGGTGCGGAAACACGCGATAGGCTAATCAGAGAGATGAAAGAGGAATCACCAGATCGGGCAAGCCTGCTAGAAGTCGACAGATGGGATGTCACCCAAATAGCTCGATGCAAGAACCATCCAGGTCTTGAAGGAAAAACCGTTAGCGAAGTTGCCCAAACGAAACACATGGATCCGTTCGAGCTTGCATTTGACCTTCTAATTGACGACGCAGCTATAAGCATCGTGTGTTTTCTCATGTGCGAAGATGATGTTTGCACCGTTTTACGGCATCCTGTGTCAATGATAGGAACGGACGCCTCGGCAGTTGCACCGCACGGAGTTTTAGGCAAGGGTAAGCCTCATCCGAGAAGCTACGGTAGCTTTCCAAGAGTGTTGGGAAAATACGTGAGGGAAGAAAGGATATTGACGCTTGAAAATGCCATACGAAAGATGACGTCGTTACCGGCGCAGAAATTGGGACTAAGAGATAGAGGAATCATCAGAGAAGGAATGCGTGCAGACATTACCATATTTAACCCAGAAACCGTCACGGATAGGGCCACTTATCAGAACCCGCATCAGTATCCTGATGGCGTGGAATACGTGATAGTGAACGGTAAAATCGCGGTGGGAGAAAGAGGACATACTGGTGAACTAGCGGGCAGAGTCATGCTCCCCCGCGAAATTCCTGCTGGGAGGTAAGATACGCGATGGGTCCGACAAAATATCCAGAGTAAAGCTAGCTTTTCCTTGTGAGTCTCTGAAAGGCTAGGGCAGGTCTTGGAATTCCGGGGACAGAATACTAACCAGGCCTATCAGATGAAACGTCTCATCCCTGCAGCACTGTTGCCATTACACAGTTGGCCTATCAATGGCTGAGTTCATCACTACGCATCCAGCACTGAAGCCGGTAGGGATAGTCGGGCTATTGTTCACTGTGACCATGAGCACGACAGTTATCGACACCACTCGGGCTGGTAAGATAGACATGATAGGCTTGTCTGTGCCGCCTTCAGTAGCAGTGGCTGTATAGGCGACGAGGCGGGGAAGGAAAAGACCAGAGTATGTGTGGGGGTGAAATTGCACATTAGCCTGTGCTGTTGCGCATTAACTTGTTTTGTTCAATCGGGCACAATAGCCTTTTTTGATTAGTGAGTCACAGTCCATCGGATTGTGATTGTTGCCTGTGAGATACGTCCCTCGAGTTGATCTGGTCCTGTCTCCCCCCACTCTTCGCTCTGTCGCTCTTTTGCATGAAGGAGCAGGCACAATGGAGCGAAGAGTGGGGGGCAAAGAGCAGGAAGTATGGAGTATGAAAGATGGAGCGTAGAAGATATGCGATAAGCTACATACGACATATGACAGAGTATGACGGATAGGGATAACGGGGTTGAGGACTAAGAGACGAGCGACACGCAATAGGGGATTCGGTTGCCACTCAGGAGAAGCATCCAATTGAGCGATTTTAATTCTTGTTGGCCCTTGTTGACTCTGTCAATAGCTTCCTGGAGGACTCGATAAAGTTGGTCTCGCAGCGGCCCGAACCTCTTTATACTCTCAGCAATATGCTCCGCACTGTCAGCCGCATATTCCGAGCGGGGTTCTTCACAAGTGCTGCGAGACTGCATATTACACGCTCTACCTACCTAGCCACTCATTCTTGACTATCGCTTTTTCAGTATGGTCTATTGCAGAAAGAGAGGCAAACGGAATCCCCTTTAGTTTTGCCGACAAACTGCTTAGCATCCAACGGCACAAGGTAGCACCACCAGATACAAACCACCCCTTGGCGCTGGACCAGACAGGACTTTACGCTATTAGGGGGCAACAAGCGGCACAACCGCCCCATAAATGGGGTTCAGGTGGTCGGAGGTTCAAATCCTCTCACCCCGATTTCTACTCAGATACAGAGAGATATTAACCTGTTAACACAATTCCCCAGGTCTAGAAGAGCAGGATTATCACCAAGACAATAGAATTTTAATGTAATCGTTTAACTCCATTCTTAAATGCTACGTCATCACCTCAAAGATAATCACCTTATTCCTATCTATTTACCACCAAAAACCTTCTTTTCCCCGGGACTCCATAAAATCAACGGATTTTGTGGGATAAATTGAATTGGACAACCACACTATTTTTGAACAACCCCTATTGCTTGTTATTGGCGGAGAGGGTGGGATTCGAACCCACGGTCGGGAAACCCGACACACGCTCTCCAGGCGTGCCTGTTAGACCACTCCAGCACCTCTCCGCGGAGAGGGTGGGATTCGAACCCACGCTCCGATATAATCGGAGACCGCTTTTCGAGAGCAGCACCATAAACCACTCGGTCACCTCTCCCAGTGGTTATTATACCACCTTGGGAGTAGGACGAGTTCGCCGTGCCATGATAAGCTTGGTTATTTCTACCGGGATAAGTACTGACACGCCAGCCAGCATTACTATTCCCCAATCTTGCAGGCTCATAGCATAAGTGTGGAACGGACTTTGTAGGAAAGGTGCATAAACTATAGCCACAGCGATAGCCCAGCTCAAAGCCACTGCTGCCAGAAGCCATTTGTTGCCGAAAGGGTTCATGCGAAACAGAGGAAGTCTCTCAGAGCGGCAGTTGAAGCAGTTAAAAAGCTCCACGCTTACCAGGGTAACAAAGCATAAACATTGCGCCTCTACGGGAGTTCTTCCTGAGTTGAGTGCCCAGAGAAATACCCCTAGCGACACTAACATAGTCCAGAACCCTATTCCCAGGAGATAATTCACCATGGGTTTGTCAAAGATACTTCTCCTGGGGTCACGCGGCGGGCGCCGCATTATACCTGGCTCGCCAGCCTCTACTGCCAGAGCCAGTGCCGGCAGGCCATCGGTAACCAGGTTCACAACCAGAATTTGTAGAGCTACCAGAGGCACAACTTTGTACAATCCAGTCGCCGTGCCGATGACGAATGCTATCAGCATCAGCAAGACCTCACCAATATTGCAAGAGAGGAGATAGAGGAGATACTTTCTGATATTAGCAAAGATATTTCTCCCCTCCTCCACTGCTGCCACGATGGAGGCAAAGTTATCGTCGGTCAATATCATAGCTCCGGCCTCTTTACTCACATCCGTCCCGGTAATGCCCATAGCTACACCAATGTCAGCTTTGCTCAGAGCCGGGGCATCATTTACCCCATCGCCCGTCATAGCCACCACATGCCCCTTGCCTTGTAATGCCTCAATAACTCTCAACTTATGGGCTGGTGAAACCCTAGCATAGACGTCTATCTTGCCTACTAATGCTTCAAATTCTTCGTCACTAAGTTTATCAACCTCAGCCCCAGTTAGAGCCATACCCCGTTCTTTTAGAATGCCTAGTTCCTTGGCAATGGCTACGGCTGTCAATTTGTGGTCACCAGTAATCATAACCGACTTTATGCCGGCTTGGTCGCAAAGCTTTACCGCGCCTTTGACCTCCTCTCGAGGTGGGTCAATCATCCCCACCAACCCCAACCAAACCATTTCTTCTTCTGCCCCCTCCGCTACCTCACTACCCAAATCTTTACCTGGCAAGGATTTATATGCCAGGCCAAGAACCCGCAAAGCCCCCGCAGCCATCTCCTGGTTCACTTGAAGGATTCTTTTTCTATCTTGCTCCGTAAGCTCTCGCTCTATGCCCTCGGAATAGATACGAGTGCAGGAATCTAAGATAACTTCAGGCGCCCCCTTAGAGTATGCCACTACGCCCTGTGAGGTGTCATGAATAGTGGTCATCCTTTTTCTCTCTGAGGAAAAAGGGACCTCAGATATGCGAGGAGCATTTAGTTCCTCTCTTTTTACTCCTGCCTTGGCAGCAACTACCACTAAAGCTCCTTCAGTAGGGTCTCCCCGGACCTGCCAAACTCCATCAGCATTAGTAAGGTGGGAATCATTGCATGATGCTCCTGCTCGAAGCAACCGAACTAAGTGAGGTTCGTCTTGTGGGGTGATTGCTGTGCCATTGAGATAAAAACTTCCCTCAGGCTCGTAGCCTACACCACCTACGTCTATTGTCTTGCCATTAACATAAACCTTTCGCACGGTCATCTCGTTTTGGGTTAGTGTCCCGGTTTTATCAGAGCAAATGAACGTGGTGCAGCCTAATGTCTCGACTGCAGGTAAACGGCGCAATAAAGCATGGCGTTTCACCATCCTTTGCACTCCCAGGGCAAGGCAAATGGTTGTCACGGCAGGCAGAGCTTCAGGCACAGCAGCTACAGCTAAACTAACCCCCCAGATAAAGGCTTCCAGGATATGACTAAACATACCGACTATAATTCCCACGCCAGCTACAACGGCACAGATGGCTAAACAGGCAATTCCCAATATCTTGCCTATCTTGTTCAGGCTGACCTGCAGTGGTGTCGGTGGTGGTCTTACCTCCTGGAGCATACCGGCAATCTTGCCAAACTCCGTAGCCATGCCTGTGCCAGTCACTAGAGCCTTACCCCTACCGTAAACCACGGTAGTGCCCGTATATGCCATGTTTTTTCTATCGGCTACAGGTATATCACCGGAGATAATTTGAGTCGTTTTGTCCACGGCAACAGATTCTCCGGTGAGGGGTGCTTCGTCAATTTTCAGGTTAACTGCCTCAGTGAGACGAGAATCAGCAGGAATGCGGTCACCGGTTTGCAGCAAAATTATGTCTCCAGGAACTAAGTCCCGGGCAGAGATTTCTTCCTCCTTCCCGTCTCGTATCACAGTGGCGGTAGGGGCAGTCATCTGTTTCAATGCCTCCATAGCTTTTCCCGAGCGATATTCCTGAACAAAACCCAAGCCGGCAGCGAAGAAGACGATGATTATAATAAGAATGGGATCCCAGATATCTCCCTCACCAATGAGCGCCATTACCCCAGAGATAACAGCAGCCACCAAAAGAATAATAATGAGGAAATTTTTGAACTGCTCCAGGAAAAGTACCCACGGTCGGGTTTTCTCCTTCTCCACCAGTTCGTTCGGACCGAACTGAGCTAGACGGCGCTCGACTTCTTCTCTAGTTAACCCCTGGATGCCTGAGTTTAGCGACTCAATAACTTCGCTTACGCTTAGATTGTGCCAAATTCTTTCTATAGACATGATATGCTACATCAAATGAACATAGGCACCAGCATAAGCATCACTCCACCAGCTACCACTGAGGCGATTTGTCCGGCAACATTGGCTCCAGCAGCGTTCATCAGTAGATGATTATACGGATTGGCTTCCAAACCCAGCTTCTGCACCACACGGGACGACATGGGGAAGGCTGAAATGCCGCAGGCGCCAATCATAGGATTAATCTTTCGTCCCGAAAGGAAACACATTAGCTTGCCCAAAAGAACACCTGCCACAGTATCCAGACTGAAAGCTACTATTCCCAGTATAAACACCAATATGGTCTCGGGTCTGAGAAACTCAGTTCCAGACATCATTCCTCCTACGGTGATGCCCAGAAGAATAGTTACGATGTTAGCCAGTTCATTTTGAGCTGTCAGGGAAAGTCTCTCCACCACTCCACATTCCCGTAACAGGTTGCCAAACATGAGACAGCCGATAAGTGGAGTGGCTTTTGGGGCAAGCAAGCCTACCACAAGTACAGTAATTATAGGAAAGAGTATCTTTGTCCTCTGCGAAATTGTTCCCGCAACCGAAGGCATTTTTAAAGCCCTTTCTTCTTTACTACACATCGCCTTTATTATAGGTGGCTGGATGATAGGCACCAAAGCCATATAAGAATAAGCAGCCACAACAATGGCAGCAGTGTATTTGGATTGCAGTACGGTCGCGACGTAAATCGAGGTAGGCCCATCGGCAGAGCCGATTATGCCGATGGAAGCTGCATCTTGCAAGCTGAAATTCAAGACGTGGAGCCAACCATCACCCAACAAATAAGCCAAGAAAAAAGTCCCGAAAATGCCGAATTGGGCGGCAGCACCAAGAAGAATAGTATAGGGCCTTTGTAGAAAAGGCTCAAAGTCAATCATGGCTCCTATGCCAATAAAGATGAGCAGGGGAAATATCTCAGTATGGATGCCAGCTTCTCTTAAAACGGCTAAAAATCCGCCTGCCTCCGCCGCCCCACCCAGCGGTATATTAGCTAACAAACATCCAAAACCAATGGGAACAAGTAAGACTGGCTCCACCTTTTTAGCAATTCCCAGCCATACAAGGACGCCGCCAATAACCAACATTGCCACGGCTTGCCAAGTCAGGTTGAGAAAGCCGAGGAATTCGCCTGTAGCCATGTCCATTGTTTATTCTTGTTTCTCCCTGGGTTTAAGCAGTTTACTCAGGAGAATCATGACTAAGAGTAAAATTACCAGGACAGCGAATATGATCGCCATTCCTAACAGGACTATCCACAAGGCATTAAGCATTCTGTTTCCTTCTTATCTGCAGGGTTGCTATAATACAGTAACGCAATGGTAGATGTCAAATCATCAGCAGGAATGGGCGTGTTGCTGTCAAGCGAAAATATCACCCTAATTGTTTTGCGATTTTGTTACCCCCTATCGATACACACTCTGAAAGGACTGCGCCACGGATGATCCGGGCAGGCTTATAAGGACGATGAGCCTTTGTCTTTGTGGTCTTAGCTGATACGCAGGGACAGGCTCCCAGGAATCACTTGCTCCACGTATAAAGTGGGCTGTGTTCCTTACTGTAAGCACAGGAGCCTCTGGCGGTGCCGACTTGGCAAGAAGGCATTGCCCCTTGTAGTACACTGCCAGGTTACCATCCATTCTTTCATGTACTTCCGCATTAGCCCTGACATAGCTTAATATGCCATTAGTGGGCATTATCTGTAGCAGCATCCCTTCCCTGGGATAGCGTGCGGCTGCGATGTTTTGGAGGTCGTCTCTTCCTGGGACTCCTTAAGCCTGCCCGAAGGAGGATCAGACGCACCGCAGAGCGGGAAACAGCGATACCCTCACGTTCTGCCAGAAGCTCAGTGAAGTGCTGAGTGTTGCAGCCACCGTAGGTCGACTGCGCCAGCTCTAGCACTCTTCTCTTCAGTCCATCATCTAAGGCATTGTGAGGTTTGCTCCCTCGATTACCATGTGCCAATGCTGCGGCGCCCTCCTTTCTATACGCCGCTAATATTCTTCTTACATGGCGTAGCGACAGACCTAACACCTCAGATGCCTCCCTTGGCGGTGACCCTGCCTATCTCTATCCCGTTCAACACCATTAACCTACTTTGCTCCTTCTTGCTCAATGTCACCATCTCCTTCATGGGTGATATTTTCACAGAACAGTTATACGGTGACAAAATCGTATAACATCAACAATCAGCAGCTAAAAGTTGTCACACAGGCATTTAAGGGTTATACTTAAAGGTTATGGCACTAAAACAAGATTATTATGAGGTGCTGGGAGTGCCTCGACACGCTAGTGACGAGGCACTCAAGAGAGCTTTCCGCAAATTAGCTTTCCAGTACCATCCTGATCGCAATAAAGATCCCGGGGCTGAGGAGAAATTTAAGGAAATAAACGAGGCCTACCAGGTCCTTTCCGACCCTGAGAAGAGGCGTAGATATGACCACTATGGCCGAGTAGATATAGAAGGAGGCTTTCCCGATTTTGGCGTTGGCGGGCTGGGAGATGATTTTGAATCCTTCTTCGAAGGAGTTGCCTCTGTCTTCGGTGGTTTTAGCACTCCCTTTGGACGGACTGCTCAGCGTGTTCCCCATAAAGGAGATAGTCTGCAAAGTCACCTCACCCTTTCCTTTAAGGAGGCAGTATTCGGTTGTAGCAAAGAAGTTGAAATGCAACGCATCGAGTTCTGCTCTTCATGCCATGGCATCGGCAGCAAACCAGGGACAAACCCTGAGACCTGCCCTGATTGTCGCGGCACAGGGCAAGTGAGGAGAGTTCAGCAAAGCATTTTTGGGCGTTTCACCCACATTACCACTTGCTCTCGCTGTGGAGGTAGTGGCACTGTGATAAGCAATCCTTGTCCTCAATGCCAGGGAAGAGGGAGAATAAAGGTGAAGCAGAGGATAAGGGTTGACATCCCTGCGGGTGTGGATGATGGACAACGATTGCGCTTGGATGGAGAGGGAAGTGCTGGCTTGTATGGAGGTCCACCCGGCGACCTCTATGTAACCTTTTCAGTAAAGCCACACAATTTATTCCAGAGAGATGACAGTGACATTCTTTACGAGTTATCAATCAATTTCGCCCAGGCTACTTTGGGCGATGAGATAAGAGTGCCATCTTTAGATGGAAGGGTAGATTTAAAGATACCGCCAGGAACTCAAAGTGGGAAAATCTTTCGCCTTAAAGGCAAGGGTATCCCTCATATTGATGGTAAGGGAAGAGGAGACTTATTCGTCAAAGTGGACATAATAACCCCACAACGGCTGGACAAAAACCAGCGTCGCCTTTTCGAAGAGTTGGCAAAGATACTACCTCGAACTGAACCACCTCTAGACGTCTAGGCCAGAGGTCAGTGATGGCTTGCTACTAATTCTTTGAACTCGCTCAACGCTCGGCTCGGGGACAAGCCTTCAAAGAGGATCCCATAAATAAGGTTGATAATGGGTAATTTAAGCCCCTGGTTTCTTGCCAACTGGGAGGCTGCCACAGCAGTGGCGACTCCTTCGGCAACGTGTGGCATAGAGGCAGATATTTCAGGTAAAGAGCAACCCTTAGCCAATTCGTAGCCAACATAATGATTACGGCTTAAAGTGCTGGAACAGGTAGCTATCAGGTCGCCTAAACCAGCTAAGCCATAAAAGGTGCTCGCACTGGCTCCCAAAGTTATCCCTAAGGAAACAACCTCAGCCCATCCCCAGGCAATGAAGGCGCCCTTAGCATTGTCACCTAAGCCTAATCCGTCTATCATGCCTGCGCCCAAAGCTATGATGTTTTTCAGGGCTCCACCCAATTCAACTCCGATAACATCATCGCTGGTAGATAGAACAAATCGGGGTGATCCCATTAGTTCCCGTGCTCTTCCTGCTAAAGCTATATCATGTGCGGCAACGATTGAAGCAGCGGGTAGACCTTGAGCAATTTCCCTGGCCAGATTGGGACCAGAGAGAACACAAATTTGCTCTCTCAGGGAAGGAACAATCTCCTCCGCCAGCACCTGTGACATCCTCTTACCACTGTTTTCTTCCAATCCTTTGGCGGCGCTCATCAATAGCATCGAACTGGTCAGATAATCCCTGGCTTGGCTGACATTTTCTCTCAATTTTTGAGAGGGGACAGCCCAGATTGCTAGGTCGGCCCCGTTTAAGGCTTCCTCAATGTGGCTATTAACTGAATATTTGTGTCTTCCTTGATTTAATTCTTTAGCCTCGGCTTCGCTTCGCGCCCACAGTTTTACAGTTGCCCCCCCCTCGCTCAACAAGCCACCTAAAGTATTGCCCCATGAAGTATTGCCTATGATAGTAATAACATTAGGCATGGTCTCTATTGCTCTTTCACCACAACCTGCGTTCTGTGCCTTGCCTTAAGCGTTTTATGTTGCCCAGGTGTTGGTAGACAATCAGAGCAACGACTACCGAACCGTAAGCCAGATAGATGGGAGGAAAATTATATAGGATGGTTAATGGTATCATGAAGCACAAAGCCGCTAAGGAACCGAGAACAGAACCAAGAGACATGTGTCGGCTCAGTAACGCTGCTAAAGCTACAATCTGGGCACCAAATATGCCCACGGGAGGGCAAATAGCAAACAATGTGCCAAAATAGGCAGTTACTCCCCTGCCTCCTTTAAATTTAGCAAATATGGGCCAGTTATGTCCTACTACCACGGCCAGGCCGGCCACAACTTGGGCTACGTGTTGCCAGTAAACGGACACGCCCCCGATAGTTAAGATACCGCTGTCGCCATCTATAATTACTGTAGCCAACATAACTGCCCCAGCAGCTTTAACTACATCGAGAACTAGGGTTAAAACGCCGAGCTTAGCCCCCGTGATCCT
>Ga0307378_10010571_pt1 | contig 11971 bp, 7 predicted proteins | sample UN1MG_FD_202238 | JGI IMG/M metagenome (GOLD analysis project Ga0307378, IMG submission 202238) | Soil microbial communities from Risofladan, Vaasa, Finland - UN-1 | ecosystem: Environmental > Terrestrial > Soil > Coastal area > Acid sulfate soil | place: Finland: Risofladan, Vaasa | collected...
CCGCGCTGAAGAATTGATACGGGTTGAAGAAAGAATAAAATCCTATGCCGAAGCAAAAGACCGGATAGAAGAAAAACTAAAGGCCGAAATTGAAGCCAGATGCAAAGCGCAAGCCAAAGCAACAGCTCAGGCTGAACAATGTGCAAAAGCACAGACCAAAGCGGCCACCGAAGCTGAATTGAGAATTCAGGCACAAAAGAAAACCGAAGACTATGCCCATAAAATAGCAATCTTTGAAGACCAGATGCAGCAGAAGATTAAATCTTATAACAGCCAGATTGCTAAAATCAAAGCTCAAGCTGCCGAGGAAATTGCCAAAGCAAAAGCTGATGCGGCAGATGAAATAGCCATACTCAAAGCCCAGCTAAAACAAAATCCCCAATCACACACCCGGGCAAATATCGCAACCGAACAAAAGACAACCATCAAAACCATACTCTCCCCCCAAACAACTCTGCTGGAAAAAGTGGATAAACTCATCAAAGACAGGGGGATAATTTTCTAACAAACTGCTAACAGCCGACAGTCAACTATCATTCTGCCCGGCTCGGCCCGCAGCTTTGTCACGAACTGTCCTTTTCTATGGGGCTTTTTCCTTAAGTATTACCCGATACTGCATTATAGTGGAAGGTTTGTCTGCAGCGCAAAAGTCGGGAGACAGGCGCCCCCCAGTTGCTAAAAAAAGCTCTGGTTGAGCCCACCTGCCTCCCTTAGTGAAGGAAAGAGTATTATGCCTGTTATGAAGGTCGAATGACTTGTCCGTATAATCCCCTCCACATATATAAAATATAACTTATCCATCTCGATAAGCAAAAAAATCGTATAAATTTTTTGATTCCCACTATTATTATCGGCCCCAGCACACTTTTTTACTCTATTGTACAAATCTCTGGCTACTGTTTAGTTCCTGAGATATTAGTGGACTATTCTTTCGGAGTTTACCCTGTGAGATAACAAAGTTTATCTGACGGGGAAGATAATATAGAAGAAATTCACGGACGGCAATTACAGGGATAAATAGCTTTTCGTTAAAGATGACTCTGCCCGGATTCTGTAGATGATTGGTGTCTGATGAATTGATCAGTTAAACACGCTTAAAGAACTACTCCTCTTGTTTTTTGGACTTCTTTTCCTCTTTTTCCAGACTTTTAGCTATTTGTTTCAACTGCTCGCATATCTGCCTGTTCTGTCGAAGGAGAACCTCAAGCTGCGAATGTATTGATTTCGAGCCGAAGATACTCTGGGCAAATACCAAAAAAAACTCACTGCCAGCGTCCCCCCGATGGTGATAAAGCTCACCGCCCATAAAATCTTCTCCACCAGCTCGTATAAACCGGGATCTACCGTAACATAACCTTCAAATATAAAAAGCTGCAAACTTCCATCTCTCCTCAAGCTGCCCTCTTATAATAACCAAAATCCCCACACCGGTCAATCCAAAAGTTGCACGCACGCCCCTTACATTTATTAAATACCAAAAAAATCCTTGTCGTTTATATCTCAAATACTATATTATTTGATGTTTTGGAGAAGTTTGTTAATGAATACCCGGAAATAAACTGTTTGGAGACTTAAAAAGTGGCTAATACCAACGACATTCGTAACATCGTTATCTTAGGGCACGGCGGCAGCGGCAAAACATCCCTCACCGAGGCAATGCTGCACAAAACTGGAGCAACCAACCGGCTCGGAAACGTTGACGACAAAACAAGTACATGCGACTACTACGATGAGGAAAAAGAACACCAGCATTCCATCCAATCAGCGATAGTCAACATCCAGCACGCCGGCAAGCTGATAAATATCATCGATACCCCCGGATATCCCGACTTTATAGGCCCCTCTATAAAATCAATACCGGCCGCCGAAACAGCAATAATCGTCATCAGCGCCGCGGCCGGAATAGAAACAAATACGCGAAAAATGGCCGAATTAGCCGCAAAAGCCGATATCCCCCGCCTCATCGTAATAAATAAGATGGACGCTGAAAACGTTTCTCTCCTTGAGCTTATACAAAATATCCAGGCCACTTTCGGCTCACAATGCCGCTGTGCCAATCTACCCGGCGCTGATAAAGCATCCGTTATCGACTGTATCGAAAACGAGTCAGGCGATTCGCCGCTAATGGACGTCGCCCAGGCTCATACCGAACTGATCGAAAGTGTAATCGAGGCTGACGATGAACTCATGGAAAGCTACCTCGGCGGCGAAGAAATATCCGCCGGAAAAATAGCCTCCGTATTCGTAGAGGCCTTAAAAGCCGGAACTCTCACTCCAATAGTTTTCACTGATGCCCGCAGGGAAACCGGCGTACAAGAGCTTCTGGATATCATTGTAAATTATACCCCCTCGCCCAGCCAGGCGAAGCCCACGCTCCTCAAAGACGGCGACAGCTCTACGGAACTTTCCGCTGACCCAGCCGGCCCTCTGGCCGGACTGGTCTTTCGCGTAGGCTTCGACCCTCGCTCGAATATGAAGTATTCTACAATCCGCATCTTCAGCGGCACAATTAAAGCGGACACTCATCTGCTCCGCAACGATGATAAAAAGAGCATTCGACCGGGTCACATCTTAAAATCTCAGGGCGGCGAAAATAATGAAATCGATGCCGGCGTTGCCGGTGACATTATTACCCTGGCAAAGGTGGAAGAGCTGAGAACCGGCGACCTTATACACGATGGCAAAGTATCCGGAAAATTCGAAATGCCCGCCGCTCCGGAACCGATGTTTTCCCTGGCACTTGAGCCGGCCACAAGAGGCGACGAACAGAAAATCGGTACCGCACTTGAAAAATTATGCGAAGAAGACCCCTGCTTCAAGATTAGCAGAGATACCCAGACAAAGGAGCTTGTTGCCAACGGCCTTGGTGATTTACACTTGCGGATAATGCTCGAGAAAATGAAAAACCGCTATAAGCTCTCAGTAACAACAAAGGAGCCTAAGATTCCTTACCGCGAGACAATTACCGCTAAAGCCGAGGGCCACTACCGCCACAAAAAGCAGAGCGGAGGAGCGGGACAATTCGGAGAAGTCTATCTTCGTGTCGAGCCGGCCGAACGAAATTCCGACCCGTCTTTAGAGTATAGCTGGGATATCTTCGGCGGTTCAATCCCGGGACAGTATGAGCCGGCCGTTGCCAAGGGCGTTAACGACGTAATGAAGTCTGGTGTCGTTGCGGGATTCCCACTGCAGGATGTAAAAGTGTCGGTTTATGATGGAAAACACCATCCGGTCGATTCGAAGGAAGTGGCGTTCCGCGCCGCGGGCAAGGGAGCATTCATCGACGCCGTTCAAAAGGCAAAAGCCGCCCTGCTCGAGCCGATAGTGGATATGGAGATTACTATACCAGCTGAGAATATGGGCGATATCGCAGGCGACATGGCATCCAAACGCGGCAGAGTAATTGGACAGGATATGCTGCCCGGAAATTATATTGTCGTTAAAGCACAGGTGCCATTGTCCGAAGTTACACAATATAACGGCCAGCTCAAAAGCGTTACTGGCGGACGCGGCAGTTACTCGATGACACTGAGCCATTATGAAATCGTACCGCCCAACGTCCAGCAGCAAATAATCGCACAATATGCAAAGAAAAAAGAATCCGAGTAGCTTGCAATAGAGCCGCGATTGCGAAGCAGTGGTCTTTATCGAACGGATTAAAACGTAACTAATACAACCTCTCCTCAGCGAAGTCGAGCAGGCAGGAATCTACAAATAATCAATCATCATTTATCGATAATCAATTGAAAGACCCCTGCCTTACCTTTACAGTAAAACAGGGGCTATTATACTCTCTTAGTTTCAAAGATGACCTGATTATCAGCCCATCCAAATAATGTTAATTTACATTCAGCGCATCCACCCAGCCGGCGTCGTCTCCTTCGCTTACACTCCAGTCCTTGACATATCGCCATTTCAACTCGTATGTACCTGAAGGCAGCGCGTATAAAACCTGCTGCCAGTCCGCCGAACCGCTGATGCTGTCCTGCAATGAGCCGTCAATGTAAAACTCCAGTACGTCATAACCGGCCTCGGAAGATACCTTCCAGTAGAAACCAATCGTCCCTGAAACGCTGACCGTAGTTTGCATCCAGGACTCCTGATTATGTGAGATAGCTCCGCTTTGGGCCGCATCCGAATCAATATAAAACGTCGAGTTCTGGGAAAACCAGTCCGCATTGCCGCCCGTGCTTAAACTCACATTTGTATCCAGAGCCTCTGAAAGGGAACCACCGGAGGGAGGTTGACTTCCGCCCGACCATTCCACAAAGTCCACCCAGCCGCTGTCATCTCCTGCACTCTCACTCCAGTCCTTGACGTATCGCCACTCCAAAGTATGCGAACCCGATTCGATAATCGTGTATATCATCTGGTGCCAGTTCGCTGATCCGGTTATTCTGTCCTGAAGTTCGCCGTCAATGTAAAATTCTAAAAAGTCATAATCGCCCTCAGAAGACACCTTCCAGTAGAAGCTGAACGTCCCCGCCCCGCTGACTGTCGTCTGTATCAACGAACTCTGCTCGTCTGAAATACCTCCGCTCTGGACTGCATCACCATCAAAGTAAGCCGTTTCGATCTGCGAAAACCATTCTGCATCGCCGTCCGTTGCGAAACTCAAATTAGTATCCAAAGCCTCGGAAAGCGGACCGACGGATGGAGGTTGACTTCCGCCAGACCATTCCACAAGGTCGATCCAGCCGCTGTCGTCTCCTTCACTTACGCTATAATCCTTGAAGTATCGCCATTCCAAAATATGCGAACTCGAATCGGTGATCGTGTAAGTCATCTGATGCCAGTCAACCGACCCGCTTATTCTGTCCTGAAGTACGCCGTCAATGTAAAATTCTAAAAAGTCATAATCGCCCTCAGAAGACACCTTCCAGTAGAAGCTGAACGTCCCCGCCCCGCTGACCGTCGTCTGTATCAATGATTCCTGGTTGTCCAGGACATCTCCGCTCTGGGCTGCGTCACCATCATAGAAAGCCACTGCGGTCTGGTCAAACCAGTCGGCCTCGCCGGCTGTGGTAAAACTCAAACCTGTATCCAATGCCTGCGAAAGCGGACCATCAGAGGGTGGTTGAGCTCCACCCGACCATTGCACCTGATCTATCCAGCCGCTGTCACTGCCAGAACTGACGCCCTTATCCTTGACATATCGCCAATCCAATACGTGCAAACCTGGATCGGTGATCGTATAACTCATCTGATCCCAGTCAACTGACCCACTGATTTTGTCCTGAAGCACACCGTCGATAAAAAACTCCAGATAATCATAACCGACCTCAGAAGATACCTTCCAGAAGAAGCTCAACGTCCCCGCCCCGTCAACCGTCGTCTGTATCAACGACTCCTGCTCGTCCAATATCTCGCCGCTCTGGGCTGCATCACCATCAAAGTAAGCCGTTGTGGTTTGTGAAAACCAGTCGGCATCGCCGTCTGTTGTGAAACTCAAATTCGTATCCAAAGCCTCGGAAAACGGATCAGATGGAGGTTGAGTTCCATCTGACCACTCCATTAGGTCAATCCAGCCGCTGTCGTCTCCTCCACTTACGCTATAATCCTTCACGTATCGCCACTCCAAAATATGCGAACCCGAATCGGATATCGTGTACATCATCTGGTGCCAGTCCACCAGCCCGCTTATCTGGTCCTGAAGAACACCGTCAATAAAAAATTCCAGATAATCATAACCGGCCTCAGAAGATACCTTCCAGAAGAAGCTCACCGTTCCGGCCCCGTTGACTGTCGTCCGCATCAACGAACTCTGCTCGTCTAAGATATCTCCGCTCTGGGCTGCGTCACCATCAAAGTAAGCTATCGCGGTCTGGGCAAACCAGCCCAAATCGCCGTCTGTTGTAAAGCTCAAATTTGTATCAAGGGCCCCGGAAAGAGGTTCAGAGGGAGGTTGGGTACCGCCCGACCAATCCACCAAGTCCACCCGGCCAAGATCGTTTCCATTACTTGTCGAACTATCCTTCACGTATCGCCATTCCAGCGTATGCGAGCCCGGTTCGGTGATTGTGTAAATCATCTGGTGCCAGTCTGCATTCCCACTGATACGGTTCTGACGTAATCCATCAATATAAAATTCCAGATAGTCGTAATTGCGCTCGGAAGATACCCTCCAGTAAAAGCCCAGCGTTCCCACGCCGTTCACCGTCGTTCGCATCCAGGACACCTGGCCATCCCAGATATCGCCGCTCTCGGCCGCGTCACCATCAAAGTAGGTCGTTCTGGTCTGGGAATACCAATCCGCATCGCCGCCTGTGTCGAAAATCAAATCTGTGTCCAATGCCTCGGAAAGACCATTTGCAAATGTGGCTCCACTCATCAGGAAAACTAATATTGATGCAAATAATATCCTTCTCATCCTATTACCCTTTCAAAAATTGCTAAAATTCCAGCATATTCAATCTGAACCTGACATTACCCCTCCTTAGGTAAATTAATCCGAAAAAGCCTATATATAGTTATGTGCCACTGATTATATCAAATGTAACGTTTTTTCTGCCATCCAATATTAAAAATCTCACCCAATTAAAGGATATGGGCGTTCTTACCTCCCATTAATCGTCCAGAAATGACCCCGAGTTAAATCATAACCTTGCAAGTTTAAAAGGTATGTAAAAAAGCAGTAATTACACCAATTACGGGCTTTTTATGTAGTATATTCGGTCCGGGATTGATTATTACCACGTAAAAATAACCTTAAATTACCGGCTATATTTGCCGGCCTGATGCCATAATTCAGGAAATACTTAAACTTTGTGCTGCCTCGTTGAGTTTTTGTTATTTTTCTCCGGTTTTTTGCCTTTTTTATGCGTTTTTCAGTATAAAAACAAGGTTTTAGAAAAATTTTATAAAAATTTCAGATTTATCATTGATGACTACGACAACGTGTCGTAGAGTTACGACAGACTATCGTATTTTGATTTTAACATTGAGGATTACCAAAATGAAACAGCCACCATTGGCCAACGCGGAATTGGCGGTCATGAATCTGCTTTGGCAGAACGATCACCTGACGGCTCGCCAAATACGCGAGCAACTCTATCATGACACGACCAAAGCGCAGCACGGAACGGTCCAGAGACTGCTGCAGCGTCTGGAAGATAAGGGATATGTCGAGCGTGACAGCAGTTTGTCCGTCCATCTGTTCTCGGCTGCAATCTCTCGCCAGACTTACGCAGGGCAGCAATTGGAATCGCTCGCCGACAAGCTGACAGAAGGTTCGTTCGCACCGCTGATTACGCATCTCGTCGAGGAGAAGAAGATATCCCGCCAAGAGATTAAACGGATCAGGGCCATCCTTGACGGGCAGGTTGATGAGGGAGGAAAAGCATGACTGATTTCTTGTTTCAGATGGGACTGAGTAATGCGTTTTTATCGCTTGCCTTAGGCATCGTGGCGATGGCCGTGGGGGCAAAAGCCAGACGTCCCAGACTTGCTCACATGCTCTGGCTGCTTGTCTTCATCAAGTTAGTGACGCCGCCTGTGATGAGGATTCACATTATCACGATTCCGGCACATGGAAAAAAGGCTGGCGGCGCAGCTGAAAAAATTATAAAATGTTAGATAGAAAATATCAGATGGAGCAAAACATGAAGCCAATAACCAAACAACTGTTAATCGGAACGTCCATTCTGGCCTTAGTGACCGTCGCGTCTCTCTGTATCCGTCATATCCACTTCAGCGACAACCGGGCCGGGACCATCGAAAGTCCCGTTATCGTAGAGACCGAACATGACCGTCTCCTGGCCGAATTAGACGCGATCGTTACCGAACCTGATGGACAGTACGCTGACGCATTGGATTCGGCTGAGGAAGTACCTTCCGAAGATTACTCCGAGGCCAAACCGTCCAAGGGCGACTACGCCAAGGCCAAAGGCTCGAAAGGCCTCGAAAAAATATCCATGGGCGACAACGAGGACCTCTATATCACCGGAGAGGGCAAGCTTTGGTATGTCAGTAAAGGGCCCGACGGCAAGACCACCAAGATGCAGGTGCAGATCGATGAGACCACCGGCGAGATGACCGTCGTCGATGTCGGCGGTGGCAAGTCCGGAGGACCCCAGCCAATACCCATGGGCTACGGCTACAATATGTATATCACCGAAGAAGGCCAGTGGTATGTAGGCGACGGTTCCAAGGCGCGGGTGGAAGTCGATGACAACACCGGTGAGATCACCGTTCTGGAACAATACGGATACGATGACAACAAGTAGATGTCTGCCTCGCCTGCGGCAGCAAGTCAGGCAGGCAAGCCAAAGAGAATTAACCACTTCATTTAGTTTTTGACGAATTTTATTCAGCTATTCGATTTTACCGCCTCTATGCAAAATCAGCATAGGGGTCTTTTTTTATCCGTTTTTTCAGGCCTTAAAGAGGGATATTGAAAAAAATTTCAAATCTACGAATTTTTTCGTTGACAACTACGAAAGTATTCGTACATTATGTCGATAGAGGATAATAAGATAATTAAAGGAGCACTAATATGGCAAGACACAAAAATTCACGACCAACAGACAGAGAGCTGACAATCCTTCAGATTTTATGGGATAACGGGCCGAGCACGGTTCGCCAGGTCAACGAGGCAATGAACAAGGATGAGGATACCGGCTATACTACCACTCTCAAGCTGATGCAGATAATGGCCGAAAAAGGTCTTCTACGCAGAAACGAGTCTCAGTTCAAGCACGTCTATAAGCCGGCGATTACAGAGGAAAAAACTCAGAAGCAGTTGGTAGGCGACCTGCTCGAAAGAGCCTTCTCAGGCTCGGCGGAAAAACTCGTCATGCGGGCACTTTCGGCCAAAAAGGTATCTCAGAAAGAGCTTGCAGGAATAAGAAAATTACTGGATGAGTTCCGGAGGGAATAATCATGCTTATTTTACAAGACATCCTTTCACAGGAAATTATACAAAGGCTCGGCTGGACCCTGCTTCATTTTATCTGGCAGGCCGCAGCGGTCACGCTAATCCTAACAATCCTGCTTAGAGTATTGCGAAAATCCACGGCTAACCTGCGTTACATAATTGCCTGTCTTGCCTTGGCGCTGATAGTTCTGCTGCCCGTCATAACCATTAAGCTGGTACCTGTTTCTCTGCCACTGACGGCGGCGCACTTCGCCCCTGCACCCGCACTGGCCGTGCTGCCGATAGCAGAAATGCCTGAACCGGAAACCATCGTAATAGCAAAACCGTACCAGCCCGAAAGTGTTAATGCGGTTTCTGCAATCCCCTTCAAACAGCGTGTGGCCGATACCCTCGAACCGGCTTTGCCTTATATAGTCTCAGGATGGCTCATCGGTGTATTCGGCCTTTCCATCTGGCATCTGGGCGGCTGGACTCAGTTACAGCGTCTCAAACGAAGAATGGTCAAACAGGTAGATTCCACACTGCTCAACAAACTAAAAGCGCTGACCCAAAAACTAAAGGTCAAACAAACAGTACAGCTTATGGAGTCCGCCCTGGTCCAGATACCCACCGTCGTCGGCTGGCTGAAGCCCGTCATTCTACTCCCGGCCAGCGCCCTTACCGGCCTGAGTTCCGAACAATTAGAGGCCATCATAGCCCACGAGCTGGCCCACATTAAGAGATTCGATTATCTTATCAATATTCTGCAAACCATCGTTGAAATACTCGGCTTTTATCACCCGGCTGTGTGGTGGGTCTCATACAAGATTCGCACCGAAAGAGAAAACTGCTGCGACGATATAGCCGTAAGCATATCCGGCGACCGCGTTTCTTACGCAGGGGCTTTGGCCTCAATGGAAGAAATCCGCGCGGCTCACGGCAGATTAGCCGTAGCTGCAACCGGAGGCAATCTGTTCAGACGTATTTGTCGCCTACTCGGCAAAGACTCAACCGACAACACCGGCATAAGCTGGGTACCCGCGGCAACCGCAATTCTGCTAATAATCGCACTCGCCATACCAACAACCCTCGCTCTGACCAGCAAAACCGATTCCTTACTTACTAAAACAAAAACTGAAGTTCCGGGTGAGGATGATATAATCGCAACGGAGTTAGATATAGAATCCCCCGCCGGCAACATTCCGCCCGCCCCCGTATTGGCAACAAGCCCCGTACCTCCGGATAAAGATAAAGCACACATAAAGGCTAATTGCCTCGTCGTCGAAGTTCCTCTTGATTCAAATATAGACATCGAAACACTCTCCGAGGCTCAGAAAATCCTTGGCGGCAAAATAAATCTCCGTAACACAAAGGTCAATGTTATATTGAGACAAGTAGCCAAGGCCACGACCGCAGTCAAGGATGAATCCGACAGGAATAAGCGAGTAACAGAGAAGCAGGTCAACGCTCTCGTTAAAATGCTGGACTCAAAAGGCTATATGAAAATCCTGATGAATCCAATGATTGAAACCATCAACGGTATAACAGCAGAGATTAGATCAGACAGCTCACTTGAAAAATTCTCACTCGAGATTACACCAAGCGTCCTTGCTGATGGCAATATAATTCTGGAGGTCGAAGCAAATCTCAGAACACAAGACATACCTGTATTTGAAGAATCCGCGCCAGTCTCCCTAAGGCAACTTTCTTCCAAGGTGTGTGCCAGTCCGGGCGAAAGCATGATAATAGGCGGCTTAACAGAAAATCCCCCCGCACCCGGTGATATTGCAAATAACACCAATATGCAGGCAAACGAAGTCTTGTTCATAATAACTCCGACCATAGTTACCCCATCCGCCGATTCAAAAGAAACAGCCAATACACAGTTCGAGGCTCAAAGAGTACTATCGGCTGATAAGTTAAAAAAATTAGGCCTTGCTGTTGCTATGTATGCCAACGACAACAACAATGATCTGCCCCTGAGTATTCGGAAATTGAAACTTTATATACGAGATAAACAGGATTTTGACTGGCTTCGTGAAAATGTTGGATATTTCAGCAAAGGCAAATCAACCCAGCGTAACGCCGCACGAATTCCGATTGCTTACGACAAAACACAGATAGAGCAGCAGTCCGGCACAAATGTTTTATTCCTTGACGGCCGCGTAGAATTTTTAACACCTCAAAGACTAAACGATCTCAATCTCAAAAGAGCCGAATTCCTGATAGAAACGTGGTTCCTGGCAGTGAACAAGGATTTCATTGAAAATATCAACCATAACGCAGATTCCCCGGACGAAGCTAAGGATTTGTTGAAACTAAAGTCTAAACTGCTCGTAGCGAAAACTCAGTGCCCCACACTTAATGACAAAAATATCAGCTTACTACTCAAAGCTGTCCGGGCACACAAAGATTCTAAGATTCTCGCCGCTCCACAAGTACTTTGTCTGGAAGATAAAACAGCCGACATCGCAGTTATGAGTAGAGAATACTATCACACCAAAGGCTATACAGAGCCGAACAATCCTCCCGAAAAGCTCCAGGAATGGCTCGACAAAGTAGAAGAAGGCATCAAATTATCACTCAAGCCGAAATTGGTTCTAAATAATAATATCGAGATGGACTTCAAAATGGAGACATCCCAGTTCCTCGAAGTCGAAGAACGTAAGTTGAAGGGATCCGGTCCGAAGGTACAACGTCACACTGAAAGCCTTTACTATAGAGTACAAAATGGCGAGGCATTCCTTTTTGGAGGTCACAAAATAACAGACCCAGACCCGCAGGAAGGCCAAACCGAAGAAAAAGACCTGCTTGTCCTGATCAAAGCTCATACAATCGATCCTTCCGAACAAGATAAATCAGCTAAGGCAGAGAACCTGATAGTAACCGCCCCGCCCAGGATAACCGGTAAAGTGATTACTCTCCCGGCAATAGCAAAGAGCAGGATAGAAAGACGAAACGACAATGAGCAGGAAAAGACCAAATCCCAAATCGAGGCCAAAAAAGTACAATCGGCTCAGAAACTAAAAATATTAGGCCTCTCCCTGGCTATGTATGCCGAGGACCACAACGATAATCTGCCCGAGAGCTTTCAGGAATTGAAACCTTATATGCGGG
>Ga0307378_10010573_pt1 | contig 11971 bp, 4 predicted proteins | sample UN1MG_FD_202238 | JGI IMG/M metagenome (GOLD analysis project Ga0307378, IMG submission 202238) | Soil microbial communities from Risofladan, Vaasa, Finland - UN-1 | ecosystem: Environmental > Terrestrial > Soil > Coastal area > Acid sulfate soil | place: Finland: Risofladan, Vaasa | collected...
TGGGGAAAAAGAAAATACTCCCAGGCGATCGAATTGAGCATAGGCGACGAAATCGCGTAATTCTTCGAACTGCTTTTTCCCTTCTCCGGGAAAGCCTACCATTAAAGAGGTCCTTAAAATCGCATTGGGAAGGATCTCCCGAATGAGAGCAAGAACAGCCTCAATACTTTTCCGGCTGCTCCTTCGGTTCATGGCATGCAAAATAGTATCATTGATATGTTGAATAGGTATATCGAGGTACTTGCAGATCTTGGGCTCCTCAGCTATACATTCCAGGAGTTCGCGGGTAATCGAGTCCGGATAGGTGTATAACAGCCGAATCCAGCGCAGGTCTTCCAGTTTCACCAGCCTCTTTAGCAGAGGAACCAGTTTATCGCGTTTATCATGGCCGAGTGGGCCTAGGGTGTCGAGTGTGTCGAGTGTGTCGAGTGGGCAGGGAGGAAGGTCCAGGCCATAGGCGGTGGTGTCCTGGGCGATCAGGTTGATTTCCTTTACTCCCTGCCGGGCAAGATTCTGGCACTCAGCCACAACGGAGTCCGCGGTGCGGCTTCGGAGTTTTCCCCGCAGCCGGGGTATGAGGCAATAGGAGCAGCAATTATTACACCCTTCAGCTATCTTTACATAAGCCACATGCGGTAGAGTTGCCCTGATTCTGGGCGTTTTTTCCGTGTAGAGAAAGGTTGGCTCGTCAATCCAGACAGACTGTATTAATTTGCCATCCAGTGCTTCCCTGCAAATCTGCCCGATCTTGGAAATCATTCCTGTTCCGATCACCAGATCAATCTCCGGGATCTGCTGGAGAAGCACTTCCCCAAAGTTTTGGGCAAGACATCCAGCCACTACCAGCAGCCTTGACCTGATAGGCTCTTTTTTCTTTTCCTCAGCCAGCTCCAGAATGGTTTCTATTGACTCCTGCTTGGCATCCTCAATGAAGCTGCAGGTATTAACGATTAAAACATCTGCTTCGCTCTCATCAAAGGTAAGGGTAAAGCCAGCCTGCTGGAGATGACCGAGAGCTACTTCAGAATCGACTAAATTTTTAGGACAACCCAGGCTGACCAAAGCCGCCTTGGGAAAAGATTTGTGTTTCAAGTGGAAAATACCTTTTTCTTAAGTATTGATAGTGTAACAACCTGACTATGAAAGGCCAATCTTCATTGAAAGGCCGATCTTCATGAGATCAAAAAAGATTGACCTTACTGATGAAGGTAAATCGAAAATATTGGGTAATTATATCATAAATCTTCACTTAATCAATCACATTGTTCTTCTCACTACATGTTACGTACCTTGTTATGTACCTTAGTCTTATAAAAGCTGAAGATAGAAAGCCATCAAAGTGGTTGACAATGAATCGATTTTCAAGCTATGCTAAAGGCAATATACGATGAGTAAAAAGTAAAGAGCGAGAATGCAGGCAGCAAGAATATAAATGCAGGCAGCAAGAATATAAATGCGGCCAGCAAGAACATAAATGCAGGCAGCAAGAACATAAATAAGGATGGAAGGTGATACGGATGCAAAACTCCAGGCATAATAAATCAGATGATAGAAAAAGGTTTTATCTGGGCTGGGTCTTAGGGGCAGTTGTATTACTTTCCTGCACCAGGGGAATTTGGTGGCCAGGCATTGGAGTGGCACTATTGGGTTTGTTGATAAGGGTCTGGGCCGCCAGTCATATCCAGAAGAATGTAACTTTGTGCACCAGCGGACCCTATAGCTACACCAGAAACCCGCTCTACCTGGGCAGCATGGTTATGGCCATCGGCTTTTGCCTGGCCGTGCGAAGGCCCGTTCTCCTCGGCTGCACCATCCTTTTCTTTCTCCTTGTTTATTACCCGGTAATTTTTGGGGAGGAGGAGAGATTACAAGGCAAATTCCCGGATGCATGGCGCGCGTATTACCAGCATGTTCCCCGATTGATTCCCAATCCCTTTCGCAGGTTTGAAACGAAAGAAGCATCGAGTACTCTCTGGAAACGTGGCTTTAAGAGAGAGCTGGAGTGCATTTTGGGATTTACCGGCGCTGTTCTGGTTATAGCGATTCTTGCGAATGTTATCTACCCAAGCATATTACCCCATCTGCACCTCCCGCCAATCATTGCATCTATAATATGAGATGTGGGCTATCCACAATATGAGATGTGGGCTATCCACTTGACGCAACAGACTGGATATAAATTTTATCCTGGCAATTTCTTGTTATTCTGTCAAAAAAGTTTATTTTTAAGCCGGTTACAGTATAACTCAATACATGCCCCTCACGGGTTCGGTAATTTTTGGGCCCCTGTCGTGTTGTCCTTAGATCAGGTACCCGAGGCTTTCCAGTCTTTGCTTGACTTTAGGGAAATTGTTTTGTTCTACGATTATGTGGAAATCGTCTGCCTTGAGGATATATTGTTTCAGGATGCTGTCTGTTGCTACCAGATGGATCAATTCCTTATCCGGCGACAGCTTAAAGACTTTCAGTGCTTCCTGGGGTGTGAGGGGATGGACCCTGGCCAAGACACGGTCAAAAAAGTCGAGCCAGACCTGCGGCGGCTTTGAGGCTATTTCGATTTTGAAGAGCTTGATTCTTCGTTTTATATCTTCTTTGGAAGCACATTCTTTCAGGAATGAAGAATAATCGACCTTATAGCGATTTTCACCGATCTGAGTGGCAAAGTTTTCAAGGATCATGCTTATCAGACGATCCTCTCCGTGGAGGGTGATAATCAACCGGTTGGTATCCAGAATGATTTCAGCGCGCTTTTCTTCCTGGATGGGCTTGGTATACTGCTTTGTGAGGCCGCTTAGATAGGCACCAAGCTCCGTGAGCTGTACGTATTTTATCCCATCGAAAACAGAAAGATACTGCTCTCCTTTCACTTGCAAAGCCTTATTTGTGGGAAAGTCATACGCAATATCAACCAGCCCGAAGGCAGCAAATAGAGACATGCTTCCCTTAATGAGGGGGGCGATGATAGCCTCATGGTACATGGCGTTATCGATAAAGGTTTTTTTGTCATAGAGGTTATCCTTCTGAATAAGATAAAGGAAGCGTGAGGCAGAAGGCGCCTCGACAGGGGCTACATTTATATCACGCAGCAGGATAAATCGTAAAAGATTTTCTATGGAAATCCAATGGCCGGGTGGCAACTTTTTCAGGAGGGAAAAGACAGATGCATTGATCTTTTTTTTGCTATCGAGATAATAGAGGCTTGTCCCGGATTTGACTTTAATATGGGTTAAGAAGTTACTCATGCTCCAGGAGATGCCCGCCTGTTCCTTGTAGCTATCGAAAAGCTGTTTTAATAACTCAAGCGGATCTTTTGGCTTTTCCGGCTTTATTGCTGCCCGGACCAGGGCCACCATGAGGTTGGTCTTCAAAAGGTCAAGTTCCTTGCTCCCCCCCTCGTAGAATTCTTTCGCTGCCGAAGATTGCTTTAAGTGCCTGAGAGATGCTTTGACAGGTTTCCCGTCTTTTAAAAGCTGCAAATGCCCTTGCCTGATATACTCATAGTAAAGGGGCAATTCTTTAAAAACTTCTCCCTCGCTCTTATGGATAAAGTCAGTCTTGGCGATCGTATCAAGAGGAGATAAAAAGTAATCTTCAGGAGGAGTGAGATAGGTTTTCAATACCTTCCGTACCTCATCAGGCAGAAAAATAGTATATCGATCAGGAGAAAATTTCCTGTAACCATAGTAGTAGTCATAGCCTCTGTCTCGAAAGCAGAAGAAAAGGTAATCGCCCTTGATATTTTTTGTGTGCTCGTAGGAGTAAAATGAATGCTCTTTTTCTTTTAGCGGGCGCACGAGAATTTCCGTTTTTATTTCCGTCTCAAGTTCTCCGACTTTTTTTGCCCCGTCCCAGACAAGAATAGATAAGGCTTTGGCCGCATCAGAGGGAATCGCTGCAATCAGTTTATCAAACAATACCTTGCTGGCAAAGACGGTAGCTAACTGCTCAACGAGTTGGAACTTTTTCATCCTCTTGGAGATTTCCCGCGGGGCTCCTAATGCCTCTTCAAAATCTTTCCGATGCCTAAAAAGAAAGGAATACATGAAGAGACTGGAGAGCTGCAGTAAAATATCGTTGGTATAATTCTTGTCTACCGCCTCGACCACTTTTCGAAGAATTACCGGATCGACTTTTTTGCTCGGTGTAACTTCCTCTTTAGTTATTGTAACCTTGTCCATTGCAACCCTGTCCGTTTTAACCTTGTCCTTTTTAACCCCGCCTATTTTAATCTTGCCTGCTTTAACCCTGCCTGCTTTAATCATCTCTGCTTGAATCATCTCTAAGATCTTACCCCGCGTCATATTCCGCCATCCTCCCTCACTCTTTTTCTCCACTTTTTTTCATTATTTTTTCCCCCACTCTCCGCTTGGCCCCGCTCTTTACCCCAGGATAAATTCGATATCGGTTTCGTCAAGTGATTTAAGTGAAGCGCTGTCCGCAGATATGATATTATCAAAGAGTTCGCTCTTTTTCCCTTGCAGTTCCATAATTTTTTCCTCAATGCTGGCCTGGGTAATAAGGCGGTAGCTGAAGACCGTCCTGTCCTGGCCAATGCGGTGAGTCCGGTCAATAGCCTGATTCTCGGCAGACCTGTTCCACCAGGGATCGAAGATAAAAATGGTATCAGCGGCGGTTAAGTTCAATCCGACTCCCCCGGTCTTGAGGGTCATCAGAAATACCTTCACTCTCGGATCACGTTGGAAGCGATCAACCAGGGCTTGTCGGTCGCGGGTAGCTCCGGTCATCACCAAATATTCTATGCCTTCCTTCTCCAGATCTTCGCCAATATAATCAATCGCGCTGAGGAAATTGGCAAAGACCAGGATCTTATGCCCGTTTGCCACGGAGTCCAGGATATTCTCCATAAGTACATCGCGTTTGGGAGAATGGACCTGCCCATCACTCTTGGATTCAGGGATGGAGGCAATCTGTCGAAGCTCGCTGAGAGCCTGGAAAATGAAGAACTGGGACTTTTCAATGCCATTTCTGCCAATCTGCTCTTTTACGGTCTGGTAGTAAAAAAGCCGGCGAGTATCATAGAGCTTTTTCTGGGGCTGACTCATTTCTACGAAGTAGGTCTGCTCAATCTTATCCGGCAAATCCTTGAGTACATCCTTCTTGAGCCGTCTGAGAATAAAGGGATAGATTTTTTTCTTGAGTTCGTGGACTACCTCCGCATCGTTTTCCTGCTGAATAGGAGCAGCGTAATATCGGGTAAAGTCCTTGACTGTGCCGAACATGGCAGGATTTAAAAACCGGAAAAGAGAATAGAGTTCGCCCAGATTATTCTCTATCGGGGTCCCGCTCAAGGCCAGGCGATGCTGAGTCTTAAGCAGCATCACAGCCTTTGAAATCTGGGAATTCATGTTTTTAATGTTCTGCGACTCATCCAAAATGATCAGGGAAAACTCCTCTTCCTTAAACTTCTCGATATCGTTCCTGACCATGCCATAGGTAGTGAGAATCAGGTTTTTCCTTTTCGCTGCCTCAATATCACGATCATGAGCGTAATAGATATAGTATGTCAGGTTCGGATTGAATTTGGCGATTTCAGCCGCCCAGTTGTAGAGGAGGCTTTTCGGCATGACCACCAGCGAGGGGATGCTGCTTTCAGGACGCCCGGAATGCTCAATCTGCTCAGGCTGCTCAAGCTGTTCAGAATGTTCAAGCTGTTCAGAATGTTCAAGCTGTTCAGACTGGTTATTCTCCTTAAGATGCTTCTTCTGCTTAGGCTGTTTCTTTTGCTTCTTCTGCTTCTTTTGTTCGAGTTGCTCAGATTCCTCATGATGCCCTGATTCCTCAAGCTGCCCGGATTCCTCATGATGCACAGGATACAGGGTAGAAAGAAGAGCAATGGCCTCGAAGGTCTTGCCAAGTCCCATATCATCTGCAAGGCATCCTCCAAGGGAGTGCTGGTGCAGATAGCTCAGCCACTTATAGCCCTGTTCCTGGTAAGGCCTCAAAGGGGCCCTGAGCTCAGGGACGGGAATTTGAGCTTCGTTGAGCGCATTAAACCCCAGAAAGATCTCCCGTGATTTTTTGAAAGATTCCTGGGCGATTTTCTCTTCAATAAGCTCTTCCACAATCGGCAAGTCGAAAAAAGAAATACCCACTCCGTTTTTTCTCTTTTTAAATATCCGCTCCAGCTTACCGATGTAAGCCTGATTGATAATAGCCTGAGTACCATCGCTCAATTGGATATAGGAGGACTTGCGATACTGGCTGATAGCCTCAAAAAGAGGGATGATTTCTCCGTCAATATCTAAAGTAGCCTCGCCCTCAAGGAAATCAATGCCATGCTTCAGTGAGAGATTCAGTTTTGGCGCAGATGCCCGGATTTTGTATGATTTTAATTTCTCTGCTCCGAAAACGGAAAAACGGGTGAGAAACCGGGGAAGCTCCTGGCGCATAAGCTCCTGGGCCAGATTCTCCTCAATGATAAACAGATTGTCCTCCATAAAGTACTCGATTTTTTCTTCGCCCTTCAGCGCTTTTTTATATTTACTCAAAAGCTTGTTCATCTCGTGGCAATGGGGAGAAAGGTCCTCCTGCATTACGTTGCTGATCACTACCTTGCCTTCCAACTCGTTCAGGACAGCCACCTTACTCAGTTCATAGTTATCGAAAAAATCAGCACCAAACCCTGAGAGGGAATTTGCAATCCGCAGATACAGGGAATTATCCGGATCGATCTTTTCAAAAATCAGTGTTGGCTGGGTTTGCCGGGAAGGCCCTTCAACCTGCTGATAGTCTTGGTAGCGAACACCGATATTTTCGAAATACGAGTAGAGCAGGGAAAGATACCTCTCAAGTTCCCCAGGCTGGAGTTGGGTTTCAAAGAGAGAAATGAGTGCGAAATTTTCCCCGATCGGCGCTATTTCAAAGATCTGGCCATCTGCGAGGGCATGGCTTTCATGTAAAAGTAATGGGTGCTGGAATTCCTTTCCCTGATAAGTAAGGACAACCCTGCTCCCAAGACCTTGCTCCTGGTCAATTATCATGGCGACTTCTGCGCGGCCAGGCGCAAATAGAAGAGGATTGAGATCCGAATCGACGAAATTATCACATTTTTGCAATTGCCAGATCAAAAATTCATATTCAGACAGATAGCTTTTCCCGTTCGTCTCGCTCGGTTTATCCCAATCAATGCGAAAACTGTTCCTGGATTTGATGCTCTCAAGAGATTTTAAAACCTCACGGTCATGACCGGAATAGGAGCGATAGTCAACTTCAACCTCGTTCTGCTTTTGGTCGATCACCCGAATATAGGCGCCGCCCTCCTCATCGAATTTGAGTTGAAAGAAGATCTTCGGATAGGATTTTGTCCCCCTCTCAATGGATAGCTTTTTTTTGAGCTTTTCAAAGATATCGACACTCTGCTTCAACTTTGCTCCTTAAGTTGCTTTTATCTTTAGTTGTTATTGTTTATCTTGGTTGTTATCGTTTTATTTTGTGTATTATCGTTTATTACTATATTTTCGCACTTTTCGTCATTCCCGCGAAGGCGGGAATCCAGAAGCCTTGATATTACTGGATTCCCACCTTTGCTGGAATGACGAGTGGAGATTACAAAATTATTTAATTTTCAATTGGTTACCCAAAAGTGCAAAAGTATAGGTTTATTATTGATAAGTTAAATGAATCGAATTTAAACCTAAGATTACTATAAATCATAGTATTCAGATACTTCCCTCTAACAAATGTAAAATACCACGAGAAGAAATATCTTGCAAGAGGAAAAAAGAGGTAAAAAAAAGGACGGAAAGGGAAAGGTTTATTCTTTGACCTGGAGTGATCACCATAGCGATTTGCAACTTGGTTAAACTACAGAAAACCTGTTAAACTCTCCCATGTCGGAGACAGTAGTTTTATTGAGCCGCTTTACTAAAGAGATGACTACATACAGTCTTCATATTATCGCTTTAAAATTCAAAATTTTATATTTTGATATAATTATTAACAATAAATTTGACTATTAGTTAAGGATGAGATTATATTAATTAATAGACGTAAACTACTACCTCTGGTAGTGGTCCCGTAAAAGTGTTCTACCGTTACAGTAATCAGGTTTTACCCATAAGTTTCGTGTTCCAGCAACAAGTATTTAAAAAAGTGGTTATCCGTAAGGCTTAAAAATATAACAGAAACAGTGCGTTGCGATATAGAACAAAAAAATGATATAAGTTGATTGTATGAAAGGTAAAAATATTATATTTGCATTTGTATTCGGAAGGGCGCAATTGAAGAAAATAGGGACTTTTGTAAAACAAGGGGGGATTAATTTTTGCGTCTATCATTCGATGAGCAAAGTAAAAGACAATATCGCTGGTTATATGTGGGGCAAGGCAGAAGTATAATTTGTATTTTCAATTCGTAATAGATACCCAACTAAGGAATATACCATGATCAAAAGTTTGACAGAAGATAAAATATATACAGATTGTGAGAATAAAAAAAAATTATCCATTTTAATTTTCCGTGGATTATTTTGCTTTTTTTTTCTTATTTTATTATTTAGTGAAATATTTTATTCACAGGTAAGCGCTACAGAGCTAAATGGTTTGGCCAATAGTGCCTGGCCATGCTGGGGGCACGATTCAATGCATACCGGCCGAAGCCCCAATCTTGGAGTGCAAACCAATTCCCTGAAATGGATCTATCGGCCTGAGAAAAAAATGGCCGAGGATGAGTGGGAAGTCTATTCCTTATCTATCTATTCCTCTCCAGTTATAGGGATTGACCGCGTGGTTTATATTGGAAATTATGCTCTCAACCCCGAAGATGGTACGTTGAAATGGAGCCACCAAATTGGAGTCAGAGGCGCACCAGCCATAGGGATTGACGGCACGGTTTATATCGGAACTTTCTATGATGATTGGGCGGGAGACGGCAAAAATAATATTTTCGCTTTTGATCCGAATGGCAGTCTGAAATGGAGTTACCAAGCGGAAGCGTCGGGAGGCAGTGCGGCCATTGCTTACGATGGAACAGCCTATTTCGTGAGTACGAGCGGGAAGATCTATGCCCTGGATATAAATGGCAGACTGAAATGGAGCTATCAAATAGAGGGTACTGTCTCTTCTTCGCCGGCCATATCTATAGATGGCACTATTTATGTCGGTAGTAGCCATGTTGAATATGTTGAAAGTGAGATCGAAAGCAGCGGTAAAGTCTATTCCCTCGATCCGAATGGCAGTCTAAAATGGAGCTATCAAACCGGGGGCGCGGTCAATTCCTCCCCGGCCATAGCTACTGATGGGACGATCTATATCGGAAGCGATGACGGCAAGATCTATGCACTCAACCCGCAAGATGGCAGCCCAAAATGGAGCAGTCAAACGGGTCGGGCAGTTAGCTCATCACCGGCCATAGGCGTTGATGGAACGGTCTACATCGGAAGCGATGACTGCAAGCTTTATGCTCTTAACACCGATGGCAGTCGAAAATGGAGCTACCAAACCGGTGGCGAGATCAGATCCTCACCGGCTATAGGTGCTGACGGCACCATTTATTTCGGAAGTGGTGATGGTAAAGTCTACGCATTAGGGTCCGATGGGAGTCAGAAATGGAGCTACCAAACTGGGGGTGCTGTCTATTCCTCACCGGCCATAGCTACTGACGGCACCGTTTATATCGGAAGTAGTGACGGTAAGGTTTATGCGTTCGGAAAAGATACTAATCCCCCCGAAATTATTTGTCCTTCCGACATTACTGTTCCGGCTTCAGGCATACTGACTGAAGTGACTTACGGCGTGATAGCCATTGACAATGTAGATCCCTGGCCAGTGCTAGTCTTTGACCCTAGCTCAGGTTCCAAATTTCCTATAGGTACAACACTGGTCAAAGTAACTGCTACTGATTATTTAGGAAATTTCAGCAACTGCACCTTTAATGTAACCATAGAAGATACTAATGTCGAACCACAAGGACTGGCCATCAGTGCCTGGCCATGCAGGGGGCATGATTCCAAACGCACTGGCCAAAGTCCATATCTTGGGGTGCAGACCAATACTTTGAAATGGAGCTACCAAACGGTGTACCGGGGCGTCGATAACAGTTCCTCCCCCGCCATCGCTGTTGACGGCACGGTTTACCTGGGAAGTGAGGACGGCAAGGTCTATGCCCTCGGGGCCGCCGGTAATTTAAAATGGATATACCAAACTGAGGGTGAGATTAATTCTTCACCGGCCATAGCTGCTGACGGCACGGTCTATATTGGAAGTAATGACTACAAGATCTATGCTCTCAGTCCAGATGGTAGTTTGAAATGGGGCTACCGAACTGAGGGTGAAGTCAGATCTTCACCGGCCATAGCCACCGACGGTACAATCTATATTGGTAGCAATGATGGTAAGGTCTATGCCCTTGAGCCCGATGGCAACCTGAAGTGGGACTACCAAACAGGGGGCGAGGTTAGTTCCTCACCGGCAGTAGCTACCGATGGTACAATCTATATAGGAAGTTGTGATCGTTATGTCTATGCCTTCAATACTGACGGCAGCCTAAAATGGAGCTACCTGACTGAGGACGATGTAAAATCTTCGCCAGCTATAGCTGCTGATGGCACGATCTACTATATCATCGGAGGTGAATTTGGCGGCTATGTCTACGCACTTAGCCCTGATGGCAGACTGAAATGGATATACCAGAAGAGTGTTTGTACTTATTCCTTGGCCATAGGTGCTGATGGAACGATCTATACCGGAAGTTGGGATTGCAAGATCTACGCCCTCAATCCTGACGGTAACCTAAAATGGAGCTACCAATTCGATCCGGAGGGTTGGGCTTATTCCGTACCTGCCATAGGAGCTGATGGTACAATCTATATCTGTTTGGGCGATACCCACGTTGCTGTCTACGCGTTAGCCCCGAAAAATAACATTCTTAAATGGAGCTACCAAACTACGCGCGGGATTTATTCCTCACCTGCCATAGGGGCAGACGGTACAGTTTATGTCGTAAGTGGTGATGGTAAAGTTTATGCCTTCGGGAACAAAGGAACCGGGGAAGATATTCATCCTTCAAAAGGTACAGATTCTTCGAAAGGTAGCTGCTTCATCACTTCGATGCACATTCCTCTCTGGGAATATATAAGGGATATCTCTCAAAGGACCAGAGAGTCATTGAAGTAATATTCACCTTGAACAAATCAGGACTATCAAAAAGGCAAGGTAGGTTGGAAAAATGCGAGAAAATATCCATAGCGTCCCCCAATTTTCATCAACTCTCGTTTTTAGGAATATAAAAATAGCTTTATGGTTGGTTGTTGGCCTTGTCCTTTTATTTTTAGCAACTTCTGCAGTTGCCCAGGTCATTGATATTACTCTCGACACCCCTGTTAGTGACCAAGTTACTTCAACCCAAGATATTAAACAGTATTGCTTACAGCTTACTGATAGCGGTCCATTATTTATTCATTTAGACAAGCCAAATGGCTGGGATGCAGGGTTAGCGGTCTACAAGGGGAGCCTGAACAGTACGCCGGTGAAACAGTCAGAGACATGGGAAGACCAGATGCTGATGGTTGATGCTGCTGATGCCGGAACTTATTACCTTAAGGTTTACTCGGCCTATGGTTCTTATCCCTATCATCGTGGACTCCCAGGGGATTACACCTTGACGGTGCGAAGGAGTATGGATGCATTGACGATGGGCCAAGGGCTAGCAGGACAAGTGCCCCAGAGTAATGACCAGTTCTGGTATCAGGTTCAGGTTACAGGCAATGAGCCGTTATTTATCCACCTAGACAAGCCAAATGGCTGGGATGCAGGGTTAGCGGTCTACAAGGGGAGCCTGAACAGTACGCCGGTGAAACAGTCAGAGACATGGGAAGACCAGATGCTGATGGTTGATGCTGCTGATGCCGGAACTTATTACCTTAAGGTTTACTCGGCCTATGGTTCTTATCCCTATCATCGTGGACTCCCAGGGGATTATACCTTGACGGTGCAACGCAGCTTGAATACGCTAG
>Ga0307378_10010574_pt1 | contig 11970 bp, 8 predicted proteins | sample UN1MG_FD_202238 | JGI IMG/M metagenome (GOLD analysis project Ga0307378, IMG submission 202238) | Soil microbial communities from Risofladan, Vaasa, Finland - UN-1 | ecosystem: Environmental > Terrestrial > Soil > Coastal area > Acid sulfate soil | place: Finland: Risofladan, Vaasa | collected...
TACCCGACGACAGGAAGTAGACGGTCTTCGAGCGGTTCGCAACGGGCATGACCGGCGTCAAAGGGTTCGGACTTGGGCTGTCCATCGTGCGCACGCTGGTCGACAAGTTCGGCGGGGAGATATGGGTCGAGGACCGCGCCAGAGGCGATTTCACGAAGGGGTCCGTCTTCAAGATCAAGTTGCCCAGGGCGGAGCCACCCAAGTGAGCACAGGCACTACAACGGGTCGCCCCTCGCTTCAGCCCTTCCTGCCCTTTGCCCTCTCCAACGCTGCTTTGACGAGACCGTAGTGCAGCGGGGCCGGCTTCTGTGGCCTCGACTTGAACTCGGGGTGGAACTGCGAGCCGACGAAGTACGGGTGCCCGTCCAGCTCGGCGATCTCCATCTTCTTGCCGTCTGGAGATCTACCGGTGAACTTCAGCCCCTTGTCCTGTATCATCTCGATGTAATGCGGGTTGACCTCGAACCGGTGCCGGTGCCTCTCGCTTATCGTCGTCGAGCCGTACAGCTTGTGCGCTGTCGACCCCTTCTCGACGAGGACCTCCTGCGCTCCGAGCCTCATCGTAGCGCCCTTCTTGGTCACGTCCTTCTGCTCGGGCAACAGGTCCACGACGGGATGCGAGGTATGCGGGTCGAACTCGGTGCTGTTGGCGTCGTGGAAGTTGAGGGCGTTCCTCGCGAACTCGACGACCGCGAGCTGGAACCCGAGGCATACGCCCAGGAACGGTACGCCGTTCTCCCTGGCGTATCTTATGGCCTCCATCTTCCCGTCTGTGCCGCGCGAGCCGAACCCTCCGGGTATCAATATGCCATCCGCCTCGGCGAGGAGGTTCTTGCTGTCATCCTTGGCTATGTCCTCCGCCTCCATCCTCAGATATGTCACCCTCGCGTTCAACTCCGCACCAGCGTGAGTCAGCGCCTCGTAGTGGCTCATGTATGAATCGTATTGGTCCATGTACTTCCCGACGAGGAGTATCTTGACGTCCCTCTTCGGCTCCATGACCTTCTTGAGGAACTTCTTCCAGTTGGTCAGCCCGTCCTCCGGCACTTCGATGGCCATCTTCTTTAGCAGGTAGTTGCCCAGTCCCTGCTCCTCGATGAATATGGGTACTTGGTAGATCGACTTCGCGTCTGGCGCGCTTATCACGGCTTTGAGTGGGACGTCGCAGAACAAGGCGATCTTCTGGCGGGCGCTGTCGTCGAGCGTCCTCTCCGACCGGGCGACGATGACGTCCGGCTGTATGCCGATGGCCCTCAGCTCCTTCACAGAGTGCTGCGTCGGCTTCGTCTTCTGCTCCTTCAGTGCACCGAGGGTTGGTACCAGTGTGGTGTGCACGAAGACGAAGTTCTCGTCCCCCATCTCGGAGTGCATCTGCCTCATCGCCTCGAGGAACGGCGCGGATTCGATGTCTCCCACAGTCCCGCCCAGCTCGACGATCACGATGTCCGCCCCGGACTTCATGCCGACGTTGGACATCATCGACTTGATCTCGTTCGTGATGTGCGGGATTATCTGGACGGTCTTCCCGAGGAAGTTGCCATTGCGCTCCTTCTCTATGACGCTCCCGTACACCTTCCCCGTGGTCATGACGTGGTCGTTCGTAAGACTGGCATCAAGGAACCGCTCGTAGTTGCCCAGGTCAAGATCCGCCTCGCTGCCGTCGTCGAGCACGAAGACCTCCCCGTGCTCGAAGGGATTCAGCGTACCCGCGTCGAAGTTGAGGTAGGGATCTATCTTCATCGCGGTGACATTCAGCCCCCTCGCCTTCAGGACGCAACCTATCGAGGAAGAGGTTATCCCCTTGCCGAGCCCTGATAAAACACCGCCCGTGACGACTATGAATTTCATTCTATCTCACGGGAGCGTCTCAATGTGCTATCCGGACATAAAGATTTGCAGTCCAAGACGGGCCGCGCCAGTGGAATCCGCGATGGGAACCGGCCGTCGGGGTGGATAGCCCCCGGTGAAACGCCTCTGTCGCCCCGCATATCCCGCTCAGTTCCTTCGGCTCATCAATTCAGACAGGACACTCGCCACGCAGTCCACTGCGGACTTGACGGGAGGGGTGATATCCGCGCGGAACTCTATGCTGCCGGGCTGGATGCAGACGACGGCCGAGCCCTTCTTGGCCTTGTCCAGCAACGCCGCGAGGAGCGCCACGGTCACCCTGTGCGTCGTGATCTCGGTTGCCCGTATCTCCTCCATCGGCACAAGCCTGACCGTTCCGGGCTCTTCCCTGAGGTCTGCTGCGTCGACGAACACCACGAACGCTTCCTCATCGCTCTCCGACAAATCGAGGACGATGCCCTCGAGGCCGTCGTTCTCTGAACGAGAATATGATGGAAAGTTTTTCTGGAGTTTCTCCGCCACAGCTATGCCTGCTCCGTCGTCCCCGCGGTCCCTGTTGCCTATCCCGAGGACGTACACCTTCCGGTGGCCGGCTAGCCTCGCCAGCTCGGAGCTCAGACCCTCTTCAGCCTTACAAGGTGTGTCGCACAGCTTATGCATGGATCGTACGCCCTCGCGATCATCTCGAGCGGGAGCAGCAGCTCCTCGTCCTTCTTGCCCTCCGCAAGCAGCCTCTCGGCGCACGCCTTCATGTGCACCTCGATGTCGTCGAGGTTCTGCGCGGTCGGCGTTATGATGTCCGCTGTCTCGATAAGGCCGTCCCTGACATCGTAGTGGTGGTACAGGATGCCTCTCGGGGCCTCGACCGCACCCGTTCCAGAGCCGGATATCCTCGTCGGTTCCGCCCTCACGGGGTCGTCCAGAGCAGCTATTTTCTCCGTGGTCTCCGGCATGCTCTCGAGCGCCCAGACCATCTCTATGGCCTGCGCGAGGTTGTTCAGCAGCGGGTTCCTCAGCCATCGGTCGCTGTAGTTCTCCTTGAACAGGTCGGCCGCCTGGCCCTCGAGGCGCTTGCCCATGTTGATCATCCTCGCGTTCGCGCCGACGGCGAACGACTTGTCCTTGTAGACCGACCGCTTCGCGAACGAGTGTGGCACGACCCTCTCGGACGTGAGCTTCTTGTAGTCGTCGGCGTCCGTCTCCTTGCCGTTAGATATCAGTATCGAGTCGCCCGCGAGCCCGAACTTCTTGTTCGGTGCGTTCACGGACATGAATGTCGTCTCGACCTCCGAGTGCTCAGGATACTCTATCGATGAGAACAGCTCGACCGCGCGGACCGCATCCGGCACCAGCTCCTTCGACCGGATAGCTATCTCGCTCAGCTGCTTCTTCGACGGGTACTTGCCGAAGCCGCCGAGGCCAGGGTTCTCGCCGTGGACGATCCTGCCGCTGGTGACCTCCATCACGTGGTTGCCGAACTTCTTCAGCCGCAGGGCGCGCTTGACGTCGTCTCCGTAGTCGTTCAGCATGGCGATCGCGGACGGATACCCGAGGAAGTCGGGCAGAGCCAGCAGGAAAGTGTGGAGCGAGTTGCTCTCGACATTCTCACCGAGCATCATCAGGTCGCGCATCAGCTGCGCCTTCTCCGGCGGGTCTATCGCGAGCGCCCTCTCGAGGCCCCTGATGGCCGCGTACTTGTGCGAGAGCGTGCATATCGCGCATATCCTCGGTACGACGTTGATGTCGTCCTCCGGCGTCATGCCCTTGACGAGCTGCTCTATGAGTCTCGGTCCCTCGTGTACGTCCAGCGTGACGCTCTTGACCTTCTTGCCGTCGAGCGTGACCGTGATGCCGCCGTCCCCTTCCACTCGAGCGAGCGGCACTACTTCCAGCGTCTTCATTTCTTGGCCCCCTTCTTCTTGGTGGGTTTGAGGTCCTTCATCAGCTTGGCGACCCCTGCACCGCCGAACTTCTTGATCTTCTGCATTACTTCCTCAGGGTTGTAACCCTTCTCGACGAGCAGCTTGTACTCGGCGCTGACATTGAGGTCGTCCGTCGGTCCCCAGCAGCCCACACAGGGTAGGTTGTGCGACGGGCATACCGCGCCGCAGCCGCCCTTGGTAAGCGGTCCAGCGCAGAACTTGCCCGCGAGCAGTATGCACGGGTTCTCCTTCCACTTGCACTCCATGCACACGGGGGACTTGTAGAGGTACGGGTGCCTTCCGGCGACGACCTTCGAGACCGAACTCAGGAACTCGGTCTTGTCTATCGGGCAGCCAGGTATCTTCATCTCCACCTTGACGAACGCGTCGACCGGCTGAGCCTCGAACGCCTTCGACACAGCGATCTTCGCGTTGCCGTAGACGCCCTTGTACCGCTCCTCGTAGCCGCCCTCCTCGAGCTTCATCGCCTGGGGTCCTCCCCAGCAGGCGCATGTGCCTATCGCGACGAGCACCTTCGAGCGCTCCCTGATCTTCTTCAGGTGCTGGAGCTGCTCCTCGGTCGATATTGAGCCCTCGACGAACGCCACATCGAGCTCGCCCTCGTGGTTGTCGCTCTTGGCCATGGCGAACGAGCGTATCTCCACCGCGCCGAAGATGTCGACGAGCTGGTCCTCGCAGTTGAGTATCATCAGCTGGTCGCCGGCGCAGCCTGTGAATCCGTAGATGCCGATCTTAGGCGATGACATTGCTGCTCACCCCCTTGCCGATGAGTTCCTTCATATGAAGCACGTCCCAGTAAGTGAACACAGGGCCGTCCATGCATGTGTACAGGTACTCTATCGCGCAGTGCCCGCACTTGCCGACGCCGCACTTCATGCGCCGCTCCAGCGTCATAAGTATCTGGTGCTTCGGTATGTCCAGCTTGACGAGGTGCTGTATCACGAACTTGTACATGACGGGTGGGCCGCACACAGCAGCGTAGGTGTTCTTCGCGTCGATTGGCCCCATCTCCTTGAACAGGTTCGTGACGACGCCGACATTCTCCGGCCAGTTGCCAGTGTCGTCCTGGTCCACGGTCAACAGGCAGTTGAGGTCGTCGCGCTCCTTGAGCTGCATGAACTCCTCCCTGAACAGCATCTCCCCGGGCGTCCTCGCACCGTGGAGATATGTCAACTTGCCGAACTTGTCCCTGTTGTCGAGGATGTAGAGCAGCAGCGACCTCAGCGGGGCCGCTCCCAATCCGCCGGCTATGATCAGTATGTCTTTGCCCTCCATCTTGTCGATGGGGAAGCCGTTGCCATACGGGCCGCGTATCCCGACCTTCTGGTTCTCCTTCAGGCCGAACAGCGTCTCCGTGACCGTCCCGGTCTTCCTGATGCAGAACTCCATGAGTCCCGGCCGCGACGGCGTCGATGATATGGAGAACGGCGCCTCGCCCTCTCCGAGGACGGAGCCCATTATGAACTGCCCCGGAAGGTAGCTCATCTTGAGTACCTGGTCGACATCGACTGCCCTCGCCTGGAAGAAGTTGACATCCGCCGTGAGCGGGTATCTGCGCACGATCCTCCACATCTCCGGCTTGTACGGGTTCTCCTCGACCTCGCGGTCGTCCAGCACGACGCAGAGTTTCTTCACTTGCCCACCTCCTGATCACGAAGCGCGTCTGCAACTGTGACCACGTTGATATCGACGGGGCAGGTCGCGACGCATCTGCCACAGCCGACGCACGCGGGCTCTCCGAACTCGCCTATGTACGCCTGCAGCTTGTGAGTGTACCAGAGCTTCAGCCTGTCGACCCGCTTGTCCCTGAAGTTGTGTCCACCGGCGACGAGCGAGTACTCGCGGAACATGCAGCTGTCCCAGAACCGTTCCCTCGTGCCCTCGACGGTCCCCAGCTCTACTTCGTCAACTACGTTGTAGCAGTTGCAGGTCGGGCAGACCATCGTGCACTGCCCGCAGGACAGACACTTCTCGGCCAGCTCGTCCCAGATAGGGCTGTCGTAGCCGAGCTCGAATATGTCCGGCATGCCCGTGAAGTCCGCCTTGGCGGTGAACTGCGAGGTCTTCCACTTCCTGTAATCAGTGTAGTTCTTGATGTCGTCCTTGCCGATGTCCCGGCTGAACAGCTCGGGCTTCATGCGTATGAGGTCGTGCCCTCTGCTGGAGCCGACCCATACGAGGTAGAACATCTTGAGGTCGGTGAAGAACAGGTCGAACCCCTCGGCGATGAACTCTGTGTCCGTCGCGAAGCACATGCACTTGTCGTCCGGTATGCAGCTGTGCCCGAGCAGCAGGGTCTTCTCCCTCCTCTCGGCGTAGTAAGGGTCCTTGTAGTCCTCGAGGAACAGCTTGTCCATCGTCTCAATGCCGTGTATGTCGCACGGGTGTATGCCGAACAGGATCCTGTTCGGGACGTCCCCGGTACGCTCGACATATCCCTCGTCATCGAAATCGAACATCGTGAACCGTGGCGGATAGAGGAGCTTCTTCGGCGGTATGATTGTCCTCGTAGCCTTCAGGTCCATTTGAGAGAGCGCCTCGACCTTCTCGAACGCGACCCTCTCGCCCTTCCTCGTAGGACCCCACAGCTCTCCCCACTCCTTGATCGTCTCGAGGAATGCGGAAAGGTCCTCCTTCTTCATCTTCAGAATCATCATGCTATCTCATCCTTTCCTTCCGGTACCACTCGTATCCTCACAGGCTCGCGGCAAAACGTCGCCAGACCTGCCGATGAGCCCCGCAGAAGAGGGTATCGAGCCGGGATATAAAAACATTGGGAGACGCAGTTGAATTCAGGTTGTCGATTGGATTGCGTCGCTCGAAATTCGTTGTCTTTTCTGGTGGGGATTTCGGTGGATATGCGAAAACTCCCTCCCTCGTTGGCAGAATCGCGATCTTGTGGAACATGAGGATTTGGTGTGCGGGTCCCCTATGAGTGGACGACGCCTCCGACCTAACACTCATTAACCGCATAGTCTTCGAGGGAATCCCACAGTATTTTATAGCCACCTCCGCAATAGTCTTCACGCGCTTGGGCGCGTGCCCAAGGGGGCAGATGGGAATATGAATGGAAATATGTTAGGAGCCAGAGCGCTGGCTATTGCCATCGCGCTGCTCATGTGTGTAGCGACAGTCGTTGTCACCTCACCCAACGCAACTGCAATGACGGTGGAGTACTGCAACGATATCGACGACCTACCAGCTGACAGGATTTTCGCAGGAGTTGTCTCAGACGGCTCCAACCTGTTCGTGATCGGCGGATTCTTGTCCGACTGGTCAGGGTTCGAACCACCGATGAACACTACGATTATCTATGACACATCTACGGGCGAGTTCACTTATGGTGCGCCAATGCCAAACGGGACTGGGCTATCCGGATGCGTCATGGGCGATGATGGACTCATCTACGTCTTGGGTGGCTGGAACTCCTCGGCTTACGGAGGATACGGCTCAGCTGTCCAGATATACGACCCCGTGGCGGACTCTTGGACGAACGGCTCTGCCGCGCCCACGGTCTTGGGCGCCTTCACCCCTGTCTGGGGAGCGGATGGACGGATATACGCGATCGGCGGAGCTGTCTACTCGCAGGTAACGACGCTCATCTACGATCCCGGAACGGATTCGTGGTCCTACGGCGCGGACCAGCCAGATGCCTATTGGCTTAGGAGCACGGTCGTGTGGAATGAGACTGCGATATTCTCCTTCGCTGGAAGGGAGAGCTTTGCACCGAGCACGGCCGCCCATGTCTACAACCCCGTGGCTGACTCGTGGACACCTATAGCGTCCATGCTAGTGGCCACCGTTTCCGGCACCGCTGTTGTAGCTGACAACGGTCTGATATACTACATCGGAGGCGAGGACGCCTCTTGGGTGGGTGACGGTATTCCGCAAAGCTCGATACAGAGATACGACCCAGAGACTGACTCCTGGGAATTCGCCGGCGCGTCTCTTCCGACTGGCCGGAGCGGAATGGGTTCCGTCATGGATTCGTACGGACGGATATACATCGTTGGTGGAAATGACGGGGTCGGAGTCGTGCCAACAATCAGCAGGCTCGTAGTCTCTGAGATCGAGACCGACAAGCTAATGATCACATCCCCGACCGACGGGAGCATCGTGAGCGGTGTTGTATCGGTCGATGTAGTCATATCCAACTTCTGGATTGGCTTCTCGAACGTAGACCTGTACGTTGACGGTGAGCTCGCGGATTCCCGGTCGCTGAACTGGCCTTGGGAGACGGTCGCCTTCGAGTGGGACACCACTGGTCTGGAGGACGAATCCGTTCACGACCTGCTCGTGATCGGATATCTGTGGTCTGGCGAGGAGCGAATGGACTCGTTGAGCGTGACCGTTTGGACCATGTCCGTCGAGGAGCGGATCGCCGAGCTGGAGATGAACCTGATGGATCTCGAGGCGCAGCTGGCGGCCGTTGAGGACGCCGTTTTGAGTGACCTCGCGGACCAGGCAGCTGACCTGGCGACTCTGCAGTCCATCGTCGATGCCCTGCAGACTGCCCTTGACGCGCTGGCGAACTCCGTGGACGAGGATAACACCGCGATGGCAGCCGACCTCGCAGCGCTGCAGTCTCAGCTCGACACCCTGGAATCCGCCCTCGACGACGCGCAGTCATCGTTGGATGACGTCCAGGCCTCTGTCGACAACAAGATGGACGGCGCGCTCGGCCTCGCCATAATCGGACTGCTGGTCGTCGTGATCCTGCTGATGGTCGTGATGATGGTCATGGGCAGGAAGCCGAAGCCGATGGAACCGCAGCCGCCTGAGCCGCCACTCGAGTGAGAGAAGGCGGAAGGAAAGGCGCGAAACCAATAAACCCTTTTCAGTTTCATTATTTCATTGGCTGCCGTGAGGCTGCCTATTTTGGCTTCAAATCAGCGCGGCGCTCACGCTGGACCGTGGGACAATAAAAAAGATGGTCGTTCGATGGCAGATCGCAATGTGTGGAGGGGTAGTGCCCCTCCGGTTTTGCGTAGGAGGTGATCCATCTGCAGGTTCCCCTACAGATACCTTGTTACGACTTAACCCCCCTTGCTGAACCCAAGTTCTAACGCCACATGGTGAGGCATCATCACTTGGACCCAACTCGGATGGTTTGACGGGCGGTGTGTGCAAAGAGCAGGGGCATATTCACCGCGCGATGTTGACGCGCGATTACTACGGAATCCAGCTTCATGAGGGCGAGTTACAGCCCTCAATCCGAACTACGGACAGGTTTCGGGATTGCCTTTGCCTTTCGGCATCGGAGCCCATTGTCCTGGCCTTTGTAGCGCGCGTGTAGCCCAGGGGATTCGGGGCATACTGACCTACCGTTGACCTCCCCTTCCTCCAGCTTAGCGCTGGCGGTCCCGATAATGTGCACCGCTCCTCGCGGAACGGCTAGCAATTAGCAGCGAGGGTCTCGTTCGTTATCTCACTTAAGAGAACGCCCTACGGTACGAACTGACGACGGCCATGCACCACCTCTCGGAAAATCAGGCAAGGTCGTCAACCTGGCCTTCATGTAACCGTCGCCCCTGGTGAGTTGTACGGCGTTGAATCCAATTGAACCGCACGCTCCTCCCGTTGCGGTGCTCTCCCGCCAATTCCTTTAAGTTTCAGTCTTGCGACCGTACTCCCCAAGCGGCAGGCTTAACAATTTCTCTCCGGCACCGGACGTCCTCGTAGGACCTCCGACACCAAGCCCGCAGCGTTTACACCCTGGACTACCGGGGTATCTAATCCCGTTTGCGCCCCAGGGCTTCGTCCCTCACCGTCGGATCCGTTCTAGTTCGACGCCTTCGCCACTGGTGGTCCTCTCAGGATTACAGGATTTTACCCCTACCCCGAGAGTACCTCGAACCTCTCCCGGTCCCGAGCCCTGCAGTCTCCTCGGAATTCGAACAGTTGAGCTGTCCGATTTACCCAAGGATTTACAGGGCCGGCTACGAACGCTTTAAGCTCAATAATAATGAGCACCACTCGGGCCGCGGGTATTACCGCGGCGGCTGGCACCCGTCTTACCCGGCCCTTACTTCTCTCGCTTTTTAGGCGGGAGAACAGCCAGCACAAAAGTGCTGGCACTCGGAATGCCCGTCTCGTGGTTTCCCACATTGGACAGTTTTCGTAGCTGCTGCGCCCCGTAGGGCCTGGATTCGTGTCTCAGAATCCATCTGGGGGCTCCGTCTCTCAACGCCCCTACCCGTCGTAGGTTAGTGGGTCCGTTACACCCACTACAGCCTGATAGGCCGCAGACTCATCCTGGAGCGCCGGAACTTTCAGCGTGGAAGCGTTCCAGCAAACCACACCTATGGGGTATTATCCTCAGTTTCCCGAGATTATCCCCCACTCCAGGGCAGATTATCCGCGTGTTACTCAGCCGTCCGCCGAGGTCTTTCACCTCTCGACTCGCATGCCTTAATCGCATTCCGATAGCGGTGCCCGCCGGCAGGATCAACCGGAATTGATCTGTCGTCTCAAATCTCATTACTATTAGCGGTCGCTATGATCGTATACTTAAGTCACTGGCAGGTTCCAAATCTCACCGATTATGTTCCCTGCGTTCGCGGCATTCGGAAATGTCGCGTGTTTGCACGATACTCTTTCTACCATCGAACGTCAGAATCAAGAGGTCACGGCGAGAGCCGGGGATCTTGATCCTCCATCAGTGTCTGCGACAGATGGAGTAAAGGTCGATCATGAGATCTGGCGAGTTAACGCCTCCCTCCCAACCATCGCCGACTGTCGCAGCCAAATTGGTTTGGGTAGTCCCGCTAAGTTCGATGCCGTATATATGCGTTTCGAACCTTGGCTCGGAAGCGGTCACGCCTCCCCGCGGAACCACTCGATATACATCTGCGCATCTTGGTATAAGAGGGTTTCGACTTGACCGCTGAAAGCCTGCGAATCAAAGCCGACGCTCGACATCTGCCCCATCGGCTCACAGATTCCTGGAACGTCATAAATATTCGCAGTGAATTATCCTGGAGTTGAGGTGTGGGTGGCGTGTCTGGGGAGGCAATCGTCTCTGATGGAGAAGACGACGCGGAGATAATGGAATCTGAGCCGGCAGAGGAACATGAACCGTCAGTCGATCCTGCGAAGTATGTCAGCCCTCCGATGGCGTTCAAGATCGTCCATCCAAAGGGTCGAAGACGCAAGTGGCTGACATCCACCCGAGCCCAGTTCCCTTTGTCATTCCTCGCGGCATTCCTCGGTCTGCTCTCTCTCGCGCTTCCGTGGTTCTACCTGCAGTCGACCCGATACTACGAAGCGTTCAGCATCTTCCGGCACATCATCGAGATAGGCGAGTACGACACGATGTACTCGGTGATCGTCTGGTTGATCCTCGCTGGGTCGATCATTTGCTTCATCACTTCACTCGGCTCTCTTCTGCAGATGGCTGGAATCGTGCTCTTCGCAATGGAATTCTCAGATGTCTCCGGAATCATCGGCGCCGGGCCATTCGTTGCCGTGGCTGCAACGCTGGTTGGCATGATCTCTCTGATATTGTCTCCTAGGATTTCAATCCCCGACAGATTCGTCACTCTGAAACACTCCGCAAATGGTGGCCTTGCGGTGAACGTAATAGCGCTGTCCGCATTCTTCCTTGGTCTGATATCCATGTTCACATGTTGGTTCTTCACGGTCGAGCGGATATCCTTCTTCTCTACAACAATACATGAGACCTACTACTCTCAACTGTCGTTTCTGTTCTCCGTGCGCTTCGATGATCTCACGCTTCTGATTGCTGGGGCTATTCTTGTATTCATAGGAACGGTCCTTTGCATCCTCACGCCTCTAGGAAGCCTGCTGCAATTGACTGGCACATGCTTGGCATTCTACGATTTCCGCTCAGCCTATGGAGGGTATGATGCTGGCGGGATCGCCGGAGATGTCAGTCTTGGAGCTGGGTTCTTCATCGCTGTCACAGCCGGAGTCATTGGCATCTGGTCGATGGTGTTCGTCAGGCGCATCACGATCCCGGGACGATTCGTGTCAGGCCTCTTGCTGCCGGAAGCCACAGGTTCCGCGGAGCCGCCGGTCCAGGAGCACGGGCCCAGGGAGGAAGGGCCCCCTTCACGAATCCGCAAGGTGATGGAGAGAGTTCCCAGGATTGCTCGGATTCCCCTCGTCTTGGCAATCACATTGGCCGTCATGCTCGCTGCGCTTGCCGTCCCCTACG
>Ga0307378_10010575_pt1 | contig 11969 bp, 10 predicted proteins | sample UN1MG_FD_202238 | JGI IMG/M metagenome (GOLD analysis project Ga0307378, IMG submission 202238) | Soil microbial communities from Risofladan, Vaasa, Finland - UN-1 | ecosystem: Environmental > Terrestrial > Soil > Coastal area > Acid sulfate soil | place: Finland: Risofladan, Vaasa | collected...
CGTGGGCTATTCCGGGATGATCATGCCCGATCACGTGCCGGGCCATCCGGACGATCCCACGCAACGCGAGGCATTTGCATTCACGTACGGGTACATTCGGGGGCTGATCCAGGCGGTGAGCGCGGAGGCGTGAGGGCGCCCCGCTCGGTGGACGCAGTGGACCAAGTGGACATAGTGGACGAAGTGGACGCGGCGGGCGCCGTGGGTGCCGTGGGTGCAGCGGCCAGTGGGTGCGGCCAATGGGCGCGGACGGGCGGTAGTGCGGCCACCGGTTTGGCGAGCGCGGCAGGCTATCAGGCTTCGCTGATCCAGTGTTCGGCGGCTGCGAGCCAGTCGGGGTTGATGGTCACGCCCCAGCCGGGGCCGCTGGGGATGCTCACCGAGCCGTCCTTCACGCTGAGGGCGGGTTCGTAGAGGCCGTCGGTCCACGGCGTGTGCTCGATGGAATACTCGAGGTAGCTACCGGCATTGGGGATGGCGCCGAGCATGTGCAGCGTGAAGACGGTGACCATCGACAGGTTGGCGGAATGGGGCACGCACAGCATGCCTGCGTCGGCCGCCATTTCGGCCACGCGCAGGGCACGGCACAGCCCGCCCACGTAGCAGATGTCGGGCTGGACGATGTCAACCGCCCGCATGTCGATCATTCGCCGCCACTGGGCGAGGCAGGTATCCTGCTCGCCGCCCGCAACGGGAAGGGTCAGCCGTGCGGCCACTTCGGCGGTCCATTCCAGCTCCCAGTAGGGGCACGGCTCCTCGAAATGGCACACGCCGTGCTGCTCGAGCATTCGGCCGACCTGGATGGCGCGGGTGGGCGTGTAACAACTGTTCGCGTCGACGAGCAGGCGGATATCGTCGCCGACGGCCTTGCGGACAGCCGGGACGAGGGATTCGGTGCGGCCGGGCGATTCGTCTTCGTCATGGCCGCACACCTTGCCGATGCGGATCTTGAAGGCGCGGAAGCCGGCAGTGTCGGCGAGGCGGGCGAGGCGATCGGCCTCATCCTGCGGGGAAATGTCGCGCCGCATGCTGGAACCATAGGCGGGGATGGGCCGGGGCACGCCGCCCAGCAGCCTGCACACGCTGCAGCCTTCGAGCTTGCCGCGGAGGTCCCACAGGGCGGTGTCGAGCCCGCCGACCGCGCGGCAGACGTATGATCCGGGAAACTTGTATTCGTTCTCGACGCAGCGGTCGACGAGGGCGGCGATGTCGAGGGCGTCGGCCCCCAGGGCATGCGGCGCGACCTGCTGGTGCAGCACCATCGCGCTGATGTTGGCGTGGAACGGTGCCATCTGGCCGATGCCTTCGGCTCCGTCGTCGGCGCGCACGCGAACGAAGCTGAGGTGGCCGCGGGTGAACGACTCGATGCTTCTGATCTTCATTGCAGGTGCTCCCGTGTCCGTTCAGATCGATTCGCCCATCATTCGCAGGTAATCCGCCTGCTGGCGCATCTTCGCCCGGAACGCCGAGAACAATCCGTCGGCGGCTTCCTCGATGGTGCGGCGGTTGTTGGTGTAGGGGTCCTGGCGGGTGGCGCCGTTCACCTGGGCGATCCAGTCGGGCGGGAGGGAACCGGGACCTGAAAGGGCCCCGGCCAGCCCGCCGGCCACGGCCGCGAGGCAGTCGGTGTCGCGCCCGAAATTCACCGCGGTGAGGATCGCCTGCTTCGGATCGCCCTTCGATAGTGCGAAGACCGCCAGGCCCTTCGACACGATCTCGTTTGCCTGCGACTGCCCGTAGTTGAAGTAGTTGCCGCCATCGTAGAACTGGTAGAACTCGTCGCGCATCGCCATCGGGTCGGTGTGCTTCGCCGCAAGCTCGAGGGCGTGGTTGACTTCGCGGTTGATGGTGTCGTAGATGGCGTAGAGGCTGCCGGCTTCGGCCCGGTAGGAAATGAAACGCCGCGCGGTTTCGAGCACGGAATCGACGGTGGCGCCGGGCCTGCATGCTTCGGCGATGGATGCGTTGTACAGCGCGGCCCATCGGAGGGCGAACGCGGTCTGGCGGAAGTAGGCCCTGCCGACGTCGAAGGTGTCGTCGGCCGCGGCTTGCGGGTCGCCGGCGTTGATCAGGCCGAGCGGGTGCGACGCCCGGGCCATCGATACGACGTTGGGGAACGGCCACAGGCCGCCCAGCTCGCTCGGCGGCACGCCCGCACGCGCCAGCTCGAGCAGCGAGCGGTCGAACGCCTCCTGCTTGAACGCCATCCGCTCCGGGTCGAGATCGCGCAGCCAAACGGCCACGAGGTCGTGCGCCTCGATGCGGCCCTGCTTCTCGATGATGGCGGTGGTGATCAGCTTCTGTCGTTCGATGCCGTCTTCGGTGGTGCCAGGCGGCCGCTGCCAGGTGCCGTCATAATGGGCATAGGAGACGAGCCGGTCAAGGTAGCCGTATTTTTCCTTGACGCGCTCGCGCGACCAGCCTTCGACGGCCGCGCCCATCGACGAGCCAACCCATGTCGCGGCGATGCAGCCGCGGAATTTGTCGTGCAGCGTGATCGGCATTTCAATGCTCCTGCCATGGAATTGTCTCTGTCCATTCCGTCGGATGGTCTGACAGTATAGCACTATTGATCGTGACAATCAAGGTTGTGGGCGTGCTCGGAATCCATGCCCGGCCGAGTGAGCCGGGGGTATTCATCGGGCGTCGGGCGGCGAAGTGTCAGCATGTGTCAGCGGAAAACTGCTTGAAAGTGCCGGGGGAAGCGGAATAATTGATAAGGGGCACCCGGCACTGTCATAGTGCGTACATACAATCTCCAGGATCGCATGATGAGCTTGATTCCGCTCGGAAAAGCAGTGTCCTGTACTGCGCCCCTACTGGTGCCGGGAGCGCTGGCCTGCGCCGGCGTGGCGCTGGTGGTGCTGTGGGTGGGGGGCGGGCCGCCTGCCGGCCTTGCCCAGCGCCTGCCGGTGGCGGAAGCGGCGGTGCCGGCGGTTCAAACGCCTGCGGAGGTGGTGGGCACGTTCGCGAAGGCGGACGGTACGCCCGCCGACCTGCCGGGGGCGTGGTCGGGGTTCCGCGGGCCGAAGCTCGACGCGATCAGCACGGAACAGGTGCCGCTGGCGCGCGAGTGGCCGCAGGGCGGGCCGAAGGCGCTGTGGTCTGTCGAGCTGGGCGAAGGGTACGCCGGGGCGGCCGTGCTGAACGGGCGTGTCTACGTGCTGGACTACGACCACGCGGACCAGGCCGACGTGCTGCGGTGCATGTCGCTGGCCGACGGCCGTGATATCTGGCGCTACTCGTATCCGGTTGAGGTGAAGCGCAACCACGGGATGTCGCGCACCGTCCCGGCCGTCACCGAGAAGTACGTGGTTGCCCTCGGGCCGAAATGCCACGTGACGTGCCTGGATTCGACCAGCGGCGAGCTCAAGTGGGCGATCGACTTGGTGAGGACCTACGGCACGAAGGTGCCGCCGTGGTATGCCGGGCAGTGCCCGTTGATCGACGGCGGCCACGCGATAATCGCCCCGGGCGGCCGCGCCCTGATGATCGCCGTTGACCTCGAGACCGGCAAGGTGGTCTGGCGCACGCCGAACCTCAACGCCTGGCAGATGACGCATTGCTCGATCATGCCGATGGACTTCGCGGGGCGCAGGATGTACGTTTACTGCGCCAGCGGGGGCGTGGCAGGCATCGATGCCCAGAACGGCGCCATCCTGTGGCAAACGACCGACTGGCGGATCAACATCGCCGCCATCCCCACGCCGGTGATCATGGGCGACGGCCGCATCTTCCTGACGGGCGGCTACAACTCCGGCTGCATGCTGCTCGAGCTGAAGCAGCAGAACGGCAAGATCGTGCCGAATACTGTCTTCCGCCTGAAGCCCAACGTGTTCGGCTCGGACCAGCAGACTCCCATCTTCTACGAGGGCCATATCTACGGGGTGATCCCGGGCGGGCAGCTCGCGTGCCTGGGCTTGGACGGCAAGCAGGTGTGGACGAGCGGCTCGCAGCACCGGTTCGGCCTGGGGCCGTACATGATAGCCGGCGGCATGATTTATGTCATGAACGACACGGGCCTGCTGTCGCTGGTGGAGGCAAGCCCCGCGGGGTTCAAACTGCTGGCCGAGGCGCAGGTGCTGCACGGGCACGATTCGTGGGGCCCGATGGCGCTCGCCGGCGGCAGGCTGATCCTGCGCGACCTGACGAACATGGTCTGCCTTGACGTGAGGGGCAACTGAAATGACCAACGAACCGAAAACGTCGAACCAGTCGAAGACGGCCCCGGCCATGAAGGCCGTCTATGCGTGCGTGGCGATCGTGGCCGCGTGCGCGGCTGTCTATACCGCCGTGGGGTTGGGCCGCCGCTCGATGGAGTTGCGGAGCAATCCGCAGCGGCTGTGCCCACCGGGCCAGCCGTGCGTTCTCGACACCGCCGGGCTGCGCAAAACCGCGCCGTGGATGATCAAGTACCGGGAGACGGGCCGGATCAAGACGGGCATGAAGGATCCACGAGGCATCGCCGCCGGAGGCGACCACAGCGTGTGGGTCGTTGGCGACAAGCGGCTCGTCCAGTTCAACGCCCAAGGCAATCAACAATCGGTGGTTGGCCTGGATGCCGCCGCTGAATGCGTGACGGTCGCTGATGACGGCTCGGTGTTCCTGGGCATGGGTGATCACGTTGAAGTCTACAAGAACGGCCAACGCGTTGCCAGGTGGGGCACCTTCGGCACGCGGACCGTGATCACCTGCATTCTGCCGACCGCCAGCGCGATCTACGTTGCCGATGCCGGCGGGGCAAAAATCCTGTGCTGCGACAAGCAGGGAAGGCTGACGACGAGGCCGTGGATTGGGCTGTTCGATCCCGCCCGCAACATCCCGGGGCTGGTGGTGCCGAGCGCGCACCTCGACATGGCGATCGCGCCCGACGGCCTGCTGCGGGTGAACAACCCCGGTCGCCGCAAGATCGAGGCATACACCATCGACGGCGACCTGGAACTGTCGTGGGGAAAATCGTCCACCGATCCCGAGGGCTTCCCCGGGTGCTGCAACCCGACCGACATCGCGGTGCTGCCTGACGGGAAGATCATCGCGGCAGACAAGGGCCTGCCGTGCGTCAAGGTGTACGAACCGGACGGCACGTTCGTGGGCGTGGTCGCCGGGCCGGAGGCGTTTCCCGAGGTCGGCGCGCTGACGGACGTTGGCGGCTTCGCAGGGCTGGACCTGGCGGTCGATGGCGATCGCGTGCTGGTGCTTGACCCGGTGCGCGGCGACGTGATAATCTTCATGCCAACGGAGGCGGCGAGCGATGAGCAAGAATGACGACAAACCGATCGAGCGCCGCGAGTTTATCCGGGGCATCTTCCGCAAGGTGGCATTCCTGGGCTTGGCGGCTGGCAGCGGCGCACTTGCCGCGAGAAAGGCCGCAGGGCCGTCGCAGGAGTCGGAATGCATCAATCGCGGCATCTGCCGAAACTGCTCGGCACTCGTCGAGTGCGGATTGCCGCAGGCGCTGTCGACAAAGGATGGGATGGGTGCGAAATGATTTCGGGCGAAATGATCCGGGGCAAGGCAATGCGGCGAATCCATGGGTGAAGACCAGAGAAAGAAGCTGAGCCGGCGCGAGTTCCTGCGGTTTGGCGCGGGTGCGGGGATCGTCGTTGCAGGCGGGGCCTACCTGGCCGCGGCGCATTCCGGCGCGGGCCGCACCGTATGGCAGGTCGACCCGGACAAATGCATCCAGTGCGGCAACTGCAAGACCGAGTGCGTGCTGGCGACGTCGGCCGTGAAGTGCGTGCACGCCTTCGCCATTTGCGGCTACTGCGAGCTGTGCACGGGATTCTTCGAGCCGCAGCCGAACAGCCTGAACGAGGGCGCGGAGAACCAGTTGTGCCCCACCGGGGCCATCAAGCGCAGCTTCCTCGAGGATCCGTATTACGAGTACATCATCGACGAGGATCTGTGCGACGGCTGCGCCAAGTGCGTGAAGGGCTGCTCGTCGTTCGGCAATGGCTCGCTGTTCCTGCAAGTGCGCCATAACCTCTGTGTGAACTGCAACCAGTGCAGCATCGCGGCGGCGTGCCCGTCACGGGCGTTCCGCCGGGTGCCCGCCGACCAACCATACCTGCTGAAGCACCGGGAAATGGAAGGCTGATGACGCGAATCCTGCTCACAATCCTAGTGCTGATCCCGCTGTGGACTGCGAGCGGTGCGGAGCGGTTCCCGCCGCCGGAATTCAAGGAGGGGCATCAGCTCCCCGAAACGACGACACCCCCGGCTCGCGAGGCGGTGCTCGCGTATGTCGACGTGGCGGTGCTCGCCGCGGCATTGGGGCTTGCGGCGTGGCTGGTGCTGCGCCGGCGTTCGCGGCGGGCGGTGTTCGTGCTGATAGTGTTTTCGCTGCTGTATTTCGGGTTCTACCGGCGCGGCTGCATCTGCCCGATCGGTTCGATCCAGAACGTGGCCCTGGCGGTGTTCGATACGAGCTACGCGATCCCGATCACGGTGCTGGCGTTTTTCCTGCTGCCGCTGGTATTTGCGCTGGTGTTCGGGCGGGTGTTCTGTTCGTCGGTGTGCCCGCTGGGTGCGGCGCAGGACCTGGTGTTGTTTCGCCCGCTGAAGGTGCCGACATGGCTGGCACAGGCGCTGGGGTTGCTGCCGTACGTGTACCTGGGGCTGGCGGTTCTGCTGGCGGCGGGCGGCAGCTCGTTCATCATCTGCCAGTACGATCCGTTCGTGCCGTTTTTCAGGATGAGCGGGAGCATCCACATGCTGATCATGGGCGGGGCGTTCCTGGTCCTGGGGATGTTTGTGGGACGGGCGTATTGCCGGTTCCTGTGCCCGTACGGAGCGCTGCTGAACCTGGCATCGCGGCTGTCGCGCTGGCGGGTGACGATCACGCCGGACGAGTGCATCAAGTGCAGGCTGTGCGAGGAGGCGTGCCCGTTCGACGCGATCCGCAAGCCGACGCCCGCCGGCGTGTTCGGGCGGGCCGAAGGCAAGGCGCTGCTGGGCGGGCTGATCCTGCTGCTGCCGGTGCTGATTGCGGCTGCCGGGTGGCTGGGTAACATGTCGGGCACGGCGCTCGCTCGCTCGAACACCACGATCCGCATCGCCGAGCTGGTCCGGCAGGATGCCCAACGGACGCACGGCGACCCGGTGAACGAAGTGGTGGCGTTCCGCAAGACCGGCCGGCCGGACGCCGAGCTGTTCCAAGAGGCGGACTCCATCCGGCGGAGCTACATGCGAGGCGGATGGCTGTTTGGCGGCTGGGTGGGGCTGGTGATCGGGCTGAAGCTGATCGGGCTGTCCATCCGCCGCACGCGAACCGACTACGAGGCGGAGCGCGGCTCGTGCATGGCGTGTGCCCGGTGCTACGCGTGGTGTCCGCAGGAGCATCAGCGGCTGAAACCGGCGGTTGAGAAGCAATGAAACACAACGCGGACGCGGACAACACACGGGTGGAAAACGCACGCGCCTGGTACATGGTTGCCGCGCGGTCGGCGGCCGTGGCCGGCGCGTTCTGCGCGATCGTCTGCGCGTTGCTGGCGTGGAATTACGCGAAGTTCCGGGCACTTGACCCGCTCGACTCGCCGGATCTGATCGCCCTCAAGGCCGAGCTGGCGAAAAACGCCGCTGACTACGATCTGAAGGCGAAGATCCGCGAGATCGACCTGAGGATACGGCAGCAGCATTTCCGGGCGCAGCGATTCGTGTCGATGGGAAGCTGGCTGCTGGCCGTGGGCCTGGGCGTTCTCGCGCTGAGCCTGAAGTACGCGTCGAATTCCCGGAATAAGCTGCCGGACGTGCAGGCGAGGCGCGAGGACGACGTGCGGCGCCTGGGTGCGTTGTCGCGCGGGGCGGTGGCGGTGCTCGCGGTGCTCGCGTTGGGTGCGGGCGTCGCGGGTGCGGTGGCGTTCCGGGGCAATGCCGGCAAACCTGCGCCGGGCGAAGCGCCGGCCGGGCCGGGTTCCGCGGGTCAGCAGGAAACCGAGCCGCAGAAGCAGCAGGCGGTTGCGCCCGATTCAACGCAGAGCTGGCCGCGGTTCCGCGGGCCGGGCGGCCTGGGGTTCGCGACGGCCGCGAACGTGCCGACCGCGTGGAACGGCGCGACCGGCGACGGCATCCTGTGGAAGACGCCAGTGCCGCTGCCCGGGCAGAACTCGCCGGTGATCTGGGGCAACCGTGTATTCCTGACGGGCGCGGACAAGGAGACGCGCGAGGTCTACTGCTTCGACGCCGATTCCGGCGAGCTCAAGTGGAAGCAGGCGGTGGCGGACGTCCCCGGCTCGCCGCTCGATCCGCCGGAAGTGATGCAGGACGCGGGCTACGCGGCGCCGACCGCAGCCATCGACGGCCAGCGCGTCTTCGCTATCTTCGCGAACGGCGACCTGGGCTGCTTCGATTTCCTCGGCCGCAAGCTGTGGGCACGGGCGTTCGGGAACCCTGAGAATTCCTACGGCCACGCGTCGTCGCTGGCCGTCTACAAGAACCTGCTGATCGTGCAGTTCGACCAGGGCGGCTCGGCAGACGACGGCAAGTCTGCCATCAAGGCCATCGACATCAAGGACGGCACGGTTGCGTGGGAGGCGGCGCGGCCGGTGCCGAATTCGTGGACAACGCCGATCACCATCAACGCAGCCGGGCGCGACCAACTGGTGACCGCGGCCAACCCGTGGGTGATCGCCTACAACCCGGCAGACGGCTCCGAGCTGTGGCGGGCGGAATGCCTGGGCGGCGAGGTCGTCCCGTCGCCGGCGTTCGGAGCCGGGCTGGTGTTCGTCTGCCAGGAGGGCGCCGACCTGTTTGCCATCAAGCCCGACGGCCAGGGCGACGTGACCAAGACGCACATCGCATGGAAGGGGGGCGACGGCCTGCCAGACATCTGCAGCCCGCTGGCGACCGACAGGTTCGTGTTCATGGTGCAGACGTACGGCATGGTTTCATGCTACGACGCCCCAACCGGGAAGAAGCTGGGCGAGAAGGATTTCGACACTGAATTCAATTCATCGCCCACGCTGGTGGGCGGCACGGTATACCTGCTGGACAAGAAGGGAGTGATGCACATGTTCGAGGCCGGGCCCGAATTCAAGCCCGTAGGCACGGCCGAGCTGGGTGAGGAATCGACGTGCTGCCCAGCGTATGTCGACGGCCGCATCTACATTCGCGGCACGCAGAACCTGTATTGCATAGGAGCGCGGAAGTGACGCAGGCGGCCTCCGCACAACCGAAGCAGGCCCTCACCCCCTCGCCCCCTCTCCAAACTTGGAGAGGGGGAATGGGGGGTGAGGCGGCCGGCATCGACCTGGCGCCCGTAGACCAGGCGGTGGATCGGATCGGCCGCGGGCCGGAGGCGGTGATCCCGATCCTGCAGGCGATCCAGGCGCACTACCGGTGGCTGCCGCCGGAGGCGTTGCGCCGCGTGTGCGAGATCACGCAGATCACCCCGGCCGCCATCGCGGGGGTGTCGACGTTCTACACGCAGTTCCGCCACCGGCCGGTGGGGCGGCACATCATCAGCATCTGCCATGGGACGGCGTGCCACGTGAAGAACGCGCAGACGATCAGCGATGCGCTGTACCGCCACCTGCAGATCAGCGGTGACGACGACACCGACCCGAGCGGCGAGTTCACGGTGGAGAAGGTGGCGTGCCTGGGCTGCTGCACGCTGGCCCCGGTGATGCAGATCGACGGCGTGACCTACGGCCACCTGACGCCGGAGACGGTGCCGAAGGCGTTGCGCGATTTCCTGGAGCTGGCGAAGCGCGGGCTGCTCGACCGGCACCACGAGGTGTCGACGGAATCGGATGGTTTGGGCGAGATTCGCGTGTGCCTGGATTCGTGCTGCACGGCGGGCGGGACGGTGGCGGTGTTCGAGGCGCTGCAGCGGGCATTGCACGAGACGGGTGCGGCGGCGGTGGTCAAGCGCGTGGGCTGCGTGCTGATGTGCCACCAGACGCCGCTGGTGGAGGTGGCGGTCCCGGGGCAGAAGCCGGCGCTGTACGCGAAGGTGCTGCCGGATGACGCGGCGGAGATCGTCCGCCGGCATTTCAAGCCGGCGGGCTTGGCGCGCAAGGTGAAATTCGCAGTGTCGCGCCGGCTGGAGCACCTGCTGACCGACGAGGCGTGGGAGCCGGTGACGCGCTACGCGATCGACGTGCGCGACGCACCGGTCTGCAAGTTCCTCGGCCCGCAGAAGCACATCGCACTGGAGAACTACGGCGCCGACGACCCGCTGGACTTGGACGCGTACGTGCAGCGGGGCGGGTTCCGCGCGTTGCGGCGGTGCCTGGATGGCCGGGAGCCGCAGCACGTGATCGATGCCATCACGCGGTCCGGCCTGCGCGGGCGCGGCGGGGCCGGCTTTCCGACGGGCCGCAAATGGTCGCTGCTGCGGTCGGCCGCCGGCAGCCCGAAATACGTAGTGTGCAACGGCGACGAAGGCGATCCGGGCGCGTTCATGGACCGCATGCTGCTTGAGACCTTCCCATTTCGCGTGCTGGAAGGTATAATGATAGCGGCGTTTGCGGCAGGCTCGGACGAGGCATTCTTGTACATCCGTGCGGAATACCCGCTGGCGCTCAAGCGCGTGCGGGAGGCGCTGCGAATCCTGGCCGAACGGGGCTACCTCGACGGAGGCGCGTTCGGCGGATTCCGCATCGGCATTTCCATCATGGAAGGTGCCGGTGCATTCGTGTGCGGCGAGGAGACGGCCCTGATCGCATCGCTGGAGGGCAGGCGGGGGATGCCGCGGCTGCGTCCGCCCTATCCGGCGGAGCACGGCCTGCACGGCCGGCCCACGTTGATCAACAACGTCGAGACGTTTGCCCTGGTGCCGTGGATCATGCGCAACGGGGCGGAATCGTTTGCCGCGCTCGGCACGCAGCACAGCAAGGGAACGAAGGTTTTCGCGCTCGCCGGCAAGATCGCCCGCGGCGGCCTGATCGAAGTGCCGATGGGGATCACCATCCGGCAGATCGTTGAGGAGATCGGCGGCGGAATGCCGGGCGACCGGAAGTTCAAGGCGGTGCAGATCGGCGGGCCGTCGAGCGGATGCATTCCAGCGTCGCTCGCCGATACGCCGATCGACTACGAGGAACTCCGCGCCCACGGCGCCATCATGGGATCCGGCGGCCTGGTGGTGCTGGATGATTCCGACTGCATGGTCGACGTGGCCAGGTACTTCCTGTCGTTCACGCAGGACCAGTCGTGCGGGAAGTGCACGACGTGCCGGATCGGCACCAAGCGGATGCTGGAGATTCTGAACCGGCTGTGCCAGGGCGGTGGCCGGAAGAATGATCTCGATGAGCTGGAAAACCTGGCGATGGCCGTTCAACGGGGCAGCCTGTGCGGGCTGGGGCAGACCGCCCCGAACCCGGTGCTGACGACGCTGAAGTATTTCCGCGAGGAATACCTGGCGCACGTCGAAGGCCGGTGCCCGGCAGGCCGGTGCGTGGTGCTGATCAAGTACGTGATCACCGACGATTGCATCGGTTGCACGCGCTGTGCCCAGCATTGCCCGGTGGACGCCATCGAGCCGCGGCCCTACGAGAAGCACGAGATCGACATCGAGAAATGCACCCGGTGCGACACCTGCCGGAAGGTGTGCCCGTCGAAGGCAATCGTGGTGCAATGAGACGCGCCCCCGCAGGGGCGGATATTCTGCTATGCCGCGAATCGTGATCGACAACCGCCAGATCGAGGTGGAACCGGGCGCGACGGTCCTCGACGCCGCCCGCAGGCTGGGGGTCGCCATCCCCACGCTGTGCCATCTCGCGGGCCATCCGCCGGCGACGTCGTGCATGGTATGCGTGGTGCGGGTGAACGGCGGGGAGCGGCTCGTGCCGGCGTGTGCGACGACGGTGGCAGACGGCATGCTGGTGGAAAGCGACACGGACGACGTTCGCGAGGCTCGCCGGGCCGCACTCGAACTGCTGCTGAGCGACCACCTCGGTGATTGCGAGGCGCCGTGCCGGTCGGCCTGCCCGGCGCACATGGATATTCCGCTGATGATTCGGCAGATCGCG
>Ga0307378_10010576_pt1 | contig 11969 bp, 6 predicted proteins | sample UN1MG_FD_202238 | JGI IMG/M metagenome (GOLD analysis project Ga0307378, IMG submission 202238) | Soil microbial communities from Risofladan, Vaasa, Finland - UN-1 | ecosystem: Environmental > Terrestrial > Soil > Coastal area > Acid sulfate soil | place: Finland: Risofladan, Vaasa | collected...
AAGTGTCGTTTTCTTAGTCATTTTAAGAGACTCCTTGCCAATTACTATACGACATAATTGTAGCGTGTTCCACCAAAATTGCAAAATATTTTTTCAAGAAAAATTTGTAATAACACGTAAGGTCGCGTAAGTATAGTAAATATAGAGAGATACAAAACCTCTCTTTGGCAAAATCTTCGTTTCGGCAACAAGCGGTAGGCTTGGCGTATCTACGAAACGAAAACATAAATGTACTCTTTTCTAAAATAAGTTACATATATGTCGCTTCTTGTAGCCTATTTTCTGCCCAAATTTAAAGCATATCTCTATATGGCATAAGTACTTACGGCTTATTAGTCGTGCTGGCACGGCCGTTGCATATAAGATAAGGTAATTGTCCAGAACACAGGTCATTACAACAGAAAGGATAATGTATGGAAACCAAAGTGATTATAGACACAATTTGGGTCTTGATTACAGCCAAGATGGTTTTCTTTATGAACCTCGGATTCGCGGCGGTTGAGTCGGGGTTCGCACGAGCAAAAAACTGTGTAAATATATTGTCAAAAAACTTCATCGTGTTCGCAGTATCATCACTGGGATTTCTAATTATAGGCTGGGGTCTGATGTTCGGTAATGGAAATGGCTTCATCGGTCTTAAGGGGTTGTTATTTGCCGGCGGCGCAGACAACTCGCCCGCAACAGGTGAGGCATACAGGGGTGTGTACTCGGCTATTTCGTGGACGGGTGTGCCGTTATGGGCAAAATTTTTCTTCCAGCTGGTGTTCTGCGGCACAGCGGCAACGATTGTTTCAGGAGCGGTTGCAGAGCGAATCAAATATATATCGTTTATCATCTTTTCATTCGTTATGGCTATGTTGATATATCCGATAATTGGGCATTGGGTCTGGGGTGGCGGTTGGCTTGCGAAAATGGGGGCGTTCGATTTTGCCGGCTCGACGGTGGTGCACAGCGTAGGCGGCTGGGCAGCACTGACCGGCGTGGCAATGCTCGGACCGCGAATCGGCAAATATGGGAATGGCATGATCAAGGCGATTCCAGGACATAATCTGTCGCTGGCAACAATCGGAACATTTGTTCTGTGGTTTGGATGGTTTGGATTTAACCCCGGTTCAACGATGTCAGCTGACCCTTATGCAATCAGTCATGTTGCGGTAACAACCAACACGGCAGCAGCGATGGCCATTATGAGCGCGACAATAACCTCGTGGTTGCTGCTGGGCAAACCCGATCTGGGTATGACGTTAAATGGATGTCTTGCAGGTCTTGTGGCAATTACAGCACCATGTGCATTTGTTAGCGTGGGAAACTCTTTAATAATCGGATTGATAGCCGGAGTGTTGGTCGTACTGGCTGTACTGATGTTCGACCGTCTGCATCTGGATGATCCCGTCGGCGCATTGTCTGTGCACCTTGTCAACGGCATATTTGGAACTCTTTGCGTGGGACTGTTTGCACAAGACAAAATTACTGGCACAGCGACAGGCAATGGACTGTTCTATGGCGGTGGTCTGACCTTGCTGAAAGCACAATTAGCCGCTGTGGTTTCGGTGGGAGTGTTTGTATTAGCTATATCTACAGCGACCTGGGCTGTTCTAAAAGCAGTCATTGGCATCCGGGTCTCACGAGAAGAAGAAATACGCGGCCTTGATATTGGCGAACACGGTAATGAAGCGTATGCAGGATTTCAAATATTCACCACAGAATAAATCAGGCGGTCCTGCCTTAAAGGAGACAAAATTATGAAACTGATAATTGCATACATCCAGCCGCACAAGCTCAACGATGTAAAGCAATCCCTGTACAAGGAAGAGGTGTATAAAATGTCGGTGACGAACTCGCTGGGCTGCGGACAACAAAAAGGCTATCACGAATCGTACCGGGGTGTTGGGATGGAGGTTAACCTCTTAAAAAAGGTGCGACTGGAAATAGCGGTAAATGAAAACTTCGTCGAGCGAACAATAAAAGCAATTATTGATGGCGCAAAGACAGGACAAATTGGAGACGGCAAGATATTTGTACTGGACCTGCCCGAATGCATCCGCATCAGGACGGGTGAAAGAGGTGGCGAAGCCATCGGATAGCAGGATAAACTTAACAACTCAATTTTTAGTGAGGTGAACTGATGAAACCAAAAGAATTTTTCGAATTTGCAAAGGCAAATAACGCGAAGATGGCTGACTTGAAATTTACCGACCTTCTTGGCGCCTGGCAGCACTGCACGTTCCCGCTGGACGTATGGGACGAGGACACGTTTGTCGAAGGCGTCGGCTTTGACGGGTCGTCGATACGCGGCTGGCAGGGGATTCACGTATCAGATATGATGGCGGTGCCAGACCCGAATACGGCGGTGCTCGACCCCTTCTTCAAGGAGCCGATTGTCAGCGTGATAGCTGACATTGTCGACCCGGTGACCAGGAAGAATTATACGCGTGACCCTCGTTATGTCGCCAAAAAAGGGGCGGAGTACCTCAAAAAGACGGGGTTGGCGGACACCTGCTACATCGGACCCGAGCCGGAGTTTTTCATCTTCGACGAGGTCCGCTATGAACAAAATCAGCACACGGGAATGTACAAGATAGATTCCGTTGAGGGCGCGTGGAACACGGCGAGATTCGAGGAGCCTAACCTCGGATACAAACCGAGCTTCAAGGGCGGCTACTTCCCGGTAAGCCCGACCGACACTTACCACGACCTGCGCACCGAGATGGCGATTGAGATGCAAAAGGTCGGGATTGTCGTGGAGGCACATCATCACGAGGTTGCAACGGCGGGCCAGGCGGAGATTGATATGAAGTTTCAGGACTTAGTCAAGATGGGCGACCAGTATATGTGGTACAAATACATCATCAAGAACGTCGCCAAGAAGCACGGCAAGACGGTGACACTTATGCCCAAGCCGATATTCCAGGACAACGGCAGCGGAATGCACACGCACTTTTCGCTTTGGAAAGGCGGCAAGCCGCTGTTCGCAGGCAACGGCTATGCTGGATTGAGCAATATCGGGTTGTATTCGTGCGGCGGGCTTTTAAAGCACGCGCCAGCGATACTGGCATTTGCAGCACCGACGACGAATTCATATCGCCGGCTTGTGCCGGGCTTTGAGGCGCCGGTGAATCTGGTAATGAGCGCACGAAACCGCTCTGCGGGTGTGAGGATACCGATGTACTCGACTAATCCGAAGGCCAAACGACTTGAGTTCCGTCCTCCGGATCCGTCAGCCAACGGCTACCTGACATGGACGGCGATGTTAATGGCAGCGATAGACGGCATCAAAAACAAAATCGACCCGGGCGAGCCGCTGGACAGGGACATCTATGAGATGACGCCCGACGAGCTGGCAAAATATCCGAAAACACCAGGGTCGCTGGCGGAGGCAATTGATGCTCTTGAAAATGACCACGATTTCCTGAAAGTAGCAGATGTATTTACCGATGATGTGCTGGAAGCCTGGATAAAATGGAAGCGAGAGAAGGAACTGGACGAAATGGCACTAAGGCCGCATCCTTATGAGTTTTACTTATATTACGATAGTTAAAAAGTAATTGGTCCCAAATTGAGAAAATGCAACAGATTTATCAAAATCAGGGTTTATATGAAAGCCGGCGAGAACACGACGGCTGCGGGATAGGTGCCGTCGTAAGAATCAGCGGCCAGCGCGACCACTCTATTATTGAATATGGCAAGGAAATTCTGCTAAACCTGCGGCACCGTGGCGCAGCCGGTGCCGACGAAGTTACAGGTGACGGGGCTGGTATCTTATTTCAGATTCCGCATAAGTTCTTGCAGACCGAGTGTAATCGGCTCGGTTTTTTTTTGCCCGAATCATCTCAATACGGCGTTGGGATGGTATTCGGCCCACAGAACAAAGAAATCCGCGCTAAATGTGACCAGATACTGGAGGACTCGCTCAGCCATTACGGTTTGAAAGTATTGGGCTGGCGGGATGTACCTACATCAAATGAATGCCTGGGCAAAATAGCTCTCCAGGCAGAACCCTCGATAAAACAGATTTTTGTGGATGGTTCAGGATTTGAGAATGAACTACTGGAAAGAACCCTATATCTGGCACGTAAGCGAACTGAGAAACTTGTCAGAAAAAAATTTGGCCAAGAAGGCGAAGATTTCTATGTAGCCTCGCTTTCCTGCAGAACTATCTGTTACAAAGGAATGTTTATGGCATGGCAGTTGTTTGCCTATTATCCTGACCTTGCGGACGACCGGGTCAGCTCCGCCCTTGCTATAGTGCATCAGCGATACAGCACTAATACGTTTCCAAACTGGCGGCTTGCCCAGCCATTAAGGTGCATAGCACATAACGGCGAGATAAATACACTGAGCGGAAATCGCAACTGGATGCAGGCCCGTCAAAGGAAAATGTCCAGCGAAGTATTTGGTGACAACATCAGTGACCTGCTTCCGATTCTAACCCCTGAAGAAAGTGACTCTGCATGCTTTGACAATGTTCTTGAGCTGCTTGTTCGTGCCGGGCGAAGCTTACCTCATTCAATAATGATGATGATACCGGAAGCATTCGGCTCAAAATATCATATCAGTACGGATAAACGTGCATTTTACGAGTATCATGCATCCATAATGGAGCCATGGGATGGTCCTGCTGCGATGGTATTCACCGACGGTCGTATCGTGGGCGGAACACTTGACCGTAACGGTCTTAGACCCTGTCGCTATCTTGTAACAACTGATGGTTTGGTCATTATGGCCAGTGAGGCTGGGGTGGTTCAATTTCCACCGGAGAAAATCTGCAGGAAGGGACGTCTGCAGCCAGGCCATATGTTTCTTGTTGACACCGTCGAAGGACGAATAATTTCTGATAATGAGATAAAAAGTAAAGTTGCTCGTCAAAAGCCTTATCGCAGATGGCTGGATGAAAACAAAATTGAGCTTCGTGGTTTGTTTGACGCACCCAAACTCGTGCAAACTAATCCTGAAACATTGGCTCGACGACTGCGATTATTTGGCTATACTCGTGAAGAGCTAAAAATGATTTTGCTTCCAATGGCGTTAAATGCGCAGGAACCAGTAGGTTCTATGGGAAACGACGCGTCATTGGCGGTGCTTTCCGATAAACCAAAGCTTTTGTTTAACTATTTCAAACAGCTTTTTGCCCAGGTAACAAACCCGGCGATAGACCCTCTGCGCGAAGGATTAGTTATGAGCCTGATGAACTTTGTGGGCAGAAAGTTAAACATTCTGGAAGAAACGCCTGAGCATTGCCGTCAGCTTAAGTTGCCTCACCCGATTTTAGCCAATGAAGATATTCAGCGACTGCGTACAGTGAAAAGGCAGGACCTTAAAACTGTCGGCATCTCAGCCGTTTTTGATATCAACGCCGCTAATATCGCTCATAGTTTGAAACTGGCCTTAAGGGGATTGGTTGATTCAGCAGAAAAAGCTGTCAAGCAGGGCGCCTCGCTGATAATAATCAGTGACCGAGAAGTTTCAAAGATACAGGCCCCGATTCCATCGCTTTTGGCGACAGCCGCGGTTCATCACGGCTTGCTTAATCGCGGCCTGCGGGGCGAAGTTGGCCTGATTATTGAAAGCGGCGAGCCGCGAGAGGTTATGCATTTCTGCCTTTTATGCGGTTTCGGTGCTAATGCGGTAAATCCCTATCTGGCATTTGAAACACTTAATTATCTGCATCGCGAAGCCGAACTTCCAGCTGATATGGAGCCTTCCCAAATAGCAGACAATTATATTGCCGCGATTAAGAAAGGTATTTTGAAAACAATAAGCAAAATGGGGATTTCTACCCTACGAAGCTACACTGGTGCTCAACTATTTGAAGCTATTGGATTAAATCGGTCTTTTGTAGATGAATACTTTACCGGTACCAGTTCGCGGATTGGTGGGATTGGCTTGGCAGAGGTCGCGCAGGAAGCATCTGCTCGTCATAAAGAAGCTTTTCAGCAGCGCCCCTCTGGGGCGCTTGAACTGGATTTTGGGGGCGAATATCATTTCAGACACAACGGCGAAGGGCACCTTTGGAACCCTACGACCGTATCACGGCTTCAACATGCTGTCAAATACAGTGACCAAAAAGCCTACGACGATTATGCAAACGCAGTAAACCAGCAAGCCAGAAAGCTATACACTCTTCGAGGACTCTTTGAATTTGTTGGAGGCAAAGCAATACCACTTGAGCAGGTGGAACCTGCCACTGAAATCGTTAAGAGATTTTGCACTGGTGCAATGAGTCACGGTTCAATCAGCAAAGAAGCCCATGAGTGCATAGCTGTCGCAATGAATCATATAGGTGCGATGAGCAACACCGGTGAAGGCGGTGAAGATTCTTCTCGTCACAACCCAGAACCCAACGGCGATTCAAAAAACTGTGGTATTAAGCAGGTTGCCAGTGGACGGTTTGGCGTCACACTGAATTACCTCGCCCATGCAAAAGAGCTTCAAATTAAAATAGCCCAGGGTGCAAAACCCGGTGAAGGTGGTCAGCTGCCCGGACATAAGGTTACGGAGGAAATCGCCAGGATTAGACACTCGACACCGGGAGTAACGCTGATATCGCCTCCTCCGCACCATGATATATATTCAATCGAGGACCTCGCACAGCTTATATACGACCTCAAGTGCAGCAATCCTGGAGTTAAAGTTTCGGTTAAGCTCGTTGCTGAAGTTGGAGTTGGTACAATTGCTGCCGGAGTTGCCAAAGGCAATGCAGATGATGTTCTTATCAGCGGTCATGATGGCGGCACCGGTGCCAGCCCTCTTTCATCAATAAAACATACCGGCTGCCCGTGGGAGCTGGGTTTAGCTGAGACTCAACAGGTTCTGGTAATGAACAATTTGCGAAATCGAATTCGAGTTCAGGTTGATGGCCAAATCAAAACCGGCAGGGATGTTGTTATCGCGGCTTTGCTCGGTGCCGAGAGATTCGGTTTTGGTACAGCTGCTCTGGTAACGCTTGGTTGCACTCTGCTTCGCAAATGCCACGAGGGCGCCTGTCCTTTCGGGATTGGCACTCAGGATCCAGAGTTGCGAAAACGCTTTGCTGGTAAGCCTGAATATGTTGAGAGATTTATGTACTTTGTGGCCGAGGAAGTGCGACAGATTATGTCACAGCTTGGATTTAAAAAATTTGAGGATATGATTGGCAGAGCAAATAGACTGCAAACTCGTGCTGCGGTTGACCACTGGAAAGCAAAGGGCTTGGATTTCTCTGCGATTTTTTACCAGCCGGATGTTTCGGATGGAAGAGCGATAAGGTCAACGAATTCACAGGCAAACAAACTCAATGACCATCTCGATTGGCAGATATTGGAAAAAGCCGGACCAGCGATTGAGCAAGCCGAGCATACTGTTATAGAGATGCCGATTCGCAATATAGACCGGACGGTCGGAGCAATTTTGAGCAATCGAATAATCAAAAAGTATGGCGAAAAAGGATTGCCTGATGACACGCTGCAAGTTGTTTTGCAGGGTTCTGCGGGTCAAAGCTTCGGAGCATTTCTGGCTCATGGGGTAACCTTGAAGCTGGTCGGTGATAGTAACGACTATTTGGGCAAAGGTCTTTCCGGCGGGCGAATCATTGTCAAAACACCAGAAGGTTCACCGTTTATGAGTCATGAAAATATTATTGTTGGTAATACAGTGCTTTATGGCGCCACATCAGGCCGAGTCTTTATCAACGGAATGGCTGGTGAAAGATTCTGTGTGCGAAACAGCGGAGCAACGGCTGTTGTCGAAGGCCTGGGCGACCATGGCTGTGAGTATATGACGGGCGGATTGGTTGTGGTCCTCGGGAAGACAGGATGCAATTTTGCTGCAGGCATGAGCGGCGGCCTTGCTTATGTTCTTGATGAGGTGCAATTATTTGACACGATGTGTAACCTTGACATGGTTGAGCTGGAAAGTGTCTGGAAAGAAGAAGATAAAAATCTGTTGCATGATTTGATTCAGCAACATCTGAAATGGACTGACAGCACACGTGCACAATATATTTTGGATGCATGGTCGGACATCGTTGGCAGATTCGTGAAAGTTGTCCCGATAGATTACCGCAAAGCATTGGAAAAGATGCGCGCCGCTGAACAGCGGGATACTGAAACAATCCCAGCGACCGAAGAGGTGTTTTCATGGGTGAAGTAAAAGGCTTTCTAAAATATAAGCGCCAGGAAGTCAAACATCGGCCGGTCAAGGAAAGAGTACATGATTTTAACGAGTTCGACTTACCGCTTACACCCGAGCAGATACATCAGCAGACGGCAAGATGTATGAACTGTGGGATACCATTTTGCCACAGCACCGGTTGTCCGCTGAAAAATTGTATACCAGACTTAAGTGAGCTGGTCTATAAGGGCAAATGGGAGCAGGCCTGTCAGCTACTTCATTCAACCAATAACTTTCCTGAAATTACTGGACGAGTGTGTCCAGCCCCTTGTGAAACTGCGTGTACGCTTTCTATCAATGATGAACCTGTATTGATAAGACATATAGAGTTTCAAATAGTTGAGCGTGGTTTCCAGGAAGGTTGGATAAGGCCTCTGCCGGCTAAACAAAAAACCGGCAAAAAAGTTGCTGTGGTCGGCTCTGGACCTGCTGGACTGACGGTCGCTCAACAACTGGCACGCGCAGGCCATCAGGTGGTTATTTTTGAAAAGGATGAGCGGATGGGAGGTCTGTTGCGCTATGGTATTCCGGATTTTAAGCTCGCCAAAGGCATTATTGACCGCAGAGTGGAACTACTAATTGCCGAAGGTGTTGAATTTCAAACCGGTGTCAACGTTGGAGAGGATATCTCTGCGCGATACCTAAAAAATAGGTTTGATTGTATCTGTCTTACGATGGGTGCGGGCCAGCCTCGAGATCTTAACATACCAGGCAGAGGATATGAGAACATACTGTTTGCTGTGGACTATTTGAGGGCGCAGAACAAACTTTGTGCCAACGAGCTTGCAGATGAGTCCTCATTTGTAACAGTGAAGAACAAGGTTGTAGTAGTAATCGGAGGCGGTGATACGGGAAGCGATTGCGTTGGAACAGCCTGCAGGCAAGGAGCTAAAGAAATTTACCAACTCGAGATTTTGCCAAAGCCACCGGAAACTCCACCACCTGATACTCCTTGGCCCGAATGGCCACGTATTATGCGAACTTCTTCGTCTCATGAAGAAGGCTGCCAGCGTCAATGGGGTGTGATGACAAAGAAATTCTCCGGTGTAGAAACCAGGGTTACTCAGCTTCAGTGCTGCCAGGTTGAATGGATAAGAAGAAATGGTACCTGGAAACTAAAGGAGTTAGCAGGCACCGATTTTACTCTTAAGGCCGACATAGTGCTTTTGGCCATGGGATTTCTTCATGTGACACATAACGGGCTTGTAAAGGGCCTAAATTTAAAGCTCGACGACTTCGGTAATGTTTCTGTGGACAATTATCAGACAAGTGAAGCTGGTATATTTGCAGCAGGTGACGCTGTTACCGGAGCTTCGTTAGTTGTTAGGGCTGTCAATAACGGGCGTGAAGCCGCAATTGCGATTGATGACTGGTTGCGACAACACGGCTAAAAGATATGGTATTGCAAATATGCGAATAGCATTGGCACAATTTAATGCATCAGTTGGTGATATCAAGAGAAACGTCGAGAAGATGAAAAAGCTAAGCGCCAAAGCATATGACTTGGGCGCTGATATCATAGTTTTTCCCGAAATGTCAGTGTGCGGTTATCCTCCTGAAGACCTATTGCTTAAAAAACATTTTTTGGAGGATAACCGATTAGCAGTAGAACAGATGGCAAAAAACTGTCCTGAGATTACCGTCGTAGCTGGATTTGCGGAGGTAAATAAAAAGGGTTGCTTTAATTCACTTGCTGTGTTGCAAAACGGGAAGATAACGAGAGTTTATCGAAAGAGTATTCTACCTAACTACGGTGTGTTCGATGAGAGGCGCTATTTTCGGCCAGGAACCGAAACGGTACAAATCATGATAAATGGCATGGCTGTGGCGTTTACGATTTGTGAAGATATATGGCGCCTAAAGTGGTTGGATAGCTTTTTTGGCGAAATGCCACGAATAGACATAATCATTAATATTTCAGCGTCTCCTTTTCACATAGGCAAAATCAAACAGAGACAGGAAGTTCTTTGCCAATGCGCAAAGCATTTTAACTGCGCTGTTGCCTATTGCAATTTAATCGGCGGCCAAGATGAATTGGTTTTCGACGGCCGAAGTATGTTTGTAGATTCATCGGGCAAGGTTGTCTGTCAGGCCAAGGCATTTGAAGAAGATATGCTGCTTACAGATTTATCGGTGGTCCGGGGTAATAAAGCTCAGCTTTCAGCCATTGCTGCTTGTTCAGAGCTTACCTGCTCTTCACGGATGGGATCCATTGCTGAAGTTTATAGCGCACTGATTCTTGGGACCAGAGACTACGTGCATAAAAATGGCTTCTCCAAAGCCATAATTGGACTAAGCGGCGGTATAGATTCTTCTCTAACTGCGGTAATTGCCGTAGATGCTCTCGGAGCAAAAAATGTCATCGGAATAACTATGCCGTCAAAATTTAACAGCCCAGATACCATTAAAGATGCGCAAATAGTGGCGGATAATCTTGATATCGAGTTTCGCATCTTTCCAATCGAAACAGTGCTGGCTCAATTTGACAAGCTCCTTGCCAAAATGCCGGGGTGGCACAAAACAGGTGTAGCTTATGAAAACCTGCAGGCAAGAATTCGCGGATGCATACTTATGTCTTTTAGCAACCAATATGGTCATCTTGTTTTGACCACCAGCAACAAGAGCGAAACTGCCGTTGGATATGCCACCCTGTATGGTGACACAGCCGGTGGTTTTGCAGTTCTAAAGGATGTGCCCAAGACAATGGTTTATCAATTAGCTGAATATGTAAATAATACCCATCATGAAGTTATCCCCATTACAGTAATACAACGGCCTCCGAGTGCTGAACTGAGAGAAAACCAGGAAGATACTGACTCTCTGCCGCAGTACGACCTTCTGGACAGGATACTTCGTGGTTATGTAGAAGAAGACAAAGCAGTTTCTGAACTGGTTAAAGAAGGCTTACCTGAGGATACTGTTACTCATGTTATCGGTATGGTGGACCGGAACGAATACAAAAGGAGGCAATCTCCACCGGGGGTTAAGATTAGCCCCAAGGCTTTTGGCAAAGACCGAAGAATGCCAATAACGAATTGTTGCACTAAATAGTGAACTTGTCACCGGGTTTAGAAGAAGTAGAAACTCGAAAAGTTAGAAAAAAATAAAGAATGCCAAAACGCAAAGACATCAAAAAGATATTGATTGTAGGTTCCGGGCCTATCGTCATAGGCCAAGGCTGCGAATTTGACTATTCGGGCACTCAGGCATGTAAGGTATTAAAGCAGCAGGGTTTTAAAGTTATTCTTGTCAACAGTAACCCCGCCACAATAATGACCGACCCTGAAATGGCTGACAGAACCTATATTGAGCCGATTACGCCTGACATCGTTGAAAAAATAATTCAAAAAGAACGGCCTGACAGTCTGCTGCCAACCCTCGGTGGACAAACAGCTTTGAACACCGCAGTGGCGTTAGCTGAAAGTGGGGCGTTGAAAAAATACAATGTTCGCCTTTTGGGAGCCAACTTGCAGGCGATTAAAAGAGCTGAAGAGAGAGACAAGTTCAAGAAAACAATTCAGGATTGCGGTCTGGAGGTTCCTAAAAGCGGCTATGCCCATTCCTGGCAGCAGGCCCAGGAAATAATCAAATACGTTGGTTTCCCGGTTATCATTAGGCCGTCATATACTTTGGGCGGTACCGGTGGAAATGTTGCCCACAATGTGGAAGAGTATAAAAACTACGTTGACTGGGGTTTGAATCTGAGTCCTAAAAGCGAGGTCTTGATAGAGGAATCTGTTGCAGGCTGGAAAGAGTATGAGCTGGAGGTAATGCGGGACAAAAAAGACAATGTTGTTGTTGTCTGTTCGATAGAAAATCTT
>Ga0307378_10010579_pt1 | contig 11968 bp, 7 predicted proteins | sample UN1MG_FD_202238 | JGI IMG/M metagenome (GOLD analysis project Ga0307378, IMG submission 202238) | Soil microbial communities from Risofladan, Vaasa, Finland - UN-1 | ecosystem: Environmental > Terrestrial > Soil > Coastal area > Acid sulfate soil | place: Finland: Risofladan, Vaasa | collected...
GCTCGTTCATGAGAAAGACAGGCCTGGTAGCCTTCTCGCACCGCACTTCGGGAACGGTTGCCGGCGGGTTCGTGCGCGCAGCCGGAACGAGGCACTTCTCATGCCCAACTTGCCCTTCCGCCCGCCGCCGGGAATGAGGCAGCAAGCGCGCGTGGTCCTCAGGGCGCCGCGCGCACCGCAGGGAGGGATGCTTGCCGCGGTGCGGGAGCAGTTGCGCCGCGCCCCCTGGTTCGCCATCTCGGCCACGATTCACGCCTGCCTTCTCCTCGCCATCGCGTTGCTCGCCGGAGAACGGTCGCGGCCCGTCGAGGAGGCGGTGGGCCACGTGTTCGAGGTGAACCTGTACGCCGAGCGCCCGAAGCCGATCGAGACGCCGAAGCCGCCCGAGCCGAAGGAGGAACCGCCGCCCAAGCCGCCGGAGCGCCTGCCGGAACCGAAGGTCGCGCCGGAGCCGCAACCCGAGCTGGTCGTGCCTCCCACGCCTCGCCCCGAGACGCCCACCCCGCCGCCTCCGGAGGAGGTGGCCAGCGTGAAGGCCACGCCGGTGATCCAGGTCCCCGACGGCCCCGCCGCCGCGCGCGACGTGTTCGCCTCGCGCCGGCCGGTCGCTCGCGAGGAGGCCGTGCGACAGTGGGGGGGCACCGCCGGCTCCGAGCGGGCCGTGGACGCGGGGCTGGACTGGCTGGACCGCCACCAGGAGCAGGACGGGCGCTGGCACGACGGCGACCCCCAGTTGAAGCTGGCTCCCGGCCTGTCGGGCCTGGCCCTCCTCGCCTTCCTGGGCAAGGGGCACACCCACACCGACGCCGGGCCCTATCGCGACACGGTGGGGCGGGCGCTCCGCTACCTGGTGAGTCTCCAGGCGAGCGACGGCCGGTTCGGCGAGCCCTACCTCCTCGCCGGCGAACGCAATAACCGCTACCTCCTGTACCACCAGGGCATCATCACCATGGCCCTCGCCGAGGCATTCGCCATGACACGGGACCCGGAGCTTCGCGGGGCCGTGCGTCGCGGCGTGGCCTTCATCGCGCGCGCCCAACAGGACGCCGGGGGCTGGGACTACGGCGACCTGCGCACGGGGCGCAACGACACCTCGGTGACCGGCTGGCAGCTCATGGCCCTCAAGTCGGCCCATGCCGCCGGCGTCGAGCTGGATTGGCAGACCCTCTTCGGCGTCATGCGCCACTTCGATCTCAACACAAGCCCCGCCGGCGAGGTCGTCTACGCCAACCGCGACCCCGGCTCCTGGCGCCGAGGGCCGGGCATGGCCGCCGTCGGCCTGTTCGCCTACCTCGCCCTGGGCTGGCCGCGGGACTGCTCGCTCGTGAGCCAACAGGCCGAGCTCCTGCTGAAGGAACTGCCGGACTGGGCGGAGATGAACCGCAACGACCCGCGGGACGTAGAGGGCTGCCTTCACACCATGTACTACTGGTACTACGGCACGCTCGCGCTCTTCCAGATGGGCGGGCACTGGTGGACGCAGTGGAACACCCACCTGCGCGACCTCCTCGTCGCCCGCCAATGCCTGGACGGCGAGCGGAAGGGGAGCTGGGACCCTCCCGACAGGGGCTTCGATGCCGCCGGGGGCCGCGTCTACGCCACCACCATCAACCTCCTCACCCTCGAGGTCTACTACCGCTACCTGCCGTTCTACCGGGGCGGGGCGTTCGACGCCCTGGAGACCCTGGAGAAGGCCCTCCAGGTCCGCGGCTCCGACGCCACGCGTCGCCGGGCGCTCAGCCTGCTCGCCTCGTTCCGTACGGAGCGCGCCCAGGAGCTGCTGGTGGCGGCACTGGCCGACTCCGACCCCGCCACCCGCGCGACGGCCCAGCGGGTGCTCGTGGAGCAGAAGTGCGAGCGGGTGGTGCCCGACCTCGAGCGCCAGCTCGAGTCGCTCAGCGCCCTGGCGCGCATGCAGGCGGTCGCCAACCTGGCGCGGTTTGGCGACAAGCGGTTCGTCCCCCATTTTCTCAAGGCGCTGCGCGACCCCGAGAAGGTGGTCCGCGACCGTGCGATCCAGGCGCTGCGCAGGCTCACCGGCGAAGGCTTCGGCTACCAGGCCGACGCCCCGGCCGACCGGCGCGAGGAGGCCCTCGCGCTGTGGGAGCGCTGGCAGCGTGGCGAGGTCGCGCAACCGCCGCCCGAGGGCATCCCGGGCAAGGTCCTCGTCGTGGATGAGCAGGCCCCCAACGCCGTGGTCCTCGACGTCGGGAGCGACAAAGCCGTCCGTCGTGGCCTTCGCTTCGAGGTCCGACGCGACGGCAAGGTCATCGCCGTCCTCCAGGCCGAGAAGGTGGACCCCACCCTCACCATGGCCCGGGTCATCGAGCGGCGCGGGAACGCCATCCGCGAGGGCGACGCCGTCCAGTCGCTCCCCGACTCCCCGGTGAGCACGACGCGTGAACGTGAGTGAGGCGGGCGAGGCAGAAGCAAGCGGGCCCCTGCGTCTTGCCTGGTCTCCGTGGGGGAGGAGCACAGAGACCGTGGGATGGCAAGACCACAGGGGCCGCGCAAATCACTTCTCTGGCTCGGGGGCCGACGTACCGACAGGTCCCCTCACCCTCTAATGCTAGCAACCTCAGTTGGCTGTGTCAAGGGGTTTTTGGGCAGCCACGCCTGGCGCCGATCCGGGGTGGCTGCCTGCGCGTCGCCGCTCGTGCGCGCCGCCGTCATCCTGGCTCTTCGGCCTGTTCCTGTGCGGGGGGCCGCTCGGCGAGGGCGTGGAAGAAGGCGTGGATGGCGGCCGCTTGCTTCGCCGAGACTCCCTCGACCTTTGCCAACTCGTCCCGTGAGGCGACGCGGATGGCGCGCACGCTGCCGAAGTGGGCGACGAGGACCTTCTTGCGCGCGGGGCCGATGCCAGGGATACGATCGAGGATCGAGCCCTTGTAGGGCTGGCGCCGCAGCTTGTGGTGGTATGTAATCGCGAAGCGGTGAGCCTCGTCCCGTATCCGCTCCAGCAGGTGCAGCTCCGGCGCGTCGGGGGCCAGGACGATGGGCTCGGGACGCTCCGGGACGAAGACGCGCTCCTGGGTGTGCTCGCGGCCTTTGGCCAGGGCGATGAAGTCCACGCCCGCGACGCCGGCGGCCCGCACCGCCGCCCAGGCCACGGCGAGCTGGCCCACGCCGCCGTCCACGATGATCAGGTCGGGCAGGTCGTGCTCCTGGGTGCCGCGGCGGAGGCGGCGGGTGAGGACTTCGCGCAGCATCGCGTAGTCGTCGGCGCCGGCGACCGTCTTGATCCGATAGCGGCGGTAGCGGGCCTTGTTGGGTGCCCCGCGGTCAAATGTGACCTGGGAGCCAACCGCCTCGGCCCCCCCGAGGTTCGAGATGTCGTAGCACTCCATCCGCTGGGGCGGGCGGCGGAGGCCGAGGGCCGCCTGGAGGCGTTCGAGCACGCGGGCGCGGTCGCGCTCGGTGGCGTGTGCGGCGCGGAAGGCGCTCTGGGCGTTGCGCATGGCCATCTCGACCAGGCGGGCCTTCTCGCCGCGCTGCGGGCGCAGGACCTCCACCTTGCCGCCGCGCCGCTCCGCGAGCCATTCGGTCAGCGGCCCGCGGTCGGGCGGCTCGACGGGCACCAGGACCTCGGGCGGGATGAAGCGGGTGCGGCCGTAGAACTGCTTGAGAAACTCCTCGAAGGCGGCGGGGGCGGCGTAGCCTTTGGTGCCGAAGGCGTAGGTCGGCACGTCCTCGAGCTTGCCGCGGCGGACGAGGAGGGCCTGCACCTGCATCGTCTCGCCCTCGGTGTAGTAGCCGAACACGTCGCGGTCCACGCTCTGGGGGCTGGCGACCACCTGCTTCTCGATGGTGCGCTCGACGGCAGCGAGTTGGTCGCGGTATCGGGCAGCCATCTCGAACTCGTGGCGCGCCGCCGCCTGGCGCATCTTGTCGCGGAGCCGCTCGGCCAGCTCCTGGCTCCGGCCGCGGAGGAACATCTCCACCTCGTCGAGCAGCTCCCCATAGGCCGCCGCGTCCACGTAGCCCACGCAAGGCGCCACGCAGCGGCCCAGTTCGTAGTAGAGGCAGGGCCGCGTGCGGTTGCGGAACACCGCATCCGGGGTCTTCCGAATCGGGAAGATGGCGTTCACGATGCGCAGGGTCTCCCGGGCGGAGGCGGCTGAGGAGTAGGGGCCGAAGTAGCGCACGCCGTCCTCGGGCGTGTAGCGCCGCACCAGCTCCAGCCGCGGGAAGGGCTGACGCCGGTCCAGCTTGATGCTCAGAAACGTCTTGTCGTCCTTCAGATTGATGTTGAAGCGCGGCTTGAACTGCTTGATCAGGTTGTTCTCGAGGATGAGGGCCTCTTTCTCTGTGGCCACGAGCACCCAGTCCAGGTCGGCCACCCTGGGCACCAGGTGCTCGACGAACACTCGCTCATCACTCGATGCCTGGAAGTAGGAGCGGACTCGTGCGCGCAGGTTCACCGCCTTGCCGACGTAGATCACCTTGTTGTGGCGGTCCTTCATCAGGTACACGCCGCAGGCGGCGGGCAGGGCGGCCAGCTTCTCTTGGAGTTTGTCAGGAATCATAGGCGGTTGCCTGCGGAGACAATCCGTAATGCGTAATCCGTAACCAGGCACGACGCAGCTTGCTGGCGAGCTGAAAGGCTGCTATGATTGCCCGGCCAGTGCATCGCCCATTATAGTGCAGAGGAGGCCCCCGTTTCCACCGCGTGCCTCCTCGTTCTTGTTACGGATTACGAATTACGGATTACGGATTCCGATGCCCACTTCCCTTCCACCTCACCATCGCGGCCGGTCCCACACGCTGCTGATGGTGCTCGCCCACGCGATGAGCGATTTCTATGCGACCAGCTTCACGCCGCTGGTGGCGACGTTTCGGTCGCTCCTGGGCCTGAGCCTGACGGGGGTGTCGGTGATCGGGGCGCTGCTGGGCATCTTCGGCTCGATGATGCAGCCGTTGATGGGCCTCTGGAGCGATCGGGCACACCGCGGGACGATGGCCGCGGTGGGCGTGGCCGTGTCGGCCGTGTTCTTCGGCCTCATCGGCTTTGCCCCGAACGTCGTGGTGCTCACGCTCCTCCTGGTCGCTGGGGCGCTGGGCGTCGCGGCGTTCCATCCGAGCGGCGCGGTGCTCGTGGTGCGCGACGAGTCGCGGCGCCACGCGGCGATGGGCCTGTACATGACGGGCGGCAGCCTGGGCCTGGCCCTGGCGCCCTGGGTGACGACGCGCATCGTTGGGCGTATGGGGCTGCCGTGGCTCTGGCTCATCGCGTTGCCCGGCATCGGGCTGGCGCTATGGGTGTATGGCGCGACGCGGCACGAGCCGCCCGCCAGGGCCACGGGCCGGGCGTTCAACTGGCGGGCGCTCCTGGCCCCTGGCACGGGCGCCGCCTGGGCGCTGTTCGGCATCGCCATCGTCCGCTCGGTCGCCGTCACGTCCTTTGCCTACTTCGCCTCCGTGCTCGGCGAGGCTCGGGGCTGGCGGCTGGAGGAGACGGGGGCCGTGCTCTCCTGGTTCCTGGGCCTCGGCGTGGCAGGGAGCCTGCTGGGCGGGCACCTGGCCGGCCGCATGGACCGGCGGGTGCTGATCGCGGCGTCGTGCGTGCTGGCCGCGCCGTGCTTCTTCGTGTTCGCGGCGACGCGGGGCGGGCTGTCGGTCCCCGCGTTCGCGGCGGCTGGGTTCTTCTTCTCCCTGGCTACCCCGGTCAACGTGTCGCTGGCTCAGGAGTTGTACCCTCGGAGCGCGAGCGCGATGAGCGGGGTGATGATGGGCATGGCATGGGGAATTGCCAGCCTGCTGTTGATCGTGGTCGGCGGAGCGGCGGAGCGGGTCGGCGTCGAGCGCGCCCTCCAGGTCGCCGCGGTGTCGAGCGCGTTCGCCGCGGCGTTCGTGGTGTTCCTGCCGGGCAGAGGGGTCAGGGCTCGGGCTGGGGTTGGGTCGCCTCGAGCTGCTCCTCGTTGAAGAGCTCGGGCTGGCGGATGATGCTCATGTCCACAAGCTGTCGGATGACGCGGCGGGTGAGGGCGCGGCTGTCGGTGTAGAAGCCCACGTAGCGGGGGTGCTTCCCCTCGGGGGGAAGCTCCTCGGCCAGCAGGGTCATGTGGATGTCGCGGCTGATGTTGATCGTCACCCAGTTGTTGCCGAGCTTCTGGATGCCGTCGGTGATGAGGTGCACGTTTGGCGCCCACCGCTCGACCTTCACGTCGGGCACGCCGATGACGTAGATGTTGCGTGCCACGGCGGCGAGGTTGTGATAGTGGTCGAGGTGCGGCTCCAGCAGGCTCAGGCGGCGGAAGACCGAGTAGAGGGTGCAGCGCCCAGGGTCGGCGAAGCACGCGTTCTCGATGCACCGGCTCATGAAGGTCAGCGTCGCCTCCGAGCTGGTGAAGTGGTACTCGCCGCTCAACAGGTCGCCATCGAGCCGCCCGAACAGCGGCGCGGGGTCGCGATTGTCGCGCAGCTTCTGAATGTCGGTGATCAGATCGTGGAACGGACTGATTGGCTCGGACACGCGCCGGCACTCCTTCACAAGTGTCGCAAAGTCTAGCATTTGGGCTTTTCCCTGTCAAGGTTGCCCAAACCGTCGTCGTTGTCGTCGTCGTCCTCGTCGTCGAGCCGTTCGGGATCGCCATTTGGCCATTCTCGGCCTTCCGACTCAGAGTCGTACGGCTTTCTCGATTTCCGGCGCACCCGTCTGGCGATTCTCGCCCTTCCGGCTCAGAGTCATACAGTGTTCTCGAGTCTCAGACTCGAGAATCGGCGATTCTCGGCCTTCCGGCTCAGAGTCGCACAGACTCGCCAGAGTCGACCGCTTTTCCGCGCCCTGGGGTCAGGTCTCAACTTACAACTTAAGGCAATGCGACCACCGCCCATTGTGGCTGCTTCCGGGTCGCACCACAATGCGTTCCAACTCGTCCAAGTCGTCCAAGTCGGCAGGTTCATGGGGGAGGTCTCGTGAGCCCCACGTGGCCGCACTTGTGGGCGGCGTGTCCCCACGCCGCGAATCGCGGGATGGAGACATCCCGCCCACAGTCCTGGCACCCACTGCCCCTGGGCGTTCGCGTGGCACCCTTTGACCGCAGGAGATCACCCGTAGCCGCCGCCACGGGTGCGAGCCGGAATTGTAGGTAGAGCGGTTCTCTCTGGAGCCTGAAAGGCTCGCATAGGATAGCCCAGGGCAATGCCCTGGGAACGAGGCCAACCCCAAGCCATAGCCCTGAAAGGGCGGCATAGCCACGCTCTATCTCGCCCTTTCAGGGCTTGCGTGATGGGGGCCCCTGGACCCAGGGCGTTGCCCTGGGCTATCCTATCACGCCCCGTTGGGGCTGCGGAATCCACCTGCAATTCCGGTTCACACCCCGCCGCCACTTTCCGCTTGCTTTCCAGCCCAGCCCGGCTATATTGCTGGCAGGAGGAGACGATATGAAGAAGAATAGCCAGCACAACGGCGCCGACGCCGACCGCGACACGATGCGGCCGGAGTACGACTTCAGCAAGGCCGTGCGTGGGGTCACTGCTGCCCGATACGCCCAGGGGGGCCAACATCGTCGTCATTGACCCCGAGGTCCTCGACGTGTTCCCCGACAGCGCTGCCGTCAACGCCACCCTCAACGCCCTGGCCCCTGTTTTCCGACAGCAGCGGCGGCCCAGGCGCCGAGCCATGCGGCCCCCGGCACACAGGTCGAAGGCGAAGGCGTGAGTCGCCAGCGGCCATCACCGGCGGCGACACCACCCCACGGTATGCCTGTCACACCGTGCGATGGAGCGGCCGGTTTCGAGCATCGTGGGCCGGTCTGTTGGCCATGGGGTGTTCGCCTCTGGCCCCCGCCTCGCCGGCCCCGGACGGAGGGGATGACATGTCGCGCCATAACAACTGCCACAGCCGCCACTTGCATGTCAGCGGTTTGACAGGCACCGCTGTGGTGCTACGCCTTCACCGCGCGGCTCTCTCATCCGCTGCTCCCTGCCAGTTGACTGGCGCTCTCCGAGGACTCGAACTGCGTCCTGTCAGGCCAAGCGTTCCGGCTACCCCGGTTCGTATAGGAGCACATAGCTGTGACTGTTGAGCGGCCGCGGCAGCTTCAGGGACAGTACGCGTTCTGAGGCATCGGCGGCCTCGGCGAGTCCCAGGTGATTGGCCAAGCTGCACCGGTCCGTTTCCACATCATTAACTTGGCGAGTGCCATGGAGTAGTGCAATTGCACGATACGACAGGACCTGGACTTTTCTTGGGAAGTGAAATGCGAGCTCGAGGCTGTCCAGTTCGGCATGCACATCAAACACGTAACCGTAGTACAAGCGATGCGCTACCTTGTACACGTCAGGAAATCCAGGCTGTCGCGCACGCTCGGCTAACTCGGCTTGCGTCAGCGGGTAGTAGTTTCGCAAGTCGAAGGATCGTCGATATCCCAGCTTTTCTCCCGGCATCAACGGCGGGTCAACATTCACAAAGTACCAGAGCTCTCGGGCAGTTCTCTCAGCTAGCTGGAGTGACACCCGGTGAGTGTCACCACCTAAGGTCGCCTCAATTTCGTAGGCATCTTCACTGACGAGCTCTATCCGCGCCCCTTCGGTATGATCAAAGCCCGTATCAAGCGAGTGGCGAAAGCGGGCAAGTTTGATGCGGGGAATGATCTCATGATATTGCTCCCGGCACAACATGCCCGTTCGCGAGATGCGATTGCGGAGAACGACGTTTGTGTACAGGAAAGGTTGTGTGCCTTGTGGGAGGTCGATCCTGCGCTTGAGATCAAGAAGGTGCTTCACGACGTGGTGGGCATTTGTCAGGAAGCTTGAGGCATCCCAGAAATCGAATCGCGCGGCTGTCTGTGACTCTCGGAATGCTTCGGGTACACGGGTGCCCGTGTGAACGATGAGAGCGACCGGCTTCTCTCTCCCTGCGGCATACACGCTCTCTTGTTCCGGGCATGGCGCCGGTTCTAGGTCGCCTTGCGCAGAATGATCAGAAGGCGGCGGGGACTTCGGTCCCAGCAGCGCCACAACACCGTCAGCGGATTCTATCCGCTGTATGAAGCTCGCGAAGGGTGGGCGCTCGATGTCGGGGCCGTCAAATACGTCCACCTTGAACTCAAGTGTCTGCAGGAGCTTCCGTAATGGCTCAAGCAAATGGCCGTAAGAGCTGCTATAGCACAAGAACACCTGTGTCATCGTCAGGTATCCCTTCAGTTCGCGCGGCCATGTTCATCTGGTTGTCGTCCAAGATTCCGATCCCGCTGGGCAGCAAAATGCCCACGCTGCCAACTGGACATATGCCCAATTGGCAGCGCTTCACTGCGTCTCCGGCGCTCATTGCGGCGTCTCATGTGGCTTCCGTACGAGCCTCAGATCGCGCTGCCGCCAGCCATTGAGAGGGCTTCGCGCTCATCACCCCCTTTCTCTCCCTCAGGCCACGTTGACTATACACCACCCGTGTGGCAGTGTCAATAGCGCCCGCCGAACTCTTCGAGTCCTCGGAGAGCGCCAGTCAACTGGCAGGGAGCAGCGGATGAGAGAGTCGTACGGTGATGACGTAGCAGCCACACCAGCCCCAGCCGTGCCCCCGTGCCCGCAAGGGCAGGGGTGAAGCGTCGGCCAATGGGGACGTGCAGGCCGCGTATTGAGCCGCGGACCCGAGCTCAGCTCGGAGTGCCGACGCGCTCGAGGATGTCGGGAGGCCATAGCGGCCACGCCGCTAGCGCGGGGTTCTGGGGACACCTTCTCAATGCTCCCCGTGCCCTCTGCGGTGGTTCCCTACGCCCTTGCGGCGGTAAGGTGGTCGGAGGGGAGAGGTGTGACCTCGGCGTCGAGGTGGCCGGCAAGGCGGTCCTTCTCGACCTCGATGTCGTAGCGGGCCTGAAGGTTGAGCCAGAAGCGGTCCGAGAGGCCAAAGTAGCGCGAGAGGCGCAACGCGGTGTCGGCTCTGATGCTCCGCCAGTTCTGGCGCTGCCACTCCGCAGCCCCTACGGGGCGTACTATGACAGCCCAGGGGAACGCCCTGGGGATTGGCGACCACCCATGCGTAGCCCTGAAGGGGCGTACTGTGGCCTGCCTCGTAGTACGCCCCTTCAGGGCTGAACGGACCCCGCACACCGTTTCCCAGGGCGTTGCCCTGGGCTGTCATAGTACGCTCCTTCGGAGCTACGAAGGGCAAGGCCAGGTGCCACGACTCGGGGGCATGCTCTGAGTCGCCGTTGCCGTCCCGCGGGGTTTTTGGTATAAGAGAAGGAGTCTTCTGGAGAACGCTGCATGGGTATGACGATCACCGAGAAGATCATCGCGGTGCACGTGGGCAAGGACACGGTGAGGCCGGGGGAGTTCCACTTCGTGCCCGTGGACGTGGTGATGGCGAACGACATCACGGCGCCCCTGGCCATCGAGTGCTTCGAGCGGACAGGGGCGACGCGGGTGTTCGACCCCGAACGCATCATCCTCATCCCCGACCACTACGTGCCGAACAAGGATATCAAGGCCGCCGAGCAGGCGAAGTTCCTCCGCGAGTTCGCCCGCAAGCACAAGCTGCCTCACTACTACGAGGTGGGCCGCGCCTGCGTGTGCCACAGCCTGGTGCCCGACGAGGGGCATTGCGTGGCGGGCGACGTGATGGTGGGCGCCGACTCGCATTCGTGCACGAACGGCGCCCTCGGCGCCTTCGCCACGGGCATGGGCTCGACCGATGTCGGCGTCATCTTCGCCCTCGGGCAGACCTGGCTCAGGGTGCCCCAGAGCCTCAAGTTCGTCTACACGGGCACGCCCAGGAGCCCCTGGGTCGGCGGCAAGGACTACATTCTCGCCACGATTGGGCGCATCGGCGTCGCGGGCGCACTCTACTGCGCGATGGAGTTCACGGGCGAGGCCATCGAGGCACTGCCGATGCACGGGCGGCTGACGATGTGCAACATGGCCATCGAGGCGGGCGGCAAGAGTGGCATCGTCGCGTTCGACGACAAGACGGCTGCCTTCCTCGAAGACCGCGCGCGCCGGCCGTGTCGCGTCTACACGAGCGACCCCGACGCGGAGTACAAGGCCGTCCACGAGATCAACGTTGCTGACCTGGAGCCGCAGGTCGCCTGCCCGCACCTGCCGAGCAACGTGAAGCCCGTGAGCCAACTGAGCGACGTGCGGATTGACCAGGCGTTCATCGGCTCCTGCACCAACGGGCGCTACGAGGACATCGCGCAGGCGGCCGGGGTGATTGGCGGGCGCAAGGTGCACCCCGACGTGCGGCTCATCGTCATTCCGTCGTCCCTTGAGGGCTATCGCCGCTGCATCAGCGAGGGGCTGGACGAGGTGTTCGTCGAGGCGGGGGGCGTCTTCTCCACGCCCACGTGCGGGCCGTGCCTGGGCGGGCACATGGGTGTCCTGGCCTCGGGCGAGACCTGCATCTCGACCACCAACCGCAACTTCGAGGGGCGCATGGGCCACCTCAAGAGCTTCGTTTACCTGGCCAACCCTGCGGTCGCCGCGGCCTCGGCCGTCCTCGGCCGGATCGCGTCCCCAGACGAACTCTGAGGAATAGCCACGAATGCACACGAATCTTCACGAAACGAGATCGGGGTTCTGGGCTTCAACCCTCATCACGTGTTCTGATTCGTGGGCATTCGTGTCAATTCGTGGCTATCCTTTTGCTGGTTGAAGAGGACAGGTGACGATGGCCAGGGCATTCAAGTTCGGCGACGACGTGAACACCGACTCTGAGGAATAGCCACGAATGCACACGAATCTTCACGAAACAAGATCGGGGTTCTGGGCTTCAACCCTCATCGCGTGTTCTGATTCGTGGGCATTCGTGTCAATTCGTGGCTATCCTTTTGCTGGTTGAAGAGGACAGGTGACGATGGCCAGGGCATTCAAGTTCGGCGACGACGTGAACACCGACTCTGAGGAATAGCCACGAATGCACACGAATCTTCACGAAACAAGATCGGGGTTCTGGGCTTCAACCCTCATCGGGTGTTCTGATTCGTGGGCATTCGTGTCAATTCGTGGCTATCCTTTTGCTGGATGAAGA
>Ga0307378_10010580_pt1 | contig 11966 bp, 9 predicted proteins | sample UN1MG_FD_202238 | JGI IMG/M metagenome (GOLD analysis project Ga0307378, IMG submission 202238) | Soil microbial communities from Risofladan, Vaasa, Finland - UN-1 | ecosystem: Environmental > Terrestrial > Soil > Coastal area > Acid sulfate soil | place: Finland: Risofladan, Vaasa | collected...
GCTCGATCGAACCAACCCCCTCCTCCACCCTGATTGAGAACGTATTTTTGAATGACGGGAGCTCTCTCTATGTGCACCACGATGGGGCAGATGGAATGGAATGCATCTTCAGTTCGACCGATGGCGCAGCGATCCAGTCCTTCGTCCCTTCACCTTCCGGCGACATCGTATACCTGGTTCTGACCCGCAGGGATGAACACACTGGACAGCGTGAGTCGACAGTCTCACGATTAGCCGGCAACGGGGCGCACACGGAACTTCTGAGTTCCTCAAGCTGCATCGACTGTGACGGTGGGAGCGTCATCGGGGACATCCACCTGTCTCCCGACGAGCGTTTTCTTGCGTTGGACGTCTATCTATATGAAGGATGCGCGGTCGCCATCTGGGATTTGGATCGGCGGACGTTTGTCAGTCTCGATGGCGGGCCAAACGTGGATTATGAATCGTTCTTGGTGTGGCACCCCGACAGGGACGCATTGTTCGCCAGCGCCTTTGACTGCCTCATTGAGTACGACATTGAACTCGGAACCCGGAGATTTCTCTCGTCGCCCAACATCCGCGACTACGTTACGGAGGCAGAACTCCTGGAACAGGGATATCTGGGGGAGCGGGTGGACTATGAACCTCTGATCGGCGAGAAACGGCCTTCGGCGGTCAGTTGGCATCCCGGAGGATGGCACTTTACGTTCGAGCGGGACGGCGATCTTTACGTCCTAAACCTGGCGGACTCGACCGAAGAACTCTTGCATGACTTCGAGGATGGAGCCAAGCGAGCGTATCGCACTCGTTACCGCATCCTCTGGAATGAGGGAGCGGCCGTGCCTGATGACCCTCCAGAGTATGGCGATGCCGATCTTATCGTGAGAATCGACTCAACATGGCTCGGCACCCTCACCCCCTTGAATGACAGCATCGTGTATGACTTCGGAATGAAGCAATCCATCTCGTACTTTCAACCAAGCTGGAACAACCGTATTGCCTATCCGAACTATTTCTTCCGCGAAACGCTGTCCGTTGAAAAGATCCACGTTGCCGAAATGGATTTCTTCTTCAGGACCTACGCCATGCGCCTGACCCCCGGGTTCTGGTACCTGCTCGGAAGATACAAGTCGAATCGCATAACTGATGAGGAACTTGCCGCAGAGTATGCGGCGCTCGTTGAGGACTATGCTGATGATCTGCATCTCTTCCGCGGTATCAAGTATCCGGAGGTCTTGCGGGACAGAAAAGAACTCTATCAGGAACTTGTGTCGCGCGATTATCGATTTGAGAGAAGTCTGGCCGAATACGTCAGCGAGAATGACCTGGTTGCTTTGTCCGATTCGGTATTTGTGCTTCTTCAGGGCCAAAGCGAAGAGGAAATAGACTCAGTTCTCGCGATCCTGAGCGACCCCGACTCGGGGCGACGAGAAAGACTGGTGTCATTTTACCAAGAGATGAGCAATCGCTTCCTAAATTACTACGGGAACGTCATCGCCAACGATCTGAAAGTGCTGAAGGAGCAACTTCGGATTGATGAGATCTGGGAGTAGTCCGTATTTCCAGCTTCCTCGATCTCAGTGTGGTTACACTATGATGCCGCGACGCAGTTGAGGACTTCTCACAGTAGAAGGACGTGTTGAAGAGGACCTGTTTCGCCCCTCCGGGGCTCTGATTCACGCCGCGATCTCGAATCCCACGGCTTACGCCGTGGGCTAATCCCCTACCACAGAGCGCTTCTGTTCTCGACCGGGATGTGGTCTGCGCTGACATGGCCACCTCGTCCATCATCCGCCCGGGTTTTTCAACACACCCTAGGACTGTTGGGCACCCGCCCACGGACGGATGTCCCGGAATCGAACAAGTCGACCGGCGTCCTCGTCCCATAGTGCCAGGCGCACGCAACGGAGGCTGCTGGTCATTGTCAGACGGGTTGGATTCTGGAGGAATGCGTTTGCGCGCATGCATTCGTGGAGCCGGTAGTTTGGTATCCGACTGGAGAGATGATGAACGTGGTGGACGCCGATGTTCCCGGTAAACCAGTTGAGGATTCCGGGAAGGTCGTAGTAGGAACTGCCCTGAAGACAGGCGTCATGATAATCCCAGGATTCCTGGCGCCGCCAGTAAGTGTTTTCGAACTGGTGCTGGATGTAAAACAGCCAGACACCTGCCGAACCAGCCAGGAGCGTGATCGGCAGCTGGACCTTCAGGAACGCCGTCAGACCAATCGTCGAGATCATAAGAGTGACGACGGCGGCGATCGCCAGATTCGTCCACAGGACACTGCTCCATTCGCGCTTCCACGAGAGCGGCAGATCGAGAGGCGTTCGTTGCTTCAAGATGAAGACGTACGCCGGGCCGATTCCGAAGAGAACCAGGGGGTGACGGTACAGGCGGTAGAGTAACCGGCGCATGCGCGGCAAGGCGACGTACTCCGCGACGGTGAGGGTCGTGATGTCACCCATTTCACGACGGTCCAGATTCCCGGATGTGGCGTGATGGACCGCGTGGGTACGGCGCCAGTAGTCATAGGGGGTCACGGTCAAAACCCCGATGACAAAACCAATGGCGTTGGCGGCCGCCTGTCGCGGCAGAAACGCTCCGTGTCCGCAGTCGTGCTGGATGATGAACAGACGGACCAGGAATCCCACAGTGGGAACCGCCAGCAGCAGAGTGATCCAATATGGATACTCCAATGAGCGGAGCATGACATACCAGAGAAGGGCAAACGGAATCGCCGAGTTCAGCAGTTGAAAAACACTGCGGCGAACATCCGGCTTCGCGTAAGAACTCAGAGACTCACGCGGGGCCACGGCGTCTGTAGGGGGCTCGGTCGGCGGCAAGAGATGGCTCCTCTCATCGGCCGGTTACCTGCAGTTGCCCTCTATTCCCACTCCGTGTTCAGCGCCTGAAATTTCGGGCAGCGGCGCGTGGGCGGCGACCATAGCCGGGACTCGCAGGTTCTGTCTCCGGAGACTCCTCGACTGGCCGTGCTGTCGATGCCCGCTTCGTGGTGGTCCGGGATTGTGCCCGTGCCATCCCCGACTTGCCTCGACTGTACTGCGTGCCGGTGTTCGTCCGGCCTTGCCCCCGAAAACTCCGGCCGCCGTTGGTCGGACGATCACGAAGGCTGTCGGTCTTCGCCGCACGCGCGGCGTTGTAGTTGAAACCGTCCAGTTCCAGACGCGGCAGGCGGGTCCCGAGTGCCTTCTCGATGGCCCGGAGGTCTTGTTCTTCATCGGCGGAGACAAAGGTGAACGCGTCTCCGGTCAGCTCCGCACGTGCGGTGCGCCCGACGCGATGAATGTAGCTGTCCGGCACATTGGGCACGTCGAAGTTCACGACGTGCGAGAGAGCCTCGATGTCGATACCCCGCGCCGCGATGTCGGTCGCCACGAGAACCTGATACAGCCCCCGCTTGAATCCGGCGAGCGCTTCGGTGCGCTGATTCTGGCTCCGGTTGCCGTGGATCCGTTCGCAGGCCACACCGCTGTTCTGGAGGAACTTCGCCAGACGATTGGCGCGATGCTTGGTGCGTGTGAAGACCAGGGCCGTGCGAATCGATCCCCGGCTGAGCAGTTCGAGAAGCAGCGCGGATTTCAAGTCGCCTCGTGCCGGATAGACCGTCTGGGTGATTCCCACGGCCGGCGCGGGAGCGCGGTCCACGTTGACCGCAACCGGACGGTTCAGCATCACCTTAGCCAAGGCGACGATCGGTGGCGGGAGTGTCGCTGAGAAGAAGAGCGTCTGGCGCGGTTTGGGCAGGTGGTTGAGCACACGACGAATGTCGGGCAGAAAACCCATGTCGAGCATCCGGTCGGCCTCGTCTAAGACGAGGATCTCCAATCCGGACAGCTTTGCATACGGATACTGGAAATGATCCAGGAGCCGCCCCGGTGTCGCGACGATGATGTCCACGCCACGGCGGAAGGCATCCACTTGCGGCCCCATGGAGACACCACCGAAAACCGCCGCACCGGTCAACGGCGTGTGCCGGGCGAGCGCATCGATATGATCCGTGATCTGGGCCGCCAGTTCCCGCGTCGGCGTCAGGATCAACGCGCGCGTGGTGCCGCGCTTCATTGCGAGAAGCTGCTGCAGAATGGGCAGCACAAAGGCGGCGGTCTTGCCGGATCCGGTCATGGCACAAGCCAGGACATCACGTCCTGCCATTGCCGGGGGGATGGCGTCTTCCTGAATTGGGGTGGGTTGGGAGAATCCGAGGTCCGCGATTCCGCGCTTGAGTTGGTCGGATAGAGCTGGTGATGCAAACGTACTCACAAAGGTACTTCCTGTCTGGCAAACCTGCTTGTAGGGGGATTGAGCGTTGGGTCTTGCCTGGGTGATGTGAAAGAAAAGGTTCCACCAACAGCCCCCCGGTTGGCGGCACCGTAACAAGTATACGCAGGAATGGGCGGAAAAAGTCACAAAAAGGTGAAATATTGAGAAATCCGGCGGCAGACTTCTCCTCCCCGAGTGTCCCCCTCAAAGTCTCGCGTCGCTGAGCCCGAATGGGGTACCTCGTTGCACACGAGTCGCTTGCAGCTTTGATTGAGATCCCCCGTACGACCGATTCCGGGTCTGAACCACGCTTGCCGGTCATGCCTAACCTCTTCTCCCGCCGATCATCTACCCGAAACCGTCGCTTAACTCAGACGTTCAATCTGTACGAATCTGGCTGACGGGGAACACCCAGACAACCTAAGCAGGTGTCAACGAAAATGGGGGAAGACCGGGACTACGTAACGACCGCTCAGAGCCAGGCTATTTCAAGTAGCGATCAAACCACTTCGCGATCCACTCCAACCGGGCGATGCGCCGATCGGGGCGGCCATGCCGTGATAGACCGTGCGACTCTTCAGGAAATCTGACAAGCTCCACTTTCTTCTTCATAAGCTTAAGAGTGGTAAACAACTGTTCGGCCTGCTGGATGCTGACCCGTAGATCATTCTCGGAATGAATGATCAAGAGGGGCGTTTTGATGTTCTTCGCATACGTCAGCGGGGAGCATTGCTCATAATTCTCCCGATTGGTCCAGAAGAATCCACCAAGCTGACGATGGACGTTCCACCCCCAATCGGACGATCCGGTGTAACTCATTAGATCGGCCAAGGACCGCAGGGCGACTGCTGCTTTGAAACGGTCGATATGGCCGATGATCCAATTGGTCATATATCCGCCGTACGAGCCCCCGGTAACTCCCATCCGTTTCTCATCTACGAAGGGAAGCTTCGCCAGGTAGTCGGCGGCTGCCAGACAATCCCGGTAGGCCACTTCGGCTCCCCAGTCGGTGCCGATGGCATTGGCGAATGCTCCGCCGCGCCCGGCACTGCCCCGGGGATTGGTGTACAGCACGACATACCCCTTCGATGCCCAGAGGAGCATTTCAAAAAAGAAGGTGAAGCCGTACTGGACCGGAGGTCCGCCGTGGATGGCCAGGATGGCAGGATACAAGCGTCTCTTGGCCAAAGCGGGCGGTGAGGCCAACCATCCTTGCAGTCGTGTGCCATCATCGCTCTCAAACCACACCTCTTTGACCCGAGGGAGAGCAATACCTCCGAAGAACTCCTCGTTGGGAGCGACCAGCACTCTGGCTTTGCTGTCGCCATTGCCCGCTGCCGGCATCACGTGCAGTTCGCCGGGTGTGGTCAGATCCGCAACCAGGACCGCGATTCGTTTCATGCGTCCATTGAGGCTGTAATCCTTCACATGGCATTGCTTGCGCGTGATCCGCTTCGGCGATCCCCCGCTGGCCGAAACATAGAAGAGGTGCGTATTGCCGGTGTCCACCGCCCTGAAATACAGTCGCCTTCCATCGGGAGACCAGGAGGGGGGAAACAAACGCGCGCCCACTCCGGTATCCGTGGCGGTTAGACACATGATGGACCGGTCAAAGCCCGGGATCAGGTCTCGGGCGGCCGGCTTTCCGCTCACACCCACAACCCAAACATGGTAGTTTGTTCTTAGTACCCTATCATCCGGATTGGTGTGCCCGAAGTAGGCGATTTTCCTGCCATCGGGTGAGAATACCGGCCGGGCAACCAAACCAGCCGGAGTTGGAATTCTCCTTGCCTTGCCCCCGCTCGTTGGCATGACGAATAGATCAACTCTAAGATAATCGAAATCCGGGTCCTTGCTGCGATTGGAAACAAAGGCGATCCACTTGCCATTCGGTGAAACCGCCGGCTGAATATCATCATACCTGCCTCGGGTCAGTTGTGTCGTCCGACCGTTGGCGATCGTCACTTTCCAGATGTGAAAACGGTCCTTGGGCAGGAAGCCGACGCCATCCTCTCGGTAATACACACGGGTGATATGGCGATAGAGCGGAGCCTCCTTCTTCTTCGCCTCGTCCTTCTCGGTATGTGAATCATTGTACCGAAACTGATAGACCAACTCCCTGCCGTCCGGTGTCCAGACCGGATTGGCGAAGGTGCCGTCCTCTTCGATGACTTTCCGCGCCTCGCCGCCTTCGGAGGAGATAATATAGACCCCGGCCTTCCCCTCTCTCGTCGAAATGAAGGCGATGTCCTTGCCATCAGGCGACCAAACCATCTCCCGGTCGTTAACCTCACCGAAAGTGAACGGGCGTGACTCACCGGAGTCACAGTCGACCACGTGGATCCGGGAGAAGTATTTTCGGTTGTCTTGGGAGATCGTTTCGACGGTATAGGCGATGCTTTTTTCGTCAGGCGAGATGGCAACTGAGTTAATCAACCGTAAATGACATATATCTGCGGCCTCAATCAGACGCTTCTTCGTTCTGTTCGTGGTCCCCATGCTTAGCCTGCATTTCACCGATCCGCGACGTGGTAGTAATCATTGCAGACGATCATCCCCGATTAGAGTATCCCGCATCGAAGTTGGCTACTGGGGAAGTATGACCCTCGGCCGAATCACTCCCGCGTGCGGTCGCGTGGTCGCATCGACGACGGGCGTCTTTCGCTCCTTTGCCGTCAGTGTCACCCGTATCTCCGGATGGCCCGCCTCCGTTGTCTGTATCACTTTCTATGTTAGTCCAGCAACCGCTTGGACTGCTCCCCATTTCCGATCAAGCGCTGACACGACCATGCCGGCTCTACGACTTCCTCTCCCCCCCGGGTGAAGCCGTCCTCGGAATCCTGCCTTACTCGCGCTCAGAGGGCGAACTTATTGCAGAACAACCCGCTTCCGGAATTCAGGGCGACGATCTGCCCCGTCCCGAGACGTTTCTAACCTATCCGGTACCGCTGTCTCGGCCCAGCCAAGCTCAGACCTCAAACCAGACCGATACTCTCGCGGCAGGCCACAGGCACCGGTCGGTTACTTGTCCTTCTTTTCTCTTTTCTGTTTTCGCTTCTCCTTTGGAGTAAGCACGCCCTTTTTCTGTTGTTCTCTTTTACCTTTGTCTTTCTTCCCCTTGTCACCCATCTCTGTATCTCCTTGCTTGAAGATGACCTGTATTTCTGAATCTATCCCGGAAATCCTAATCGATCAGGAGTTGCCCTCACCCCGCCCCCCGGAGCGGGAGGGGGCGCCGCCGAATCCCTGCGGTGCTATCAAAGGCAAGTAACCGTCGCTACGGTCGCACCGTAACGTCACCCTTGGCGATGGCCTATCGAGTCCCTTTTCGCTGGTGTCGGTTTTCATGCGTCATTCTCGGGAGGAGTGTCGAGTGGCCATTCGATCGACCGGATCAGCGGGATGAATGGCTGCCCGTAGAGTTCCCACTTTTGATTCCAGATCCCGTCTGGGACGAGCGCTTTGCTATGCGATCTAACGAGCCGTTGCCAATCCACATCGGCGGCAAACGGCTTTCCCAGATCCCGCATCTCCTCAGCGTTCAGGAAACCGAGATAGACAAGGATCACTGGAAGCCCCAGTTCGATCAACTTCCATCCCCACGCGAAGCGGTTGGCCAACTGATAATGCGAGTCTCGGGACAGATTCCAGCCGGGCAAGATGCTGTTCAGCGCGACTTTGGCTTCCCCGATCGCCTTCCCGATTCGGTCGTGATTTCTGCGACTGTTCTCAGACGCCCCTTTATCAAGCGTCTTCCCCTTCTCTTCTCTTAGGAGTTCTGTATCGTGGCCCTTCGCCTCGATAAGTAGCAAGCCTCCCTTGCCGTCAATGGTGCATGTGCTGGCGATGTCCCAGTTGGGGGTTGTGGCTCGCACTGGCACCGCGAGCCACCATGACTGGAGTTTCGTGCGGATACTATCCGCCAGCAACTGTGGCGCATCATGCAGTTGCGCTTCCTTCAGATCATCGAAACCTTGCGGCATCCACTTGTCGTGTGGATTGACTTGACCCCATGGATCGATCAGGCCGGTCAGTCGCGCGGCGACTTGTTCCTGGGAGCCGTGCGTCAGCAGGTGGCAGCGCGGCTTGCTACCACGGCGTTCCTTGGCGGGCAGATGATCCAGTAAGCTATGCATCGACTTCCTTCACCGACGTGCTCCGCAGTCTTGGTCCAAGTCGGACGCGACTTTTCGACCCCATGCCCTCACCCCGCCCCCCCAGAGCGGGAGGGGAGGAACAGGGCCCTCTCCGATCATACGCCGATGGCCACCTATTTGGCAACAGAGTTGCCCCCACCACTGCGAGTTTCCTCCTCTGCGGGATCCGCAGAGTGCCTCTCGATTGCCGCTCTCGAAGGCCGGGTGGCCCACCATTCATGGTAGGGAAGGTGTACCTCCCACGGCATGATTGGCATTCAGGCCCGTGACCCGCCTTCCCCGTCCGCCCCGATCCGCACCTTCTCCCAGGAATCGCCCAGGATCGTCTCCGCTGCAAGTTCGGCGTCGGGGCGGTGGTCTTTCGGGACCATCAGGGTATACGCTCCACCGACCGGCCGATACGACGTAAACCCCATCTGCCCGGTCTGGCCGAAATGTCCGGTACTTGAGAGGACAACGGCGGGAATCCCCTTGGCCTCGAGCGCCCCCTGCACCATCTCGGCATACTGCGGCGACGTCAGCCGCGCCAGTGGGATCCACTCCTCGGTGGGGTCTCCGGGGGGAGTCTCCGCCGGTTCATCCGGGAGCGTCGCGACGAGCGGCACACCGCAGTCTGAGCAGACTGTGAATCCTTCCCGAAACTCGTTGCGGCAGTTGGGGCAGTACGGCATAAGAACCCTCCGTCAGCTAATCTACACTGATTCCGGCCCGTTCACCAGCGCATTGAGCATTCCGACAGCGGAGGCGTCACGGAGCACCCAAATTCCCGACTTCATTCCGGGGAAATACGGCCGTATGATTTGTTGCAAGGCGCATCACGGCCGGCAGGTGGATTTCGGTAACCGCGCAGAGTATGTATGACCACGGACCGCTCACACACGGACGCTGAAAGCGACGCACAGGATTGCTGCAGCGCCGGTGTCCGGGTACCGGAACATACAGATGCCCCCACAACGGCAGTCCTGGGTGAGCGCCCGTCGTGGATCACGGGAGCGGTCGATACAACGGTCGGCTCCGTCCCGGTCGTCGATACATCGCTACGCTGGTCCGATCGTCTCGGCTCGTGGAAGGTCCGCTGGGGAATCGGCCGCTCGCGGTACCGGATCGCACCCGGCCTGTACGCCGTCGGGCAGCCGACGCCCGAATCGCACGTCTTCGTCACCGCCAACTTCAAGATGAGTTTCGACCGTCTGCGTTCACAGCTCGGCGGGATCGACGCCTGGATTCTGGTTTTGGACACCAAAGGCATCAATGTCTGGTGTGCGGCGGGGAAAGGGACATTCGGCACCGACGAAATCGTCGCACGTATCGCGGCAACCCGCCTCAATGAAATCGTCTCACACCGGCGGCTGATCCTGCCGCAACTTGGAGCACCGGGAGTCAGCGCACATGAGGTGAAGGCGCGCAGCAGCTTCCATGTGGTCTACGGTCCGGTGCGCGCCGCCGACATTCCCGCATTTCTCGCCGCACGGATGACCGCAACGGCGGAGATGCGGCAGGTGCGGTTCGCTTTTCGCGACCGGGCCGTTCTGATCCCGGTCGAACTGGTCGGGACGGCCAGGTACGCGCTCCTGATTGCGGTCGCTCTCTTTCTGCTTTCCGGATTCGGCCCCGGTGTTTACGCGTGGGAGCGCGCCGTCGCGTGGGGAATTCCCAGCGCCGCGCTTTGGCTCATCGCCTGCGCCGCCGGCGCCATCCTGCCACCCGCCCTCCTGCCGTGGTTGCCGGGACGCGCCTTCTCGTTGAAAGGTGGACTCCTCGGGATCGTGGTCGGTCTCGGCGCCCTCTGGTTGATCTTTCCGTCGCTTGTGACATCTCGCGGATACCTCGCGGCACTCCCCTGGCTGTTCTGGTTCCCCGCCGTGATCAGCTTCATCGCAATGAACTTCACCGGCAGCTCGACGTACACTTCACTGTCGGGTGTCCGTAAGGAGATGCGTGTCGCGGTACCGGTCCAGATCGCCCTCACAGCGCTCGGTCTAATCCTGTGGTTGGTCAAACCATTTGTGTCGTGATATCTGCGGAGGCAGGCAAGTAAGATGAACGGGCTACAATATCTGACCGATGTGGCAACCCTCGAGTTGGACGCCTCGCGCTGCAACGGCTGCGCGATGTGCGTCCACGTCTGCCCCCACGCCGTGTTCGCACTTCGGGAAAAGCGCGCGGTCATCGTCGACCGCGACGCCTGCATGGAATGCGGCGCCTGCGCGTTGAATTGCCCCGAAGAGGCGATCACCGTCAACGCCGGTGTCGGCTGCGCCGAGGCGATCATCCGGGGATCACTACGCGGCGGCGAACCGACCTGCGGCGAGGGCAACGATTCCTGCTGCTGCTGATCCGCGGCGCGTCCCGATTATGAACCTGATCATCCTCACTGATCGCGACACCGCCGGGGACGGCGGCTATCGGCTCACCGACGAGCGCGCCGAACATGTCCGTACCGTGCTGCGCGCGTCGCCGGGAGACACGGTGGCGGTCGGCATGCTCAACGGCCCCCAGGGAACCGCCCGCATTGCGCAGATCGACGAACGCGAAGTCGTGCTGGAGATCGAACATCTCGAAGAGCAACGTCCGCTGATACCGGCAGTCGATCTCATCTGCGCTCTACCCCGTCCGCAGACATTAAAGAAGGTCCTCGTGACCGCCGCGACGATGGGGGTGCGGCGGTTGCATCTGATCCGCGCCAATCGGGTTGAGAAGTCATACTTTCACTCACCCCTGCTCCAGCCCGCGCACTACACCCGCTTCCTGATCGAAGGCCTGAGCCAGGGGAGACTGACACGCCTGCCCGAAGTGCAGATTCACGATCGTTTCCGTCCTTTCTTTGAGGATACACTGCCGTCGCTCGACATGGCCGAGTCAACCGGCACTCTCAGGCTCCTCCCCGATCCGGAAGGCACCGGCGCCGTTGACTCATACTACGATGGAACGCAAGAGCGCCTGACGATTGCCGTCGGTCCCGAGGGCGGCTGGGTGCCGTTCGAGATCGACCTCATGACCCATGCGGGTTTCCGCCGCTTCTCTCTCGGCCGCTTCACCCTGCGCGTCGAAACCGCGGTCGCGGCGGTGCTGGCGCAGGTCGAACTTCTGCGCGCACGTACGGCGCGCAACCGGGCGTGAGACGCTCTCAGAACTCGTAACGGATTCCCGCAATCGGCAGGATACGCCACTGCTCGAACGTGGCTTCCCGATCTTCGGTATCGTCCCAGTAATGAAACCAGACGTTCTCCCGGTTATAGACATTCCAGACGCTCAGGTAGGTCACCAGCCGGGTACCGCCGATGGAAAACCTCCCATCCACCCGCAGGTTGAGCGTATGGTAGGCCGGGTCGCGCGCACCATTCGTGCGTAGCGTGTCGAGTATCCCGTCGCCGTACCAATCCGAGAGAGCGGCGTCGAACGGCGTGTAGGGTCGTCCGCCGACGACGTTCCAGCGTCCGCTGAACGTCCAGCGCTCGGAGGGCTGGTAGCCGATGACCGCGGTCAATAGATACTGATTGTCGTGGCTCCGGTCGCGCCACTCCCCGTACAAATCGCGATAACGGGAAC
>Ga0307378_10010581_pt1 | contig 11965 bp, 17 predicted proteins | sample UN1MG_FD_202238 | JGI IMG/M metagenome (GOLD analysis project Ga0307378, IMG submission 202238) | Soil microbial communities from Risofladan, Vaasa, Finland - UN-1 | ecosystem: Environmental > Terrestrial > Soil > Coastal area > Acid sulfate soil | place: Finland: Risofladan, Vaasa | collected...
TATAGTCGCGGACATACGGCGAAGGGTGAAATCGACCGCACGCGACAAGTTGATTTTGTATTGAATCCAAAGCGTCAAGAAGGTTGTTAATTATATTGATCGGATTCGTGAAGCCGGAATTGCAATCCGGGCCGTCAACGCCCGGAATCACCGAAGCAATCGCCGAAACAATTGAACAAATAATATATATAAGACCGAAGATCACAAAAATAACGGCTATAATCGGAATCAATATCGCCGTCAAAAGTATATTGATAATATAAGCGAACCAAATCAACGCAATTTGTGTAAAAGCCGGGCGCAGTTCTAAACAATAACGAATCGCCGGTCTTTCAACTTGAAGAAATCCGTTGAAATCGTCGTAAATTAACGTGCTTTTTATACAATCGATTGTCGGATCGGATTCGATAATATTTGCCGAAACCGCGCAAATCGGATCGCACCAATCAATTGAATCGCCGCGAATTATTCCTTCGAAAACCGGTTGTTTGCAACAATCGTCAAAAACTTTAACGTTTATACTATTCGTAAAACCGGAAGGATTGTCAATCAAAACGGATTTGATCAAGTCGAATCCGTCGTCATAGAATGTCAATTCACTTGAAAACGATTTCGCGATCCGATTGTCGTCGGTTTTATTTTCGATAGTGACTTCGAATTGATCCGTTCCGTCAATTCGGCCGGTCAAAAGATTTCCATTGAATTCGATTTTAATTGCCATTATCGCGCCCGGTTTTTGATTCGTTGTTGTTTATAACTAATATTTGAAACAATCGCGTTGATTCCGCGTTCGTCAATATTCACTTTCATTCGATCTTGATTTGAAATCGCTTTTTCAATCCGATCAAGTTTTGATTCGAAACCAAAATTATTTACAAATATAAATTTTTCGTTCAATCCTTCCGTCAAGAAAGGATTCCGTCCTTTGTGAATTTCTTCGAAGTACGGTCGAAATTTTGACGTTTGTTCTTTTGTCATAACGAATTCGCCTTTGTGAACAATTCCGGCCGATTGATATTTTCCGCCGTCACCGGTGTAACCGCCGGAAGCAAAGCCGCCGGCCGCCGCGCTTGCTTGCGCTTTTGCGGCAACTAAGCCGGCCGCAAGGGCGATCAATGTCGCCGCGATTGTAAACGGCGCCGCCGCGCCGCCTTCGGCCGCCGCTTTTGAAACGGCAACGACTGAATTGATAATTAATTCGGTCGCCGCAAGCGCTTGTTGAGTTCGAACAAATTTCGCTTTCTTTTTGTTTAATTCTTCAAGGCGTCTTTCTTCTGCTTCAAGAAGTTCGGCGTTCCCTTTTTCCGCAAGTTCCGTCGCCGCTTCGACGCGCTTTTCTTGCGCTGAAATTGCGTTTTCAACTTCGGCGATTTGTAGTTCGATAATTTGATCGATCAAGTCTTTCGTCGCGTTTAGGACGTCGGCGATTCCGTCAAGAATTACTTGTTTTTTATCGGCTTCGGCTTTCTTTGCCGCTTCCGTTCCGCTTTCGTTTAGATCGTCGGTTTTTTCGCCCAAAGCCGAACGAAGCCGAAGGATTTCAAGATCGGCGTTTTTTTCAATCAAAATTCTTTCTTCGGCCGTCAAGGCGGCGTTGTCAAGTTCGAAGTCGCGTTCGCGTTCGATTTGCTTGATCTTAAAGTCCGTTTGAGCCGTCAAAGAAGCGATTTCCGCGTCTTTTATTCCTTTTAGTTGTTCTTTTAGCGCTTGACGTTCTTCTTTGTCCGTAACGGTTTTTAATTGTTCTTTTATTTTCTTCTTTTCTTCTTCAATCAATTTGAATTCGTCAAGTTCCGTCGTTTCGAATTCGATCGTTTGTTCGGTTGTTTCAATATCGAATTCGGTCTTCGATCTTTTCTTCTTCGCTTTGTCGCGCAAGTCGGCAATTGATTCTTGAAGTTTTTCTTCGATTTGAAGTTGTTGTTCGGCGTTTATTTGCGCGAAAAGTTTCGCTTCGTTCGCGCCTAATTGTCCGGCCTTCTTTGCCGTCTTGATCCGATCCGCGACAACGTTAGCCGATATAAGTTTCGCTTGAACGGCCGCTTTTTTTAGTTTGTCAATTTCGTCGTCAAGCGTCACCGGATCAATGAAAGAAATTTGATTTTCTCTTGTTTTTTCTTGCGCCTTTCGAAGTTCGGTTTGAAGATCAAGAAGAATCGATTTGATTTTCGACGCCGTGATTTTTGGGCCGCCGGATCCGCCGAACGCTTCGCCGAAATCAAAATTTTCGAAGTCGCCTTCAAGCGCGGCGATTGCTTCGTTTACGCCGAATAATTCGGAAGTGATTTGTTGGAAGCCTTTCAATTCGCCTTCGCCGGCCGGATCAAATTTTACAAAGCCGGTTCCGAAATCAAATTCCGGAATCGCTTCGTTCGGATCAATTCCGAGAGGATTGTCTAAAAGCGGTTTAATTTCTTCGTTTCGCTTTATTATTGCCGTTCTTGTCCTTCGCGCGTTGTCTTCAAATTGTTTCTTTTGCTTTTCGCTAAATTTCGCGAATTCTTCAACTTCGCTTCTAATTATCTTAAAATCAATTCCGGTGAATTTTGCTTCGGCGTCGTCTTTGAAAATTTCGTCAAGTTCTTCTTTTGACTTTGAAGCAAGCGTTTTTAATTGCTGCAAGTCTTTTTCAAAAGGCGCGATTTTATCTTCGTCGGTTAGATCAACGCCGAATAAATTTGATTCGCCGGCGCGTTGTCCGAAGGTTTTTCCTTTTGTCGGCGCGATAACGCCGGCAAGTTGTTCTTCAAGGGTTATTTGTTCTTTGATTAAAGTTGTGAGTTCTTCTTGTTTAACTTCAAGAAAGATTTTTTTCTTCAATGTTTCAACAAAATTTGAATAAGCGACGTCAAGTTGTTCAATGAATTTCTTTTCGTCGGAAAGATTTTTAAGAGTTAAACCATATTTTGAATTTATAGTGTCAATAATGTCGCCGCGTTCTTGTTGCGTTTGATTTGTGTTTTTGACTTGATTGATCAAAAGTTTCAATTCGGCGGCTTCGTCGGCCGTTCTTCGAATTGTTTCGTCGCGTACCGTATTCAAAGCAATTTGTTTCCTTGAAAGTTTTGTCGTTTCGTCGCCAAGATCGCCGGTCGCGCCGGCCGCGTCTTCGGCCGCGTCGCCGAAATCAAGAAACAAAGAAGCCGCAAGCGAAATACCGGTGATAAGTAAGCCGATCGGATTCGCTTTGATCGCCGCGCTAAAGGCCCGAACGGCCGACGTTGCCGTCAAAGAAGCGATCGTTGACGCTTTCGAAGCGATTGAATTCTGTTGTGTGACCTTTGTCAAGTTTCGCGTTGCCGTGATCCTTGCAATTCGGGCGAGCCTTGCCGCTTTTTCCGCAAGCGTTGCCGCTTGCGTTTGGATTGTATTTAAAAGCGATATTTGTTTTTGACGTGTTAAAGCGCCGACAAGAATTCCGATCGTCGAAGCAAACAAGGCGACCGCGACGCGGTTTCGATCAAGAAAAGTCCCAAAGTTTGAAAAGACGTCAACTACCTTAAAAGCTACATTTAAAAGCGATTCAAAAATCGGAAGAAGTCCGTTTCCGATTTCACGCTTCAAAAGTCCGAAGTTTCCTTCAAGCGTTGAAATCCTTCCGGAAGTTGATCCGGAAAGCGCGTCCGTTAAGCCGAAGAATTTTCCGCCTTCACCGGTCAAATCCGCGAACGCCGTTTCAAGATTCGCAAAAGAAATCTTTCCTTCGGATCCTAATTTTTTGACTTGTCCTTCGGAAACGCCTAATTGTTTGGCGAATTCTTGAATTACCGGAATTCCGGCTTCGGTCAATTGATTAATGTCTTCGGCGAAAAGTGTTCCTTGAACTTTTGCTTTTCCAAAAATAACCGCAAGTTGATTGAAGTCTTTTCCGGTTCCGGCCGAAAGGTCGCCGATCTTCTTCAAAGACGGTTGAAGGTTGTCAACTTCGACGCCAAACGCAAGAAGCGCTTTTCCGGCGTTTTGTACTTGTTCCGGCGTGAAAGGAGTTGAAACGGAAAGATCTTCAAGATCTTGCAAAACTTTCTTTGCTTCTTTGCTTGATCCTAAAAAAGTGGTAAAAGCGATTTCAAGCGCTTCAAAATCGGCGGCGGCGGTGATTGCCGACTTTCCGAATTGAAAGATTTCGCGGCCTATTGCAAGGCCGGCAAGCGCAAGGCCGACTTTCTTGATCGTCCCGGTCAAGCCGCCGAATTGCTTTTCGGTTCTTTCTGTTTCGTCGCCGATTCCGCCGACTTTCTTTTTTATTTGATCAAGTTCCGTCCGAAGATTTCCGGTTTCCGCTTGAAGTCTAAAAATTACATTTTTAACCGCCACAATTTCAATTTTTTTTAGTTTGTTGAAGAAGTTCTTTTCGCTGACATTGAACGTTTGACGTCCTTGTCTTTTGTTCTTGAACCTTTTCCGGCGCCTTCAATAGCCGCGTTTTTTTCGTCAATTATTCGAAGCCATGTGTTAACCGTTGAATAATAATTTTCTACGGTCATGCTTTCAAGGTGTTCAACTTCGGAAGGACGGCTTTCGCAAATCATTTGATTCAAGAGATTGATGTCTTCAATGTATCGCCCGACGTGAACGCCGACAAGAAGCGATTGATCCTTTCCGCGTTTTCCCGGTTTTCCTTCAAATACTTTTGAAAATCGCGCCCGGATAATTCCGAAAATTTTGTTGTGAAAAGATAGGCCCTTGACAAAAAAAAATCGCGCGCCGCCGTGTCGTTCTTCAAAATTGTTTTCTTTTTATTCGTCCATTCTTCGGACAAATCGTCCGCCGGTTCGCCTTCAATCAAGAAGTAAGTTGACGCAAGTTCAAGAAGCGTTTCTTCTTCGCCGATAAAATCAAGACGAAATTCGATTTCGGCAAGAATACCAAACAAGGAAACAATGTCGCCTTTGTTGGCGTGTCCCTTCATTCCTTGAATTAATTCTTTTAGTATTGCCTTTGTGACGTTCATGTCGGCGAACCTTGTCGCGACTTCGGCCGCGATCGCGCGCTTTGCCGGCGTGTTCATTGGTTGAAGAAATTCAAACCATTTTGAACCGTCTTGACTTGTATATATTTCACGAAGTTCATGTTTTGAAGCCGGCTTTTGTTCTTTTTTTCTTTTGAATAATTTCATTTTTTCGATTTTGTTTTTCAATTAATTTTTCGTAAAGATACAAATTTCGAATTTCAAACCGAATTGATCGTCAAAAAATTATGGAAATTTAATGAAGTCATTGTGAAAAGTCCAAAGGAAATACCGGAAGCAATCAAGAAGGTGACTTTTCCGCGCGTCCTTTCCTTTGTCAATATCGCCGCTTTCCGTTGCTTCAACGCTTTCAACGTCTTCGATCAAGTAATGACAAGACGAATCGATCAAGAAGTCTTTGTGATTTGAACAAATTGCATTGCAAAGAACGCGCGAATTCCGAATCGAAGGATTGACGGAAGGGACGCGGAATTGAACCTTTGAAAGATCAAGTTCGTCGCGAATAATAGTATAATAATTTAAGGCGCCTTTTGTCATTGCCGATCTTGCATTTCCGGAAGCGTCACCGGTCACGATGAAATAATGATCACCAAACGCGGCGGAAATTTCACCACAAAGCGCGTATATATCGGAATTACGAAGACGGAATTCTTTCAAGATCCGAATTGTTCCGTCGAAAGATTGTCCGGCAATACAAGTAATTGGATCGACATTGAAATCAAAAGAAAGAATGATCGGTTCGCTTTGATCAAGTTCAAGGCCTTTGAAGACGGTCTTCTTCTTGTCAAAAGCATAAATGAAGGGACGATCAACGTCAAGAATGTTCCAATCGCCGCGAACGAATACGGCCTTTGTGACTTCGTCAAGGTTTTCAAGTCCTTCAAGATAGTCTTCCGGAAGTGAAGGATTGTCCGACATTGTCGCTTTTAAATAAAAATAATCTTTTGAAAGCCGGCCTTCGATGAAAGGTTCGTGAAATTCTTTCTTCGTCCAATTATTTGAAGGGTTGCAAGTGATCAAAATAATCGGCTTCGGTTGCTTTTGAACGCCCGGCAATATGTGACGCCCGGCGCGAAGTTTACATTTTTCAAAAGTCTTTCGGTTTATTTCTTGACCTTCTTCGATCAAAAATCCGTTTGCTTCAATTCCGTCAAACCTTGTCAAGTTCTTATCGGCGTTGTAATTTTCCGGAAAGAACGTCAATTGACTTCCGTTTCTAAAGGTGACAATTTGATCGGTTTGATTATAAGATAGAATAAATTGACGCGGACAAAGTTTCAAGAAAGACGGAATCGTCGTCCGCTTCAATGTCGGAAGTGATTCGCGGACAACGAACCAACGCGAACCCGGATAAACTTTCGCAAGTAAAACGAAGACCGCAAGCGAAACGAAAGTCTTTCCGCCGCCGGCCGCGCCGCCGTACATTAAACAACGGAATTTATCAGAAAGAATCGCTTCAATATATTCTTTTTGTTTTTCGTGCGGTTCGAAAAGTACGTTCATTAAAAAATCATTTTGATAAATTCAAAAAAACCAACGAAAAGAAAGTCGATCAATTTTCCAAGCGCCCAAATAAAAAAGAAGATCGCGATCACCGATCCAATAAAAAAAGGTTTTATATTTTTCTTTCTTCGGTCTGAATTTTTGAATTCTTCCGACAAAATTGATCTTCTTAACTTTTCGAATGATTCTTGATTTTGTTTCAAATTTTTCATTTTCTTTTTTGTTTTATTATATAAGCGACAACGAACAAAGCGAAAAACCATGAAAAAATAACGACGTTTATCATTTTATTAAAATTTAACGGTTTGTCCGCCTATATTGAAAACTTGTTCTTCGCCTTCTTGTTCCGCGAATTTGTCTTCGTTCCAATTAATCGGATCCGTATTCTTCAAAGCGAAAATAATCGCCGCGACGGCCGGTTGAATATATTTCTTTTTCTTCTTGATCTTCGTTGAAATTAAAACGCCGTTCTTGTCTTTGAATTCTTCGACTTCGACTTCTTCAATGAAAAAGCCGGTCAATAATCTTTTTAAGCCGTCAACGGCAACGTCGCGAACCTTTTCTTTGTTCGACTTCGCGTTGACTTCTTTTGTCTTTTTAAAAGAAGCGGAAATTTCGGAAATCGAATCCGTCCAATTGTGAAGGGTTCTTGAAGTGATTCCGTTTTCTTGACAACAAGATTCAAGGGTGAAGTCGCCGGATCCGTAAAGATCGAAAATTTTGTTCGCGATCCGTTTCTTGTCGGCGTTTGTTCTTCTTGTCGAAGTTGTTTTTTTCTTTGTCACCGGCTTATTTGTCGGCTTCTTCGTTGTTGTTTTCTTCATTTTGATCGGCTTAATTGCGCGCGATTCCTTTTGCGCCGGATCAACAAAGATCGTAATTTTTCCGGACAAATTAAAAAAGTTTGCCTTGATCCGTTTCATTGATCAAAAATCGAAGATCGCGTTCGCCGGCGTGACGTGAAGATCGGATCGCGTTTTCTCGTTCGATCATTGAATCAATCCAAGATTTCAATTCATCAACGTTTCGCGTCAACCAATAGCCGGAAGAAGTCGCAATCAATCCGTTCAAAAGTCCTTCGGATCGAATGAATTGAATGATTTTTCGAATTCGCGGTTCGGTGATTTCAATTTGACATTTTATTTTCAAGGCCCGAACGATTTGTTTGTTCGTAACAATGTTTATTTTTCCGGGTTTCTTTTTAAAACGTTTGCAAATGATCGCCGCGATATTTTGTTCGTCCGGCGTCAACGGTTTCGTTATTTCTTCGAAATTCTTCATTTTAAGCGTGTTTTTTCGATTTTAGGTTTGTATATACTTAGTTTTCTTTTTAGTGTCTTATATTCAAAGAAAGACGTCTTCAAATGAATTTAAAAGTCTTTCTTTCTTGATGTCAAATGAATTCACTTCGTTTTTGTTAAATTTTTTGTATTGAACAAAAGTCAAAAGTTCCGCTTTCAATTTTTCAAGGTCTGCAATTCCGGCGAAAGATCTTTCATTGATTGATCGAAAAAACCAAACAAGATATTCTTCTTCGATTCCGAAAATCGGTTCGATTGTGACCTTGATCATTTGTTCTTGATCAATCATTTTCTTCGGTTGTTAATCCTTTGATTTGATCTTCAATTTTCTTTTTGCTTGCCGCGTGTCGATCGACAATTTTTTGAATTGCTTTGATCATGCTATTTTGTTGGGCGATTTGCGAATCAAGATATTGAATCGAAGTATAAAGCGAATTAATTAATTCGACATTTTTTCTTTTTGCTTTCATTTTATTATCTGTTTATTTATTCGGTGATTCTTAAAATTTAGATATTGAAATTCAAGCGCTTCAAGTATTCCCAAAAAGGCGAAGACGCGAGCCAAAACAAAGACAATCGATCCGATCAAGATAATCGAACAAAGAATCGGAAGGGTAATCGCTAAAGACGGAAGAAATCCAATTTTTCCGCGAATCGATAATTTTTTCATTTTTTTCATTTTTTAATTTTTAAAGTGTTTTTTTATTTCTGTTTTTAATTGATCGGCGACGTTTTGAAGATCGGCGACATTTTTTTCGGCATGAACTGAAATCAAAGATTTTTGATTTTCGAATTTCATTTGTTCTTGAATTGAAATCAAAGTCAATTGAAGTCCGTTCAAGTTAGTTTCTAAATTGAAGATTTTTTTCATTTTAATATATTTTTTTGAATGTATTTTTGAAGATCTTCTTTGTTGATCCAAGTCCGAAATTCGCCGGCGGTTGTCAAGAATCGAATCACTTCGCTTTCGTCGTCGCCCGAATCTTTGATCAATTGAACGATTGAAGAAACGGTCGCGGTTCCGATTTGTTCGGAATCATGATCGGATCGAATCGAAAAGATCGAATCGGAAATCGCTTTTTCTTCGTGAACGTCTATAATCGCGATAACTTCCGAAAGATCGGTGACGCCGATCAATTTAAAATTCGGCGAAGTTTTTTCAACTTCCAAAAGAAACAAATTCAAATCTTTGTCGGTTCCGGTGATTTTTATTTGTCCGTATTTATTTGATAAGACGTCAACGAATTGTCTTCCGGTTTGTTCGTCGGTTTCCGTTTGATTGAAGTCGCCTTTGTAGTCAATTAAGAATTCTTTTTTCATTTTCTGTTTTTTTAATAGAAAAAGCCGGCCCGAACCGGCTTGATCATGTTTAACAATTACTTTTTTTCAATCGCTTCTTTTGCTTCTTCGGCGGTTTCAAAAATTCCGATTTCTTCAACGCGGAAAACTTTATTCGGCGAAAGGCGGTTTGAAGAAAGAACAATTTCTTCGATCCAATAAGTCGAATCGTTGTGTTCAAAAAGTTGTGTTCTTTTTTGGGCCTTCTTTTTTGGGTATATATACGGCGCAACTTTTAAAGTCTTTTGAAGAATTACAACCAATTCGCGAAGCCGTAATGAATCCGAAAGATCGTATTTTATTAAAGACTTATATTGTTTTTTCAAGTACAAGTCAAGCGAATGAACGGCGTCGTTGTTGAATGTATTTCTTTGAATAAGTCTTCGGCTTATTTCGTCGATAAAATATTCTTTTGTTAAGTTGTTTAATTTTTTTAAAGTTTCCATGTTTTCGATTTTTAGGTTTTTTTAACTATTTTTTTTAATAAACGATTCAAGTTGTTGAATTGCTAAATTATAATTGTATTCGCTTTTTTTATATCTGAAAGATACGGAATCGAATTTTCCTTGACATGACCAAGAAATCGAATTGAATTCCCAAGTGTTAACGATTTCGTTTCCGACGATTTCCGTTGTTGGTTTTCGAAGGTGTCTTTCGTTGCAAATTGACAATTCAAGAATTGCTTTCATTGTTCCGCCTATTGGATTTTTTAAAAGAAACCGGCCGGAACCGGATCCGTCAAATATCTTAACTTCTTGATTTTCAGTCGATTGATTGTTTTTTGTCTTCATTTTACTATTTTTTTGATTGTTAAACATATCGCAATGTAAACAAAATAAAACAAACTGCGAAAGAAATTGAAATTATTTTTCAATTCGTTTGATTAAAACGGAAGATCGTCTTCGCCTTCTTCGAATACTTTTGAAGATAATCCGTTTTCTTGTTCTTCGTTTCGTGAAGACAAAAATTCAATTTCGTCGGCGATCGTTTCGGTAAAATATTTTTTTAGGCCGTCCTTGTCGATATATTCACGAATTGAAAGTTTTCCGACGACAAGGATCTTTTTTCCTTTTGTGACGTAAGATTCGCAAAGTTCCGCAAGTCGCCCAAAAGCTACGACATTAAGCCACAAAGTCGATTTTTCCGATTCGCCGGTTTCTTTGTTTTTTTTGAATTCATTCACCGCGATTGAAAGTTTCGCGATTGTCATTCCGGATTCAAGTCTTTTGATTTCCGGATCGTTGCCGACGTTGCCGGCGATTATGTGTTTATTCATTTTTACTTTTTTTTATTTGCGATCAATTTTGCCGGTGATCGCTTCCGTCTATTTTCCGAACAATCCGTTCGGTTTTATAATTTTCGATTCTTCTTCGACGACATTGATCGCGATCAACCATTCGTCAAAAGTTGGTTTTATTTTTTGATCTTCTTTTTCTTTTCCTTCGTTTAGTTTGTTCCAAGCGCCGGAAAAGCGTTCAAATTCATTTTTCAATAAAAAAGCGACGGCCGCGCTTGCGTTTAGTTTTTTATTCATTTTTTTTAATTTTCATTATTTAATGATTCAAATTCAATCGGTTCGTAAATTTCAAACATTCCGAAAACGGAAAGTTCTTCGATCATGATTCCGAAAATATAAGCGGCGGAATCGGCGTCAATCGCCAAAACTTCAATATTTCCGTAATTCGGAAAAAATCCGTCTTCAAGTTCATGAATTAAAGCGAATCTTTTCATTTGAAGAAGTCTTTTAATTCTTTTTTTTCTTGAATAATTCTTTCAAAAAGATTTTCGATCGCGATCTTTCTTTGATTCCTTCGAAGAAAGTCTTTTCGCTTCATTGTCGCCGATTCTTGTTCCTTCATTACTTTTCGAAATTCGTTGTCGTCTTTCGATCCAAATTTATGAAGTCGGTGATTGATTTCGGAATCGGTTCTTTTTTCGGCGGCGGTTGTGATTTTTTGAATTTCTTCTTTTGAAAGATCCTTGAAAAATCCGTGTCTTTCTTTTAAAGTTTTGAAAACAATTGAAACCGGAAACAATTCAAAGTCGATTGATCCGTTTTCTTTGTATTGATTAAAAAAGTCGGTCAAAAGACCGTGATCGAAATTTTTGTTGTGTTTTTCGATCACTTCCGGCCGTTTGTTGTATTCTTCGCGATCTTTCAATTCTTTGGCCGCGTCTTCGCGTTGCATTTCCGCGACAATTTGCCGACGGTGATCAAGATAATCGTTGAATACGCGTGACAAATAAAGGGCGGAAAAGTGTCCGTAATGATTCAATTCGGTTTTGAAGTCACCTTTGACGGCAACTTCAAAAGAAAGTTTTATTTCTTCCGGTGAATGATTTTTCAAGTTATCTTTTATAAAGTTTATTAAAACAATCTTTTCAATGTCGCCCGGAATTTGTTCCGTTCTTAAACCTACAAGGGCGAAAATATATCGAAGCGCTTGTTTGATAGGTTCAACGCTTTCAATGTCACGAATTTTCAAATCGGTTCGAATTGATTTTTTTATTTCGTCCCTTTTAGAAATCGCGAAGTTTGTCTTCGAAAGTTGGTTTTGTGTTTTTTGAATTTCGTTTTTCAATATCTTTTTCATTTTCTTTTCTTTTTATCAACCAATTTTTCGCGGTCAAATATACCGACGAATAATTTTTGTTTAATTTACTAAAATTTTCCATTTGATCAAAAATCATGATCACTTCTTCAATGTCAAATTCTTTTTCAAGACGTTTGCAAAATTCCGGCGTCAATTGAGTTTTTAAAGATCCAATTCGCGGACAATTTTCTTCAATGTATTTTTGAAAAACATGATCAAAAATAAATTCTTCTTTTTTTATATATTTTTTTTTAATTATA
>Ga0307378_10010582_pt1 | contig 11965 bp, 11 predicted proteins | sample UN1MG_FD_202238 | JGI IMG/M metagenome (GOLD analysis project Ga0307378, IMG submission 202238) | Soil microbial communities from Risofladan, Vaasa, Finland - UN-1 | ecosystem: Environmental > Terrestrial > Soil > Coastal area > Acid sulfate soil | place: Finland: Risofladan, Vaasa | collected...
TCAGGATGTCTTTTAATAAAAATTATTATAATTTCCCAAGTTAATATCCAAAAATATACAAATAGAATGATCAAAAGGACTAAAGTAAAATTAACTGTAAAATTAATTTCTAAAAAAATGAACTGAAAAAATACTGCAAATACACCTTCCTGTAAAATTATAAAAAATAAAACAAGTACAACAGTAATTTTTATTAAAACCATAATTACACCATCAATAAAAAAATCAATAACTTCATAAAAATAAAAAATTATAATAAATATCATAAATCCAATTAAGTCTAATTGCCGCTTAAACAAAACAAATCTAGTACTCTCTAAAAATATTCTAATAGGTTCGAAATAGGTTGAAGCAATGTAAAAAATTGTAATGATTATTATAAAAATAAGAATAAATAATGCCCCGATGAGCGTGAGTACTTTACCTTTATCTGAATTTATATAATATAACTCCAATTTAATTTACAGACCTCCGATTATATCCTGTATAATTGTTTTTAATTCAATATTTAGATCAATACTTAATGGAATAAAGCCAAAAGTACCACTGAAATGTATTTTTGCTGAAATATTTGTCTCATCGAATAATTCATTAAAATAAATTAATATATTTTCAATAAAGTCTCCTGTTTCCAATACTAATCTAATAGTTAATTCAACAAGAGTATCGAAGCTTAACATAATCACATTTGTTAAAAAGCTAGCAATTGAAAAATTAAGTATTAATGGTTGTCCTGAGCTTAAGGAGTCCATTCCTTTAAGAGGTTTTAACAATCGGTATGTTTCATTTCTAAATAATAAATCAAAGTAAACATCAATATTTTGAATACTAGCCCAACCATTATTTGTGAAATTTATATAAGCAGACTGGAAATATCCTTCAGGTATAAAATATTTTATAGAATTATACCAAAGTTGTCTAATAAACTGATCGAAATAAAATTCGGGTAAAGTTCCATTAATATAAGCATCAATAATTTGTTCGATTGTGGTTATTGTATAGTTAATATAGAAATTAATTTCTGCCATTAATGTTTCATTTTGAAGGACTTCATTTACTGCATCTGTAAAATTAATTTGATTTTCCTCAATATAAGTAAAAACTTCTTCCATAAAACTGTCAAAACTTTCTACAGTTATACTCTCTTCAGTATAATTACTAAAATCATAAGTAATATTAATTTCTGAAAGAGAAATAAACCATAGAAATTGAAAAATAACGATTCCAAAAATAAGTAATGCTACAGGAGCATTTTTAATAATTTTAATATGTGAAATTTTTCTTAGCTTCTTTCTACTATACGTTTTCTTCATTATTTTATATTGCAACCTAAAATGCATTTTCTATAGAATTTCAATATCAAAAATTGTCGACATTTTTTTTAAAATTTACTTTTATCTCTTCAGAAAAGATATTTTTTTAATTTATGATAACTTTTGAAAATTTTTGAATTGAGATTAATTGAGATTTTTTAAACTATATATTTAAATAATTTAGGGCTAAACCAATTAAGAATGTGATTTGAAGATTTTTTTAAAAGTAAATTTATTAAGCTAAAAAAATTGATTCAGACGTATTTACATTTTTAGTTGGAGGTAAAACTGGATAAGAGGTTAAAAAAGCAGGTTTATTAGCAGAATAAATTTTTTCAAGATTAGATAAAATAAAAGTAAAATCACCATACAGAAAAGATATGGAAAGAACAAATGTAAAAATTTGTCTTAATTGTAACAAAATCATAAGGGGTGCGAGAAAGATTTGTCCTTCGTGTAGTTTTATCTTATTTTAAAAAAGAAATTGCAGTATTTTTGAAATGTTCCAAAAGTGGACCTTAAATTTTTATTGATTATATTTCTTCAGAATAAATTATGATAAATATTGCTCACATATAATAAACCAGTAAAAAACTATTTAAAGATAACTTGGATTATTATTAATGATAAAAACTCTGATATAATAAAGTTGGAATCCTAATCATTATGTCAAATTTAATATATCAATTATTCAATTTCTTTAAACATAAATGTGCTGTATGGGAATTTACTCTAAGATGCAATAGCAAATGTATTCATTGCGGTTCATCAGCAGGTAAATCTCGCTTAGATGAACTCAATACTGAAGAAGCATTAACATTAGTTAAAAATCTAAAATCTTGTGGATATGATGGGATTGCACTTATGGGAGGTGAGCCCTTTTTAAGGGATGATTGGTATGAAGTCGCACAGGAAATTAAAAAAAATAAAATGAAATTAACATTTGTTTCTAATGGGTTAGAAATTAAAGATCATATTCAAAAATTACAAAAATTACAAACTGATTGTGTTTCGTTAAGTCTAGATGGTGGTATTTCAAAAACTCATGATTATATAAGGGGAATTAGAGGTGCATTTTATAAGGTAATGAAATCTATAAAATTACTCCAAAAAGGAAATATTCCTGTTAGTGTTATTACAACTGTTAATAAAATTAATTTCAAAGAATTAAATCAGATACGTAATTTATTAATTAATAAGAATATTGCTTGGCAAATACAAATTGCAGTACCAATTGGAAGATTTCCAAGAGATTTGATGTTAACTAGAGAACAATTTTATGGAGTTGCAATGTTCATAGCATTAAATCTTAAAAAATATTCTTTAAGAGAATTACCATTAATAGGTGCACATTGTCTTGGATACTTTTCAAGAATTTTACCTGAATTAGGATTAGAGCCTTGGATAGGTTGCCAAGCTGGTAGATCGGTTTTAGGAATTCAAAGTAATGGAAATGTTAAAGGGTGTTTAACATTACCAGATGATTTTATTGAAGGTAATGTTAGGGACACAAATCTTTCTGACATCATAAATTCTAGATTTTATTTGAAGTATAATCAGTACTTTCATAATATAAACTCACATGATTCTTGCCTTACATGTAAAATGTTTAAAAAGTGTAAAGGTGGATGTTTAGGAACTAAAATAGCGTTAAATTCTTTCGATTCTCCATATTGTTTAAGAATGATTGAAAAAAAATTGTTTAAGAATGGTTCTCTGCCGTTTAGGTGGAAAATAGATTCCAAAATTTCAAAATATAAATATTTGTATCAAAAATTTTTATTTAAATAAAATTAAAATAAAAAATATCGAGGTAGAAATTTGATTTTCAAAGATATTAATCAATTTTATAGGATTGGGAAAGAATTAGGATTATCGCGTAAAGATATCAATAGTTCTTTATTATTTAAAAATCGATATCCATTGATGCTAGCATTATTGCTAATTATAATTCTCTCAATTTTTGCAATTGTCTTTTGGAACGTGGCATTAATAATATATGCAAAATCGACTGAACCAGTATACCCTCGTGGGACTTTGTATTCTAGCATTAGTATAAAAGATTTTAAAGAAAAAAAATGTAATAAAATATTAGCTGTTGGAAAAAACGGGTGGAAAAGATGATTCTTTATGATATTTTTAAACTATATAATATTGGGAAAGAATTAGGATTGACCAAAAAAGAAATCAATAGTATATTATTATTTAAAAATCGGTATTCTTTGATACTTGCTTTGATCATCATTATAATTCTCTCAGTTTTTGGAATTCTTTTTTGGAATATAGCATTAATTTTATATGCAAAATCTACTGAACCAGTATATCCTAGTGGAGGTCGATATTCTAGTATTAGTATCACAGATTTTAAAGATAAAAAATGAAATTGAATATTGGATGTGGAAAAAATTTTGAATCGGATTATTGTAATATAGATTTATTTGAGGATTTAATCGCTGATAAAAAAATGTCAGCTTTAAATCTTGAATTTGATGATAATTCATGCCAGGAGATAAAGGCTATCCATTTAATAGAGCATTTAGGATTTTATCAGTCAATTTATGCTTTAAGTGAGTTTTTCAGAGTATTGAAACCTAAGGGAAAATTAATAATAGAAACTCCTGATATAGAAAAGGCTTTTGATATATATTTAAAATCAAATTATGAAGATAAAAAAGATGCATTAAGTTGGGTTTATGGACTTCCTCATGAAGGATTAGAACATAAATTTTGTTTTCCATCTCAACTACTACTGGAGATATTAGAGAAAATTGGATTTGAAAAGATAATTCTAAAGAGTTTTTATAACAAAGAATCAATCCCTACTATAAAATTCGTTTGCAATAAGCCTGAAATTGATGAATCTCTTGAAGTTTTCCAGATATTTTCATCTATTCGTAAAAAACTACTATTAGATAATGTAATAGATTTTAAAAATTTGTTTTTAACAAAAGAACAAGAAGATCTTTTAAATTTCTTATTAATCGAGACCTTAAATTGTATAAAAAAAAATAAAGATAGAATAGATTTTAATTTTATTAAAAAATCGTTAATTACTTCATCATTAATAACAAAAATCTTTATAAGTGAGATAAAAAAAGTCAAATCATTTTCTAATATTGCACAAACTTCATTTTTAGAAATAGCAGATTTTCTGACTGCTATTAAATTTCATGATATTCTAATCAATGCTCTAATGAAGGCTCCTTTAATATCGGGAAATCAAAAAATCATTTTTTCTTCTATTGAATTATTTGGTTTAGGTATGATTGATAAGTTATTGTCTTCTAAAGCTGAGAAAGATGAGATGATAAACAAAATAAAACAATTATCTCTTAATAAAAAAAACTTTAATTTAAACTTATTTTCTTCAAATCTTATAAGAAGACAGTCTTTAGATTTATTTTATCAAGGTATCAAAAGTTTTTATAATCAAGATCTTAAAAACGCGTTAGACAAATTCCTAACAGCCATACAATTATATAGGGATAATTTTTTATACTTTTGGAATGCGGCAAAAGTTTTAGTATCCTTAAATTTCAGAGATAAAGCTATTCAATATTATAAAAGGACTCTAAGACTATTATCTTTGACAAAACTTCAAAATAAATCCCAAATTAAAAAAGATATAAAAATAGAATTAGATTCTATAAAAAACCAAGATATAATATTACTAAAAATAGAACCTATTATATCCTTAGATAAATATCAATCAAAAAAGTTATTTTAAAAGTTATTAAAATGAAAAAACATCAAAATAAAAAGATGAAAAGTCAAATAGTTTTTATTGTTGTAGTCTTAGCTTCGGCTTTTTTACTAATAATTAATTTTATACCTACATTTATAATAAATGCTGGTTTAACTACTGAATTTACTGACAGTATATCTAGTGATTATTCAACATATGTTAACCAAAGTAATCCTGACATGAATTATGATGATTCTTTTCCTTCCCGTCTTATTGGAAACTCTAGTGAGACCTATTTACATTTTAATCTTGAATTATTGCCAAAAGAAACTGAACGATTATATTTTGCTATAGTCTCTTATGATTTTTATGACCACGATTGGGTTTATCCCCCTCCTGTGGAAGATGTTGAAATTAATATTATTTTAATAGAAGAAAGTTGGACTGCTTCAGAATTAACTTGGAGTAATAAACCTAAACATGGAGAAATAATCAATACTGTTAATATATCTAGTATAGTTCAAGGGTGGGTCATTGAGCGATATAACCTTCAAAAAGCTGTTTCCATAACAGAAATTCTCAATAATGAAGAAATTGAAGATTTTAGCCTTTGCATAAATATTACTAAAAATAACAAAAAACTCAATTGCAGTGTAGGAATATACTCTTATCTCTTATGGAATTATGATAAAGTCATTCTATCTTATACTAATATTATTTCTGCATCCGTCATTTTTTCAATGCTTATTGGCACAATCGGCTACCTAAGAAAAGATATATCAATTTGTACTAACTGTGGTGCAAAAAAAGTCCATATTGAAGTGATTTGTTCAAAATGCGACACCATTTTTGATGATGATCGATTAATTAAAAGATCTGATTATCAATTAATTTTAATCTTGTTATGGACGTTTATATTTTTCGAGGTACTTTATCTGATTATCATAGCTTTAGTTAATTGGTTGATCTACTATCGACCTTTTTTATCACTATTACTCCCAGTTATCTGGACTATTATATACTATATAATAATCAAGAAAAAAATAAAACTCTATAAAAATTTGAAAGTATAATTAAAATTAATTTAGCATATCAACCAAAACTGTTTTTTTATTGTTTTTATATTAAAGAATATTTTTCTAAAACAATCTGCTATATAAAACTTAAGAAATCTTGTTAGATTTTGTTAAACATTCAACTAAAATTTATAATCCATATATTTAAATAATTTTAGGTAAATCCAAATATTAATTGAATATTTACGTTATTTTAAAAGAAATTTATTGAGGTTCGTGTTCAAATGGAATCTAATGTGTTCACATTTTTGGTTGGAGGTAAAGCTGGTGAAGGGGTAAAAAAAGCAGGTTCTGTTGCTTCACACTTTTTTTCTAGCCTAGGTCGTCATGTGTTCCAAATGGATGATTATATGAGTTTGATAAGAGGTGGTCATAACTTTTCTGTTATAAGTACTGCACCAAGATGGATTAGTAGTCATTATATGAAATCTAATTTGGTCGTTAATTTTGATAAGCGAAGTTGTGAAACACATAAAAATGATATTGCAGAAAATGGAATAATGGTCTTTAATTCAGATGAACAAGAACTTGAAAATGGTATTGGAATTCCTTTAACAACAGAAGCAAATAAATACCCTATGAAAAAATTGATGTTTGGTATCGGGGCAATAGCAATATTAGCTGCAACAATAGGATTTGAAAAAGAAGAAATGAACCAAATTATAAGAGAGGAATATCCAAGAGGAATTGAAGATAATATGACCTTTGCAAATAAAATTTATGATATTGTTTATCCGGAATGCGGAAATAAATTTATTTTAGAGAAAGGAGATAAAAAGAGACCCATTATAACAGGAAATGAAGCAATAAGTCTAGGGGCAATAGCCGGAGGTTTGAACGTTTACTATGGATATCCCATGACTCCAGCATCATCAATTTTACACTTTCTTGCTCAACAAGCTGAAAATTTTGGCTTAGCTGTTGTTCATGCTGAAAGTGAAATAGCAGTCATTAATATGGCTATAGGGTCAGCTTTCACTGGGGCAAAAGCTATGGTTGGAACAAGTGGTGGAGGATTTGCACTTATGACAGAAGGATTTTCTTTAGCAGGTATTACAGAAGCCCCAATATTAGTCGTATTGTCTCAAAGACCGGGACCTGCAACAGGAGTTCCTACTTATACAGAACAAGCAGATTTAGCTTTTGCCTTGACTGCTGGTCATGGAGATTTCTTAAGAATAGTTGCTTCTCCGAGAACAGTTAGAGAAGCGTATTATCTTACTGCTGAAATGTTAGATTTAGTATGGAAATTTCAAACACCTGGAATATTACTGACTGAAAAACATCTTTCAGAAAGTAGTATGACTGTGGAAATCGATGTAGATAAATCTAAATGGGCAGAGCCAAAAGTTCATAATGAGGGTGATTTTAAACGGTATTTAGATACTGAGGATGGAATTTCTCCTATGTTATTTCCACCATCCAAACAAACTATAAAATGGAATAGTTATGAACATGATGAATTTGGGATAACAACAGAAAATGGTGAAAAGATATCTTTTATGCATGATAAAAGAAATAAAAAGTTAGAAACTCTTATAGAATATTTGAAAAAGCAAGATACTGTGAGAATAATTCGTGGTGAAAATCCTACTAATATCTTTACCTACGGATCAACCTATATGAGTGTTTTAGAGGCTCTCAAGTATGGAAGAATGAATCCTACCACTATTGCACCAATATATTTGAGTCCTTTGCCGATTTGGGACTTAGAGGAATTCAAGGATCAAGATAATATTGTTGTTGAACAGAGTTCTTCAGGACAATTTACTAATCTTCTTAAAGAAAAAGCGGGATTAAAGATTAGAAATACAATAAAGCAATATAACGGACGTCCATTTGATCCTATTGATTTATCAAATAAAATAAAGGAGGCGCTTGGATAATATGGAAGATCTTAAAACTAATGCTGAAATTACATGGTGTCCTGGATGTGGAAATTTTGGAATTTTTACTGCGATAAGAAATGCGATCTCTCTATTAGAGCAAAAAGGAATTAAAAGAGAAAATATAGTTATGACAGCAGGAATAGGCTGTCATGCAAAAATTTTCGATTACCTTAATTTAAGTGGGTTTTATGGATTACATGGACGTAACTGTTCAAATTCCGAAGGAATCAAAATAGCAAATCCTGATTTAAAAGTAATCAATTTTTCCGGGGATGCTAATGGATTAGCTGAAGGATTAGAACACACAATGTTCGCAGCAAAAAGAAATCAAGATATTACTTTTCTTTTACATAATAATAGCGTATATGCTCTCACTACAGGTCAATTCTCACCTTTAGCGGAAAAAGGTTGGAAGGGGCCCTCTACACCTAGAGGAAGCTATGAAGAACCATTTAATCCAATCTCTTTAATGATTGAAGCAGGTGCCACTTTTGTTGCAAGAGGTTTTGCTGGAGATATTAAGCATCTTACGGATCTTATAGTACAAGGAATTGAGCATGAAGGATTTTCTTTCATAGAAGTTTTACAACCTGCTGTTCCTTATCATGACTGGGCTGAATATAGAGATCGAATTGAATATCTTGAAAATGAACCAGAAATTCTTCTCGAAGCTATTAAAGCTGCCAAAAAAAAACATAAGTTTACGTTAGGGGTATTTTATCGAACACAAAAAGCTATTTATCACGAGGAATTGTATGGAGATCACAATCCTATTACTAAAAAACTGTCGAGAGATACACGAATAGATAGAATTCGCAAAATTCTTGAATATAAATAACGAAAAAGCTTTAACTTTAATCGATTGTAGTTCTCATTATTGCAATATTAAAAGTATCCATTTCCAATTTATTTAGCAATTTTAAATTGAAATATTTCATTTTTCAAATTAATTACCAAATATTCAGTTATGTATCTTCAATTTAATGAAGTCTATTAATAATAAATCCACTTTTTCGCAACAAATAGTTATTTTGATAACGATTTTTATTGATGCTACTGGTTATGCTATGATAAGACCTTTAATATCGTTTTATGCATTATCTTTTAATGTTGGAGCTTTTGCTTTGGGAATTTTAATGATTATGTTTGCTTTGATGCAATTTATTTTCTCTCCGATCTTAGGCAGATTATCAGATAAGTATGGAAGGCGATCTCTACTTTTAATTTCCATTTCAATTTCAAGTTTTAGCTTTTTATTATTTACAATTGCAGATTCTTTTTGGATGCTCCTCTTATCAAGGTCCATTTCTGGCATGGCTACTGAAATACCTATTGCTCAAGCTTATATGGCAGATATAACAACAAATGAAAAAAGAACAGCTGGTTTGGGAAAAGTTAGAGCTGCCTTCTCTGCAGGAGTGATTATAGGACCCTCAATAGGTGGTTTTCTAAGCGTCTTTGGATATTGGGTTCCAGGGGTATTAACAATAGCTTTAACTATTATTAATCTTATAATGGTATATTTCTTCTTGCCTGAAACGAGAATAATTGAGAAAAATGATCAAAAGCAAAAATCGAAATCTGAAGGTTTTATAAAAAATTTGAAAAATGCTCTTAAGAAACCTTTACTCCCGTCACTACTCTTAATTTATTTTATCGTTCTTCTGTCATTTGCAGCGATTCCAGTATTAATTCCATTATTTACAATAGATTTTTTTAATTTTGATGAAATTCAATTATCATTTGTATTCATGATCATAGGTATTCTCCAATTTATCACTCAAGGATTTTTCATGGGAAAACTATCAGAAAGGATGGGAGAAGGCAAACTGATAATTATAGGTATTATTTTAGTTTTTATTGGTACTTTATTAATGCCAATTATTCCAATTGTGATTATTTTTTATCTTTTGATAGCTTTATTATCGACAGGAGGAGGCTTTGTTAGAACTTCTATTCCTAGTTTAATTTCTAAATTAAGCAGTGAAGATGAACAAGGAGGATTTTTGGGGCTTTCACAATCCGTTGTGAGCTTGGCTTTTATACCAGGTCCGCTAATTGCGGGTTATTTTTATGAATTTGTTGCCATTTCGGCACCATTCTTTTTTAGTGCTATATTGTTAGTAGCTTCATTAATTTTAAGTATAAAAATTTATTTTCAATTAAAAAAGAAATAATAGTAATGGATTGACATATTAAAGTTTAATCCTACCTATTGCTCTGAATGGTAATGCATTATTGAATAAATCATAATCATATAATCTTCTCCCATCTATTAAATTTGGAGTCTTCATATGTTTCTTAAAATCCTCTGGAGTAAGTTTTGCAAAATCATCCCATTCAGTAATCAATAGCGTACATTCAGAATTTTTTAAGGCTTCTTCTATGGAGTCAGCATATTTAATTTTATCCCCTATTTCTTCTTCTGCTGTCTTTAAAGCTTTAGGGTCATAGCCAATGATATCACTTACTCCTCTTTTTCTTAATTCTTTAACAACTCTGATACTAGCAGCTTCTCGCATATCGTCTGTTCCGGGTTTGAAAGCAAGACCTAACAAGGTAACTTTTTTACCTACTAATTTTCCAGCTAATTCTTCTGCAATATCAACAATATGGATCGCTTGGTCATCATTAATGGCTAAAACTGCTTCTAATAATCTTGAAGTATATCCTTTAGACTTCGACCATGCTTTTATTGCATTCACATCTTTATGAAAGCAAGAACCTCCAAAACCTACACCTGCGCGCAAAAATTTTGGATTTAATCTATAATCGAGGCCTACACCTTTCATAACTTGCGATATATCCACATTTGGGACTAATTCTGCTAAATTAGCGAATTCATTAGCATAGCTTATTTTTGTTGATAACAAGCAATTATTTCCATATTTAACTAATTCAGCGCTTTCCAAATTCATTCGTAAAATAGGACATATTTTTAAGTGATCTCCATAAAAATATTCATAAAATTCTTGGAGCATTGCCCCACTCTTTTCATCGAATTCACCAATAACAATCCTATCTGGATGTAAAGTATCTTCAATTGAGCGTCCTTCAGCTAAGAATTCTGGTTGCATACATAAGCCATAATCTCTTCCTGGCCTTTTTCCAGAGACTTGTTCTATAATCTTGGAGACTAAATTTCTAGTGGTACCCGGGACTACTGTTGATCTTACTACTACTAAATGATATTTGTTTTTTGTCTTTAAAGCTTCTCCAATTTCTCTAGCAGTACTTTCTATAAAGCTTAAATCGATACTTTTATCTTCTCTCATTGGGGTTCCTTGAGTAATCATTGAAATGTCCGTTTCTAGAATAGCTTTTACTGGATCTGTAAGGCATTGTAAAAGTTCGGGTTTATTTTTCTTAATATCATCCATTATTTCTTGTAATCCTGTTTCAAAAAATGGCGCTTTACCTTCATTAATCAAGCTTGCTTTTTTCTCGTTATGAGTTGATGCTAAAACTTTTATTTCTTTATCAGCAAAACATGCCGCGGAACAGAGTCCAATAAAGCCCGTCCCAAGGATTGATACACTGTATTTATACATTTTTATTCTTTTTCTTAGTTTTTGATAATAACAGAAATATTGGATTTAGGTTTAAACCTTTCGATTGTCTCAATTCATTATATTATGAAAAGATTCAAAGAAAAATTTATAACAATGAGAAAATAGATAAATCTATAAAATTTTAAAAGAGAATTTTAAAAAATGAATGAATTAAGAAATAAACTTAAAATTACAAATAAAGCGTTAGAGTCAGTAAATAAATTTCTTGGTGACGAAAATAATGTTTTAATAAATGAATTATTTAAAGTAATCGATAAATACGGAGGAGTTAATGAAATAAATAAAAAAGCTAGAGAAGCAAGAAATTTGAATAACTTATTAGAAAAACTTAGAACTAAGAAGCCAGAATATGTAGAAGATATTGAATGGCTAATCGAACAGAGAGACAATAATGCTTTTATAAACATAACAGATTATAGAAAAAAGATCC
>Ga0307378_10010583_pt1 | contig 11964 bp, 7 predicted proteins | sample UN1MG_FD_202238 | JGI IMG/M metagenome (GOLD analysis project Ga0307378, IMG submission 202238) | Soil microbial communities from Risofladan, Vaasa, Finland - UN-1 | ecosystem: Environmental > Terrestrial > Soil > Coastal area > Acid sulfate soil | place: Finland: Risofladan, Vaasa | collected...
GCGGCCGAAGTGCTCGCTGGCCAGATAGACGAGGACCTCCTTGACGCTCTGCTCCTCGACCACGGGCACAGCGCCCGGGGCATCGTCGCCGCCCATCGCGGCCCACAACACAACAGCGCACGCAATAAGCGCCGCAACACCGAACAGGCCTAGAAGGACGGCTTTGGTCCGGCGGCCCCGGCCGTCCGCGCGGACGAGCCGACTGGCAACTCTCTCGGCCATCTTTGGTCTCCGTGTGGACGCGGCGTGACCACGACCACGGCGGGCTGGCCTTCGGGTTCCTCGATCTCCACCTGCGGCTTGTCGATCTTCGCCGCCTCCTTGGCCAACGCCCCGCCGATCTCCCTCGCGGCCCTCACCGGCACCGGTTGGAAACGCCGGCCCTCATCGCGGTCCCCTTCGCGATCGTCCTCGTCCTCGGACCCGCCTGTCGTGCTCGAAGGTCCTGCCCCGATCTCTTTGATAAAGATGTTCCGATACTCGATCGGACACGGATTCATCTTGCCGAGGTTATCGCCATCGACGACGATGTGTTTCTGTAGTCGGATGGGCGCCGGCTCCGTGTTGATCATCCAGTCGTGATACGTAAACTTGTCAAGGATGACCTCGCCGTCGTACTCGGCCGAGATGGTCCGACCTGTCACCGTCAGCTTGACCGTGTGCCAGACGCCCACTACCGGGTCGATGTGCCGGACATGGGGCTTCTCTTCCTCCTTGAGGCCATGTTTCTTCGCGGTCTCCTTCGGCAGGAAGTAGTAGCTTTCCAGGTGGCCCATCCCGCCCCTGGACCGCAGGTTGAACTGCTCCTGCTCTCCGAAGCCCGGAATCTCCGGGATCAATCTGCGGAAGTTGATCCCGCTGTCGGATATCGTTGGCATCCGGAAGTCAAGCATCAGCACGAAGTCCCTGTATTTCTTCTCGGTCGCCAGGTCCGCGCCCCATTCCTTGAGCAGCCCGTTTGACTTGAGCACCCCATCCTCGATAGACCACATCTTCTCTACCTTGGTATGTACTCTCCAGCCGGTGAAGTCCTTACCATTAAACACGGCCGTGAACCCCTCCGGCGGGACGTTCAGTGTCTTCTCAGAGGCGACGCCGCCCGGCTTCCAGTCCCGCACGCGAACGTTGCGGATCGCAATGGGTCCGTAGTCGCCCTGGATGATGATGGGACCTTGGGGACGCTGCTCGCGATCCCAGTTCGGGCCGCAGGCGTAGGGGACTTCCTTGTTCTCCTGGATGACCTTGCCGTTGTGCGTGACCTTGACGAACTTGGCGTTGGCGATCTTCTTCCCGTCTTTGTCGAACCTGGCGGCCGTGAAGATGATGTCATACGTCTGCCATTCGCCGGGCTTCTTGGCGGCGTTGACCGCGGGGGGCGACCCCTTGTCGATATGGTGATACGTCGGCTTTTCCTCGGCCCGAGGGTAGATCCCGCCGCAATGGGCGCCCGTGGGCTCCGTTACGTGGGCGCTGTCGAGGATCTGAATCTCGTACGTGCCGAAGAATATCACGCCCGAGTTCGATCCCTTGGAGATCATGAATTCAAGATGCATCTCCACGTCACGGTAATCGCCCCGTTTCGTAACGAGGCTGGGGCATTTGCCGGTCTTGCCGTTGATCAGAACGCCTTTGCCCGGCTTGCCAACCAAGAGCCTCGGCTGGTCCGCCTTGAGCGCGGCGTCGCCGGCGGCAAGCCACTGCTCGCTGTTGCGCAGGGCATCGGGGCCGAGCTGCGTCCAGCCTTCCTCGGCGGCCCGGGCAGCCCCGGCCGGGAGGCCCGGCAACACCGCGATCAGAACGAACACAGCCTTCAGTCTTCCGTATGTCGACTTGCTCATCTGTGAGACCTTTCCAAGTGCATCGCCCGGGTCCACGCCACGGGCCTGCCTTGCTGCTTAGGGCTTGTGGGCCAAACTCCTCTGTCTACCCGGCCATGCAACGACCGACCGGCTGCTCACGCGTCCGAGATCTGCGCCAAGCGGGCGCGGGCCTTGGCCGCCCAGTCCGTGTCGCCGTACTTGTCAATGATTCGCTGAAGGCACTCGCGCGCCTTGTCGGCGCGGCCGGACGCGGCGTAGTTGTCGGCCAGGGCAAGCCAGAGCTCGCACAGCTTGCTCGCCTGGCGACGCCCGATCGGCTATAGGATTAACTCCTTCGGATATCTGGCGCACTACCTGTCTCTTCTGATGGGACTTTTGTTGGTATATTGGGTTTATCCAATTCCCACCCTCGACGGTAACTGCCTTGAATGAACTTATCTGCCTCAGAAGCATTGGTGGCCTTCAGGTGCACTGGATCCCACTTGAGCTTCTTACCAACGCGATAGGCGACATTCCCCAACGCCAACGTCTCTGACAAGGGTCCGGAGTAGCTGAAAGGCATTTCGGCTCTCGCTGGATTGTTGTTTCTGATTGCCTGTATCCATTGCTGATACTCATTGCCATACGATCGGGGGAGCGTACGTGGCGGCGGCGTGTAGTTAGCAAACTTAGATTTCGGGTACAACTCCATTGGGCCGGCAGGCCCCCTTTCGATCTGCATGGTCAGCCTCCCATCTGTACCAACAAAGTGTATGGCAATGGGCCACTCGTGAGGCAGATCCAGATCTTTCAATTCATCAAAACGCGTATTGCCGTGGCACCATTTCAGTGTCACCGGCGGCTTGTTTCCTCGGGCCGGAAACGTCCATGTGGCTTTCTGCCAGGGAGGTACACGTTCCAACCCGGCACGGTCGGGCCCTTCCCCTTCAGCCGCTAATGGGTATTTGAGGTCCAGTGCCCAGAATACCAGGTCGATGGCGTGGCTACCGATGTCCCCAATCCTTCCGTTCCCAAAATCCCACCAACTGCGCCAGTTCGAGGGATGGTAAAGGCCGCGTCCGAAACCTGGATAGGGGTGGTATTCTGCTGGTCCCAGCCACAAATCCCAATCCAGGTGATCTGGGATGGGCAGTTTCTCCTTTAACTGCTTATCCGCATTCTCAGGGTTATAGTCCTTTACTGCTCTCGGTGGCCAAGCCTTCGGCCCTTGATATCGATCCCATTTATTATCACACCAGACATATACATCTCTGACTGCCCCAATATCACCGGCCTGGATTATCTCGACAGCCTGATGGAATATCTCGGTGGTGTGGTTCCCAATTCCCATCTGGGTAGTCACCCCGTATTCCTCGGCCAGCTGGGTTGCCAGGCGTATCTCATAGATGTTATGTCCAAGTAGCTTCGAGCAATAGACGTGCTTTCCCATTTTCATGGCCATCGCGGCGGCAGAGACGTGTGTATGCTCGGGTGTGGTGATCACAACCGCATCGATATTGCTCTTCTCTTTATCGAGCATAACCCGGAAGTCTTTGTATTTGGGGATCTTAGGGAACTGCGTATAGAGGCCTGTGATCTTGCGGCTACCATACTCTTCTGTTTCAATGTGGCGCGCGAAGTCGCTATCCACATCACAAAGGGCAACCACGTTTATTCCGCCTGCCTTGAGCATTTGGGTAACCACAAAAGCCCCGTGCCCTCCTGAACCTACAACAGCGATATTGACCAGGTTACTTGGGGCTGTTCGGCCAAGAACGTGTCGCGGAACAATCGTAAAGGCAGCCGCGCTTGCAGCAGCGCCCACAAACTCACGTCGTGTAAGTCCTGATTTGCGGTTCATCTCTTTCTCCCTTGGTGCTTTCGGGTTGGCCTTGTTGTATTTCGTTGTCGATCACGTACGCCATGATCTTCACGAAGGACATGCCGCGATTCGGCATATCGGGATCGAGTCGCCGTTTCTCCGCCCATAGCTGGCCGATTCTCGCCCGGTGTTGCGCATTCAATTCGGCCATGCGCCGATCGACGTATTCCTGATGTGTCTTGCGAGGCGTGTAGTCTTTTGGCTGGCCCAGTGAATCGATCTGTGCCGCCTGGAAGATGATGTCGAAGGTCTGCCACTTCCCCGGTGGCCCGGCGGCGTTGACCTTGGGCGGGGAGCCCTTGTCGATGTGATGGTGCGTCGGCTTGTCTTCGGCGCGGGGGTAGACGCCGCCGCAGTGGCCGGCCGTGGGCTTCTCGATGCCGTGGCTGTCCAGGATCTGGATTTCATAGTTGTCATGAAATATCACGCCGGAGTTGGATCCCTTGGCCACCATGAACTCCACGTGCAGCTCGACGTCGCGGAAGTCGTTGCGCTTCGTAACGAGGCTTGGAGTTCGGCCGGTCTTTCCGTTGATCATGACGCCCTTGCCCGGCGTGCCGACCAGCGCCTTGGGGTTGCCCGGATCGAGCGCCGCGTCGCCGGCCACGTACCACTCGCCCGTCGGCTGGCGCCAGACGGCGAAGTTGTCGTTCGCGTCCAGCCGAGACCAGCCATCCTCATCGGCGCCGACGGCTGGGCCCGTCAGCAGCAGCGTTGTGGTCGCCAGTAACCGTAGCCAAGTGGATGACGGGGCTTTCATTTGCATGGTCTCCATTCTACAGCTCCCAACCTTTGCGGTTCTCGCGCCGGATGAAGCGGTCCGCCTCGGGGCAGTTGGTGGCCTTCAGGTTCACCGGGTCCCACTCGATCTTCTGGCCGGCGCGGAACGCGACGGTCCCCAGCAGCACGGTCTCCGTCAGCGGTCCGGAGTAGCCGAAGTGGCTGCCGGTGGCCGAGGTGCCCTCCTTGCAGGCCGTGATCCACTCCTGCTGGTGGTGAATGTGGCGGGGCTCCAACTGCGGCCGCCGGACTCCTTCGAAGTCCTTCTCCGGATACAGCTTGAATCGGCCGTAGTCGGCGATCAGCATGCCCTTGGAGCCCACGAACAGCGTGGCCTCGGGCCAGTCGGGCATGTTGTGCTGCTTCTGAAGCGGCGGGCGCTTGTCGCCGTCGTACCACGTGAGCTCGACAGGCGGGAGCTTGCCTCGCTTGGGGAACGTCCACTTGACGATCTCCCACAGGGGCGAGCTTTCCTTGTTGAAGGGCTGGCCTTCCGCCTCGGCCGTGAGGGGGTACTTCAGGTCCAGCGCGGTGAACGGAAGGTCGATCATGTGGCAGCCCATGTCGCCCAGCCGCCCGTTGCCGAAGTCCCACCACGAGCGCCAGGCCTGCGGGATGTAGCACGGGTGGTACGGGCGAACAGGGGCCGGACCCAGCCAGAGGTCCCACTTGAGGTGCTCCGGCACGGGCGGGGTAGCCTTCGGCCGGTCGCCCGGGTGCCACGCCTGGTCGCACCAGCAATGGACTTCCCTCACCTCCCCGATCACGCCGTCCCGGATCATCTTCGCGACGCCCCGGTAGTTGGGCCCCGAATGTGCTCCGGTCCCGAGCTGCGTGGCCAGGCCGGCCTTCCCGGCCAACTCGGTCAGCACGCGGACCTCGTGGATATTGTGGCCGAGCGGCTTCTCGGTGTAGCAGTGCTTTCCCATCTTCAGGGCCATCACGCTGGCGGGGACGTGAACGTGGTCGGTCGTGGCGATCACGACCGCGTCGATGCTCTTGCCCTCCTTCTCGAGCATCCTCCGATAATCGTGGTATCTCCTCGCATCGGAGTACTTGTTGTACGTCTCGGCCGCTCGCTTGTCATCCACGTCGCACAGCGCGACGATGTTCTCCGTGCTCACGTTGTACAGGTCGACGGCTCCCTGGCCCCCCACGCCGATGCCGGCGATGTTGAGCTTGTCGCTGGGCGGCGTCTTGCCGGGGCCGCCCAGCACGTGCCGCGGGACGATCGTGAACGCGGCCACCGACGATGCGGCGCCGATGAACTCACGTCTTGTCATTCTGGTTTGGCCGGGTACGGTGTTGCTCTTCATGTTCGGATTCCTTCTATGTCGGTGAGAACCTGCCAGGTTGCGGCTGGCTGCTCTTGCTTTGTGGCGCCCGACCTTCGCGAGGTCGTACACTGGACCGGCCTGTTCGGGCTGCGTGGCACCTTTTCAGAGCGGCGACGCTCAGCGAATGGACTTGGCCGTGGCCTTCCCTCGCGTAAAGCTCCAGGCCCGTGGTCTTGTTCTTCGGCAGGAAGCAGGAGGTCATCGAAACCAGGCCGTCGTTGCCGAAGACCTCGATGGACGTGCGATCTACGAGGATCCGGAGCTTGATCGTGCCATTGACCGGGGACAGGTCGGCCGCTGCTCCGAGACAGGAGATTTTGCCGCCCGCAAAGGCAATCGCCGTTTCGTACAGCCGGAGGCCGAACTCGGCGGCGTCGCCGGGATCGATTTCCATCTCGATATCGAACAGATCGCCCGATATGCCGGAGAGCGGATTGTCGCCGGGCTTTAGCGCGTGGTTCTTCAGCCTCACCGGCGCGGTGTGGAGACTCTCGATTTCCTTGACCGGATACCGAAACAGCCGGATGCCCTCGGTCGTGGTCCGCAGCGTCAGCTTGCAGGGGAAACTCTGTTGCTGGTTGAACGGCATGCCCGGGTACCGTCCGCCTCTCATCCAAGCGATCTGCACCCTTCGCCCGTCCGGCAAGTTAGTCCACGTCTGCGCGGCATAGAAGTTCCTGCCGTAGTCGCCGCGGATTGGTCCGGCCTGGGGCGTGAACCGCTTGCCGTCGAACGTGCCGACGAAATAGCGAAACCCGGCGCCGTAAAGGACCCATTTCTCGTCTCCCGCCTTGCCGTCGACGGGCAATCGGAACAGATCGGGGCATTCGTGCATGCTGGGATGCTCGAAATCGGAGGCGTGCGTCCAGTCCCTTAGATTCGGCGAGGTGAAGAAGCGGACATGCCCTCTTCTCAGATGGAGCCCCATCACCCAACGCTTCGTCGACTCGTGCCAGAAGACGCGCGGGTCGCGTTCGGTGTCGTCGACGCCTTGATTCGGCACGACGGGGTTCTTCGCATATCGCTTCCAGGTCCGGCCGCGGTCGTTGCTGTAGGAGAGGCTTTGGCTGAAGGGGATGCCCGCGGAGGTGTAGCACAGGACGATCGCATTATGGCCGAAGCTCGCGGTGTTGTCCTTATCTACAACCCCCGACCCGGAGAATATGGCGCCGAGCTTGTCGGGCAGGATCGCGATCGGCAGCTCTTCCCAGTGCACGAGGTCCTTGCTGACCGCATGGCTCCAGCGGGAAGGCGGCTTACCCGGATGGTTCAGAGGTCCGGGGATGTCGAGCCCAAACGGATTGTGGTCGTTGAAAAGGTGGTATTCCCCATCGAGATAGACGAGCCCGCAAGGGTCGTTGATCCAGCCCTTCCGCGTTGTGTAATGGAATTGAGGACGGTACCGCTCCGTGAACGCGTCCGTTCTGTCGGAATCATCCTGGCCTACCACACCCATACCGGCGGTGTTGAGCGTGTCGCTCGGCACGGCGTTGCCCGGGCCGCCCAGCACGTGCCGCGGGACGATCGTGAACGCCGCCAGCGCCGATGCGGCGCCGACGAACTCACGTCTTGTCATTCCTGGATCGCCGGACCTTCTGCTCGTCTTCATGTTCCGGTTTCTCTGCGGGCGCGGCCGCCCTCGGCAACCGCCCCTTCATTGACTCAGTCTCAGCGCCCAGACTCGCGACTGCGGATCGTATCCCCGAGGCGCCCCGCCGGCAACGACGAGGCGCCCGCCGATGATCCTGGCCCCGGGCCCGACAAGAGGGCCGGGCAGCTTGCCGAATTGAGTCCACTTGCCGGCCGAAAGCGCCCACACGGCGTCTTCCGCCCGGTTCACGCTTCTGCCGCCGATCACGAAGATGCGGCCGTCGTGCAGGAACGCGCTGTTCTCGGAGTGCGAATGGGGCATCGGCAGCGCGGGCCCGGCGCTCCAGGAGTCGGTCGCGGGGTCGTAGATGTCGACCCGCGCCTGGTCCAGGGCCGGCTTGCCATTCCTGCTGTCGTGATGGAACTGGCCGCCGATCGCCCAGATCTTGCCCTCGCGCACGACGGTGGCGAACTGATTGCGGGGCGCGGGCATCGCCGCGGCGCCGGTCCACTTGGCGGCGCCGCCCGCGGCCCCCAGGTCGAGTACCCAATGGTCGGCCGAGTCGGCGTCGCGGTCTTTCAACCCTCCGAAGTAGTGGAGACGGCGCCCGACGAGGGCGAGCCCGCCACCCGCTCGCGGCTCGGGCAGCGAGGGCGCGGCCACGAAGGCGTCCTTGTCCACATCATACCGCCACACCTCGTCGATCGCCTTGCCGGGATAGCCGTCCTTGAAGCCGCCGACAATCCAGACAGACCGCCCATCGACCACTGGGTTCATATGCGAAATGGCGCTCGGCATGTCCTTGAGTCGCCGCCACGTGTTCCCGGCCGGATCGAAGGCCCGGACTTGCTTGCTCGACTTGACGCCCGGGGCATAGCCGCCGAACACGTAGAGGGTGTCTGCGAGTTGGGCAATCCCGTGCTCGAAGCGCTCGCCGGGCATGGGAGCCAGCAGTCGCCAGCCGGGGGCCTCGTCGCCCGCGATGGAATCCAGAACCATCGTCACGAACCTGGCCAGATCCAGGTGGGAGTCCCTCTCGTCGGCCACCTTGACGATCACCAGGTTCCTGGAGGGAATCACGACGGTATTCTGCCCCAGGACCCCTTCCGCCATGTAGCCGTCGGCGGGAATGATCGAGCCCCGGGCCCCAAGCCGAACGGGCAGGTTGACGTGCCACAGGTACCCGTAGGCGTCCCACATCCTGACGCTGGCGTCGGTCCGCGTCGATTGGGCGACCCACGGCTCGGGCACGATCTGCCGGTCCTCCCAGCGACCTTTCTTGAGATAGAGATAGCCGAACTTCGCGAAGTCCCGCACGGTGGCGTGCAACCCCCAGGCCGTGGCGGTGTAGCCGTCCTTGTCCTCCTCCCACCGGGCTCCCCTGATACCCAGAGGCCCAAACAAGTGCTTGCGGGCATAGTCGAGGGCCGACATCCCGCTGGCCTTGCGGATCACAAGGGACAGCAGCATGGGATCGCCGGTCGAGTAGGTGAACCGCTGGCCGGGCTCATGAAGGCCGGCCCTGTCCGACATGTATTTCACAAAACGCCCACTCGCTCCCATTTTCAAGGCATCGTTGGTGGCCGGGTCCCACTTCGACCAATCCTCCTGCCATTTCAAGCCGCTGGTCAAGGTCAAGGCGTGCCGGATGGTGATCCTGCTGCGAAGGTCGTCCTTGTCGTTGCCGTCCCATGTGTCGTAATACCGGCACAGCTTCTCATCGACACCGGGGATGAGCTTCTGATCGATGGCAATGCCGACCAGGGCGCTGGTGAAGCTCTTGGCCATCGAGTGGCTGACGTGCGTCGAGTCGCGGCGGAAGGCGCCGAGGTACGCCTCCGCCACGATGTAGCCGTCCTTGATCACGACGACGCCCTCGGTGTCGTACTCGGGCGTGGCGGTATACTCCATGGTCGCCGCCAGCTTCACGGAATTCATTCCCACGGCTTCGGGCCGGCATGTCCGCCACCCCTCAGTGGGCCAGTAGCTTCCGGTGTTCTCGCCTCGGGCAATGTATCGGCGGCCGGCGGGGCCGGCATCCGCGGGTGCGTCATTGCGGGGCCCCGACGTCCCGGCCCGTACGTCATAGGCGTAGAGGAACTCGCCGTGGCGGACGTAGAGGCGGCCGTCGCTGACGACCGGATGCGCCCACCACAGGCCTTCGCCGCCTTTGGGCAGGTCGAACCGGCTGACAACCGTATGGGACTCAGGCGAGGGCCTCACCAGGCCCATGGACCCGCGTTCGCCCAGGATATAGAGCATGCCATCGGCCACCGTGAGCGACCCCTTGCCCACGCCGGCGTCCACATACCGCATCTTGCCCGACTGCCAGTCGAGGCAGATCCACTTGTCCCGGTTGAAGGCACAACTGGATCCGTAGAGATACCCGTCCAACAGGACCACGCCGCCGTGATGGTTGTCCATCTGCTTGGACTTCCACACCTCCTCCACGGAGGCTGTCTTGCCTTCGACGTTGATCCTCCACTTCCGCGTCCCGGCCGCCACCGTACTGACGAACACGTGACCGTCATGGTAGGTGGGTCGGAGGACATTCTCGTCGGCGTACGACAAGTGCTCGACTCGCCACAGCAGTCTGCCGGAATCGGCATCCACGCCGACCATGGCCTTCAGCGTGAGCGTCACGATCATCCGCAGGCCCTTGTATTCGGCCAGGATGGGCGAGGCATAGCCGGCCGAGTCGCCGGTCGTGCATCGCCAGAGGACCTCTCCCGTGCGCTTGTCCAGCGCGACCACGCCGCCCTCCGATCCGCCGGGGCTGCAGATCAGGCGGCCGTCGTCGATCAGCAGCGACTCCGACAGGGCCCAGTTGATGTTCTTGCCCTTGAACCTGCTCAGGATGTTCATCCCCCAGACCATATTGCCGCTGTTGGCGTCCAGGCAGGTCACATCCCCCAGCGGCGTTTCATAGTACAGCCGGTCGCCGTCGAGCGTGGGCGTGCCCCGCGTGCCCGGATACAGTCCCCGTCGGGTCCAGGCCCCGCCGCATTTCATCTGCCACTGCGTCTTCCCGGTCAGGTCCAGGGCGGTGACGACCGTCTGGTCGCCCATGTTCCCCGCGGTGTAGATCCGGCCGCCTTTGACCGAAATGCTGGAGAACCCATGCCCAAGCCCCCGGGCCGTCCACAGCAGCTTGGGGCCGCCTTCCGGCCAGCGCTTGAGGAGTCCGGTCTCCGTGGAGATGTTGTCGCGCTTGGGCCCATGGAATTGCGGCCAGTCGCCGGCGGTCACCGGGACGGCCATCGAGAGCGCAGTCACGAGAAGCACAGTGATCCTATCGAACGGTCTCATGTCTGAGAGCCTCCTGCCGGCTGAACCCAAAAGCCTCTGTCATCACGCACCCGCTCTGCGGTCATTCCACCGTCATCTTCCGCATAGGGGCGCTGCCCAGCGCTTCTGCGGAAAACTCCGCAAGAAGTGCCCGGTCGTCTGTTGTGTACGGAACATTGCTCGAAAGCGTCTTGATGTTCGCATCGATCTCGTGCTTCAAACGCATGCCGATCGTGAGGAGATGAATCCGCTTGTCCTGGAGCACGTATCGGATCGCGGCGGCGGGCAGCTTCGCCAGGCGGTCCTTGTCGAATCCCGGCACGACGTATCCGGACCAGGCGCCCAGAACGCCTCCGCCGACGACCTTCATCGCGACGATGCCCATGCCGCGGTCGTGGGCCTTCGCCACGCACGCATTGCGCAGCTCGACCATCCGGGCGGAGAACACCTGGTTGTGCCCCCTCGGGAGGTAGCCGTAGGACAGCATGCACAGGTCGAATCCGCCGGATTCGATCAACGCCAGAGCCTTCCCGAAGTACGAGTGGGCCGAGAAGCCGATGAAGCGAACCGCGCCCTCCTCGCGAAGCTTCACCAGCTCGCCATGGACCTTCATCGCCTCCTGGACGGTCATCTGCTCCAGGCCCGGCGTGCCGTGGATCAGGATCGCGTCCAGGTGGTCCGTCCCCAGCTCGGCCAAGACCTTCGCGAACCCCGCCCGAGTGTCGGCGGCCCGGGTGACCTCGACCTTGGACGTCAGGAACACGTTGCGGCGCACGTCCTTCAGCGCCTTGCCGAGGATCGCCTGGCTCTCCATGTAGTTCCCGGCCGTGTCGAAGTAGCGAACGCCCCGATCGTAGGCATGGCGGACGAGGGCGACGCGGTCCTCCGTCGAGAGGGGGTTGCCCCACACCTTCGGTAGCCCGGCGCCCCCGTAGCCGAGGATCGGCAGTTTCACTCCGGTCTTGCCGAAAGCGCGCGTGGGGATCACATCGGCCGACGCGGTGCTGCTGTCCCGCGGCGCGCCCGCCGCCGCGAGCCTGCCCGGAACCGCGGCGACCGCGGCAACCTGCGAAGCCCGCTTCAGGAAGTCCCGGCGAGACACTGGGTTCGTGAGCTCTGGCATTTGTGCTGTTCCTCAGCCTGTGAGTTACAGATAGTCAGTGGCGAGCGTGGCACAGAGCACACTCAGTTCGCACTCGATACTCGCCACACACATGCTACTTCGGCAGCTTCTCGCCATGGGGATACCGGTAGTCGGCACCCGCGTTCGTCGACACTCGCACCGTA
>Ga0307378_10010584_pt1 | contig 11963 bp, 10 predicted proteins | sample UN1MG_FD_202238 | JGI IMG/M metagenome (GOLD analysis project Ga0307378, IMG submission 202238) | Soil microbial communities from Risofladan, Vaasa, Finland - UN-1 | ecosystem: Environmental > Terrestrial > Soil > Coastal area > Acid sulfate soil | place: Finland: Risofladan, Vaasa | collected...
TAAATATCTTCCTTTTCAATCACCTCTCTTAGATCCTGTGATATTTTCTCTAAATTATTTTTATCTTCGCCTTCTAATAATATCCTAATTAATGGTTCGGTACCAGAAGCTCGAACAAAAATTCTACCTTTTCCGTCAAGTTCCTCTTCTATTTCTTTAATAAATTTTTTTATACAAATATTTTTTAAGAATTGTTCTTTATCTTTAACCTCACAATTCAAAATAATCTGGGGATATTTCTCCATTACTGAAGCCAAATTAGATAGGGATTTTTCTTCTTCCCAAAGAACCTTCATAAGTTGTAGAGAAGTCAACAATCCATCCCCGGTAGTACTATATTGCGAAAAAATAATATGACCTGACTGTTCCCCTCCCAATACTGTCTTAACTTTCTTCATCATTTCCAACACATAACGGTCACCGATATTAGTTCTTATCACTTTTCCTCCTGCTTTTTCTACAGCCCTATCAAGGCCAATATTACTCATTAAGGTAGTTACTACTGTTTTATTAGGCAACTGGGTTTTCTTGATAAGATTTAAAGCACAAATTGCCATTATTTGATCTCCATCTACAATGTTTCCCTTTTCATCTACAGCAATAACCCTATCCGCATCCCCATCATAAGAAAAACCTAAATCTGCTTTTTGTCTTAAAACTTCTTTTCTCAAAGAAGCAGGATGTACTGAACCACAATTAAAATTTATATTAGTACCGTTGGGTTTATCGTTTATAGTAATCATCTCGGCTCCTAATTCTGCAAAAACACGGGGGGCAATTATAAAAGAAGCACCATTGGCACAATCTAAAACGATTTTATATCTCTTAAGTGTAAATTTTGGGGGAAGGGTATTTTTTATGTAATCAATATATCTTTCTATTGCTCCAGCTAATTCTTTTACCCTGCCAATATTTTTCTTGGTAGGCCATTCATCCCTTGAATGATTTTCAAAATATATTCTCTCTATCTCTTCTTCTTCTGAATCAGAAAGCTTAAAACCATCCCCTCTAATATATTTAATGCCATTGTGATCGAAGGGATTATGTGAGGCAGAAATAACTATACCGCAATTAGCATGGTAAGCTCTGGTTAGGTAAGCCACTACGGGGGTGGGTACTATTCCCACTCTTAGGACATCTACACCTACTGAACATATTCCTGCTATTAAAGCAGCTTCTAACATATCCCCCGAAATTCTAGTATCTTTACCAATTAATATCCCAGGATTAGCTTCGTCTTTAAATAAATATGCCCCGGTTCTTCCTATATGAAAGGCCACCTCAGCAGTTATAGGCTCTTTATTAGCAATTCCTCTTATCCCATCAGTTCCAAATAATTTTTTCATAAACTACCTCTTTATTAGTCTTTAGTGAATGGTGAATAGTCGTTAGCATTCTAGCAAATAGCGTATAGCAAAAAACGAAAAGCGCAAAACTATATTCGTATCTCGTATCTCGTGAATCGTATCTCGTAAAAAAATAGAATCCAGAAACCAAATTATTATATAGTATATAGTAAGAAATTTAGAATCCGGTAGTTAAAATTCAGAATAAGGTGAGTCTAAGCTAAAAAGGTAAAAAATTACGGAATCTTTACTCGATACTGGATACTGGATACTAAAATTTATACTAAGCGCTACCCGGTGTACACTATCTAATCTCCTGACCTCTGAATTTTACTTACTATCTTATTATTTCTTTACTATATACTTATTTATTAATCAACACCGTTACTTCTTCTGGCTCAACTTTAATTAAAGAAATTCCTTCGGGAAGATCTACTTGAACTTTTACCTTCTGCTCTACCTTAAAGTCGTCCGTAAATTCTACAAAGCTTTTTATATCTTTTCCTAATTTATCGATTAACATATTTTTCCCTTCAACAGTTATATCAACTACCTTTGGTTTTATTTCACAAGATACAAAGGGAGATAAATTCTGAGGTACAACTGAAATATCTTTTAGGATTTTCTGGATTATAGCTTCCTTAACTTGTATGGTTACCTCTATTAGTTCAACCTCACCCTCCACTATATTTAATCCTTCTTCTAAGGCAGGTGGGACTTTCACTGAAAGAGTCTTTGTAATTCCACTTACATCAATGGCAATAGTCTCTAAAAATTCAATATTACTTATTTTAGAATAATTACCAAAAATCTTTATATCATCGGGATTAGATAATATTTCAGAAATATAATAACCCGGAGCTGGCTTCCCGATTATTTTTGGTTTTACTGTTAATTGCTTTTCGGGATACCCACGAGTTAAAGAAATTGATACTTCCACTATGTCTGGTTCAATCTTTACTTCTTTAATTTCATTTCCGTTTACATCAACTGCTTTTACTGTTAGTTTTCTGCTCAGATCTTCCTTTATTCCGGAAATATCAATTGCACAAATTATCTGTTTTATATTTTCTAATACACTCTGAGCACCAATTATCTTAAGCTTAGAAGGATTAAATTGGGGTTCGTCAGTTAAAGAATATCCTTTTTCAGGAACCCCTATTAAACTATATTCAACTTCAATCTCTTTAGTTAAAACTTTTTCAACTTCAACTTTTATTTCTGGAGGAATAATTCTGGTGATCTGTGTTCCTTTAGGAGCAGCAACTTCTACCTTTAATTTATATAGACCTTCTTTGTTAATTTCAGAAAAATTTACTGTCCCGCTAATCTGATGAGAAGAAATGTTATTTATTATATTTTTGGGACCTTTAATCCCCATGCTTACATTTGTGGGAAACTCTTTTATCACTAAGTCTTCGCTGAGATTATTTTGGATAAGAGATATATCGATAAAATTCTCTACTATGGGGTTCTCTCCACTTGCTATATACAACCATAGAATAATCGCTAAAAATAAAGAGAGTAATTTGATATCTATATTTTTTAAAAACCAATTTTTTAATTCTTTCATTTTTTATTATCCTCTGTCGGCCAGAAACCAAATTCAGAGATTATCTTAGGTTGGTATAAATGCGTTAACATCTTTTTTAATCCCTGGGGTTCCATAGGTCGGGTAATCTTTCCATCTAAAGCAATGGATATATTTCCTGTCTCTTCTGATACTATAATTATCAAAGCATCTGTCTGTTCACTTAACCCTAAAGCTGCTCTATGTCGGGTACCTAAAGATTTACTAATATCCATTCTCTCGCTTAGCGGTAAAATGCAATTCGCCCCTGCAATCTTATTCCCTCTAAGAATTACAGCTCCATCGTGTAAAGGAGAGTCGAGCATAAATATAGAATATAATAATTCAGGAGAAAATTCACTATTTAAAATAATACCGGTCTCTAAAATATCTTTTAAACCGACCTCTCTCTCTAAAACCACCAAAGCTCCTTTATGTTTACTGGAAAGCATTGGCATTACCATAACCAATCCATTTATCAATTGTTCAATTTTTTTATCGACTTCCTTATGCAGAAAGGAGGTATTTATAAAAAATCCTCTTTTCCCCATCTTTAATAACCCTCTTCTTATTTCTGGTTGAAATATTATAGGCAGGGCTACAACCATCATAGCCATGACTCCTTTTAGAAGCCAATTAATAGTTCTAAGACCAAGCTGATCAGCAATAAAAGAAACAATAAAAAGAATAACTAATCCTTTGATTAATTGTACTGCCGGTGTATCTTTGATTAAGAGAATTACGTGATAGGAAATAAAAGCAATGATTAATATGTCTATAAGATCTAAAATGCTGAAAGAGATTGGCACTTGATTCTCCCCTTTTTACTTATTAAAAAAATTAAAAGCCAATAAATTAGTCGTTAGTGAATAGTGAATAGTCGATAGCATTAAATACAGGTTGCCAGTTGACAGTTTTCGGTTAACAGTTATAATTATACAGCTAAAAAGTTAAAACTAAAAGTGAAAAACCATAATTATTATTTAAGAATTCAGGATTCAGGAGTCAGGAGAATATAAAATAACTTAACAAATAATATAACCTTGTAATCTAAAATGATTCTGAATACTGGATTCTGTCTCCTGGCTTCTACCTTATCTATGAGATACGAATTAGGACTTATGGAAAAAAGTAAATTCCTATACCATATAACTATTTTTTAAAGCAATCTTTATATAATCAGGTAATCTTGTATTTATCCAATTAAACAAAAAGTTTTTTCTTATTACAATTATAAAGTTATTTCGTCTTTTAATCAAATCAAATTAGTTGTTATTGAATAGTCGCAAGGCAGGCGTTCCCCGTTTTCACGAGGACAAGCCCGCCTGTATATTAATTCATTGCAAGGGCGTATAGGCAATACACCCTTATTTACTAATAACTGTTAATTGAAAACTTTCAACCGGTTCCTTTTATCTAAAAACTATAAACTAAAAAACAAAAACTGTGAACTTGCACCTTATGTCTCGCATCTTGTAACTTGTATTTACACTAAATACTATTCACTATACACTAACGACTAATCTGACTATATTTATAATAGTAAAGCTAAGATACCTTTTTGAGCATGTAACCTATTTTCTGCCTGATCAATTACTACAGAATGAGGACCATCTATAACTTCATCAGTTATCTCTTCCCCACGATGAGCAGGCAGGCAATGTAATATTATTACATCATCTTTTGCTTTATTTACTAAATCTTGATTTATTTGATAAAGCTTAAACACATCTTTTCTAATTTCACTCTCTTTTTCAAATCCCATGCTGGTCCAAACATCGGTATATATGACATCAGCTCCAACTACAGCTTCTTTTGGATCTTGGATAATTTCTATTCTGCTACCTATTTTTTTAGCATCCTCGTTGGCTAGATTTACAATCTCTTCCTTCGGCTCGTAACCAGGAGGAACGGCTAAAACAATGTCCATCCCTACCTTAACCGCTCCAAATAATAAGGAATGTGCCACATTATTTCCATCGCCAATATAAACTAATTTAAGATTAGACAATCTACCCTTCTTTTCTTTAATCGTTAACAGATCACCTAAAACTTGACAGGGGTGCAAAAGGTTAGACAATCCATTAATAACTGGAACTGATGAATGCTTGGCTAATTCTAATATTATTTCATGACTGAAAGTTCGAGCCATAATTCCGCTTACGTAACGAGATAACACTCGAGCAATGTCTTTAGTTGCTTCTCTTTCTCCTAATTTTATATCACCGGGACCTAAATAAATTGCTTGCCCACCTAATTGAATCATTCCTGCTTCAAAAGATACCCTGGTCCTTAAAGAAGGTTTTTGAAAAATCATTCCTAAAACTTTTCCCTTTAAAAGAGGTTGTTCTTCATGAGAATAATATCTCAATTTTATAATCTCAGCAGTTTCTAATATTTGAGTAACCTCTTCTCTGCTCAAATCATTAATGGATACTAAATTTTTACCTTTCATATCTATAGCCATTATTTTTTCTCCTTCCTTTTATAGAAATATTTTTTTACATATTTTGAAGTGGTGGCAGAAAGCAATGCGGGATAATTTAATTTAAACCTTACTTCAGCACCAACTTTTAATTCTTCTTTAAAATCAGTAATATCAATAATTAAATGGTCACTACTTGCACCTACTATTTTTATTCCTTCTTTCAGAGGAATTAAACTATTGAGATAAATGTCCTGTTTCCCTATTGCTAAAATGGCTCTTTTTCTTATTCCTAAATCCTGAAAAACAGGTATCCCCCCAAAAGCATCCCGACCAATCTCCCCTCGGGGAAAAGATGGCTTCTCTTGTACTTCTATAACTTCTGCAGTTAAAATAAAAGTATCCTGATAGGTGCCTGCTATATTGCGCAATCTTACATCATCTTGGCCAAGCAGAATACCTACTCCTATCCTTAACTGATTTATTCTATTAGGAATAATGTCATCTTCAACTAATTTTAAAACACTGGTATTTCCCCCTGAAATTACTTCCAAATTTATATGAAAATTATTTTCGATTTCTTCTGTTAATTCAACCAGTTTGGTTAGGTTTTTCCGAGTAGGCATTACTCCGCTGATACAGCAAAAATTTGCACCAATGCCTATTAATTTTACTCCTGGCAATTTTCTAATTTCGCCTACCATTTGTAAAACATCATCTGGCATAATTCCTTCTCTTAAGTCCCCTAAGTCTATCACCAGAATTATTCTATGAACAGCTTTTCTCTTTAAAGCTTCCTGTGATAATGATTTAATTACCGAAATTTCCGAGTTTAAACTTATGTCTGCCCAATCTAAAACTCTATCCACTTCACTTAACATAGGAATCCTTATTAACATCGTCTCTACTTTAAGTTCAGATCTTTTCAATCCTTTAAGATTCTCAATTCGAGAATCGCCTAAAATATTTATCCCCCCGTCTATCATGGCTTGACCTACTTCCGTAATAGCACAACATCCTTTAGTTATTCCTACTACTTTAATTCCGTGTTTTAAACAAAGGGCTTTAATATTTTCTGAATTACTTTTTATCTTGTCCAAATAAATATCTAATCGAGGATTTCTTTTCATTGTTTCTTTCCTTAAAAAGGGAAAATAATTATAAAAGGTAAATTAGTCGTTAGTGAATAGTCGTTAGTCGTTAGTTTTAAATACAGTTTTCAGTTATCGGTTTACAGTTTATTACAAGTGAGTATGATAATACAATCTCTACGCACTTTGGGTTTTCTATAAACTGGCAACTTGTAACTTAAAACCTATAAATTATTCATCATTAATGTATCTTATTTACTAAATACTATTCACTGTTCACTAATTAGGGTTTACGAAAAAAGAAAATTCCAATACAATTAAATTATGCTAAGAACAAAGTTTGTGTAGTTTTCAGATAAAAAACTAAAAAAAAAGAGAAAGGCGCCTTACTACTTGGCTAACCTTTCTCTTTTCAATGATGTAAAAATAATTATCTCTTAGAAAATTGGAATCTGGCCCGAGCGCCTTTTTGACCATATTTTTTTCTTTCTTTCATCCTTGCATCCCGAGTTAATAACCCTTCTTTCTTTAAGATTGAGCGCAAAGTAGGATCATATTGCAGAAGGGCTCTAGCAATTCCATGTTGTAGCGCCCCTGCTTGGCCAGTAATGCCCCCTCCTTCTACTTTAGCAAAAACATCTAATTCATTCTTTTTATTTACTAATTCTAAAGGTTTCTCTACTATGGTCGATAAAGATTCTCGTCCAAAATAATTATCTAATGTTCTTTTGTTAATTTTTATACTACCTTTGCCAGGGACTAACCAAACTCTGGCAATTGAGGATTTTCTTCTTCCGGTACCATAACTTTTTGTCTGTGACAAGTATTTAACCTCCTTCTTCGTGCTTAGTTAATTTTTTCTAATTTTTGAGCTTGATGGGGGTGTTCATTCCCCTTGTAAATCTTTAACTTTTTAATCATTGCTCTACCTAATTTTGTATGAGGAATCATGCCTTGGACTGCTTTTTTCACCACTAATTCTGGTTTTTTCTTTAATAATGTTTCCAGAATAACGCTTTTTAAGCCTCCTGGATAAGAGGTATGATACCTGTATATTTTTCCTTTGAGTTTATCTCCAGTTACTTTTATCTTTTCAGCATTTATAACCACTACATAATCACCTAAATCCATAGATGGTGTATAGGTTGGTTTATTCTTTCCTCTTAATATTGTAGCTATCTGAGTAGCTAATCTCCCCAATATTTCTCCTTCTGCGTCAATTAGATACCATTTTCTGTCAATATCTTCTGCTTTTGCACTGTAGGTTTTCACTTTGCTCCTCCCTGCCTAATAATTTCACATTTGATTTATTTTAAAAAATACAATAATTATCAATTCTCCTTAAAACACTTTTCTTTTATAAGAAAATAACATAATAAATTGTAATATAATCAAGTCCTGATGTCAAGCAATAATTAGTATATAGTATGTAGTATTTAGTATTTAGTGAATATTATTTAGTATTAAAACGTAAATCTAAAAGCATAAAACTATATCCGTATTGCGTATCGCGTGGATAAAATGGGAGCCAGAAGTCAGAAGACAGAAAGAAACAGTGATGAGTAATATATGACAAGTAAACAGTTGTATGTTCTAGATTGCGGGTTTTTTCTCTTTTTGTCATTTAAATCCGAACGCGATACTCAATACGAAAAAAGGTTTTTAGTTTTGAATTCTGGTTTTCTTTACGCGATACGCGATACTCAATACGAAATACTAATTCACTAATTGTCTAATCAATTAGTGAATTAGTATTTTACTTTCATTAAAAATAGTCCTTTGGCGGGGACAGTTTTACCTGCCATTTTTCTATTTTTAGCTTCTAATATCTTCTTTATCTCTAAATAATTTATATTCCCCTTACCTACTTCCAAGAGAGTACCAACGATGGTACGAACCATTTTATATAAAAAAGCATCGGCCTCAATATGAAAACAAAATATATTTCCTTTCCTGGTTATGTTTATATCTTTAATGGTTCTTTTCCAGTTTCTAATCCTACTCCCCGAACAGGCAAAAGATGCAAAATCATGTTTTCCTTGTAAAAATATACTGGCTTTTTTCATCTCTTCTAAATTTATCTTCTTATAAACGCAATATACATAATTTCTTAAAAAAATAGACAGATAATTATTATTTAGATTAGAATTCAAAACATAATAATGATAAATTTTACTAACTGCACTATAACGGGCATGAAAATTATCATCTACTCTCTCTGCTTGTTTAATCCTGATATCTAAGGGTAGCAATCGGTTTAGAATCAAAGGTAATTCCACCCAGGGAATAGAACTGTTAGTTTTAAAATTTGCTACTTGTCCTAAGGCATGCACTCCTGCGTCGGTTCTTCCAGAACCGTTAAGTATTATTTTTTCTTGGGTAATCTGAGATATTTTTTCTTCTAAAATTCCCTGTATGCTTAAAAGACTTTTTTGTCTTTGCCAGCCATAATATTTAGTTCCTTCATATTCTATGGTAAGTTTTATATTGGTCACAATTTTAAATTCCTAATTTATAAAATCTATCAGTCTGCCAGTTAACCAGTCTACCAGTCACCCGGTCCACCAGTCTGTTAGTCAATCTAGTTGATAGTTACTGGTTTTTAGTTTTCAGTTGTCGGTTTTTAGATAAAGAAATCAGTTTACAGTTTTCGGTTTTCAGTAAAAATAATCTCTATCAATTATCTCTTTGCTTTCTGCCTGTTAACTTGCAACTCGTAACTTGCAACTTGAAACTTATTACTTGTCACACATTACTCATCACTTATTACTGAATTACTATATACTATGTACTAATTATCCTATACGCTAAACGTAATATTTCGAGATTGCCACGCTCCCTACGGTCGCTCGCAATGACATTTCGCAATGACATTTCTGTTTTTTCATTCTGACTTCTGAATTCTGTCTTCTGACTTCTATTTTCTTCACGCGATACTCGATACTCGATACGAATTCAAAACATTACACTCACCGTAATAGTGATAACAATAGTTAGAACAAAGGTTAAAATATCAGTTTTTTTGATTTTTAGTTCTCTATAATGAGTCCTACCCTCTCCCCCTCTATAGCATTTAGCTTCCATAGCAATGGCTAGTTCATCAGCACGTCGAAATGCATTAACAAACAAGGGTATTAAAATAGGTATTAAATTCTTTGCTCGGTTAAAAATATTTCCGCTTTCAAAGTCTGCACCTCGAGATATTTGAGCTTTCATTATTTTTTCTGTCTCTTCCAATAAAGTCGGAATAAATCTCAGTGCTATAGTCATCATCATAGCTATTTCGTGAGCGGGTATACCTATGAATTTAAAAACAGACAATAATCTTTCTATTCCATCAGTTAAAGAAATAGGAGAAGTAGCCAAGGTAAGCAGGGAGGTAGTTATAATTAGGATAAATAATCGAAAAGAAATAAGCAGTCCTTTTACTAATCCTTCCCGGGTTATTTTTAAAAAGCCTAACTGATAAATCACTTCTCCTTCAGTCATAAAAAGATGGATTATCAGAGTAAATATAATAATAAATAATAGGGGACGCAGACCCCTGAAAACAAATTTTGGGTGTACCTTAGAAATAATAATGCTAATTAATACAAAGCATCCTAAAATTAAATATCCTGAAAATTTTGTTATTAAAAACAAGCTTACAATTATAGCCAAACAACTCAATATTTTTATTCTGGGATCCAAATTATGAATTAAAGAATCCCTTGGGATATATTGACCAAAGCTAATATTCCTTAATATTCTCATCTTTCCCCATCTTTTTAATAATAATTTATAAATTACACTCTTTAAACATTTATCTCTTTATTGGTTTTTTCACTTTTTTTAACACTTCTCTTTCAGCATCATCTACGGTTAATACCCCGGTATATACATCTTTTCCTTTTGCTTTTAATTTATGCATACACTCGGTTACCTGTGGAAGTCCTAAACCCACTTTCACTAGATCGTTAGCATGCTTCTCAAAAATTTCTCGGGGAGTGTCATCTATAATTATCTCTCCTCGATGCATTACTAAAAGACGCTTTACTGTCTCGGCAACCTCTTCCATATTATGCGATACTAATACCACAGTCATTCCGAAATTATAATGTATTTTTTCTATCTCAGATAATATATTATCTCTTCCCTGCGGATCAAGATTGGCAGTGGGTTCATCTAATATCAACATTTTTGGTCTTATGGAAAGTATGCTGGCTAAGGCGACACGTCGCATCTCCCCTCCGCTTAGAGAAAAAGGAGAACGTTCTACATAGAGGTTATAATCAAGGTCGACCATCTTTAAGGCTTCTCTGACTCTTTTTTCAATTTTTCCTTCTGGTAAACCTAATTTTCTTGGGCCAAAGGCTACTTCTTGATAAATTGTTTCTTCAAATAATTGATTCTCGGGATACTGAAACACTAAACCTATTTTTTGTCTTACTAACCTAAGGTTTGCTCCTTTTTTATTTAAATCCACTCCTTCAACGTAGATTTTACCAGAAGTTGGTGTAAGTAAACCATTAAAATGCTGAATTAAAGTCGTTTTTCCGCAACCAGTATGCCCGATTAGACCAATAAATTCACCTTTATCAATCTCTAAATTGATATTCTTTAATACTTCTGTTTCAAAGGGCATTCCCAAACTATAGGTAAAGCATATATTTTCTAAATGTATAAACATAAACTTTCCACCATATCCTCAACTTTCAATATATGGGGAGATATATCTATTCCTCTTTTGTTTAATCTTAGAGCGAGTTCGGTTATTTGAGGAACATCCAATCTTAATTGTTTTAAAACCTCTATTTGAGTAAATACCTCCTCAGGTTTTCCTATGAGAGCAATTTTTCCTTTATCTAATGCGATTACCCGGTTAGACTCAACTGCCTCCTCCATTAAGTGAGTAATATAAATGATAGTAATGTTCTCTTCTAAATTTAACTTCTTAACAATATCTATTACCTCTTTTCGGCCCCGGGGATCGAGCATTGCCGTAGGTTCATCTAAAACCAAATAGGAAGAGTGCAAAGCAATTGCCCCAGCAATTGCTACTCTTTGTTTTTGTCCACCTGAAAGCAAATGCGGTTCGCTTTTTTTGTACTCTCTCATTTCTACAACTTCTAAAGCCCAATCAACCCGTTCTCTCATAAGTTCTGTCTTTATTCCAATATTTTCCAGGCCAAAAGCTATATCATCTTCCACCGTAGTTGCAATAATCTGATTGTCTGGATTTTGAAATACCATACCAACTTTTCGTCTTATTTCCCATGTTTTGCTCTTATCCTTGGTACTCATTTCATCTACCCAAATATCTCCGGTAGTAGGAAGCAACAAGCAGTTCATGTGTTTAGCTAAAGTAGATTTTCCAGATCCATTAGAACCTATGATAGAAATAAAATCACCTTTTTTTATTTCTAAATTAATAGAATCCAAAGCTTTTATTTGATCTTTCATATGATAATTGTATATGTGACTTAAATTTTTTATTTTAATCAAAATGTTCACCACTTATAATATAGTATATAGTTATATAGTATATAGTA
>Ga0307378_10010585_pt1 | contig 11961 bp, 5 predicted proteins | sample UN1MG_FD_202238 | JGI IMG/M metagenome (GOLD analysis project Ga0307378, IMG submission 202238) | Soil microbial communities from Risofladan, Vaasa, Finland - UN-1 | ecosystem: Environmental > Terrestrial > Soil > Coastal area > Acid sulfate soil | place: Finland: Risofladan, Vaasa | collected...
GGATCGAGGGCTCCGGCAAACTGCCGCCGAATATCTTTTCCCATTTCGTCCGCGCCGCGGTTAGGTTCTCCACTATCTCCTGATAATCCCACCCCGCCACCAAGACCACAGCGTAGTCCTGGGTCTCGCCGGGAGCCAGGTCGTAGAGCTGGAAGCCCAACAGGAACCGCCAGTCATAGAAGAACTCCGGCAGCTCCTGGAACCGCCCCACCTGGGACAGCATGGTGTAAAACAACTCATCCGGTCTCCAATCGAAGTCGTCCCTCTGTGACCAGCCGTGGTAGCTGCCCGTGGGGTCGTCCCCCATCGTCGCCGCGCCGAAGTAAGGGAGGCTGAAATCGCTAAGCCCGTCGTACATGTACGCGAACTGGTGGGCTGAATCATAGCGGGTGAATTCGATGTAATCGCCGCCGCGTATGTCGATGTCCATGTAAAGCCCGGCCGCGGTGTCCTCCAGATACCCACCCTCCGCGTTGTACACGGTCCAGAGGATGAAGATGAAGTCCTCGTCGGGCTCGCCGGCAAAGCCGAAGCTGTGCTGCCGCAGCCTCACGCCGAGGGGGACGGTGCAGTCCGCGTCCGTCATGTACGTCAGGATGTTCTCGTCGCCGTATTGCGGCGGCGGGTCTCCCCAGGGGACCTCGGTCGGCCAGTTCCAGTCGAAGTAGAACTGCGTCTCAAGTTCCCACGTTTCAGGGTAGTCAAAATAATTCGACGAGATGAAGTTGTCCACCACGCCGAAGCCGAAGTGGCCGACGTACAGAAGCTCCGGGCCGTCCGCCCCCGGCCACCGGGCGTCGTCAATCACGTTGTCCACGAAGTCTATGTAAAGCTCGTTGATCTCGTGGCCCTCCGCGTCCTGGGTCTCCGGGGCGGTCGGCGCTTCGGGCTGGATTGCCCCGAATTGCTGGAACGCGGCCGCGGACAGGGTTATCGCGATTAAAAGGACGGCCGACTTTCTCAACGTGCCCCACCCCCCTTGACCGCCACCAGCGGCGGTATTTGACTGACCGGGAACCCCACCGGCCTGTAGGCCGTCATGTATCTGCCAACGTCATCACCCTCGGCCATCGCGACGGTGAAGTCGTCGGACACGGCGGCGTACATTTCAGTATCGCCGTATTCAAAAGGCACCCGCTTGATCTGCCTGCCGGCGGCGTCGATTACCATGAACTCCCCCGAGTACCCCGAAAAGAGGTACACGAAGCCGTCCGGCGCCACCGCCGCGTCCGCCGGATAGACGAAATCCGGCGGCAGCTCCTCCGCCGAGATGCGCCAGACGAGCTCCCCGGAGACCGCGTCGAAGGCCAGCAGCGACTCCCCGCCCTGGTCCACCACGTAGAGCGTCCCACCGGGGCTCACGTCCAGGCCGAAGGGGTCGCCCATGCCAGGGCCCTCGTGGCCGCGCTCACCGATGGAGCGCAGGTAGTTCCCCTCGGTGTCCAGGACGTCAATCACGTAGTCGTCGCGGTTGATGGTGAAGAGCTCGCCGTCGTGGTAAGCCAGTTCCTTCCGGCTCGGTCCCTCGAAGGTGAACGCCTCGACCAGTTCCAGGTCCGTCGTCCAAACACGGATGATATTCAGCCCGTTGTACTCGAAGGTGTACACCAAGTCGCCCACCACCGCCGGATACCCCCAGTTGGCGATATCCGAGAGCCTCTCGACCTCGCCGTCGGTGCTCAGCCGGCACAGGCGGTTGTAATCATCGAAGGCTTTGTGGGTGCAGAAAAAAACACTGTCGCCCTCCGTCGGGAGGTAATTAAAGGCGTCCGAGAGGAACCACACCTCCTCGAAGTCGTAGTAGGGCGTGGCCCAGGCGGTGCCCGAGGGGTTGGACTCGGCGTCGCCGTTGAGCGCCGTGACGCGGTACTCGTAACTGGTGCCGTTGACCGCGGTCGGATCGGTGTACAGCGTTAGGTTGCCGCTGATCTCGACAATTTGGTCGAAGACCCCGCCCTCCGGCGAGCGGTACACGCGATAACTCTCAGGCTCGCCCGTGGACGGCTCCCGCCAGGCGAGGTCCACCCGGGAGTCGAGGCCGCTCACGGCGACGAGGTTCCCCGGCACGTTCGGGGTCGGCTGCGGCCCGGTGGTCGTGCAGGCCAGAGCCAGCGCGAGGGCGGCGGACAAGAGTAAAACCCGTCCGCGCATAACTTGATCTCCTTTCGATTTAACGAATACGTATCGAAATACAAGCACCCATTAGAATAATAGAACCTCGAAAAGTTAAAGTCAAAATACTACCCGAATATTTTAGGCCTGCCGAGTGGTTCACACCGCGACGGTCGGGCGGCGCGCTTCCACCGCATCGGAACCGCCCCCGTCTCGCTCCGGGCGCGCCCGCCGTGAAGCAAAAAAACGCCGATTAAATCGGCGTGGCTCTCGGGGGATGCCGTCGGGAATATCAGTAGACGGGTATCGGCGTCTGGGTGACCTTGAGCGTTCGCCGGCCGTAGCCCGGCGCGCTGATGACCAGCTCCTCGGGTGTTATCCCGACCACCTTACCGCCCGCGATGGGGTCGCCGACCTTCAGGGAGAAGCCGAATCCGGCGGCGTCCTCCACCAGCGCCGCGGGCACCCCGTCCACGGTCATCATTCCGCGGTAGTAGAGGTTGGCCAGGTTGGCCATCTCCGCCGTGGGCTGAGAACCGGGCTGGGGGCCGGGGATGAGGAAGGGGTCGCGCTTGCCCCGTGGGTCGTAGGTGTGGGGCTCGATGACCTCGACCACGCCCCCCGTGGTGACCTCGGTGATGACGGGCGCCGCCGCCCCATCGGCCAGGGGGCTCGAAAATACGGACAGCACCACGCTCCCGCGCAGCGTCCGCCCCTCGACGGGCGAGGCCACCCCCACCAGGGTCAGCTCGCCCAGGCTCACCTGGGGCAGGTTGCGGGCCAGGTTGGCCACGAACCTCCCGAATTCGTGGAAGCCGGTGAGGTAGGCCACCTCGTAGGTGCGGATGGTGAGGTTGTTCTCGGTGCGCGGCTCGGCCTTGACCTCGAAGGCGTCGAAGGGGGAGTCTATGCCGGCGCTCTGGGCGGCCTGGGTCACGCGGCGGATGAGCTCCGCCTCGTTGAGGCTGGGCGGCAGGCTGCGGCGCAGGTCGTCAATCTGCCCCTCGTTGGCCTCGATCTCGGCCGCCAGCTCCCCGGCCCGGGCGGAATCGGCCAGCGCGGTCTGGAGCTCGGTGCGGAGGCGGGCGTTGCCTTCCCGGGCCTCGTCCGCCTCCCGGTACGCCCCCAGCACACCGTAGTGGAAGATGAGGTAGGCCGCGAGGGCGGCGATGAGGTACACCAGCACCGCCTTCTGCACCACCGGGTCCTTGAATCTGCGCTTGCCCAACTAATCCCTCGCGCAACAGGAGTTATAACGTTTAAATTTCTCGGAACCAGTCATGTTGGCGAGTGCCTATAAATGCCTTGCGTGCGGTTGAATCACGCTTCCTTAAGATCATGCTCGGGACAACGGGGAGGCGGGAAGCATTTAGCCCCGCAGATTTCACAGAACTCCCTGAAGGGCCTTCTATCAATGTAGCAATCGCCGCATTTATTTGGGCAGTTGCCGTTTAATAGCTTTCAACCACAAGCCCTGCAATAATTTCCTCTGTATGACATTTCATTGACTCCTTATATCCGAACTCAGTCCAGCTTGGCGCTGAACTCGAACTGGAGCACTTTCATCCCGCCCAGGTCCACGCTCTTGGCGCCCAACGGCTTCACCCCCGAGAGGTGGGGGCTGTTGAGGAGCTCATCGAGGACGGTAGCCACGGAGTGGTCGCTGTAGGTGTTGCCGCGGATGTCCACCGAGCCGCCGCGCTCGCGCACCTCGGTCAGCCAGACCTCCCGCTTGGGGACGGCGGCGTTCACGGCGTTCAAGAGGCCGATGTAGCGCTCCACCGCCCCGCCGGGCTCGGCCAGGCGCTTTAGGGCCATAACGTTGGCCGAGGTCTCGGCCCGGCGTTGCTCGAGGGCCGCCAGGTCGGGCGCGACCCCCTTGGCGTCCGCTATCTCCGTCTCCAGGCGGCCGCGCGCATCCCGCTCGTCCGCGAGCACGCCGCCGGCGAGGAAGCTCCAGACGACCATCCCCACGATGAGCACCCCGGCGACGATGAGGGAGATGAAGAAGGCGTTGAGGCCGGTCCGGCGGACGGGGTAGTACTCCTCGCGCCGCGTCTCCAGCTCGTCGAACCCCAAGCCCATGGAGGGGGCGAGAGGCTCGGGAGCGGCGGTCGGAGCCGTCTCTGACCCGGCGGCGGGCGCCGGAATCACGCGACGGTTGACCAACAGATTGATGCGGATCATCGCGTCACCGGTCGAGCTCGGGGTCGTCGCCCCGGATGGCCAGCCCGATTCCCACGGCGAGGTGCGGGGCCAGGGTAGCCAGGTCCTCGCGGTCCATCCCCGATTCGCCAAGGTCTATCCGGGCCAGGGGGTCGAGGAGGCGCACGGGGATGGCCAGCGCGTCCTCGAAGGACCCCTTTATCCGCGGCAGGACGCTGGAGCCGCCGGAGAGGACCACGGCGTCCGGCACCAGCTCGGGATGCGTGCCGACGAAGTGGGTCAGCGTCCGGCTGATTTCGTCCACCAGCTCCAGGGTGGTCTCGCCCACGACGGCGTCCACGGCGGCCGCGTCGGCGTCGGGCAGCTCACCCCGCTTGGCCCTCTCGGCGTCGGCCACGGATAGGGAAAGCTCCCGCGCCAGCGCCTCGGTGTAGTTGTAGCCGCCGAAGGAGATGTCCCGGGTGAAGCGCGGCGACCCCGCCGACAGGACGTTCACGTTGGTCATGGACGCCCCCACGTTCACCAGCGCCACCGTCCCCCGGGAGGCCTCCGGCTCGGCCAGCTCGAAGCAGTTCCCCAGCGCGAAGGAGTCCACGTCAATCGCCAGCGCCTCCAGTCCCGCCAGGCGCAGGATCATCAGATGCCCCTCCAGCCGCTCCCGTTTGGCCGCCACCAGAAGCACCTCGGTGAAGTCCCCGCCGGTGGAAATCACGTGGTAGTCCAGGTTCAAGTCGTCCAGGGACGGCAGGTACTGCTCCGCCACCCAGGAGACCGACTGGGCCAGTTCGTCGGGGTCGGCGGTGGGGATGCGGATGGGCTTTACGATGACCGCCCGGCCGGAGATGCCGGAGATGACGCGCCGCTCGTCGAGACCGAGCTGGGTGAAGAGCGCCTCGATGGAATCCGCCACGGCCCCCGAGTCCATCACCTCGCCGTCCACGATGGAGCCTTCGGGCAGCGGCGACAGCGCCACGTGCCGGAGGGCCCAGTGGTCGGGGCGCCGCGAAAGCGCCACCAGCTTGACGTAGCTCGAACCGATGTCCAGACCCAGTGACAGGTTGGCGTAGGGCTCCGGCAAGGGGCGGCTCCCGCGGGGAAGGGCGGGTCTGTCAAGACGTTAAAAGCATACCACACCGCCCGCAGTGCGGCAAGGGTTGGGCGAAACGGGACTTTGGCCTGGAAGAAATAAATACCTTCGCTTCCCCCTCGTGGGGGGAGGATGTAGGGCGGTACCGTGGGATGTACCCCCTGCGGGCCGCCGTATCCACCCCGCCCCTCACCCCGGCCCGCAGGCCGGCTTCTTCCTGGAGGAAAGAGGGGAGCCGCCTTTCGTCAATGACGGTCCGGTGATGGGCGCCACGGTTGACTCGCCGGGGTGTTTTTCGTAATCTTCCCCTCTGACGGCGCTGATTCACCGGCGGGTCGCGGGCCTTGCCAATGTAACGGGTCTTTGATAAGATTTCCCTGCCCTCTGAAGAAAAGCGGGCCTATAGCTCAGTCCGGTTAGAGCGCACGCCTGATAAGCGTGAGGTCACTGGTTCGATCCCAGTTAGGCCCACCATTACCGCACCCTCGAGGGACGGAGCGCTGCCGTCCCCTGGAGTGATCCGCTTTTTTCGAGCCCAGGACCGGACCCAACCGACCGGGAGGACGCGGTGGACGACGAATACAAGAAAAACCCGCCCTACACTGCCCTCATCGTCATCTCCATCATCCTGACGCTGGGGTTCATCGTCCTGGCCGTCTTCGGCGGCGGGCCCATCGTCTTCTTCGTCGGGCTTCTCTTCGCCATCCTCGCCTTCATCTTCTGGGGCAAGATGCCCCGCCGCGAGGAGCCCGCGAAATCCACCGCCGGTCTGCGGACCGCGGGCGCCATCGCGGCCCTCATCGTCGGCCTGGCCGCCATCGCCGACGGCTTCCTCGCCTTCGTCGGCCTGGGCCTGGCGCTGGACATCGGCGTCTTCGCCTTCACGCTTTTGGTGGCCTGGTTCCTCATCCCGGGCCTGCGGGGTAGGGTTCCGCGCCTCCTGTCCCTGGTCGTCGGCATCCTTCTGGCCCTGGGCACCCTCATGGGCCTGCTCGGGTATCTCATGCCGGAGAGCTTCATCTACGTGGCGCTCTTCTTCGCCGGGTGCGCCGTCATCGCCGTAGCGGCCAACCTGGTTTACAGCCTGATGGGCAAGAGCGAGACGGCGGCGACCATCGGCGGTTGGCTCATGGCCGTCGTCATGACCGGCATCTTCGTCGCCATCTTCATCGGCGGCGGGATCGTCCAACTGGCGGTCAACCTCGAGGTGGAACAGAAGCTCGAGCCGAAGATCGTCTCCGTCGAGGGCGGGGCGGCCGCGGAAACGACGACCGTGGACCTGAAGAGCTTCGGCAGCGACGAGGTGGTGCTGCGGCCCGGAGACACCGACGCCGCGGTGGACGACGCCGCGGGGATCGAGGTAGGGTACGACGTGCTCATCGGCTCCGTCACCGATTCACAGGGCAACGTGTACCCCAGCCCCCACGCCGAGCGGGTGACGGTGACCGCCGTGGACCCCGCGACCAAGACCTTCTCCTGGGACCCCAAACAGCCGCTGGTGAACTACCACCTGACCGGGGAGTACGTCATCAAGTCGCGCACGAACATCTTCGGCATCATCGGCATCATCATCACCCTGTTGGTCCTCTTCTCCGGCAAGGTGCGCCTCCCGGAGATAATCCGCAACGCCTTCGGCTGGTTCCTGGGCTTCGCGTTCCTCGCGGCCTTCGTCTACCTGGCGGTCATCCTGATCCTCGAGGGGAGCCAGTACTCCATCATCCTGGGCATCGGCGCCCTGTTCGCGCCGGGCATCGCGATTTTCGCCTGGCTGCGCGACCGGACGGCCGCCAGGAAGCTCAACCTCTGACGCCGACCGGCGGGCCGCCGTGCGCCTGAATGTAGGGCGGGGGCTCCCTACCCCGCGGTCTGCGATGACGTACGGCGGCCCCGTAGGACAAGTCCTCTGCGGGCCGCCGTTTCACCCTCACCCCGTTAATTGCGATGCCGTAGGGCGGGGAACCGAGCGAAGCGAGCTATGCGAAGCAAATCCTTTCCCCGCCGCTTCTATCAAAGGCAGCCCTCTCCCTGGCCCGTCGGCGCGCCACCCCCACCGGGAAAGGGAAACCGCTTTATCCCTTACCCCGGCCCATACCACGCTGCGATGACGTAGGGGCGGGTCTCTCGGCCCGCCCGCAGGTGACGCCGGTTCCGTGGTGAGCCGCGTTGACACCCTCCCGCCGATGACCTATACTCTCGCCCGCCGAGGGGATGTAGCTCAGTTGGGAGAGCGGCTGCCTTGCACGCAGCAGGCCGGCGGTTCGAATCCGCTCATCTCCACCAAGGCTTCGCCTTTTGTTCCGCGACGGGGATTTGTTAAACGGACTACGGTTCGTGCCGCGAGCGGGCCGTTTTCTCATTCCCCTCATCTCCACCAGCGGTAGTACCGCCTCCTGTTCCGCGACGGGGATTTGTTAAACGGACTACAGTTCGTGCCGCGAGCGAGCGGTTTTTAATTCCCGCAAACACGCCGAGGACCGCCACGTGTCTCCCTCTCCCCGTGGGAGAGGGACAAAGGGTGAGGGCTGCCATATAAAACTCCTGTTCCGCGACGGGGATTTGTTAAACGGACTACGGTTCGTGCCGCGAGCGGGCGGTTTCTTTAAATATACTCATCTCCACTCTGCGGTAATACCCCACCCTGGTTTCCTAGCGATTTGCGATGAGGTAGGGGCGGACCTTTAGGTCCGCCCGCGGGCCGACCGCATGTCGGCCCCTGCAACGGACGGCTGTTTGACGTAGGGGCGGGTGTCCACACCCGCCCGTTGAATTAACCCCCCTCGTTTCCGCGGTCCGAACGCCCGTTTTTCCGCCCCGGTGCCCCGGAGAAAAAACGCCCTCCCACCCTTGACAACCTTTTTTTATTCGACTAATATACCTCTCGCCGCCGGGGGACCGGAAAAGTAAGAAAGCGGTCATCCCGAGCAAGCGGCGGAAGGATCCGGTGGTTCATGCGAGTACGGGCTAAACCGAGGTCGGAAAACCGGGAGGTTGAAGACTGAGGATTGGCCTGTACCGTGAGCCGTGATCCGACCGCCCGAGAAATCGGGCGTTCTCCATGAAAAGGGGCGGCTGAGGGGGACCGGTTACCCCCCTGGGCGAACCCTGATCGTGGAATGAAGGGCCGCGAGCCCCGCTCTTTGACAGATTTGAGACGCAGGTAACCGAACACGAAGGATGCCCGCCGGGAAGGCCGGGGAGCCGCTTTATGCGGACCTCCGCGGTCCGAACGGCAACAAGCTTGATGGTCAAGCGATTAAGGGCACACGGTGGATGCCTTGGCGCTGGGAGGCGATGAAGGACGCAGTCGACAGCGAAATGCCCCGGGTAGCCGTTAAACAGGCTTTGATCCGGGGGTGTCCGAATGGGGCAACCCGACGCGGGTTATGCCGCGTCATCCCCTTGCTGAACACATAGGCTTGGGGAGGCCAACCGGGGGAACTGAAACATCTTAGTACCCCGAGGAAGAGAAACCAACCGGGATTCCCCTAGTAGTGGCGAGCGAAAGGGGAACAGCCTAAACCGTTGCTGTGTATAAGGTTCCGGCCGTTGCAGCGGCGGTGTTGCGGGACGTCCTTGCCGAACCGGAAATAGGCTAGGAGTTACAAAACCGACGGTTAGCCGAACCTTTTGGAAAGCTGGGCCATAGCGGGTGATAGCCCCGTAGGCGAAAACCGAACGGTCTCCGATGGACGCACCCAAGTAGCGCCGGACACGTGAAACCCGGTGTGAATCTGGGAGGACCACCTTCCAAGGCTAAATACTACCCAGCGACCGATAGTGAACCAGTACCGTGAGGGAAAGGTGAAAAGAACCCCGGGAGGGGAGTGAAATAGTACCTGAAACCGTGTGCCTACAAGGTGTGGGAGCGGCCTTGTGCCGTGACCGCGTGCCTTTTGTAGAATGAGCCGGTGAGTTTCCGTCGGGAGCAAGGTTAAGGCCGACAGGCCGTAGCCGTAGCGAAAGCGAGTCTTAAAAGGGCGACATTAGTTTCCGGCGGTAGACGCGAAACCTGGTGACCTAGCCATGGGCAGGTTGAAACGACTGTAAAAGGTTGTGGAGGACCGAACCCACAAGAGTTGAAGATCTTGGGGATGACCTGTGGCTAGCGGTGAAAAGCCAATCGAACCAGGAGATAGCTCGTTCTCCCCGAAATAGCTTTAGGGCTAGCCTCGCGTGATAAGTTGCGGTTGTAGAGCACTGATTGAGCTAGGGGGCTTACCAGCTTACCAAACCCATTCAAACTCCGAATGCCGCCACTCGTATCGCGGGAGTCAGACTGCGGGGGCTAAGCTCCGTAGTCAAGAGGGAAACAGCCCAGACCGACAGCTAAGGTCCCCAAATCCGTGCTAAGTGGGAAACGATGTGGGATTACCCAGACAGCCAGGAGGTTGGCTTAGAAGCAGCCATTCCTTCAAAGAGTGCGTAACAGCTCACTGGTCAAGTGATCCTGCGCGGAAAATGTAACGGGGCTCAAGCACGGTACCGAAGCTTCGGATCCGTAAGGATGGTAGGGGAGCATTCCGTCTTAGGTCGAAGGCGGGCCGCGAGGTCCGCTGGACGAAACGGAAGTGAGTATGCCGGCATGAGTAGCGATAAAAAGGGTGAGAAACCCTTTCGCCGTAAGCCTAAGGGTTCCTGGGGAAGGTTAATCCGCCCAGGGTTAGTCGGCCCCTAAGGCGAGGCCGAAAGGCGTAGCCGATGGGTAGCAGGTCAAATATTCCTGCACCAGCAACGTGCGCTCGAGCGATGAGGTGACGCAGGAGGGTAGGCCGGCCACCGGACGGAAGTGGTGGTTTAAACCTGTAGGGGGAGGGCTTTGGAAAATCCGGGTTCTCTATACCCCGAGAGGTGATGACGATGGGGGAAACCCCTTTAAGCGGCTGATCCCACGCTGCCAGGAAAAACCTCTAGCGAGCACGTTACTGACCGTACCGTAAACCGACACAGGTAGGCGAGGAGAGCATCCTAAGGCGCTCGAGAGAACTCTGGTCAAGGAACTCGGCCAATTGACCCCGTAACTTCGGGAGAAGGGGTGCTTCTGACTGTGACGGGACTAGCTCCCCGAGCGGCTGGAAGTCTCAGAAAATCGGCCCAGGCGACTGTTTACTAAAAACACAGGTCTCTGCTAAGGCGCAAGCCTACGTATAGGGACTGACGCCTGCCCGGTGCCGGAAGGTTAAGAGGAGGGGTTAGCCGGAGATTTCTTCGGCGAAGCTCTGAATTGAAGCCCCGGTAAACGGCGGCCGTAACTATAACGGTCCTAAGGTAGCGAAATTCCTTGTCGGGTAAGTTCCGACCCGCACGAATGGCGCAACGACTTGGGCGCTGTCTCGACCAGAGACTCGGCGAAATTGTATTACCGGTGAAGATGCCGGTTACCCGCGACTGGACAGAAAGACCCCGTGGAGCTTTACTGCAGCTTGATGTTGGGTTCTGGTGCTTCTTGTGTAGGATAGGTGGGAGGCGATGAAGCGCGGGCGCCAGCCCGCGTGGAGCCATCCTTGAAATACCACCCTGGATGTATCGGCATTCTAACCTTGACCCGTAAGCCGGGTTGGGAACAGCGTCTGGTGGGCAGTTTGTCTGGGGCGGATACCTCCCAAAATGTAACGGAGGTGCCCTAAGGTCGCCTCAGCGCGTATGGAAATCGCGTGACGAGTGTAAAGGCAAAAGGCGGCTTAACTGCGAGAGAGACATCTCAAGCAGATGCGAAAGCAGGGCTTAGTGATCTTGTGGTCCCGAGTGGAAGGGCCATGACTTATCGGACAAAAGTTACCCCGGGGATAACAGGCTTATAGCGCCCGAGCGTCCACAGCGACGGCGCTGTTTGGCACCTCGATGTCGGCTCGCCGTATCCTGGGGCTGTAGGAGGTCCCAAGGGTTGGGCTGTTCGCCCATTAAAACGGCACGCGAGCTGGGTTTAGAACGTCGTGAGACAGTTCGGTCCCTATCCGTCGTGGGTGTTGGAAGCTTGAGGAGAGCTGCCCCTAGTACGAGAGGATTGGGGTGGACGAACCTCTAGTGTACCGGTTGTCGCGCCAGCGGCATCGCCGGGTAGCTATGTTCGGATCGGATAAGCGCTGAAAGCATCTAAGCGCCAAGCCAACTCCAAAACTAGGCTTCCCGGGGACTCGATCCCCCTAAAGGCGCCTCGCAGACTACGAGGTTGATAGGACGCTGGTGTAAGTACCGTGAGGTATTCAGCCTAGCGTTACTAATCCGCCGTGAGGCTTGACCATCTTTTAACCGGCCGGGGGTCTTCGACGGAAGATCCCCGGTACGGAGCAATCCTTTAAACCTTCGTCAGCGAGGTTGCCCGCGTCTCAAATCTCTCAAAGGGTGGGCCAGATAAGGGGGCCGGTTTATCGGTATCCCCGTATCCCCTGGCGCCGCCCGGCGAAATTACGCGACTTGGTCCTTTGGTGGCAATGGCGGAGGGGAAACACCCGTTCCCATCCCGAACACGGAAGTAAAGCCCTCTCGCGCCGATGGTACTGCCGGGGCGACCCGGTGGGAGAGTAGGTCACTGCCAAGGGGCCATAATACGGAGGGCCTGGCTTAATTGCCGGCCCTCTTTTTTCATGCTCCCTCTCCCT
>Ga0307378_10010587_pt1 | contig 11960 bp, 12 predicted proteins | sample UN1MG_FD_202238 | JGI IMG/M metagenome (GOLD analysis project Ga0307378, IMG submission 202238) | Soil microbial communities from Risofladan, Vaasa, Finland - UN-1 | ecosystem: Environmental > Terrestrial > Soil > Coastal area > Acid sulfate soil | place: Finland: Risofladan, Vaasa | collected...
CAAAGAATATCAAATAAATTTGTAAGTCAAAAAGTTAACCAAAGGTGCCTGGCACCTTTGGTTAACTTTTTGACTTGACATAATTATTAAAGTATCTTACACTATGGGTGTAAAGGATACGCCTTTGCCCGAGAGCTTGTATCTTGCATGAGAACAAGACCAGGAGTAAATAAAATTAATAGTATTTCGTCTAGTATCTTATGAGGGAACTAGAACGGAGGTGAAAAAATGAATAGAGATTCTGCTTTATCAGGATTTAAGCTTACTACCCGACAATTAGCTATCTCCGGCATGCTAGGGGCAGTTGCTATCATCTTAGGAGTAACCAGGTTGGGGTTTATCCCTGTTCCTACCCCGGCCGGTCATGCTACCATTATGCATATTCCAGCCATTTTAGGTGGGATACTCGAAGGTCCAATAGTAGGTGCATTAGTAGGATTAATCTTCGGAGTTTACAGTTTTTTAAATGCCACTAACCCCATGTTTGCTGACCCTCTAATCGCTATTTTACCTAGAATATTTATCGGAGTAGCGGCTTATTATTCTTATAAATATTTATGGAAGAACAGTGCTATTGCGGCGGCTTTGGGAACTCTTACTAACACCATCGGAGTTTTGGGATTAGCTACCTTAAGAGGATATCTTCCGGTAAAAGTAAGTGCCAGCATTGCAGTAATTCATGGTACTCCGGAAGTGGTAGTAGCAATATTATTGGTATTTATATTAGTTAAAGCTTTAAAAAGAGCTGGTTATTAGGAAAGTTATAGAGTAGGGGAGCTTCCGTATTCCTCTACTCTATTTTTATTGTTTAAGCTTACAAAATTTTAAGCGGAATCAGGTGGGAAGGACAAAGAGGTATATAATTCAAGGGAGGGGATATGATGATTTTAGTCATTGATGTAGGTAATACCCATACGGTAATAGGGGTATATAAAGAAGAGAAATTATTAGGTCATTGGAGAATTTCTACTGATTTAAATAAGACAGAGGATGAATATGGAATGTTAGTTAAGAGTTTACTTTCCGATTCTAATTTATCCTTTCCAGACATTAAATCAACGGTTATTTCCTGTGTTGTCCCTCCGGTAACCTGGATATTAAAAAAGATGTCCGTGGATTATTTTAAAGTATCTCCTATTATTGTAGGACCAGGGATAAAAACTGAAATTTATATTAAAACAGATAATCCCAAGGAAGTGGGAGCAGATAGAATTGTTAATGCCATTGCTGCTTATAGATTATACGGAGGGCCGGTAATAATTGTAGATTTTGGAACGGCTACTACATTTTGTGCAGTTAATAAGGAGGGAATTTATCTGGGTGGAGCGATTACTCCCGGAATAGAAATTTCTGCAGAAGCTCTGTTTAAAAAGACAGCCAAACTGCCCAAAATAGAATTTATAAAACCCAAATATTCTATAGGTAGTAATACTATTACCGCAATGCAATCGGGAATGTTTTTTGGTTATTTAGGATTAACTAATGAGTTAATTAGACGTCTTAAGAAAGAATTAGGAGAAGATTCTATAGTAGTCGCTACTGGTGGTAATGCAGAATTGATAGGAAATGAAAGTAAGTTAATTGATAAAATTAATCCTTTTTTGACTTTACAGGGATTGCGTATAATTTATGAAATGAATAAATAATTTCGTATATAGTAGCATATCTTAGGACAGGCGTTTTGGCAGTCTGTTAATTCATCTAACTAACAGGAAACCAATTAAAAGTATGTAACTTGTATAAATAGTTGACAAAACTTTCAATTTTTGTAATATTAAAAAGAAATGTTTTGTAGTCACCCAATTATAAGGAACGCTACAAAAAATAATTAGAAAAAGAGAGGGGGTGGGAATGTGAAAACGCAAGCGCCAAAGTCAATTGTTTGGCTTATATCTGTTATCCTGGCAGCTTTAGGGATACTTCTTTACCTTAGAATTATCACAATACCAGTGCTTGCACCTTACGACTTCTGGCTTGTCGCAGTGGCTTTTGTATTACTTGCCCTTGGAAATATACTTAAAGGTCTATAATTTCCCTAACCTAAAAATTATGTGTCAATCGCATAATTGGGTGACTTATCTTATTTAAGGTAAAACCACAATGACAGTGATGAAACAATACAAGGTCTATAATTAAAAATGTATTCTGTAACTATAGAATAATCTGAAAGGTTAGGATGGTCAAATAACTTTCTTTATGACAAAATAAGAATATATGGCAAGAAAGGCCGGAGTTTAGACACTACTCAAAATTAGTACCAAGGCATCAGCGCTTATATATGATTTTACGCAGTCCTCTTTCAGATATTTTTTTCTATCCATCGGATCCCCAATTTGTTCAAGATTATTTATAATGCTTTTATCAAGTTTTAATAAATTTAAAATTTGTGTAACTCTTGCCCTTGAGATGCCTTTTATTCTGGCTAGTTCTGATTGATTCTTTACTTCACCTCTATCAATCATTTTTTTATATTCTTTGGCTAAATAAATAGGATTTCTGTATGTTTTCTTGAGATTGTAAGATTTTTTAACTGCGGTTTGAAAATAAAATGTAGAAGTAAAAGTTCTATCTATGTTACAGTTTGGGAGCTTGCTAATTCCCACCCTTTGGCACTTTGCTGAAGGGCTTTTTATTTTTTACAAATATTTTTTAGAAAAAGAAGGGTTTTTAAGTTATTTTATAGAATATATATTATAAATAAGAATATTCAATAATTTAGAATGTAAATCATTTAGAAAAGGAGGTGTAATAATATGGATTGGCTAACAGAATTAGCTTGGTATTGGTGGGTAGCCATTATAGGTGTAATAGTAATTTTAATATGGTAATTCAGAGAAGAAGGATAAAATAAAAATATTATCAAGATGATAAAAAGAAAGATATTTTATTGATAAGTGCAGGATGAGTAATTATCCTGCACTTTATTTTTAATTTAGAAAGTAATATAATTATAAATAATAGTTGATGTATCTCTATTAAATCTAATAGTTTTATTTTAATAATCGTACTTTTAGTTTTAATATATATTAAGGTGAGGGGAAAAGCCTATCAGCTATAGGGCAGCATATACAAATTGTTGGTAAATAAATGTATACGAGCTGTGTTAGAACTCATAGAATATTACTAACATAATAAATATTTATCGGTTAAAGTTTATGGTGAAATAGCATGGTCTAAAGAAAGGAGGAGTCTATGTTAAATTGGGCAGTAATATTTTTTGTTATTGCAATTGTTGCAGCATTGTTGGGATTTACACGAATTGCGGGTACCTCCATGCAGATCGCTAAAATCTTGTTTTTTATTTTCATAATTTTAGCGGTTGTTGTCTTTGTTTCTGGAAGAGCTTAGTCCTTATAATTCTCCAATTGATAAACGTAAAACGAGGAACAAGAAAAGCAAGTGTCTAAAATATTTTTATTTTTGTAAGTTATTTTGACTAAAAAGAAGGATTTGGTAAAATAAGGATAGTAAATAGGGATAATTTAAAGCAAATATTTTATGCAATGATAGAAAGATAAAGATACAGGCAGAAAATAAATAAATAGGAGGTAATAAAAATGAAGACAAGTCATTATTATAGAAAATCAATCAAAAGATGGTGGTTTATTCTTTCCATTTTGTTGCTTGTGTGTTTCGCCTTCGTTATTTCTGTTTACGCTCAAAGTGCCGGACAAACAGAGTTCAAAAAAAGCATTCAACTGATTAACCCTCATCCCGTATTTTCATTAAGGCTGCGATTAGAGAAAGGAGATAGCGCCAGTTATGTCCCGGGAGAAAGAATGGCCTTATCTTTTGAATCCACCAAAGATGCCTATGTCACCATCTATCAGTATGATTCGGAAGGAAGAGTAATAATTATCTTTCCCAACCAATCGAATCCCCATAACTTTGTTCGGGGGGAACAGTTGTACCAGGTTGAGGGTATGATCCTCCCACTGGACAGTGCATTCGGACCAGGCTATATTCAGGCATTTGCCACAACCAGGCCTTTGTTGATGGTGAGGGATAATAGATATCCAGATATTCTGGCGCAAGAATTTCCGGTCATCAGTTTTAAATTGGGGGACTTCACCATCAGTTTACGCAGCTTATTTAATCAACAACGCCCCGAAAACTGGGTTTCCAGTAATATCCTAGAATATCAGGTGGTACGCCCACACTATGTTTCTGAGAGAGTGGGTAGAGTCATGGCCATTTCTTTTCCTCGAGGAGCCGAAGTTTACCTGGATCATGGGTATCAGGGAATGTCTCCCAAGCGAATTGAAGATATTCAAACTGGCCAACACCTGCTTTCATTTGTCATGCCCGGTTATGAAATATGGAGTAAAACCATTACCGTATCCAGTAATAACACAACCCAGGTGGAAGCCCATCTTGTTCCAGGGGAAGAAGTGTACGGGGAAATCTCCTTGACCTGTGACATGCCTAATGCCTCTGTCTTTGTTGATGGGATAGAAATCGGTAAAACAACCGCACCGAAAGGCACCTTTATTATCAGTAACATTGAGGAGGGGTATCATGAATTGACGGTGATGAAACCCGGAAGTAAAGAGTACCGAACCTGGACTCAAACAGTCAAAGTATTGGGTGGCGAAACCTTGCCAGTTTATGTTTCTCTTAAAAAATATAAATAAAACCAAAGAGTAATCTAACTTCTATTTAAATTAAATGAGATGTTTAGCCTAAATGCAGGCAAGAACGAGATAGGATATTTTCATAATTTAGCCTGTTTTCCTTTTGCCTGCATTCATCTACAAATCCTTTTTTTGCAGAGATACTTCAATGGTGCAAATGTATTGGACTCAGACATATAATTTACATTTGAAACCTAATGTGTTATAATAAATTTGCTATAATACTTAAATTAGGTATTAATAGTGGTAAGAATTTAAAAACAGACACATTAAAATTTCATAAAAGAGTCTAAAACGAATCTGCATTGCAGAAAACAACTGGTAAAGCCATGATTTCTGCATAACCTGTTAACAAAAGCACTGCTAAATTACCCCTAAAAAGAACCTATTTTATTGCCCAAAGATATTACTAAAGATAAATTATTCAAATTGCTTCTATATTTCTTTTAGGATTACTCTTATAGGTTTAAGCTAATGATAAAGAAGGCATCAAATTACCGGAAATATTTTGCAATCAGTAAGGAAGCCCTTTTATCCAAAGAAAGGATCCAGAAAAATAGAAAGGGTAGATACAGCTCCTTAAAACGGGATCTGTCCCCAACCTGCAAATTTGTGCTTTATATTATGTACCTGACAGTGACAAATGACATAACACTGTTACCAAATTAAAAGGAGGATTTAAAAAATGTCAACAAGAATATTATTTCCCATCAGAAGAAAAATACTAACCTGTGTTCTGGTCGCCTTAACCTTGCTACTTTGTTTTGCTATCATCGGAGTCGGTTACTCCCAGAGTCCTAGTCCACAGGAAGCAGAAAAGATGAAAAGCATTCAGATTATTAACCCCCGCCCGCCTTTTTCTCTTAAATTATGGTTGGATCAAGAAGGGAGAGCAACCTATCAGGCCGGGGAGAGAATTGTGATTCTGTTCCAGACTTCTCAGGATTCATTTGTGCGGATATATAGTTATGATAGCGAAGGCAGGGTAAAAATTATCTTCCCCAACCAGTATTCGCCCCATGATTTCGTGAGAGCGGGAGAAACTAGATCCATCGAAGGAATCATTGATGCTAACACCAGGCCGGGCATTGAATATGTTCAGGGGTTTGCCACTACCAGGTCAATAACCTTTAGCCCCAGGGAAGAAGACTTAATCTCTAAACAATTTATGCCCGAAGTAAGTCCGGATTATAATAAATATACCCAAACGATTAGGGGCATAATAGCATCTATCCCTCCTACTGCCTGGACTTCGAGTAACCTATTAAGCTATACGATAAGACCCATTCCGCCCCCTCCCACTAATTATGGCAGAATCATTGTTCATTCCAAACCTAACGGTGCTCAAGTGTACCTGGATCATACCTATCAAGGGACAGCTCCTATTAATTTAGACCGGGTTACTCCGGGACAGCATCGTATCAGCTTTGTTATGGCCGGTTATCGGGATCAGATTGAAAATGTCTCCGTTTCTCCTTCTCGCACTACCACAGTTTCTGGCAATTTAGTTCCTATCCCGGAATATGGTATGGGCTCAATCTCCGTTTATTGTAATCAGGAGGGAGCTAATATCTATTTAGACGGAGAACACCAGAAGGGGAGAACTTCTGCCAAGAAGGATGTAGAATTAAAGAATATTAAACAAGGTTACCATGAATTAATGATTACTAAAGAGGGGTATCTCGATTGGGTGAGTACTATTGTGGTTACCGCTAACCAGACCCAGACGGTCTCTGTTTACCTGGCTCCCGAAATAAGCGATGGTTCAATGATGGTTTACTGCAATGTAAGTAAAGCAAAAATATTTGTAAACGGAACTTATCAGGCGGCAACCTTATCTTCTAAACCAATAACCTTAGAGGAAATGAAAGAAGGATTGTATGAGATTACCCTAGTTAATGATGGATATAAAACCTGGGTAGAAGAGGTATGGATATATGCCGGTGAAACGACTACTCTCGATGTCAAGATGAATAAGATTACCATGGGGTATTAAAATAATTCTAATGGAAAATACATAAAGGTAATAAAAAAAGAGACTTTAGTGCTCTATGAATTAGACCATAGAGCCCTAAAGTAATCAGAGCAGGGAATATATCTATCCGCTCAAAGTATTTATTCCAACTTTTCTAAAAAGGTACAAAATATAAAATAAAAAGGAGATTTTAAAAATGAAAAAGTGTATACTTATGCTCATTCTGGTGATGCTTTTTACCCTGTTTATCACCAGCTTTGTCCAGGCACAATTGACGGATGAGGAAATCAAAATAGATAAATGTATGGCTGTATTGCAGGAAATGGCTTCCCGTAAAGATCAGGCCGGGGCCTTTAGCCAGCTTTTAAGCCATGCAAGAGGCATTGTCATCTACCCCAGATTGGTCAACATAGGGCTTGGCTGGGGTGCCATGTTTGGGGATGGAGTCGTTCTTCGAAAGGATATGATCACCAAGGAGTGGTATGGTCCGGCATTTATAGAGCTTAAAACCGCTTCGGTTGGCCTGCAGATTGGTATTCAGGAAGTGTCCCTGGTATTAGTACTCATGGATGATAAAGCACTGGAGGTCTTTAAGAGTACTGATTTTGAAATCGGAGCAGATATCAGCATTGCCCCGGGGCCATTGGGTGATTCCTTGCAAACTACTGTTGATTTTAACGATTCCATCTATGCCTACTCTTACAGCAAGGGTATCTATGCCGGTTTCACCCTGACAGGTTCAATGATTCATGCCGATGTAAAAGCCAACAAGAGATTTTACGGAGAAAGCATTACCTGTGAAACCATTTTGAATAATCATAAAGTGAACAATGAAGTGGCTTTTAAACTCGTGCAGTCGATCAACCAAATTAGCCAATAAGTGACCAATTGATAAAAGAAAGGAGAAACGAAATGAAAACAAACACCGTATTAGCCATTATCCTCATTATCGTGGGGATTGTGGCCTTTGCTTACCAAGGTATAACCTACACCTCCAGTGAGAAAGTCATCGACCTTGGTCCAGTCCAGGTAACTACTGAAAAGACAAGAACATTTCCATTACCACCGATCGTGGGTGGTATTGCGCTCGTAGGCGGTATATTGCTGCTGTTAGTGGGAAGCAAAAAATCCTGATTGTAGGCAAAGTGTTTTACTTTAAGAAAAATGGAAATAAGGGGGTCTATCATTAAAAAATAACCTACCGGAACGCCGGTGGTCTCAACCGGTGCCGGGTTTTGAAAGAAAAGATATAAATATTAAAAATAATCTATTTTAAGGAGGAAAATAAATATGAAATTAAATAAGACGATATACTATATAACGATGGTATTACTGCTCTTCATCGTTTCCCAAATTTTTATTCTTACCGGTGTTGCCCAACAAATACAGATTTCCAGTAATACACAACCGCAGGCAGTGGACTACCTGCAAAGGGCAGTAGATAAGATGGAAGAAGCCCTGGATACTTACCAGGCGGATGCCCATTATCCAGGGAGAAAATTGTGGGCTGAGGCCATTGACTATGCCCAAAAAGCACTTGAAATTGACCCGAATTTTATTGAAGCCCATTATTACCTGGCACTGATGTATCAGTATACCAACTGGTATTACCGGGAAGCGGAGGAATGGGGAATATATCTGGATTTAATTAAGCAGACGGATATGACTTCCTTTACCCCTCAGGTTAAACAGAATTTAGCCCATGCCTATTATCGTTTGGGCTATGATTCCTACCAGAAAGGTGATTATAAACAGAGTCTCATCTACTTCTTGGACTCGATCAAAGAATATCCTGAGCTAATTGATTCCAATTACTGGGCTGCCCGGGTGTTTTATGAAACCGGAGATCTAGAGAATTCATTATTTTACTGGGGCAGGATATTAGATCTAGATCCAAACTATCCCAAGGCACAGTATTTTTATGATAAAGTACAGGCATCCATTAAGTACGACAAGGAAGCTTACAACTTGTATGAACAGGGTTATAATTATTATGAAAGCAGGAACTTTAACCGGGCGATCGAGGCTTATCGTGAGGCAATTCGGTTAAATCCAAGATTTGCCGAGGCCTATTACTGGCTGGCAAGGGTCTATTTTGAAACAAGAGATTATAATCAGGCCATTCGTTATTACCGGGAAGTACTGAATTTGCAACCCGATAATGCCGAAGCCAACTATTGGTTAAAAGAATCACAACGGCAGCTTGGGGCGAAGCAATAAGAAAATAAGAATCAATAAAATAATGAAATGTCAAAATACTGGGGAAAACCTGTCAATATTTGACATAGATTAATTCTCAGAAAACAGGAATGGAACAGGCAATAGCAAATCTATTCTCTGTTCCATTCCTCATAGATAAATAGGGTTACAAAATATAGGTTTAATTGATTAATTTATATTACTTTGTATAGAAAATAAAATGTAGATATAAAAGTACTATCTATGTTACAGTCCTGGGAGCCTGACTTTATCATAGGCAGAACTCTCCTGCCGAATGATTCTGCATCTTTTGTTATTTTCTCCTTCTTAGTAGATACTAATTATTTTTTCTAACCCTTGATACATTTTTTCATTTTCTTCACTCATATAAAAGTTGCGAAACTCGTCTACTTGCCTCCTGGCTTCTATTCTATTATAAGATACTATTCACGAGATACGATATACTAAATAATTTCCATACTAATATCCAATGATTTTACTGAATGGGTGAGGGAACCAATGGAGATTAAATCTACCCCCGTTTGAGCAATTTTCCGCACTTTTTCCAAAGTAATTCCTCCTGATGCCTCGATTAAGGCTTTACCTTTAACCATTTTTACGGCTTCTTTCATAGTTTCTAAATCCATGTTATCTAACATAATTATATCAACTTGCACCTGTAAAGCTTCTTGAAGTTGAGATAAGTTTTCTACTTCGACTTCAATCTTTACTGTATGGGAGATTTGTTTTCGGACAGAATTTACTGCTGATTTGATTCCTCCTGCGACTGCTATATGATTATCCTTAATTAATACAGCATCATATAATCCGAAGCGGTGATTATATCCTCCCCCCATGCGGACAGCATATTTTTCTAATATTCGTAATCCAGGAGTAGTTTTACGTGTATCAACTATTCGAACCGGGAAATCTTTTACCTCCTGACAGAATTTAGAGGTAAAGGTGGCTATACCGGACATTCGCTGAAGGAAATTTAAGGCAACCCTTTCTCCTATTAGAATAGTCCGGGCAGAACCAGTAATTTCTGCCAAAATTTCCCCCGGTAAAATTTTGTTACCATCTTTTATTTTAGATTGGAAGCAAATTTTAGAATCTAATTTTTTAAATACCAGGCAGATAATATTTAAACCGGCAACTACACCTTCCTCAGAGGTTTTAATTATTCCTTTAGCTTTTAAATTGGAAGGAATAATATATTCGGTGGTAATATCTCCGGTTCCAATATCTTCTAATAAAGCCTGTTCTATTATTTTATCTATCAGGATATTTTCTTTTATTGAAAAGTCCATCTTTTAAACACCTCTTTGTTTTAGTTAACTAGATAGCCAAGTCAATATACAATATGTTTCTTCCAGTTTATATCATCTCTATCGGGAAAATCTTTGCGGAAATGTGCTCCTCGGCTTTCTTCACGCTGTAAGGCTGAATTAGTAATCAGGTCAGCCAAGATAATAAGGTTAGCCAATTCAAAATCCTCATTGGTGTTAAGTTCTGATTTGAATATAAATTTCCATTCGCTAATTTTTTGTCTTGCCTTCTTTAAATCAGAGGAATTTCGAATGATTCCTGCTTTATCCCACATAAGTTTTTGTAATTCTTTTTTTATTTGTTTCGGGTCGAATTCTCGAATTTTTTTTCGTGGAATATTATAAGAAATATTTATTTCTCCGTCTATTTTTTGAGAAAAAAGCGATTTGTTTTCTTTAATTTTCTGAGCGATTCTATTACCAAAGACTAACCCTTCCAAAAGAGAATTACTGGCTAATCGATTTGCACCATGTACTCCTGTAGAAGCACACTCTCCACAGGCATAAAGATTAGCTAAATTAGTTTGTCCCCAGGTATCGGTTTTTATGCCTCCCATAGTATAATGAGCTGCTGGAGCTACTGGAATAAATTCTTTTTCAGGATTAATACCCAGTGAAAAACAGTTCTTATAAATAGTGGGAAAGCGTTGGGAAAATTTATCTTTTATCTTAGTAGCATCTAAAAAGACATAATTACTTTTAGTCTTTTTCATCTGGTCAGTAATTGCCCGGGCAACTATATCTCTGGGAGCTAATTCAGCCAGAGGATGATAAGAGTGCATAAAGAGTTCACCTTTGATATTTTTTAATACTGCTCCTTCACCCCGAACCGCTTCAGAAATAAGAAATTTAGGACTTCCTTGGTGATAGAGAGCAGTAGGATGGAATTGAATAAATTCTAAATCTGTTACTTTTGCTCCTCCCCTATAAGCTATAGCAATTCCATCTCCCGTAGCTACCTCAGGATTAGTGGTATTGGAAAAAAGTTGCCCCGCTCCGCCACTGGCTAAAATAGTTACTCTTGCTAAATAGGCGATAATCTCATTAGTATGAATATCGAAAGCAAGTAGTCCGTAACAAGTAGTATGCTCGGTTAAAATATCTATTACTAAAATATTTTCCTTAATTTTTATTTTATCTTCATTAATTACTTTTTGAGAAAGAGACCCCTCAATTTCTGCTCCGGTGGCATCGCCCTGGGCGTGTAAGATTCGGGGTCTTTGATGAGCTGCCTCTAAAGTAGTATCGTATTTACCCTTAATTTTATCAAATTTAGTACCCCATTCTATTAGTTCCTCCACACATTTTGGACCTTCGGTCACTAATACCTTTACGGCTTCTAGGTCACAAAAATTCGCTCCGGCTTTAAGAGTGTCTTCCAGATGTAAACGAGGAGAATCTTCATCACCTAAAGCTACAGCTATACCTCCCTGAGCATATTCTGTATTGCTTTCTTTTATTTTGCTTTTAGTAAGTAGAACAACTTTTCCTTTATCGTAAATTTTAAGTGAAGTATATAGGCCAGCTATTCCGGAGCCTACAATCAAAAAATCTGTATAAATTTTTTTAATTTGGGATAGGTCAAAATTAATTAAATAATGGGGAAACATTTATTTTAATCCTTTCCAGAAGTTTAGATAGTTTTTAACATTCTATTTAATGCTTTTAAAGATTTTTTGCTTATCTCCTTTGGTACTGTAATTCGGGGTTCTAAGTTTTGTAGAGAATAGAGAACTTTTTCTAAAGTGATAAGTTTCATATTCCGACAGATCATATTTTCAGAGGCTGGGAAAAATTTTTTATTTGGGTTATTCTTTTTTAAAG
>Ga0307378_10010591_pt1 | contig 11958 bp, 13 predicted proteins | sample UN1MG_FD_202238 | JGI IMG/M metagenome (GOLD analysis project Ga0307378, IMG submission 202238) | Soil microbial communities from Risofladan, Vaasa, Finland - UN-1 | ecosystem: Environmental > Terrestrial > Soil > Coastal area > Acid sulfate soil | place: Finland: Risofladan, Vaasa | collected...
CTTCTTCTACTTCGACCAGGTCTGGCGGGAATTCTTCGCCAGTCCCCCGCCGCGCACCACCGTCCAGGTCGGCGCCCTGCTCGTGCCCGGTTGCCGTGTCGAAATCGACCTCGTCGCCGTCAAGAGCTGACACTTGCCCCGCCGACAACGGCGCTGCTAAGCCGAGCTTGCGGACCGGCGCAATCCAAAAGCAGCCGGCCGCTATTGGCTCGACCGGCGCCGGCTACTCGGCGCGAAGGATATGGGCTGGTAAGGATGCGATGAAGTCGCCCAGATCGTCGCCAAGGAGGTTGACGTGCTCGCGCATCCGGGCTTGCGCAGCCTCGGCGTCCCGCTCCAGGATCGCCGTGACGACCGCGGCATGTTCGCCGATCGACGCTTGCATCCGGCCGGGCTGAAACGTGACGTAACGTCGATAAGGTGCCACACGCGTCCGCAGCGATCGCATCTGATCGATCAGGAACGCGTTCTGGCTGCCCTGATAGATGATCTCGTGGAAGCGTTTGTTGGTCTCGTAAAACAAGGCAGGATCGGCATCGTTATCGACGTCAAGGATGCGGATCATCTCCTCGTGTTCCCGCCGCATCGTCTCGCGCTGGCCGCGATCCATACGCCGGGACGCTAGGCGCGCGCACAATCCTTCGAGCTCTGCCATGACCTGGAACATTTCGATCAGCGAGGAGACCGTGAGCGCGGCAACCGTCGCTCCTTGACGAGGCCGCATTTCGACCATTCCGGCGGATGCCAGCGCCTGCAAGGCTTCGCGGACGGGCGTGCGCGAGACGCCAAATCGTTGCGCTATCTCCTGCTCGTCAAGCCGCTGCCCAGGCAGCAGTTCGCTTAGAAAGATCTCCCGCTCCAGCTCGTGTCGGAGGTTGGCTGCGAGCGTTAGGGTTCTGCCTTCGGGCGATTTGACCGTACCAGGCTGCATTTTGATCGTCTGCTCAGGTTGTTGGCTGTTCATGATTGTCCGGGGCCGCTGTCCATTGGCGTGTCGGCAACCGAACCGCGATCGCCTCCAACCCAATCACCTTAGCACTATAAAACAATAGCCGGAGAAATGTATGCAATTCTATTCTGATTGCATGCGCGTTGCGACCGTGACAAAGTATTGGCAGCAAGGGCAGCAATGCGATTGTGGCGGAAGCAACGGCAAGTGTCGACGCCCCAGTCCGGCTCCCGTCGGTCCGTCGCTTTCCCTTCGGGGTGTAAATCAGGGCACGATACGAGACAAGTAGGAGTAGAAGGTGGATCTTGGACTGCAGGGACAGCGGGTACTCATAACAGGTGCTTCCAAGGGAATTGGTGCCGGAACCGCCCAGGCTTTTGCGCGCGAGGGTTGCCATCTGCGGCTGGCGGCTCGCAGCGCCGAGGGCCTCGAAGAGGTAAAACAGGCAATTCTCGCGGAACACGATGTAGAGGTCGACCTGCATCCATTTGACCTCAGCGTATCCGGCAACCTTGCGACGCTGAGCGAGGCGAGCGCCGACATCGACATCCTCATCAACAACGCCGGCGACATCCCCGCAGGGTCGCTCGACATGGTCGAGGAAGACGCCTGGCGCCGCGGCTGGGACCTCAAGGTCTTCGGCTATATCAATCTTACCCGTCTGATCTACCGGCGGCTGAAGCAGAGGGGTCACGGGGTCATCGTGAACGACATCGGCAATGCCGGGGAGCGCTTCGATTTCGACTACATTGCGGGCTCGACGGGCAATGCGAGCCTGATGGCCTTTACGCGGGCCCTGGGGGGCCGCAGCCTCGACGACGGGATCCGTGTGGTCGGGGTCAATCCCGGCATGGTCCAGACCGAACGCATGACCAAGCTGCTCAAGGCTCGGGCGAAAAAGCTGTTCGACGACGAGGGCCGTTACCCCGAGCTGCTCGACCGCTATCCGCTCCGGCGCGGCGCCACCGTCGAGGAGGTGGCCGATCTCATGCTCTTTCTGGCTTCGCCGCGCTCCAGCTACACGAGCGGCTGCATCGTCACGCTCGATGGCGGCGTTTCGACGCGCCATTCCATCGTCTAGCGCCACGCGGGGTATTTGCGATGCTGGAGCTTGACCGGCGCAACCGGTATTTCGACGATTTGTTCAATCAGCCCGACCTGATGTGGCTCGGACAGAACACCAACCACTTTCCAACCCCCGACGCCGTCAAGCAGGCGATGCTCGACTGCATCGCCTCGGAGGAATACCAAGCCTATGCGCCGCCCGCCGGCATTGAGGAATTGCGCTCCCTGATCCTCGCCGACGCGGGCCTGCCGAACGCCACCGCGCTGGTCACCGACGGCGCGATCGAAGGCCTTTATCATGCCTGCCGAACGCTCTGCCGGCCGGGCGATCAATTCATCACCACGGATCCCGGTTGGAAATGGCCGATCGCCTTTTCCAAAGCCTCGGGCGCCGAGATCGTGGAGATCCCGATCTACGGCCCGGAGTATGGCTATCGGCTGCATCCGGATCAGCTTTCCGACGCGGTGAGTGAGCGGACCCGCCTGATCTATCTCGTCGACCCGAACAATCCCCTCGGGGTCCGATACGAAGCCGACGAAATCGAGGCTTTCGCCCGGATCGCCCGCGATGCGGGCGCCTACCTCATTCACGACTGCACCTATTGGCATTTCGCCGACGGGCACACGCTGGCGGCCGACTTCTATCCGGAACGCACACTAACCACCTACAGCTTCTCGAAATGGCTTGGTCTCGCCGGCCTGAGGGTCGGTGCGATCATCGGCGAAGGGCCGCTCATCGAATCCCTTGCGGAGGCCCCGCCCAACAACCTTGGGTCAAACGTGCTTTCCCAGCGGGCCGCGGCGGCCGGCCTCAAGGTCAAGGCGGAGTGGTTCCCCGAGGTGCAGCGCCGCCAACGCGCCAATCAAGCCCGCATCAGAGAAGCGGTGCTGGGCATACCCGGGCTCGCCATGCCGATCTATCCGTCCCACGGAAACTTCGTCATCGTCGATGTTGGCGATGCCGACGTCGCGCCTGAGGCCTTGTGCGACGTCTTCCGCGAAAACCGGGTGATAATCCGCCAAGCCTCCTATCATACCGAGCGGTTTCGCGCGCGCTTCGTTAAGATCAGCACCACGGTGCCGGAATCCTGGGTCGAGCGGCTATGCGAGCTGTTTCCCGAGGCGGTGAAGAAGGCGCGAGGCCTCAACCGCGATGTCAGTTTGTACTAGGGGCGGTGCACATGGGATACGCAACGGCAACGGACGGCACACGGCTGTACTATGAGGAAGCCGGCGAGGGCCGGCCGATCGTGTTTGTCCACGAGTTCGGTGGTGGCCACCGCAGCTGGGAACCGCAAATGCGCTTCTTCGCCCGGCGCTACCGCTGCGTCACCTTCGCCGCGCGCGGCTACCCGCCATCGGACGTACCCGCTGACGCCGAGAAGTACTCGCAGGAGATCGCCGTCACCGACATCCTCGCAGTAATGGACCATCTCGGGATCGACCGCGGCCATATCGTCGGCCTATCGATGGGCGGGTTTGCCGCGCTTCACCTCGGGCTTCGCTATCCTGAGCGGGCCGTCTCCCTTGTCGTCGCCGGCGCCGGCTACGGGGCCGAGAAGCAGTACGAGGATTATTTCCGCCGAACCTCGCTCGTCGTCGCCGATGCGTTCGAGGAACAGGGTGCGAAATCGTTCGCGAAGATCTACGGCGAAGGTGCTTCGCGCGTGCAATTCCAGAACAAAGACCCGCGAGGCTGGCAGGAGTTCGCTACTATCCTCGGCGAGCATTCGGACGCCGGTGCGGCCAACACCATGCGCGGCGTGCAGGTCCGACGGCCGTCCCTTTTTGATCTGGAGGACGCCCTGTCGCGCATGGTCGTGCCGACCCTCGTCGTCAATGGCGACGAGGACGACCATTGCCTTCAGCCTGGTCTGTTCTTGAAGCGTGTGATCCCGGCTTGCGGTCTTATGGTGCTGCCGAAGACAGGCCACACGCTGAATCTGGAAGAACCCGAGGTCTTCAACCGCGCCGTGGCGGAGTTCCTGGCCATGGTCGAGGCCGGGCGCTGGGGTCCGCGCGATCCCCGCGCCAATCCGGACCAGGTCATGCGAACCAGCTGACCGTGATCGCGCCCTTCGCCATACCCGAACGCCCGGTCGCGGCCGCCATCGCCGCATCCGAACGGGTCGATGAGGACCGGCTGTGGCAGCGCCTAATGGACATGTCGGCCCACGGCGCCATTGAAAACGACGGCGTCAACCGACAGGCGCTGTCGGAGGCTGACATCGAGGCCCGGGCCCACCTTCGATCACTGGGCGCCGATGCGGGGCTCACGGCGTCGGTCGACGCCATCGGCAATCTTTTCCTGCGCCTATCGGGCAAACGCGCCGAGGCGGCGCCGGTGCTGTCCGGATCGCACCTCGACAGTCAGCCCACCGGGGGGCGGTTCGACGGCGTTTATGGTGTGCTTGCCGCGCTAGAGGCCGTCGAAGCTATGCGCGAGGCCGGCATCGAGCCCGAACGACCGGTCGAGATCGTCGCCTGGACGAACGAGGAGGGCTCGCGCTTCGCGCCGGGGATGATGGGATCGACCGTGTTTGCCGGGGCCCGCGACCTCGATAGCATGCTTGCCGTGCGCGACGAGAACGGCGTCTCGGTCGCCGAGGCACTGGCGACGGTTCGGGCCTCGGAACCGGATTTGCCGCAGCGGGACGGCGCCGATCGGCCGGCCGCGTTCATTGAGGCCCATATCGAACAAGGGCCGGTGCTCGAGGCGAAAGGCCGGACCGTTGGCGTTGTCCAGGGCATCGAAGGAAAGCGGGTCTTTCGCGTCACGGTCACCGGAGAACTTGGCCATCCCGGAACCGTACCCCAGGCGCAACGGCGCGACGCGGTCATTGCCGCAACGGCAATGGTTACGGCGATCGGCGACGCGGTGACGGCGAATGACGAGCGCGCGAAGTTCGCGGTCGGCATGTTCACCGTCGAGCCGAACGCGCCTTCAGTAATCCCGGCAGAGGTTCGGTTCTCGATCGATCTTCGCCATTCTGACGCAGCGGCGCTGGTGCGGCTGGGAGACCGGATCCCCGCTCTTTGCGAGGACAACCGGCGGGGCTGCGACGTGGTCGTGCGCGAGCTGTCGCACGACCCACCGCTGGTGTTCCCGAAACCGATGCAATCGCTGATCCGGACCGCAAGCGCCGCGGTCGGAATTCCCTCGCTGGATATTTTTTCCGGAGCCGGCCACGACGCCCGCCACCTCCACTATCATTGCCCCACCGGCATGATCTTCGTTCCCAGCCGCGGCGGCATCAGCCATAGCGTAGAGGAGTGGAGCGATCCCGAGCATCTTGCCGCCGGCGCCCGCGTGCTGGCGGCGGTGCTCGTCTCACTGGCAACGCGCTGATCGCGAGGCGGGTCGTAGCCCCGCGCGGCCTCATCGACGATCCGCTTCTTTGCGGGCTCGCCGAAGTGCCGTCGCTAACCCGGCTGCCGGAACCATTCAGAGAGAATATTGGTCGCAGCGAGGATCTCCTCGCTCGTTTGTCAGAACGGTCGACCAAGCGCGCCGCCCCGGCGACAGAGAAGCCTGCCCGCTGAAGGCGGTTCAGTCTAACGATAACTCTTGGCGGGCCCCCACGTTCAAATGTCACCGGCCCAAGTTGCACCCGGCTCCCTCGAGGGCAGACAATGCTCGAAGCGCGAGTTCTGTCGGAGGCGGCTACTCGCGACCCACTCCAAAGTAGGAAAGCGCACGATCGTTGATTTTGAGCGGGGAGCGAGAGCACCGCACGAGAGCACTCGAATCGCGCTCCGGCTAGCCTTCGAATCCGCCGGTATCGAGTTCATCGATGAAAACGGCGGCGGCGCTGGGTTGCGATTCAAAGAGCCGCGACAGCTCCGGCGGCCGCGTTGAATTTTGCGACGCACACAGCTTTGCCGGGCACTACCGTACGGCTACCCTCGAGTGGGTCACTCGGCAATGAGAGACTTAAGCGCCTAGGGCTTCCATCACCATCTCAGGGTTGTTCTGGATAACGGTGAGGTAGGCGCGCGCGGGTCCCTCGGGGCCTCTGCGGCCCTGTTCCCACTGCCTGACAGTAGCGAGAGAAAACCCGAACCGCAGGGAGAATTCCTCCTGGGTCATGCCGAGTCCGACGCGGATGGCCTTAACATTCACTTCTGCGGGGACGTGGACACCGTAGCCGTCGCGTGCGCCCTTGGCGTAGTCCAGGGCCTCGCGCGCGCCCTTGAGGATACTTTCGCCAGCCTTGGTCATCGTTTTGCTCCTTTCTTCTTACTCTTCTTCTTGTACTCTTCGACGATCTCTCCCAGCACAGCCTTCAACGCATTGGCCTCGGCTCTCGTTATGTTGGATTTCTCGCCTTTGCCAAAAACGGTTAGAAGAAACACCGGCACGTCCTGCCCACTGTAGAATGTGATCGCCCGGACACCGCCGCTCTTACCGGCGTGCCCGACTGCCCAGCGCACCTTCCGCGTTCCGCCAGTGCCAGCCATCTTGTCGCCAGCCTGTGGATTGGCGGCTAGATAATTGATGAGAGACAGCCGCTCGAAATCGGACATCCACCTTCCGGCACGGGACCGGAATTCAGGCATCTCAACAACTGTATGAAGCTGTGTCATTGACATAGTCAATATATGTCAATGGCGTAGTATGTCAATGACTTATTAATACTTGGTTAAAGCGAAATTGTTCAACGCCACTTGTGAGACAACATGCCGTGCAGTCGAGCCATCATATCCCAGTCGAAGCTCTTCCAGGCTCGCGTCGTACTGGCGAACGATGATCGTTGCCGCCATCAGGCATATTTTGAAATCCACTCTTTGACCCGCCGGCGCATTTTCTTCTCAGCTTCTTTTTTGCTGCGGCCGTAGACCTCCGCGAAATCATGCACGACGAGTTCGTCGGGCTGCCCGCGCGCGATCTTGGCCAGGCGGCTCACCGTCGCGGCATAGCGATGGCCGTCGGAGGTCGCCTGCTTCAGCTCTCTCACATCGATTGCGAAATCGATCTTCTTTCCGGCCATGCTTGATCTCCGGAGATGACTGCGCCGCTACCACCACGTAGCGAATGCGCAGACCACGGCCCTTTTTACCCGGTTCTAGAGCCGCCTCGCTCATCGAAGAGCACCAGTTGCTGGAGCAAGGGCCGATTGGCATTCGCAGCACTCGGCATGTCCGGGCCAGCCGGCCGCCTCTCTGCGCTCATGACGCGAAACACAAACTCTACCGCGCTTGCGGCCTCTGCCAATGAAAGATCAGATCGATCTGCAATAGCGGTCACCAATTCAGACTTTTCCACGAAGGGGCCTCATACGCGGTTTCACAGGAAGGAGGGATCGTTCAAAGGCGATACCGCGTATTTCACACAGACATAGTAAACGCCGGGTTAATCGCTCCCTCGCCCCAGGCGATGCATGGTGACCTTCATGGGTTGTCTCGGCGGCGTGCAGCAGAGATTGCACGGGCTAGCAACATTGCCCAGCCTGAGCCCTGGAGCCTAAGCTGCGCACCATCCAGATGCGCTACCAACGCTTGGTCTCTTGTGGAAGCGTTTTCAAGCTGACCAATCCAAGGTCAGGTCAATCCATGACCGATCCAGCCGCTGCCTTCTCGCCGCCAAGGCTTGGCTTTATCCGAGCTTATCGGCGACGACGGTGCGGACGACGTCGTACATCGCGCCAACACCGCCGGCCAGAAACTCCGCGCCAATGAGCAAGACTGCCGCAACGAACGCGACGAAGAAGCCATACTCCAACGCTGTCGCACCCATTTCATCGGCGAATAGCGCTCTGATCAGTGTCATCTCCATGGCGCGACCCCGTGTTCAATCCAAATACCTAATAAACCGGCACTCTTAAGGACCCATAAACCAGCACTCATAAGATGAGTATGGCTGCTGGATATCTGATCAGGATCTCATCACAGACAGATTGAAATCTCCGTAAAAATGTATTGGCCAGCCTCGGCCAGCGGCGTTGCCGGTCAGGCAAAGCATCGGCTTTGCAGCGGCGCCAGCCATTGATTGTGCGGCCAGGGACCTCCGTGGGATTGGCTGCGTTTTTCACTTCTCGACGATGAACCCACGCGATTGGCCCGACAGGGTGATCGTGTTCCAGGGCAGTGGTAGCATTGGCGAGAAAGCATATTCGATCACCACCGTCACATGCTTGGTCTGGTCGACCGCGTCGAGCACCGAGACGACTTCGAACTTGGAGATTTGGGAGGGCTGCAGCAACAGCAGGTTGTCTTGGGCGACCTGTTTGATGGCCGCGGTGGTCGCGCTGTAGTGGACCGTGGCATAGCGGGTCGCCTCCTCAGCCGCGAAGAAGAGGATCCCAATCGTGAAGGCAGCGCGGAAGAACTCGATGACGCCGTAGATGGTGAAAGTGAAGGCCGGCGCGATGAAGGCGAACTCGACCGCGGCGGCGCCGCGGTCGTTGCCTTCACCTGCGAACAGTCTGGTGATGCAGCGAACCCCTGGATTGCGGCGAAACGCTGCGGCGATCCCAAGCGTAGTCATGGCGCTGCTCCCTCGTGCTGGTGACGGGCTTGTATCGGGCTTGTATCGGGCGCGTTGCGGCATCGGCTCGGTCAGTTGAGCCGCACCGATCCGGACGTCTGGAAGCTAAGGCGCTGGTCGATGCCCGGCATCTTGACCAGCGTGTCGTAATCCTCCTGCATCTGGATCGACACGAAGGTCCTCGGGTCGCCGGAGGAGCAAGTGCCGCCGCAGGCGACGCTCGAGCTGTCCGGGCACTGGCAGAAAACGGCGACAGTGAGCGAGCGGGTGCCGAGCTTGTCCGCGGGTGCCGCATTGAGGACGGTGGTGCTGATTTGGCTGGTGTCGCCCTGGATCGGCTTGCGCACGACAGCGTATTGCAGACCCGCGCGGACCACGTTCGCCATTTCCATCTTGTGCAGCGCCGCGGTGCCGAAGTTGAACGCGCCCAGCATGAGAAAGCCCAGAAAAAGGGCGACGAGCGCCCATTCGACCGCGATCGCGCCGTCCTCGTCACGCCTGATGCCGGCCAACGCGTCGCGCAGGCGGCGGGCAGACCAGCGCACCGGCACCGCGGCGTTCAGGTGCGACGTAAAGGGGGTTTGCATGACGATAGCCCTCCGTTTGCGGCTCTATTCGACCAGCTTGATGCGGACCTGCTGGATATCGTCCAGCCCCAGGGCGCTGCACGCCGCCGCGTCGTTGTTGATGGTCACGCTTCCCGTGATGGTGACCTTGCGGCCCACCAGATAGAGGCACTGGCTGGCTGCACTCGAGCCGCCGGTAAACTCGATCTCCCGGTTCCGCGCGTAGATCGCACCCTTAAGGTGCGTATCGGCGCCGCCCAGCACGACGTGTTTGTACTGCACGCCTGAACTTTGAGCCTGCGCCGCGCTGGGATCCTCGAACACGAGAACGCCGGCATAGTCGCCCGAATTGGGCGCGGTCAGATTAATCTCTGAGTTGGCCGTGAAGTCGATCGTGCCGACATCTTCGGGGTTGGCCGCGGTGAAGATGAAGGTGACGCCGTCGCCGCTGACCACCGAGTTCGACGATATCTTGAGGTCACCCCCGTCGATGACGTAGGTGCCGGCTGCAAACGTTACGTTCTTATTGGACAGGGTGAGATCGCCGCAATAGTTGTTGGGCGTCAGCGTCGTGGTGCCTGAACTGGCAATCGCCGGCCAGGCGACGCAGGCCGCGGGCATAGGCATCTGAAGGTCGCGCCCTTCAGGCCCGAACGGGTCCGGTACGGGCGATGAATAAGGCTGCGGCGGCGTGTTGGAGACCAGCGTGGCGCTGCCGCCGACATAGATATCGCCCTTGGCTTGCGCGGGATCCGCCGTCAGCGAGGCATTGCCGCCGACATAGATCGACTGATTGCTCTTGGAATTAGAGGCGACCCCGCAGTTGATGTTGGCCGTCGCGGTTCCAGTAAATTCCAACGCACGGTCGGCCGTCTCGTCGAGCGCGACGATGCAGTGCTTGCCAACCACGACGGCGCCGGCGACCGCGCGCGTGCGTATGTGCACCGCGTTGGTCTGGATGAGCTTCGAAAGGTAAATCTTGGCTTTACGTCTTACCACGATCTCGACCGCAGTCGCGTTGCCCGTATTGGGGCCCGAGGTTGGCGGGATGTTGACCGACAGGATATCGTTCGCGACGATTGTGAACTTGTTGTCCGTGAGCGCCTTGTTCACCGCGGCGTTGATCGCATCCGCATCGCCGCCGCCTGCTTTGGCAAGGGCGGCAGAGATGGCTGCCGTGTCGACCGCCGACTGCATCACCCGACGCTCCAGATACCAGAGTGAGGTGTCCAGGCCGAGGCCACTCACCCCGAGGAGGACGGGCAAGCCGATGCCGGTCCAGATCATCACGCCGCCGCCTGTATCGCGGGCGAAGCGCCGTACACCGCCAATGAGCCCGGAAAGGCGCCTGTGAACGCGGCCCTGTATCTCGCTCATCCATCTCATGACCAACCCTCCCTCGGCTAGCTGACAAATAGTAAGGAGACAAAATAATACACACAGACAGATAAAGTATCCGAATTAACAAAATATCTACGATGCAGTTAATTTCGAACAATTCTTAGACTAAATGAAATTGATCGCGTCTTATATGGATAAAAATATACTGTATTATTTGGATAAATATCGATATACCAAAATTTGTATATTTGATATATAGAGATTTTGCCTATATTCTTTCTTAATTGTTATCATATGAAAAAAATATGACGATTAGATTAATTATACAATGATTTCTGGCAAATATCCAATAGTATTAAAATTATTGATAAGTTATACTCTAATTTTTCAAATTACTTTGATGAGAATTGTAATTTTTATTGACTTTTATGTTGACTTCTTTTATGAGTATTTGTTATAGTTTTCTTGAGTTATTCAACGCATCCCGGCGGGAGGCAGATTATGACGCTTTTGTGGCTCAAGACTTGGTGCTTCGCTCGAAATCATCTGACGCGTGCCTTTACTGCTCGGCGCGAGGGTTGGAGCGGGTACTTGCGGCGACGCGCATTCGATCTTTTCTGCGTGGCGGTCGGCGAGCTATGGGGGTTGCAGGTCGGCGTCGCGGCCGGGTTCTATCTGGTGAGCGGTGATCTGATGCCGGAGCATTTGCATCATGTGGCCTGGTATCTCTCGCTTTCGCTTTGTTCCAGCGCCGGCGGTGCGGGCGGCTGGCTCATCGCCAAACTGAGCCGTAATGCGCCCGCACTCCCAGCGGCAACGCCCATCTAGTGAGCATGGATCCGAATAAATAGCTCCGGCGCCTGGCACGTCACCCCTATGCCAAGGCGTCCCAAATCCTAACGGGTGCTGCCCGAGCAAACCGCATAATCCTGTGATCTTCCGACCCGGCATCACACCCTAAATACAGTGATCCTCTTTTGTCGCCGGAGCGTCAGTGATTTGTGTGCTCTACCCCCAGTCAGTTTGTTAACTCAAAATTAACCATACGCGCATATACCCGTGGTGATCCGGTTCCCCGAAGCGTCATCCGTATTCCTTTTTGGCCTGCTGGCGCCGGGCGGGGTGACCGCGCTGGTCATCGTGCTGGTTTATCCGGCGGCGCTGGTCTGCCAGCGATCGGCCAGTTCAACGGCGTGAGGGTTACCGTTGACGCGCTTCAAAGGTCATGCGACGAGATTGTTGCTCGTCCCGGTCATCGCGGCGCTTGGGGCCGGTTCCGCGACGGCACGCACGCTGGAAGAAGCCGTTCGGATCATCGTCACCACGAACCCGGAGATCGGCGCGGTGCGCAAGAACCGCCGCGCCATCGGTGAGGAACTGCGTGCGGCGCGTGGGCTTTATTTCCCGCAGGTTGATGTGCGCCGTGCGGTCGGCCCGGAGGCCAGCCTGAACGGGGCGACGCGCGGCCGCGGCAAATCGGGCTATGACGGCATGCCCCGCCAGGAGGCGGGCGTTGTCGTCCAGCAGCGCCTGTTCGACGGCTTTTTCAC
>Ga0307378_10010592_pt1 | contig 11958 bp, 15 predicted proteins | sample UN1MG_FD_202238 | JGI IMG/M metagenome (GOLD analysis project Ga0307378, IMG submission 202238) | Soil microbial communities from Risofladan, Vaasa, Finland - UN-1 | ecosystem: Environmental > Terrestrial > Soil > Coastal area > Acid sulfate soil | place: Finland: Risofladan, Vaasa | collected...
GTAATCAAATGACGATAGCGCATCTGACCGCCAGTCTCATAGGCGTTGCCGCCGCCATACTGCTTAAGCAGCCCGAAAAGATGCGGTGCTACCGGACATTTGCCCAGCCACCGCAGCAACGTATGACCGGCTGAGTTGTTCCGATTGACGCTGAACGATTAACTTTTTAAAGAGCATCGACAGGTGCATCAGAGATGCCCTGCCTATCAAAAGGCCTTTTTGCCTTAAAACACATCAAAACTCATACTCACGTTGCGAAAATCAGTGCTTGTTGTAAAACTCTTCTCGTGTCCACTTTGGCTCATGCTAAAAATCACTTATTTTGCAGAAGTCTTAAGAAATATTAGTATTCGACGCAGCACGAAAAACCCCGTGCGACTCTGAGGGTTTATTAGTGGCTGGGATTTCCAACTCGATGCAAAAAAAGTCAATCAATTTGGCAATAGAACATGAATTGACTAAAAGCCATGGTAAAACAATTTCCGTAAATCTTTTACAATAAACCACTTAAGCTTTAAAAGGCACCCCTATCTGAATCAACTCGCTTGGTTTAGCTACACGTGTGTTCCCGCAACGCGTGTTGATTACATCCTTAATTCAGCAAATCCACAAAAAATCTGCGTAAATTTGTTCGATCGCCCGCTATGAGGCCACTATGTATTCTACAGAACGAGGCAAGAAAGGAACGTGGACAATGTTTTGGCTATTCATATTGATAGTGGCTGCAACGCTCGGGGCGATCATCACTACCAGGGCGTTGGCACCAAACAAGAATTTCGCCATCCGGATCATCGGCGTGATCTTGGCCCTCGTGTTCCTCGTCATCGGAACCGTGTTCCTCTGGAAGCACGCTATTCTTGCTCTCGCCATCGCTGCTGTGTGTTCGCTGGCGATCGGTGTGATGTTTCAGAAGGTCGATCTCTTCAAGGCCATCGGCGGGGCGCTCGCAGCCTTCATATTGATATTCATGTTCTCCTGGTTAGCCTTTCAGATGGCAGAACCGATGCTGTTTGGTCGGGATAGTGACCTTTCGCGATGGATCAGAGACTTCACCAGTAGCTTCGGGCCATTCGGTGGATGCGACGTTGGAGGTCCCGGATTCCTGGCGTCGCTTGGCGTCGCCTGCCTCTTCACTGTATGTTTCCTGGCCCGCTGGATGAAGGCCATCGCCGTGCTTTTCGGGGCCTTGCTTTTACTCTTCTTCGCTCCGCATGTGCTGGAACAGCATGGACTCTTTGTCCAGGATTTCTTCTATGGACATGGTCTTCAAACCCGCGGTCCTATGCGTGATCGCGATCGGTATCGTCGGCATCACTCGATTGCTGACGAATAACAAGAACTCCAAACACCTATAGATTAAGGAGTAAAAAGCCATGATGTACTGTCCTTCATGCCAAAGCCAAGTCGATGTATCGATGGATGTGTGTCCGTCCTGTGGATGGAAATTCAACACGTCCGCCAGTAAACCGGTCCCGTTGATCGTCCATCCAGCGGCGCGCCCTAAGATCCAGAGCGAGGTGGAACTGGCCACCACTGTTGATCGCACCGGATCGTCGGAGCGTTTTCAGACGGGCATTCCCCTGACCTATGAGACGATCGTCTGGCAGGTCCAGGCGAAAGCTCGCACAGTGAAATGTTGGGTGGCAAGCCATGGTGACCTCGACGAGGGTCAAGACTTTATTATCCACACGGATGCGGGAACACCCGAGCAGGCCATCGAGGACATCAAGAAAATCTCATATGGGGGTGGAGGCGATCCCCCGGAACATCACCTTGATGCAATTCATGAGTTGCTCATTCGGGTCCCTTGGACTTCTGATCTCTCCCGCGCTCGCGGTGCCATTCTGGCCTTCATGACGGCTGACTCGAAACCTGCCAAGTCGCGAATATCGGCCGCCGAACTCGGCAAACAGATCAAGGACAAGGGTATCTTGTTGTATCTCGTCTGCGAGCCCACACCCACGTTGCAGGAACTGGCTTCGGCTGCCGAGGGGCTGGTCTTCCAGATCAGCAACAACCCTGATCCGACGGAAATGCAAAAGATCGCTGCACAGCTTGCTGCCTCCATCGTGGCCACCGTCGCGAGTGGGGGCACGGTTCCAATGGCAGTGCCTGCGTAACCACCAACAGAAACAAGAAAGGGGCACGATAATGAACACCCAAAACCAGTACACAAAACCGATGACCATTGTCCGTGGCGGCTTGCGGCGCCCCAACTGGATCTGCCGCAACGTCAAGCAGAACGTGGTTTTAGGTCGCGACAAGTCGGGATCCATGAGGGGACAAAAGGCCAAAGATGCCTCGACCGCCAGTCTCGATCTGGTATCCGAACTCGCGGAGCCCAGTAACAAGGATGGATTCCAGATTGCTGTAGTGGACTTTTCGGACAGTTCGAATATCGTCAACAATCTCGAAAAGGCCGCGGCGCTGAACGGCAAGGTCTCTTCCCTGTCCGTCGGGGGTTCCACGAACATCACCGCCGGCCTCGAGGACGCCTTTTCGATACTTGAGAAGGCCAAGGGAAACAATCAGGCGAACGTGACATTTCTGCGGCCGGTCGTGATCGTATTCACTGATGGCCAACATAACGTGGGACCTGCTCCCCATGACGTTGCCAATCGTTTGAAGGGCATCGCCGACCTCGTGACCGTGGCCTTCGGGAGCGACGCTGATGAGGCATTGCTGCGTTCCCTGGCCAGCACCCCACAGCACTTCTACCGTTGCACGAATGGCCGGGAACTCAGGAGTTTCCTGGCAGCAGTGGGCGCAACAATGACCGCAACCCTTCAGGCCGGTACGAACGCTACGCAGGCGCTAACCATGATTCAGCAGTAGCCCATTAGACTATAGAAAGAGGTGAACACGATGCGCATTGCCCCAACCCGAGAACAGATGGACTATTTAGCCTCTATTGGTGTCTCGAAGGCGACTATCGCCCAGCCCGGCCCCATGATCGCCCAGTCAACCGAGGATTCCCACACGATGTCCCGTAGTTCAGGGGCTTGGGCAGTCCCAAAGTGGGCAATCATCCTGGTGATCATCGCACTGTTGCTTTCTTTGGCTTGCCTTGCCTGCGCCGAAGCCGAAGAAACACGGCCCACCGGAGAGGGTGTGGTTACTCCTGGCGGTCAGGGTGACTCCCCAGATGTCTATACAACAGCCGAACGGCTTGACGCGATTGAACTGGAGATCGCGAAGATTCATGAGGGTCTTGGGCGGGCCGCGACGATGGACCAACTCAGCGCGTCCCAGCGGCAAATCAAGGACATTGAGGAACGTCTGAAGACGCTCCGTGTCTCGCTCCTGGGCGAGTTGTCAAAGGACCGTAAACGATTTAACCAGCAGATTCAACATACCCATCCAAGTCTCGCCGAACTCAAGACGGGCATGGCTACTTTATCAGCGACACACATCCGGCAAATGGAGGAGATGACGGCACTCGTCACATCAACCACGGAGAAGGCCGATGCCCGGGTTGCCAAAGCCCAACGTTTTGATACACGGATGATCAATACCGAAATCGAGACCCTCCGTGGCGATCTTACCGAACAGCTGAAGGACTTCAGTCGGGCGCTAATCTGCTTCACCGTGATCACGCTACTAGGCCTCAGTCTTCTCACTATCGGGAGGATACTCATGGAAAGACGCATACGCCAAGTTGAGCAAAACACCGTTTTACATTTGAGTGAAACAGCGGCAGTCTCCTGCAATACCCCAAAGCCAGTGCCGGTCTCCGGCAAGGACATGGTGGTCGTTGGAAAAGCGACTACAGAAAACAAGGTAAACGTTAAACCGACACGACCTCATCCGGAACCATTGCCTACACCCGTCGAACAGATGAAAAGAATTATTGCCTCTGCCAATCGCTTCCGTCACATCCGCATCAAGCCCGTGTTACCCTCTGGATTTTGGGAGATCGGATTGGCAACCAACAAGGGCAACGTCCGGTCGGAGAACCAAGATTATGGTCTTTGTTTCAAGACGGATGGGCACGACGTATTGATCGTGGCTGATGGTTGTGGAGGCGTGCCCCGTGGGCAGAGAGCCGCATATCTCGCGACCCTCAGCGCGGCAGTTTCTGTAGTGCGTGTCTGCGGCATGGCGCCGCGATGGCACAGCCCACATGTGAAGGACATCGCCGCCAAAGCCATCATAGCAGCCGCGCATCGTCTCGCCGTTGAAGGTGGCAAACTCAACGTCACCGACATACGAGGTGGTCTCCGCACCACCCTTATCGTTGTCGTCGGGAACAAACGAGAACTCGGCTACGCCTATATCGGTGATGGCGGTGGATGCATCGTCAAGGCTTCTGGGGAGGTGAATCGCTTCCTGGATCCTCAGAAAGCCAATGACTTCGCCATGAACGTCCTGGCGGCTTCGCTCGGTCCTATGATGGAGGGCGAACCCGTCACCGGCGTGATGAAGCGCGAAGCCGGTAATCTTCTCATGGTTGGAACGGATGGTGTCTTCGACAGGGTCGACTCGACTTTCCCAAAGGATGTTCTGCGAGGCTGCATCCAGTACAAAGGGGACCTACAGAAGACCGCCGAACATGTCGTCAATGAGTTGGCTTCCTTCAAGGACGCTGCCGGCTATGTCTGCGATGATAACCTTACTCTGGGAATCATGGGCGATGGAACCAATCCCAAGCTGTGCCAAGGATTCTGGCCATCCATCAAGGAGACGACGGGCGCTCAGGCTGACCCGCTTTCAACGGGACCTGCCGCAGACAGAAAGGACGTATTATCATGATCCAGAAAGGCGAGATTGTAAAATCGGATTCCGGTCGATGCATCCGCGTGGATGAGCTGATCAAGGCCGGCGGCCAAGGAGAAGCCTATAGGGCGACGGAGGTCAATTCCGGCCAAAAGGTCGTCTTGAAGGTGTTCCACAAGCGGTTCGCGCATGGAGATACGGTGAAGAGGTTATGTTTCCTCGTGGATCAACACCTGCAGTCCGCCTGCCCGGTTCTCGTTGCTCCCATCGAAGTGCTGAACAAGCGGGATCTGGTAGGACATTACACCCCCTTTGCAGATGGTCAGTTACTTGAGGAATTCCTCAGTAATCCCCACTCGACGTTCATCGAGCAGATGCAACTGGCTATCACCCTGGCTCATGCAATCAGCGTGTTGCACGCTCGTAAAATCGCCGACGGTGACCTTCACGCTGAGAATCTCATCATCAAACATGTGGGCAGTGTGTTTCAGCTCCATATCATCGACCTGGACAACTTCAATGCTCCTGGAATGCCGGCGCCCTCGTGCGTCGGACACAACCTATACATGGCACCTGAATTGAGGGCGGCACTGGCGAAGGGGCAGCCCGCAATTCCCACGGTGGCAACCGATCTGTACTCCCTGGGTGTGTTGATGCACGAAATCATTCTCCTTTGCCACCCATCCCAAGGCAACGACGACAACGAGGCAGACTTCCAGAAGGCCATGTGTGCTGGGAAGTGGCTTATGGATCCGGCTGTTGCCGACCGGCCGTCGGGAAATCTTGGTGGCTATCCCACAACCGTCCTCAACGCTGACCTGGCAAGACTGTTTCGGTCTGCCGTAAGCCTTGACCCGACAAAACGGCCGTCGTCTGACATATGGGAGACCGAACTGTGCAAATCGTTTAACACCGTATATGCCTGCCCAAAGTGCGGCGGCCCCTGTGTTATTGACATTTCCAAGGTTGCCTGCCCCCTGTGCAGCTTGCCATTCCCGCATTTGACCTTACGGATCAATGGGCATGGCGGCGATATTCCTCTCGCGAATGGGTCGACCGTCGTCGGTCGGACTGAACTCGGTGGATCTCTGAAGGTCTCGGCGCGTCACGCTGTATTCCATCGAGTTGGGCCGGAGACTTGGCTTGAGTCCGCCGGTAGCAACGGGACGTATCGCTGGAATGGATCGAAATGGATCCGGATGCCCGATAGGAAGTCGCTATTGGTAGTGGCAGGTGATCGCCTGCGTCTCGGCGATATCGAGGTTCAACTCAATTAAGGGAAGGATACTACCATGAACAAGAAAACCATCCGTATTCTGGGGTTTCTCGTCATCCTCACTATCTACATCACGGTGTTGGTCGCCCTCGCCCCAGTTCTCCCAGTCGTATTCCTGGGGGCGCTTGTGGCGTGGCTGATTATCCGGCGTCCTATCTCTAATCCGAAACGGATTGACACAGACATAAAAGATTTTAGCGATAAGGCCGGGAAAATTGCCAGAAAACTGATTTACATGTTGGTGCAGACATTGACTGATGGTCCATAAGGTGTAATCTTGTGAAACACCTGGAACTCAAAACCCTTTAGTCGCTTTTCGCCACCTGGCCGTCATTCTTGCCCTGCTCCACTACGTCGCACATTTGCAAATTCCACCAACATCAAATCCTTTCCCTTCAGGTTCTCGCGTTCTCCACAGAAGCCTACTATCAGGTCACGCCATGTTTTACGCCGGATGCCGCTCGGGCCGGAGGCAGATAACGTCCGAACTGATAACAGGACAAATATGAATCCTGCTTTCGACACCAGATTCAGTTTACGACGCCTCATCACATGATTCACTTTCGTTCGTCTCCTGATAGCCTATCTGACGTAGTCTTGCTACGCCTTTTCCATGACACGCTCACCACAACGGCTCTTGACCGATGCAGCGTCATGGCGATTTGTCGCCTGCCTCTGCCGGCCGACGACGGAGGGCCAAATCCTCCATCTTCCATAAAGCGTGACACGTTAAATCCCACGTGTCTTCGTGTCACACATATTTGCACCGCACTCCGTGCTTCTAATACCGCTGCACGTTGCGCTAGTTTCTAATGTTCTTTAGCCTCGGTACTCTTCATTTTGATTCTTGTGTCATCGTACTTGTTGACCATTTGCTTGCTCCTGTCCACTCTGAATACCTCCTATCTCAAACACAGAGGAACCTCGTCACCGTTACGTCATGGTGATCCAAAAGCTCAGAAAACCACGACGATGGTTTCGAATACCTCCATCTTGACTATTTCGTGTTTGTACTCTGACTCCATGTTGACTAAGTCAACGGCTCTCTTACGTCCGCACGCAGGGCATGTAACACAAACGTCATAGCTCATGTCTTCTCCACACAGCCTGCAAGCGATTCCTCCATTTCTCCCTTTGAGCAATAGGCCGCCACATTCATGGCCTATGTGAAGCAAATCATACCTGACGTATCCACACTGCGGACATTTGACAGAGATTGTTCTGTTCATTTTCTCACCTCAAGACTAGTTCTGAATCATCCGGTATTTTTTCGCGATAGAAGACTTGTCAGATTCGCTTATCATCGGATTGCCAAAATCTTTTATCTACCCCCTATATAGTGGCGGTAAATTAGAAATCGTGGCATTTTCTGGAAAAATTTCTCAACTCTGTCTCTGGAAAGCACCTGCAGCGGGATATGTCGACACTTGCAGATTGACCAGGAAAAGCGGTTAGTTGGCTTTGTCGGTTTGTGATTCGAGAAGTTGAGCTATTCAAGGGATTGTGCGAGTGACAGTAGCTTACGCCTGATCTCTTTGGGGACACCTTTGCCTGAGGTTGGCACTGGATGCTGGTTCGAAACGTGGCGAAGCGCTTTCGCTGCTTCGAGTTCAACAGAATCGTTGACTGGTCCCATACCCAGTCCAGCACCAAATCCACTGTGAAGATTTACCAGGACAAGGATTCCTGCTTGGCTTCCATGGGCGATTGTGCTGGTGATAGCCTGCTTTTCCAGGCAGGCCTTGGTGACGTTGACATGAAATTTGTTTGGCATCTGGGAAATTGTAAGATTTTCACAATGTGGCCGGTTTCACGCCACTACATAAGAAGTGGACTCATACTTTTGAAGAGGAGTCAATACTATGTCAGGTAAGAGCAATGAAATAAAGAAGATAGGCTTTGAGGGCTTAAACAGGTCTTCAGTCGTTGGTGCACATACTCAATCACCTATTGCCCGTGTGTTTGGAGGAGGGTGGAGTGATGTATTGAACACATTACAGATTGCACCTTCAATTCCTTTGATGCCTCAAAGAGTAAGTAATTCATTAGTCCGTCGCCACAAAGAGACGTCCCTCATCACAACGATGAACAGGCTTCCTGTTCGTTTTGTTGGATACGCTTTCCCATTCTCGGGTGCCCGGGTTTTCAAAGGGCCAAATTCTGATTGGGCCATGATGTATCTGGGGGAGGACCCAGTTTATTGTTTCCATGGTAACAAGCTTTATGCACCGCATCATGTTACTACAGATGTTAAGAGAATGGCCGCTGCGGGGCTTAAGTTCGATGCCATTTTTGTTGCCCACGAGATTCCTACGGGTGCTGTGAAACGCAGCCAAAAGATATCTCTTGAGCTAATTGTACCTCCACCACCGCCCAAAATTATGAAGAGGCTGAGATTCCTGGAAAGAACAAGTGGAAGCTGGTGGCACATTATTGGAAATGTGATTAAAGGGGCATTGGTTGCCCCGGTTGTCGCCGGTGTGGCTGCGGGTACTGTTGCTACATTACCTGCAGTAGGTCTAGTCGCTCTTGCGGCAGCTGATCCGATTCTTTTTGGAGTTCAACTTGATAATGCCTGTAAACTATATGGCCAACCTGTTGGGATGTGGTACTACCTCACTCATTGGTACTGGCCGGCTGAGGATGACCAAAATGGGCGATAACACTATTACACTGGCCGCACTGACAAAAAATATGGCAATTTATGATTCGATGCCTTCAGTCATACAAAAGGGCATGAGGAACAGCATTGTCCTTACACTCATCACGAACGTTGCCTGCATACCGTTATTATGTTTTGTGCCACGCTTGGTGATTTCAATTTCACCGGTCCCCCCTGGTGGTTTCTTCATATGGTTTACCGCCGACATACTGAACCTCTTGCTCCCACTGGCCCACGAACTCTCTGGTTACCTTCTTGTGCTGAATGTCCTCAGCCTTACCCTGATTGTGCTGGTCATGCTTATATCTTGGGGCATGACAAGGCCTGTACGCGAACCTGTTCACTGGTTGGCCTGGGTGGCAGCTTTCCCTAGCGGAGCCAGTGCGGTCTCTGTGGCGATAATTGTTGGTTTGATCACAGCCATCATTGTGGTTGCGCTTGTCATATGGATCCTTATAGTTTTGGCAGTTTTGGCTTGCATAGTTCTGATAGGTTCGTCCACGTAAGAGAACCGTGTTAACGGATTACTGAAGCCGACATAACCAAGGCGATTATTGACGAAACAAATCTTTTTTGTTTCAAAAGCCATCACCTCGCATTTTCTGATTATTCTTGTCTTTGCCAATGTTCCGTCTGGCATCTACAAGATCAATTAGCATCACGTCTTTTTCTTTGGAACTGGCTTGTATGTCCCGTAATTGAGCACACTTTTCTGCCAGCCGTTTTAAGGTGCCTCCGAATCTGCTTGATAGTTTCCAGCCGGATTGACCTCCGTAACGTGTGTTGAAACCACAAATATGTTCAACGAGGCCAAGTCTTGAAAGCTTGGCACGAGTCCTTTGCAGTATTCGGCGCGATATGTTGTATTGTTTCTCTAAACAGCTCAGGCTAGACATAATGCTGTTCGACCACTTCAGCTCAGACAATATACACAGTGCTGCATGTTGCTGATTGAAGTTCCCCGGAAAAAGCATCTCAACCAAATCTGCGTAATCCGAGATGTCTTTCCGATGGTTGAAGCTGATTTTCGTGTATTCTGGCATATGTAAATTCAACCCAGCCTTTTTGTTCGAGATATAGCCTTCGACGCGGGACCTGACGGTCAAGGCCATGTTAAAATTTGGGAGCACTGGTATTTATATTTTGTGGTTACACCAAAGGTTTGGCTATCATGGGCCTGATGCACACACCAAGGCAGATTGATAGGGAAACCTTCTTCCGCGGATGGGTTTCCCTATATGGATCGAGAAGGTGGTTTCGGAGGGTAAATTACTTTCCAATTCGATGACTATTTGAATGAGTTTCAATTTGTATGTTTATTGTCGAGAAATAGCATTTTTTCGCTTGAAATTCATCTTTGGCATAGCCAAAATGAAACACCGTGAAAAGAACTATGCAAAAACGAGACGACCTGAAGGTATTCATCAGTTCGCGGGAATCCAAGTGTGACGATTGCAAGGAAGACCTTGGCAAGAAGGCATGGATCACGTTGACAGAAGAGAAGGGAGCCCTATGTCTCTCCTGTGCGGACCTTGATCATCTGGTATTTCTTCCATCCGGTGATGCCGCATTGACACGTCGCGCACGAAAGCACTCGACTCTATCTGCCGTTGTCTTGAAGTGGAGCAAAGCTCGAAAGCGGTATGAACGGCAGGGATTGTTGGTCGAGGAATCAGCCCTTAGACAAGCCGAAACTGAATGTTTGGCAGATGAAGATGCACGGGCACAGCGCCGCATTCGTGAGGTAGAACGTAGAACCGAGTTAGACTTCGCTTATGTTGGGCGTTTTGCTGAGGTGATTGAGCATCTTTATCCCAAATGCCCTCCAAAGACCGCAAAATCCATAGCGGAACATGCATGTACCAAATACAGCGGCAGAGTCGGAAGGTCTGCTGCTGCGAAGGCTCTCGATGAACATGCCGTACGCTTGGCAGTGGTCGCTCATGTTCGCCACGTTGAGACGCGGTACGATAAACTTTTGATGAACGGTTGGGATCGAGTCGATGCGCGCGGCAGTGTGGAAGACATGGTCCGATCGGTATTGGCGAAATGGCAAGGAAATGCAGGTTCTTGAATGGTCGGCTGCCTAACAACTTGCTGTCGCCTCAAGAACAGTCAGGCCCATACAGAACCAAGCGTTCCTCAGTATTCACCAAGTATGTCTTGAGTTCTGGGAGCCTAGAGTATATCATAAGCAATAGATTTGATACGTACTTAGCAGAGACAACGCGAGGTTTTAAACAGCTCGTATGAATGGGTACATCCTAACTTTGGATTCTGCATAATTGAAATGGGAAAATCAGTTCCAAAAAATTCTCCATGTCCTTGTGGCAGTGGCAAGAAATACAAAGATTGCTGCTTTGCTGAGGACTGGAAGACAAAACAATCGCAACGAAAGACAGTAACCCTTAGCTTGGATGATGGCAGTCAGGTGAAGCGCAACGTGCACTCGTTAGACTCTATCCCAACCCACAATACAAATGGGCTTACCCCTGACATAACCAAAAAGCAGATGATTGCTCTGGTTCTGGATGAGTTTTTCCGCATTCTGAGCACCGAGCAGGTTGGAATGCTTGCAGATATGACAAACAGCATCGTGGCGAAGATGAACATTGTGCCAGTTTTTACATATCGTGATTTAGGCAATGTGTTGGAGGCAGATTCAAGGTTCGAGCACTATTGTATGCAGTTGGTTTGCTTGGCGGGAAACGATCCTGTAAAAGTCTATGTTGATAAGATGGGAACATGAGATACAAAGTTTACCCAATAAAATTCACGCGGATGCCTATTGTCTGCAAACCATATAAATATCAGTCCACTGTATCAATGAGAACACATGATAGCAAAGAGTCATTACAGTTCGCGGTTCACTAACCGATATGGTGAAGAGTGGGAATTCGAATACGATCCCCTGAAGAAGGAAGGAGTCCTACGCGGCTCGGATGTTGACTGGCAAAACTACCGTGTGATCGAAGGCCGAGTCCCAGGACTTAATCTGAACGAGGAAGAAATACAGTGGTTGCGGAGGGCATGGGCGGAAGCAACCACAAAAGAGTAATTGACGAATGAAGCAGCGGCGAATCGCCGCCGTGGACACGAAACGGCTGCGCCAGTGAGTCCTTGATTCGGCTTGGGGAAGCCTGTCAGAAGTCAGAGGGCACGAGGATGTCTGTCGTAGGCATCCGTTGCGTCGGCAAAATGGTAAGAATAATTGTCGCTAATCAGTAAGACCACAAGAAAACAAGGTCTCTGAGTCTGAATCGCATCAATTGTCGGGGCTTATCTACCCACGATTTTAGCCTAA
>Ga0307378_10010593_pt1 | contig 11956 bp, 7 predicted proteins | sample UN1MG_FD_202238 | JGI IMG/M metagenome (GOLD analysis project Ga0307378, IMG submission 202238) | Soil microbial communities from Risofladan, Vaasa, Finland - UN-1 | ecosystem: Environmental > Terrestrial > Soil > Coastal area > Acid sulfate soil | place: Finland: Risofladan, Vaasa | collected...
ACGCATAACTTCTATCCTAACGCGTTAGTCTCCGCCGGCGCTTGCCCCGGTCTGGGCGCGAAGGATGGTTGGCAACGGCCCACGAGATATGGTGGGACAGGGTAAATGAGGACCCCAGAAGTAGGATGGTCCTAATTCTTTACAAAGGCTAAACCCTTGCAGATGGCGTATCAAGGCGCCTGTGGCGCTCGATTCTACTTTGCATGGGGTTGTTTTCCAAAATGCATGCTCTCGCCTGTCAGTTCACCAGATTCGCGACATACTCCCCGATCGCGAGCGACGCCGTGAGCCCCGGGGATTCGATCCCGTAGAGCGCGACATAGCCAGGATGACCGGTTTCGTTCGGCCCTTGGATGACAAAGTCGGCGGCAGGCTCCCCGGGGCCTACGACTTTCGGCCTGATCCCGGCGTAAGCCGGTGCAAGGGCGCCTTCGGGGATGCCGGGCCAGTATTGGCGGATTGCATCGTAGAACGTCTCGGCGATTGCCGGATCGACGTCGTAGTTGATCGCGTCCACCCACTCCACGTCCGGCCCGAAACGTGCCTGCCCCCCAAGATCGAATGTGAGATGGATGCCAAGGCCCCCGGCCGGAGGCATCGGGTAGATCAGGTGATCAAACGGTGCCCGGCCGCTCATGGCGAAGTAGCGGCCTTTGGCCAAGTAACGAGGTGGAATGCTCGCGGGAGAGAGGCCGGCAAGGCTTCCGGAGATGTCCCAGGCCGCCAGGCCGCCGGCGTTGATGAGCCAATCCGCCTCGATTTCGACCGGCTCGTCTCCACCGGCTTGAAGCGCGATCGTGGATGGGCCGAGCGTTCCGCTTAGTAAGGGTGTGCGGCATTGGACCGTTGCGCCCGCGTTCTCCGCGTCGCCCTGATAAGCGAGCATCAGGGCGTGCCCGTCGATGATGCCTGTCGAACCAGAGAGAAGCGCGCCGACGGCGCGGACACTCGGCTCCATCTCCTTGAGACGCGCCGCCCCGATCAATTCGAGATCCTCGACCCCATTCGCCGATGCGCGCTCGAACAGCTGCTGTAGAGCAGCGTCCTCGTCATGCGACGTGGCGACGACGAGCTTGCCGCAGCGTCTGTGCGGTACGCCGCGCTCGGCGCAATAACGGTACAGCGCACGACGGCCTTCAACACAGAATCGGGCCTTCAAGCTGTCCGAGGGGTAGTAGAGGCCGGCATGGATGACCTCGCTGTTGCGCGACGAAGTCACTTGGCCAATGCCATCCTCGCGCTCCAGCACAAGGACATCGCGCCCGCGCGTTGCAAGAGCACGAGCGATCGAAAGCCCGATCACGCCAGCGCCTACAATAACGGTCTCGATTTTGAACATTGTGGGAGGATTACATGAGCCGCCTCTGTGGCAGCTAGGTTAGGAGCTTGCGGTTAATGCTTCCGCTTCGTCTGCCGGTTCTTCTCGAATCTCATGTCGCTCCCTTTGCGGCAGTCTGTTTGTAGTGAGACGACCTCGACGGCGTCGGCGAAGGTGTTGAAGCCCTGGTTAGCTGCCGTCTCTTTGCGTACGAACCGGTTTTCACAGATCGAAGTAGAGCCCACCTTAGGCGCGTTCTCGACGAGGATGGGGCGCGACCCTTCAAAGTAGTTGTGGAGGATCGCTATGTTGGCAACCTCGCCCTTCTTGCCAGAAATCATGATGCCACCGCCCGCGTTGTCGATGAACTTGGAGTGTTCAATCCTGACATTGGTGATGCGCTCGTTCGGCTTGTTGGGCTCGAGGTCAATGCCAGCGCTCGGCCGCGTGCCCCGCGTGGCGCGGAACTCGGAGTTGGTGACCAAGACCCGATCGGCGCTGACGATGGAGAGACCTTGGCGGCGGTTATTGAGGGCGGAGACACTGCAAAAGGCGACGTCCGAGGCGTCCTTCACATAGAAAGCGTCGCCCCACATTTTCATGGCCGTCACGCCGGCAATCGTGACCCGCTTGGAGCCTCGCGCGATGTCGATGCCCATGCCCCACTCGCCCTTTTTGCCTTTGTGGTCCCTACGGTCGCCCAGCAAGGTCCCCCCGACCACCGCAACGTCCGACGCGTCGTGGATCTTTAAGGTGTAGTAGCGAGGTTCGGCATTGGGAATGACCTTGAGGGTTGCGCCGTCGGCAAGCTTGAGGGTCATCTTGCTGCGCAAGGCGAGCGTTTTGCTGCCTGTTGCGCGCACCATGTAGGTGCCGGGCGGTACATAGACCGTGCCGCCCGTACCGGCGACCTCGTCGATCGCCTTCTGGATAGCCTTCGTATCCTCGGTTCGTCCGTCGCCCTTGGCGCCCTTGTCCTTCACGTTCACGACGAGAGGGGACGTGGGCTTGACGTTGCACCCGTCGAATCGGGCGCTATGGGCAGGGCTGGTGAAGAGGGCCCCGAATAGAAAGAGGAGAAGGGCGCTGGCGCGTAAAATCTTGTTCAAGGGCGTCGGTTGGGTTGCTCCTTCGGCACTGCTCCGCACTAGCATGTTCTCCGAGAGGTGTCACTGGAAGCGCTCAGGCCAGCGCCTGGCGGATCGCGGTGGTGATGCGTCTTGCGTCCTCTTCTGAAAGATAAGGATGCATCGGTAGGCTCATGACTTCGTGGCAGACCGTTTCGCTCACGGGCAAGGAGCCCTCGCCGGCGCCATAAGGGAGATAGGGTGCCTGGAGGTGCATTGGCTTCGGATAGTAGATCATGGTTGGAATGCCAGCTTCGCCGAGCTTCTGCTGTAGGGCCGCGCGTTTGTCCGTTTTAATGGTGTATTGGGCCCAGGCGGACTTCAGTCCCTCGATTCGCTTGGGGATCGTCACGACATCCCGCAGCTCTTCGTCGTATATGCGCGCGAGACGATCGCGGGCCTCGAGTTCGTCGTCGAACACCGAAAGTTTGACGGAAAGAATTGCGGCCTGGATGCTGTCGAGGCGGCCGTTGATCCCAATACGGACCACCTCGTAGCGGTCGGCGCCTGCGCCGTGAACGCGGATCGATTTGAGCAGCTCCGCGAGACTGTCGTCGTCGGTCATTATGGCGCCGCCGTCGCCGTAGCAACCAAGGGGCTTCGCCGGGAAAAAGCTCGTGCCGCTGACGGGCGCGAGTGAGCCGACCGGCTTGCCGTGATAGGCACCGCCGAAGGACTGCGCGGCATCCGAAATAAGATGAAGGCCCTCGCGTTCGGCGAGCGCGTTCAATCTGTCCCAATCCGCCGGCAGGCCGAACAGATCGACGGCGAGGATCGCCCTCGGCTTGAGCTTACCCGCGGCACGTGTCTCGGAAATCTTTCGCGCAAGATCCGCCAGGTCGATGTTGAAGCTGTCCGCCTCGACATCGACGAATACCGGCGCGGCGCCGGCCAGCAGAATCGCCTCTGCGGTTGCCGTGAAGGTGAACGAGGGTACGAACACCGCTTCGCCCGGACCGACGCCATAGGCGAGCAGCGGCATGAAAATCGCGTCGGTCCCGCTCGAGCAGGAAATCGCGTGGCGGACGCCGCAATAGTCCGCAAGCTCGGATTCGAGCTTCGAGACGGCGGGACCGAGGACGTAACGCCCGTCATCGAGGACGTCTTGGATCGCTTCAGCGATTTGCGGCTTGAGCCGCGCATATTGCGCCTTCAGGTCGACAAAGGGGACGCCCGACATCGATTTTTCCTTCTTCCTTGGCTCCTGGTCGCGCCCTGCCTAGCCAAGTCGGGCGGCCACGGCAATAGGGCGAATAGCGCCAGCCCAAGGCGCGGTTCCCCCGTTCAGTCTGGGTTCAGGTCGGAACCTTCATCCTCCGCATCAATTGGGTCAGTCCGGCCGAGGAGCTGACCGATGGAGGCTTTGAGATGATGTATCCAGGCGCCCTGAGGCGCATTCTGCTGGCGGGTGCGCTCGCGCTGCTCGCCCTGGCGCCGGGCGTGCTGGTTTCCGATGAGGCCAAGGCCGGCGGGCCGATCGCGGCACCGGACTCGTTTGAAATCGATCAATTCTACGATGAGCTCGCGCCCTTTGGCGAATGGGTCTCCCACCCCAGCCACGGTTATGTGTGGCTGCCGCGTACGGTGGCACCAGATTGGCGCCCCTACACGGTTGGCAATTGGGTCTCTACCGAGGAATACGGCTGGTATTGGGATTCGCCGGAGCCGTTTGCCTGGGCCGTGTACCATTATGGCCGGTGGGGCTTCGAGCCCGACTATGGCTGGTACTGGGTTCCCGGCGACACCTGGGCGCCGGCCTGGGTGCAGTGGCGCTATGGAGACGAGTATGTGGGCTGGGCGCCGGAGGCGCCGGCTCCGTATGGCGAATACGCCTATGGAGGTCCTGCGCGCTACGCCCCGCCGCCGCCGCGTGAATCGTGGGTCTTCGTCGAGCCACGCTATCTCGTGTCGCCCGCCGTCCGCTCATATGCGGTGCCGCGGACGAGCATCTCTATCGCGTTCAGCCGCTCGACGTACATTTACCGGCCGGAGTATCGCAACGGCTATGTCTACAACCGCGGCATGCCGCGCGATCGCTGGTCCCGGATCACGCGCAGACATCTTGAGCCGCGCAAGATCCACCGCGGACATCAACGTGCGCGTCCGAACAATTGGAACAAGCGCAACGCTCGCGACCTCTATGTCTACGCGCCTGGTGTGAAAAAGGGCGCGCGCCCCAGAAAGCCGCCAAACAAGATTGCCCATAAGCCCACGCGGGCACAGGCAAAGGCGAAGAACGCCAAGGCCGGAGCCGCGCAACGAGGCCGTGCCCCGCGTCCTGACGTGGCGAACCCGCACTATCGCGGGTCAGGAGCGCGTGGCCAGACGCCCCGGGCTCACTATGGAGCACCGGGCAGGCGGAAGCCTCCCCTCGTGAAGTCGACGACAAACTCAAGGGGCGCGAAGGCCAAAAAGGGCAAGTATGACTCTGCCAACCGGGGCCCTGGCGCGCGGGCTCACCATCCCCAAGGTGAACGCAAATCGGCGAACAAGCCTTCGCAAGCGAAGCCGACGCGGGCGAATGCCGATAAGGACAAATCCAAGTCCGCCAAGCCCAGGCCTGACCGGCCGAATACGGCCAAGGCCGGAGCCGATCAGCGCAAGCGCGCCATGGGTCTGGCCCCGCCGACGAGCCGCACACGTCCCGGCACGATGAGCCCGAACGATCGCGGATCTAAGGCGCGTAGCCACAATCGCACGGGTTCTTCCAAGGCCCACGGCAAGCGGAAGCCGCCTGACCTGCGCCGCTCACCGCCGAAGTCGAAGGCCACCAAATCCGAAGGCCAACAGCAGCCCAAATCTAAGGCCTCAAAATCCGAGGGCCACAAGCCCAAGGCAAAGACGGGCAGTGCCAACACGCACAAATCGGCCAAGCATAAGGCTTCAAAACCCAACGCTGCAAAGTCGGCCAACGCACAAGCCAAGAAATCCAGGAGCGCCCGCGCGAGGCCAAAATCGGCAACGTCTAGGCCTGCGCACGCCAGGCCGAAGTCCGCCAAAGCAAGGTCCGGTCATAAGGGTGGCAAGGGGAGCCGGAAGCGCAATGCCAGTGGCAACGGTGGCGGAGGCGGCAAGGGTTGTAAGGCTAATCCCAATCGGCGGTCCTGCGGGGGACGGGGCTAGGTGCGACGGAATATCGACTGTTCGGGCTAGCGCGGGACGGGCACGAGAGGCGTCTCGCGCCGACAATAGGCGACGGAGTTCTGCTCGCCGCAAACGGCCTTCGCCTTCCAAACATCGAAATCGTCGTCGTCAAGAGGGTCGTCGCAGGTCGCCGATACAGGGTTATCCGACGACCGCTTCAGCCAGCAATATTTCCAGCTCTTGCGATCCTTATCGTCGCCGACATAGACGCGGCAATAACCGCCCTCTGGCACCTGAACGTTGATGGTGTGGCGCCAGACGGGCCCATTGTCCGTTTCAACTTCGACGATGCTGCAGCCGGTAACACCGTCGCGCGCCAGGACCGGGTGAGCGGAAAGCACGCCAGCGGCGAGGACGAGCGCAAAGACACTCAGGCAAAAAAATATGGCTTTGACTGAGATCATCGAGCGGCCTCCGTGGATGCGATTGAACGGGCCGCCAAACTGAGCCGGATATCCCATCAGTTCAAGTCCGCCGCGATGACGGAAGCGATGGTGCTTGGCCCGGCCAAATGGCGTTTGCCTTTGCGGCCCCGTCAGTTAGCATCGCCGCAAAATCGCTCTGGGCAGAGCACGAGAGGGGCTGGGCTATGGCGGGAACGGGCATTATGGCGCGGTGCAAGCTGGCGGGACTTGCGCTCCTTTTGCCGCTTTTTCTCAGTGCCTGCTCCGATGGCGGCGATGCCACGAACGCGGAGGACAAACCCCTCCCAAGTGTGGTCGTGGAGGCTGTGACGGCCAGAGATGTGGCCGGCCAGGCGGACTTCGTCGGCCGGACCGAGGCGTCGCAGCGGGTCGACGTGCGGGCACGAGTCAGCGGCACGCTGTTGAAGAGGCCCTTCGAAGAAGGCCACGAAGTCGAGGAGGGTGCGGTGCTCTTCGAGATCGATCCGGCCGAATTCCAAGCCAACCAATTGGCCGCGGAGGCGCAAGTCGCCAAGGCCGAAGCAAGCTTCAGCGAGAACGACCGCAACCTGAAGCGCTATGAGGTGCTGCTTGAGCGCGAGACGGCGAGTCAGGCGCAATACGACATTGCCAAGTCGAAGGCGGACCAATCTCAGGCCGACGTGGCGGCGGCGGAAGCCGACGCGGAGCGTGCCAAGCTCGATCTCGGCTATGCGACGATTGCTACGCCGATCACGGGCCGCGCGGGCATCTCGGATGTCGACGTCGGCAATCTGATCGGGCCGGACAGCGGCGTCCTGGTGACAGTTCTCGATCTCGACCCTATCAATGTGATCTTTTCCGTCGGCGAACGAGACTATCTGAACTACGTGGAAGCGAAGAAGGCGGGCACGGCGGAGGACTTCACGCCGCAGATCCGCCTCGCCAACAACAAGCTTTACGAGTTTCCCGGCGAAGTGGAGGTTATCGACAACAAGGTCGATCCGGCGACAGGCACGATCAACATTCGGCTCAAATTTCCCAATCCGGATCGCATCCTCGTCCCTGGGCAATATGTCAGCGTGCTGCTGACGCGGACGACGCCTGAGAAACGCGTGGTGATCCCGCAGTCAGCCGTGCAGGAAAACCAAGCGGGCCCCTTTGTGCTCATCGTTGACGGCGAGGGCCGCGTCGAGGCGCGGCCGATCAAGACGGGCGACCGCATAGAAACCGGCGTGGTGGTGCTCGATGGTCTCCGGGAAGGTGAGACGCTGGTTGTTGAGGGCATCCAAAAAGTCCGTCCCGGCGCCGAGGTCAATGTCTCGTACCGCACGCTTGCAGAACGGCCGGAGATGATCGACCAGGAGGCATCGCCCGAAACCGAGTCCGGCGCGCCGGAGCCAACGCCTGATCCAGAGCCGCAAGCGGACCCCGAGCCGGAATCGGCACCGCAAGGCGCGCCCTAGATCATGCTCAGCGCCTTTTTCATCAACCGTCCGAAGTTCGCGTTCGTCATCGCGATCGTGACGATTATCGCCGGGCTGTTGGCGATGGGCGCGCTGCCGATCGCCGAATATCCGGAACTCACCCCGCCGCAGGTGCAGGTGTCTGCAAAATATCCTGGCGCCAACGCAGGCGTTGTCGCGGAGTCCGTCGCAGCGGTAATCGAGAGCGAGGTCAACGGCGTCGAGGGCATGACCTACATGTCCTCCAAGAGCGCCAATGACGGCAGTTACACTTTGACCGTCACGTTCTCGATCGAGACCGATGGAGACACGGCGCAGGTCAACGTGCAAAACCGCGTGTCACAGGCGTTGCCGAAGCTGCCCGAGGAGGTGAAGCGTCAAGGCGTCACGACGGAAAAGACCTCCACCAGCATGTTGATGGTGATCTCGGTCTACTCACCGGAAGGAACCTACGACAGCATCTTCCTATCCAACTACTCGAGCATCAATCTGCTCGACACGCTGTCGCGCGTGAACGGGGTCTCGAAGGTCTCGAATCTGGGCGCGCGCGACTACAGTATGCGCATGTGGCTTGAGCCCGACCGTCTGACGGCTTTAGGCTTGACGGCAAGCGATGTCATCGCCGCGATACGCGATCAGAACATTCAAGCGTCCCCCGGGGCTATCGGCCAGGAGCCCGCCCCGTCTTCGCAGCAATTCCAATACACATTGACTGCGCAAGGCCGCCTCACGGACGTCGATCAGTTCAAGAACATCATCCTCGTTGCGAATTCCGACGGGTCCGTCGTGAGACTGAGGGATGTCGCCCGGGTCGAGCTTGGCGCGGAGAACTACGGTTGGTACGGTCAGTTGAATGGAAAGCCCGCAGCGCTTCTGGCCGTCTATCAGCTCCCTGACGCGAATGCTCTCGACGTGGCCCAACAGGTCCGGACCGAAATGGACCGGCTGGCGCAGCGCTTCCCCGAGGATCTGAAATATCAGGTCACGTACGACACCACGCTCTATGTCGAGACTTCGATTCGAGAAGTGGTCATCACACTGCTTCAGGCCCTAGCGCTGGTGGTCCTTGTCGTCTTCATCTTCTTGCAGGACTGGCGTTCGACCCTGATCCCTGCCATCGCCATTCCCGTTTCACTGATTGGTACGTTCGCCGCGCTTTTGGCGTTCGGCTTTACCATCAACACGATCAGCCTATTCGGGCTGATCCTCGCCATCGGCGTGGTGGTCGACGACGCCATTGTCGTAGTCGAGAATGTGCAGCGTCACCTGGCCGACGGCTTGAGCCCACCGGATGCCACCCGCAAGGCGATGGAAGAGGTCACCGCGCCGGTCATTGCCACCACGCTCGTTCTTCTTGCGGTGTTTGTGCCTGCCGCCTTCACGCCCGGATTGACCGGCCGGTTGTTCGAGCAGTTCGCGGTGACGATTTCCGTTGCGGTGGCGCTGTCGTCGATCAATGCGCTGACGTTGAGCCCGGCCCTATGTGCGACGCTTTTGCGTCCGCCAAACCCGGCACGGCGCGGGCCGCTCGCCTGGTTCGAGCGGGGGATCGACCGAACCCGCAAAGGCTACAACGTCGTGGTTCGTTCGCTGATCCGCAGGGCAGTGGTTGGAATAGCGCTGGTCGCAGCGGTGTTCGGCGCTACGGCGTGGTTCGGCATAACGACGCCCACCGGATTCATTCCGCAAGAGGATCGCGGCTCGATCTTCATCGATATGCGCCTGCCGGACGGTGCGGCCTTGCCGCGCACGACCGCGGTGCTGCAGGAGGTCGAGAACATTCTTGAGAGCACGCCGGGCGTTGCGAACGTGATTGCTGTCGGCGGCTACTCGATTCTGCAAGGTACGGTCGTCCCGAATGCGGCCTTCATCATCGCCGTTCTAGAGCCTTGGGACGAGCGGGATACGCCGGAGCTTGGTTTGCGTGCGATCATGCAGAACATCGCTCCCAAGTTCGCTGCGATCCCGCAGGCTGTCATTATTCCTTTCACCCCGCCGCCCATTCCCGGGCTCGGCACGACGGGCGGCTTTGAGTTCGTCTTGCAGGATACCGAGAGCCGTTCACCGCAGTCGCTGGCGTCCGTGCTCAACGGCTTTATCTTCGCGGCGAATGGCGAGCCCCAAGTCACCAGTGTCTTCAGTACGTTCGGGGCCAACTCGCCGCAGCTGTTCATCGACGTCAATCGACAGCTCGCCAAGACCAAAGGCGTGAGCATCGAGGACATCTTCACCGTGCTCAACGCCAATATCGGCGCCTACTACGTGAACGACTTCAACAAGTTCGGCCGCGTGTACCGCGTCTACGTACAGGCGGAGGCCGATCGGCGCTCGAGCCCCGAGGATATCGGCAAGCTTTATGTGCGGTCCGCCGACGGTGAGATGGTGCCGATGCGCTCGCTGGTAACCGTCTCGTCGGTCTTGGGGCCGGAGACGATCGAGCGCTACAACATGTTCCGCTCGGCCACGGTGAATGGAAATCCGGCCCCCGGCTACAGCTCGGGCCAGGCGATCGACGCGATGGAAGGCGTGGCCAAGACCAGTCTGCCGGATGGATATACCTATGAGTGGACCGGTATGTCCTACGAGGAGATCAAGTCGGGTGCGGCCGGCTCGGCCGTCTTTGTGCTTTCATTTGTATTCGCCTACCTCTTCCTCGTCGCTCAGTATGAGAGCTGGACCATTCCGGTGTCGGTCATGCTGTCGGTCGTCTTCGCGATTCTCGGTGCGTTCGTGGCACTCAAGCTTTTCGGTGTCGCGCTCAACACCTACGCGCAAGTCGGCCTCATCCTTCTGATTGGCCTGGCGGCAAAGAACGCAATTCTCATTGTGGAGTTCGCAAACGAGAAGCGCGAAGCCGGCGAAAGCATTGTCGATGCCGCCGAGAACGCCGCCTCGTTGCGCTTCCGGGCGGTGCTCATGACGGCCTTATCGTTCATTCTCGGCGTGCTGCCGCTCGTGCTGGCCACCGGTGCCGGCGCCGCCGCCCGTGTGTCCGTCGGTCTCACGGTATTCGGCGGGATGCTGCTTGCCACGATACTCGGCGTGACCTTCGTGCCCTTCCTCTACGTTCTGCTTCAGCGGATGCGCGAATCGGTCAAGAGCAGGAGGGCCGAGTCTCCGCCTGCGCCCAAACCGCAGCAGACTTGAGATGCTGATCCAGATCGTCCTTGGCTCGATGATGATCGTGGTCACGACTTTGATCCAGGGTGTGTTCACGATGCTGGGCATCGAGCGCCTGCGTGAGCCGCACCGAGAACGAGATAGAGTATCGTCCAGGTCCAGACTTCCAGGATGGTGGCGAGGAACAGCCACAGCACGAACACCGCAAGCTTCAGTGTCGAGCGTAGCAGCGACCTTGTGGCGTGCCGATCGATATGTCTCTGCCAATTATTTCCGGACAGTCCTACCGCGCAATAAAAAGCGGCCCCGGGAGGGAAAGTCCGGGGCCGCCGAGGGGTACGCGCAACAAACTGGTTCCAACGGTAGGGACTGCACCATAGCGGGACAATCGTTAACAGAATGGAAAAGTGCCGACTCGAAGCCGACCCTCACGCATCCCCTGGAGGAGCCTTGAGGTAAAGTTCAAAAGAAGGACGCCGGCGTTCGGGCCTCTCCTCCACGAGGGTTGATTTGCTATGATCCGGGAACTGCGTTTGAGAGCCCTTAGGAGCCGCGAGGATGAGACCTAAAAAACTTTGGTTTGCGAGCGCCTTGGCCGCCGCGCTCGCCTTTTCCGCGCCGACATTCGCGGGCGAGCAGGCCGCCGCCGTGTTTAAAGACGCCGCGGGCAAGAAATCGACATTAGGGGGGCAGTCGGATCTTTTGCGCGCGCTGGGAATGATCCCACGGCAGGCATCATTGGTAATTGGAACGCTCGAAACAATATTTATCGGGCTGGCGGTGTCTTCGCGGCGCCTCGGAATTAGCATATCCGCTCAAGTGCGCCGACTTATGAGAGCTACCCATTGCCAACCGTGCTAGCCGCAGTTCCGACTGTCTCAGGAGTTAACGCCGAGTTAAGAAGATATCAAAGTGCGCTTCTCTAGGCTTGGAAGGGAGGCGGCAACGGTCTACCGCCACGACTGATTGCAACCGCATAAAAAAAGGCCGGAGCCTTCGCTCCGGCCAAATCATTGATGCGGCTATGTGCGGGGGCACTGAGGGACAGCCGCTGCCGCAAAACTTAAGAGCGGATCGTACGACCAACACGGGGGGATTGGTCCTAACCACTCACTTGCGGCTAAAAGATACTACCCCTTTTTGCGGCGAGGCTCCCGAGTAGTGTTTTGTTATGGTTAATTCCCGACTTTGCGGTCCGAAGAAGATCATCGCGGGCGAGCAGATTCGTATCGCAAGGGATAATCGCGGGATCCCTGAAATCAGTCCCAGAAAGAGGTGGTCCCGGTTGTCTGAACAGTCTTTCCGCATCGATAAGTGGAGCGTCTGCCAGGGTTAGGCTGCCATGCGGATTGGCAGCGGGGTGAAGTAGGCTTGATCGGGTGTGGTTCCGTCAAGGCT
>Ga0307378_10010595_pt1 | contig 11956 bp, 4 predicted proteins | sample UN1MG_FD_202238 | JGI IMG/M metagenome (GOLD analysis project Ga0307378, IMG submission 202238) | Soil microbial communities from Risofladan, Vaasa, Finland - UN-1 | ecosystem: Environmental > Terrestrial > Soil > Coastal area > Acid sulfate soil | place: Finland: Risofladan, Vaasa | collected...
AATCTATCTCGGAGACAGATGAAGATTTTCGAGAAGCGATCCTGAAAATATTGAGAAAGTATGGCATGTCAAATCCCGTAACCAATTAATATTAAAGGACCCAACTCATATTTGTGCTCATAGGAAATTATACATGGAAGTATCTACTTGAGTCAAGCAGATACCCAGGTTAAAATGATCTAAGTTTACATTAAAGCAAACAATTAGTGTTTCACCCTGAAGAAACATAACCTTTCGAATAAATTCACAAAGAGAATTTTTTTCCCAAGAGACACAGGAAAAGTCAATGAAAACCAGGTCGTTTTCATCAAGAGGACGAACTGTTTTATCTAAAGCTTCTAATAACAATTTATACGATTCTAGCGTACTGTCTCGGCCATCCCAATATTCCGTAATATGTAATAAGTGTAGATTGGGTTGTTCCCCGGGAAAAGGTTCTGGCGATAATTGAAAAGATAATATTTCTGAAGGCTTATGTTCAGGCAATATGATCTGGATAATTGTTCCGCCAAAATTAGCCAAATCTTTCCTAAATTGGAATTTGCCTTTATGGTTTGGTAAAAAGCTTAATCCTATTCGACTACTACCGCTTCTGATAGAAAGAAACCCTTTATACTCTCTTATAACATCATAAACCCATGCCAAACCCCTTGGAATATCTCCAAATAGAAGCTTGCTTTTTTGTGTATATCGACTACTCAGCTTCTCTAGTGAATAACGTAATATGTAAGGCTCATCGTCACACCTTACTCCATTTATATAATACCGACTTTTATTTAAATTCTCATCATTTTTATACGTTTCCAATAAGGTATTATAGATGCCTCTCCCATGATCTCCCATTACTACCTGTAGGTATGATTTTTCACCTAATTCTTGGAAATAGAAAGAATCCCAATCTCCATATTCATCTTTTAGCCAAATATTCTTTTTGATCATACCGATAGAAATTAAACCTGATATCTGTTCACTAGTGAATGCATGATCAAAAATATTTTTTGAAATTTCATGAAATATAATATCTGTAAATGCTCTTGACTCAAATGGACTAAGACATGAATGTTCATTAAGAATTTGATAGACGCTTGTCTCCAATTTTAAGTTGCTAATGTCATCAAGATTTTCCTTGGTAATAGGCTTTATTGGAAGCACCTTACAATAATGTGGATCATCTCTTTCTGTCCATGATACAAATGGTTGATCAGTGCCACACACCTCGATATGATATTCATCTAACCTCATAGAAAATTGCCATCGTGACAGAAACGAACAAACAGCTTTTCTCCTAAGTAAATAATATTCACTATCATCGGTATCTCCAAAATGTCCGCAAAAAGGCAGACATACCACTACCCTTTTTTTTAACTTTCTAAGATATAATGCCCACATTGTAAGCATTAGCACTTCAGGAAGTGATGCCCATTGGATTTCTTCTAAAACAAATATAACTCTTCCTAAAACTTGCAACGACTTATCCCAATGAGTTAGCAAAATTTCTTCGAAAGACCTCGAAGTTAGTTTTTCTCCAAAAAAAATGGGGTAATCATCGATAGCTTGTCTGCTGGATAAGTTTCTAATTTCAGAATTCATTTTTCTCAATTATCCTTTTCACCTTTCCTTCTTCTATCAATCACTGCCAGATTTTGTTACATAATTGTTAAAATATAGGTAATTGAGAATTTACCTCCCAATAATTTTATTTAATATACTATATTAACAATATGAGGCGCAACTATAATTTTTATTAGCCCGATACAATGAAAGAGGCGCTGGATATATATGAGTCTGTTGATTTACTCTGATTTTAGGAAAACACTAACTGGGGTATGCACTTGGCTCCAATGACCACAACATGTAGTATCTTCACGTTATCGCGTGGATAGCATCAATCTGTTGCCGCATTGAATAGCAATTATGGGTAAATTATTATCTGTGAGACCTCTTAAGCCATGACCGAGAATTACTCCAAGACAGCACTGGAGGCGAATCTGAACTTTGCATGGCAACTATTTTACAGTCTCGTCCCGCAAGCGTTGATAGTTGATCCCGCATCGGTTGCCCAACGATCAAAGGGTCGTCTCTGCTATTCCTCATGGAGCGAATAACCAGAGAGGGAAATCTCAAACTTCTGGACTATGAACTCGGGCCACAATATATAGTGGGTACTGGAGTTAAATGCATACCCCAGTAAAGAAAAAATCTGAAATAAAAAAGGGAGAAAATTTCAACCGACTGCCCAAGAATCGAAAATCAAATTGGAACCAATCAGGAAATTGAAAGATGTCAAGACCATTTAAAAGCTTCTGGGACATAAATCCCTTGATTTGGCCTTGTTCAGCGTGGGGATCAATAGGAACCTACGGGGCATCGGACCTGTTACATATAAGGATGAAGCAGATAAAGGGACTGAAACAAGGGAATTTTAATTGTCGTCCATCACTTCAATCTTAAAAATCCATAACATTTATGTATTATAATATATTCCAGTTTCTGTGTAGTTGTCAAATATATTTTTTATCTGTAGACTCTATAGACATGGCTTCTCTGGGACACTGAATGAAGCTTTAAACAGACCCCCTGTTTAGATCAGCGAGATCAGCGGGATTAGCGGGAGACCCAACGTTTTTACTTTACACAGAAGGGCGAAAATTGATATTCTGAGAAAAGAAATCGATAAGCTATGAGTAACCTTCAATCTAACCTATACGCTCATATTAATATGGTTAATACGGCAACATACCTTTAAAATGCCTCAAATCCCGTCATTACCGGCAGTCGCGGGAATCCAAAAGTGATTGAGGATTCTTTAGCCTTCGCGGGAATGATAAAGAAGTGAATTTGATGGCTACAAAGAATGAAGGTGGTGGCTAATAACGGCAGACGAGGTGGCGGCTACTATATGGGTCTGTTGATTTAGTCCAAAAATGAGCATTTTTAGAAAAATACTAGACATAGCATCTTGTTTTCATGACTGTTAAACTTTGGTGTTTTCCAAAAATCAGAGTAAATCAACAGAGTCATATATATGATATTTGAGCGGAGCTTTTATATGAGCGAAACTTTCAACTGTCGAGTAATATATGAGTGAATTCATAAAAGTAACGAACAAAAAGGGTGTATAAACTTTGGCAAGGCAGGAAAAAACTGAAATCACCCATACCCGGATCAGTCAGGTGGCCCCTGTGGCAGCGGATAAGCAGCAGCAGCGGCAGCGGGAGCTAAAGCCTCATAACCTGGTTGAGGGTCAGTCTTTGCATGCCCTGGTTGAGGACCAGTCTCTGCATGCCCTGGTTGAGGACCAGTCTCTGCATACTTTGGTTGAAGACCCGTCCCTGTCCTGCGGCTACCCACATGCCGAAAACATGCTCATCTTCGGTGACAACCTCGCCAGCCTCAAGGCACTGGAGCAGGACTTTTCAGGGAAAATCAAGTGCATCTATATTGATCCGCCCTTTAATACAGGACAAACCTTAGATCACTACGATGATGAGCTGGAGCATTCCCTCTGGCTCAGTATGATGAGGGAGCGGCTTCAGGTACTCTATAGGCTGCTGGCTGAGCCGGGGCTGATATGGGTTCATCTTGATGGCACAGAGGTTCATTATTGCAAGGTCTTGATGGATGAAATTTTCGGGCGAAAAAATTTCGTTGCGCAAATTACTTACGAGAGATCAGGGAGTGCAGGGCTTGGTCAGGGAGGATTGCTTGTCAATACCGCTGAATATATCCTGCTCTACAAAAAGGGCATGCTTTGCCCAGAAGGGGATATGCAGGCGTACACACCCTTAGACTTTAAGACTATGAGAAGATATTCGAAGGTTCTCATTTCCGAGGGGGGGAAAAAGCTTGTCTGGGAGTTCAGGGCAAAATCGAATGGTTTGCCGGTAAGAGTACACCTTCATACGGGCTTTTCAATCCGCAGCATTTCTCTTCGGGATTACGAAAGGCGAAAAGAGGAGATTCATGCAGAATTTATCCGACAATTCGATAAGCTGTTTCGCACCACCAATCCTCAAAAGGAAAACGCCTTTCAGAACGAGCTTATTTCGGACATGGATCAAAAATCCCTCTACAGCGTGGACTATGTTCCCTGCCGGGGGAAGTACAAAGGTAAGCCTATAACCCTGTATTACTATAACGCAGAGCTGTTTGCCTGGCTGAAGGAGAGCGCTGTACTCAAAGGAAATAAGATCTTCAAGGCCAACAAACTCACTGACATCTGGGTCCATGCCGATATTCCCAAAGCTGACCTGGCAAATGAGGGCGGCGTTGATTTCAAGCGGGGGAAAAAACCGGAACAGCTCATTCGCCGGATTCTGGAGATTTCGACCAAACCTGGGGACTGGGTCCTGGACTCCTTTGCGGGCAGCGGCACCACAGGCGCTGTCGCCCACAAGATGGGTCGGCGGTGGATCATGTGCGAGCTTGGCGAGCACTGCCATACGCATATCAGAGCGCGTCTTGAGAAGGTCATTGATGGGACCGATCAGGGCGGCATTTCCGAGGCCGCAGGCTGGAAAGGTGGCGGCGGCTTTCATTATTATCGCTTACAAATAGGGGACAGGGAATAGGGAACAGGATTTTTTCCCCAGCCCCTAAGCCCCTAATCCCTCCAACGGTTAGGAAACTATATTGGACCTTAAGGATTTTATCTCAGACACGTTACGCGATCGTCGCTTGCGCCAGGATATTGTTCATTGCGAGGTGCTGGCTGCCAGGGGCGCCCGTTTTGCCAGACTTGATCCGCCGCTGCCGGGGCCGCTGCAGCAGGCACTCCTTTTATCCGGGACAAAGAGCCTGTATCTGCACCAGGCCGAAGGGGTCCGCCTTGCGCGGCAGGGTCGCAATGTGGTCACGGTCACTCCTACGGCCAGCGGCAAAACCCTTGCATACACCCTGCCCATCATCGAGCAGGTTCTGCGTGAGCCGGATACCAGGGCTCTTTTACTTTTTCCGCTCAAGGCCCTGGCCCAGGACCAGCTCAAGCGACTTCAGGAGATGTTCGACTGCCTTGGGCTGCCTCAATCAACCGCGGCCATATATGACGGCGACACCACACCTCATTTTCGCGCCAAGATTCGCCAGAACCCGCCCAATCTGCTGCTGACCAATCCGGATATGCTGCACCAGGCTATTTTGCCCTTTCACACACAGTGGGAAGCCCTGTTCAGGAGCCTTCGCTTCGTGGTCATCGATGAGCTTCACACCTATAAGGGTATTTTTGGCAGCCACGTGCTTCAAATCCTGCGCCGCCTGCGCAGGGTGGCGCTCTTTTATCAGGCCAGTCCGCAATTTTTGGCCACCTCTGCCACCATAGCCAATCCCCGTGAACTGGCCGAGCAACTGACCGGGCTGCCTTTTGACCTGGTGGAGGAAAATGGCGCACCTTCAGCGGCCAGGCGCATCTTCCTGGTTAACCCTTCGGCCAGCAGTCTCTATACTGTGGCTACGCGCCTTTTTACCGAAGCGATCAAGGCAGGCCAAAAGACCATCCTCTTTACTAAGGCGCGTAAGATTACCGAGCTGATCCACAGGTGGACGCTCTCGTCCAACCCTGGCCTGTCTGGCAAAATCAGCTCCTACCGATCAGGCTATTTGCCCTCGGAGCGCCGCGAGATCGAGCAGAAACTCCGCTCCGGCGTGCTGGATGGGGTGATTTCCACCAGTGCACTGGAGATGGGCATTGATATCGGCGGGCTAGATATCTGCATCCTGGTCGGCTACCCAGGCACGATTACTGCCACATGGCAGAGGGCAGGCCGCGTAGGCCGCATGGCCCGTGAATCCGCCATATTTCTGATTGCCCAGCCCGATGCCCTTGATCAATATTTCATGCGCCACCCGCAAGATTTCTTCCAGCGCGGGGTAGAAGCAGGAGTAGTTGATGTCGCCAATCCTTACCTGTTAAAAAGCCACCTGGTCTGTGCTGCTCAGGAAGTCCCGCTTCGACCCGATGATCAGGTTTACCCTATGGAAGCGGATGCCTGTAGCGGAGACGTACCCCGTAACGGAGCCGTACCCTATAGCGAGGCCGCACCCTGTAACGGGGCCGTACCCTGTAACGGCAATGTTATTAACTTAAGGAATGGCCTTTCAAATCCCCCCCTGCCCCCTTTACAAAAGGGGGAGCTTTTGTCCCCCTTTCATAAAGGGGGATTTAGGGGGATTTTTCAAGGCGTTATTAAAAATCCCCCCTGCCCCCCTTTACAAAAGGGGGAAAATTTTTCCCTTAAGTTAATGACATTGCCCTATAACGGGGACGCACCATGTAGCAAAAACGTACCCCATAACGGAGACGTACCCTGTAGCAGAGCCACACCCAGTAGCGGGGCCATGCCCTTTAACGATACCATCCACGAGACCATCAGGCAGATCGTCAGGGAACTGACTGAAAGCAGAGATTTGATTGAAGCTGCTGATGGGGCAGTGTGGTTCAGTAACCGCAAGCGGCCCCAGCGTGAGGTGGATATCAGGGGTGCAGGCTCGACCTATGCCATTTTGGAGGAGGAGAGCCGCAGGCTCATTGGCAAGGTCAATGGGCTTCAGGCATTCACCGAGGCACACCCAGGTGCAGTTTACCTGCATGCAGGGCAGACGTATCTGGTCAAACACCTCGATTCCGGAAGCAGGGATATCTGGGTATGCAGGCCCGGTGAAATCAGTTACTACACGGTGGCCCGTACCCGGAAGGAAACAGAAATCCTTGAGGTGCTTGATTGCCGTGAGGTCCTGAACTGCCGCGAAGCCCTAGACAGCCGCAAAGCCCCAAACTACCACGAAGCCCCAAACTACCACGAAGCCCCAAACTACCACGAAGCCCCAGACTACCACGAAGCCCCAGACAACCGCAAAGCCCCAAACTACCGCAAAGCCCCAGAGAACCGCGAAGTCCCGGATTGCTGCGAGGGCCTGGACAGCCCTGAAAACAAGCGCTTTACGGTCAGCCTTGGACGGCTTAAAGTTACCGAGTGGGTTATAGGGTATGAAAAGCGCAGGGTTTCCAACCGTGAAAAGATCAGTGATCACCCTCTGGACCTGCCGCCTGTGGTATTCGAGACTGTCGGCCTCTGGCTTCAGCCATCAGCTTCTTCTGTGGCAGGTCTGATCAATGAGAAATATCATCTGATGGGCTCTTTGCATGCCATCGAGCATGCGAGTCTTTCGCTCCTTCCTCTCTTTGCCCTCTGCGACCGCAACGATGTCGGAGGAATCACCTTCACCGGTCATCCCCAAGTGAATGGCCCTGTCGTGTTCCTCTACGACGGACACCCCGGCGGTGTGGGTCTGGCAGCCAGGGCCTATCAGGTGCTGGATGAACTTTTAGACAAGGTGCTGAACCTGGTCGAAGGATGCGCTTGTCAGGATGGGTGCCCATCCTGCATCCATTCACCCAAATGCGGGAACGGAAACACTCCCCTTGACAAAAACGGCTGCATCCGCATGCTCCAGCACCTGACTGGCAGAAAAACATTATCAGGGACATTAGACACAGCAGGCGCGTCAGACTCGTCAAGTACGTCAGGTACGTCAGGCACGTCAAAGCTCGCCAGGCCCGACAACGGGCAGCCTGCTGCTCCTGCATCGACCGTGTCCATAACCGGCGGAGAATCCATAACCGGCGGAGAAGATGAGAGAGCGCGGATATCCGGGACATCCGGCTGCCTCAAGGTCAGCGAGCTTCCCACACCATATATGAGCAGGCTGCACCTGGCCGAGGGGCGCGATATCGTGGTCTTCGATCTTGAGACACAGCTTTCTGCACAAGAGGTAGGAGGATGGCACAACGCCCACCTGATGCGCCTCTCCCTTGGGGTTATCTACGAGCGCAGCACAGGCAACTATCGGACCTACCGGGAACATACGGTGAAAGATCTTTTAAAGCGACTGGCTGAGGCCGAACTGGTCGTTGGCTTTAACCAGAAGCGTTTCGACTACTCAGTACTCCGGGCCTATACAGGCCATGATCTCAGCAGCATGCCAAGCCTTGACCTTCTTGAAGAAATCCACAACCGGCACGGGTTTCGCCTTAGTCTTCAGGCCATTGTCTCCGCCACCTTCGGCACTTCAAAGTGCGGCGATGGCCTGGATGCCTTGCGGTGGTGGAAGGAAGGGAAGATTGAAGAAATCGAGCGTTACTGCCGGATGGATGTAGAGCTTACTGCCCGCCTTTTTGACCACATCCTCGAACATGGCTACCTCCTTTATGAAAACAAAAATCATGGCCGTGTCCGACTTCCCCTGGAACTGCCCTTGGATAAGGTATTTGGCTGAAAAAGTGCCTGTTTACCTTCAAGTGGGGCATTACCTGTTTACCTTCAAGGAGGACATTAGATGTTCCCCATATTCTACGGGAGGACATTTTCACCGTGGGAGCGCCATCCTGGCGCTTGTTTGAACTATGACATGGGTTCATTATCCAGCCTTGGAAGCGGCTGGAAGCCGCTTCCACTATGAGGGTAGTGCCTATCATCTCATATTCGTAATTACTCAGGTAGATAGGCTGTAGGCATTTATAGTCTGTAGAAAGAGACAATGCGTCCCGTCTGCAAGAAAGGCTTTTAGCCTAACAGCCTAACAGCCTAACAGCCTAATACCCTAATACCCTAATAGCCTAATAGCCTAATAGCCTAACAGCCTAAACAACCTGAGTAGTTACTCATATTCTTCCAAGATGAGAAACATCTGACATCTGTGTTGTCGTCTTTGTCCTTGGCATCTTCAATCTTTTACTGTATAATATAATTAATAGCTTGCAAAATTTATGTAAATATAAATAATATAACTATAACTAATCAAGATAAATAACATGAAAACCAAAAATAAACCAAAGAGACGACATGGGGAAGGATGCGTGCAGGCGGTTGGAATTTACTGCTGCACACTTTTTCAGAATCTTCCTGGAATTATCTACAGGAAATTTTTAAAAGAAAACAACCGGATGCAGTTTTTTACCGATATGCTCCAGCCAATGACGGGCTTCACTGTTGATGAACTTAAGGTTGGAGCAGGCGACGAGTGCAGCATAGAGACTCTCATATTACCCGAAGATCGGCCCAAAGTGGCAGATGCAGTAAAGTATGCCATTGCCCATAATCAGCCTTTTGAAGTCGAGTATCGCATAAAGTCCAAAGGGGAAGAAGTGCGATACTTTTGGGAACGGGGGATACCGATCTTTGGGACAGACGAAAATCTGCACTATGACAAAGATCCGCTCTATATTGATGGAGTAATTTTCGACATAACGAAGCGCAAAAAAGCAGAGGAGGAAGTGATCCAATGCCGCCAGCACATTGAGCATATGCTGAATGATCGCACTGCCCAACTAGTCTCAGCCAATGAACAGCTCGAGCGGCAAATCTATGGCCGCAGGCAGGCCGAGGTGGAAACCACGATGAGCCGGGCACGCCTTCAGCATCTTCTTCTCTCCAGCCCTGCTGTTATTTACAGTTGCACAATATCGGGCGATTTCGGTACTACTTCTATCAGCGGAAACGTGAAGACACAGCTCGGCTATGAATCCTGGGAATTCGTGAGAAATCCGAGATTCTGGAACGAGCATCTTCATCCCGAAGACAAGCTGCATATCCTTAATGATCTGTCTCAGGTGCTCCACAAAGATCGCCATACCATTGAATACCGTTTCCGGCACAAGGACGGCAGTTATCGATGGATACGCGACGAGCTGAATCTGGTGCGTGACCCAAACGGTAACCCGCTGGAGATTGTCGGGTGCATGCTTGATATCAGCAATCGGAAGCTGGCTGAGGACAAGACACGCATTGCCTACACGGAGCTTAATCAGATATTCAACGCCGCAGTTGATGGAATGACTGTGATTGATAAAGAGTTCCGTGTGTTTCGGGTCAATGACACCTTTTGCAGATTCTTTGGTGTAAACAGGGAAAAAGTAGTAGGCAGTCGCTGCTATGATGTGCTTAACTGCTCTTTCTATAAAGATGTCTCCGGCTGTCCGCTCTCATTAATTCTCAAAGGTGATAAAGAGCGATTTGAGTGCGATTTGGAAATAGAGCGTAGCGATGGTACCGGGATACCTTTCGTTTTAACTGCCGTTCCTCTTCGCGGGCCTGATGGAGAGCTGATTGGCATAGTTGAAAATTTCAGGGATATTTCCGGGAGTAAGCGGATGGAGGAATCAGTGCGTGAGTCAGAAGAAAAATATTTGGCACTGGTTGAGCAGTCAAAAGATGGAGTAGTTATTATTGATGGCGGGGGAATCCTTCGGTTCGTCAACAAGGCTTTGGCAGAAATGTGTGGCTACACAGTCGAAGAAGTGATCGGCAAGCCTTTTATTGACTTCATTGCCCCTGATTCGAGGGAAAACACCATTCAAAAGTACAGATCATGTCTGGCTGGTGAATACGTCTCATTCTATGAGACAAGGCTTGTGTGTAACAATGGGGCAATCAAGGATATTGAAGTTTCTGCCAGTCCTATCCACTATCAGGGGGAAACCGTGGTAATGGTTATTATTCATGATGTCACCGAGCACAAAAGAGGAGAGGAAGAATTACGGAAGATCCAGAAACTTGAATCTCTTGGTGTTCTGGCTGGCGGCATTGCGCATGATTTTAATAACCTGTTAGCCGCTATTGCCGGAAATTTATCCGTGGCCCAGGAGTATGCCCAATCAGGGTATAACCTTTCACCCATATTGAAAGAAACCCAAAATGCAATCAGACAGGCCAAGAGCTTAACGCAGCAGTTGCTTACCTTTGCCAAAGGCGGATCAATGCTCAGAAAGGCTGCCTGCCTTTCTGAGTTAATCAAGAACACAGCCATCTTTGCCTTGAGCGGCTCTAAGACAAAATGCGAATTTTCTCTTCCTGATGATCTTTGGTGGTCTGAAATTGACGATGGGCAGATCGGCCAGGTCATCAATAATCTGGTTATTAATGCTGACCAGGCCATGACCGGAGGCGGGCTTATTGAGATAAGTGCCGAAAATATAACAGTCAGGGCAGAGAGCAGTTTACCTCTCAAAGAGGGAAAATATATCAAGATGTCGGTAAAAGATCACGGGAACGGTATCAGGAGGGAAGACCTTCAGAAGATATTCGATCCTTATTTTACCACTAAGCAAAAAGGAAGCGGCCTTGGCTTGGCTATCGCTTATTCTGTTATCAAAAAGCACGAAGGCCATATTACCGTGGAGTCCGGACTTGGAGTTGGGACCAGTTTTTATATCTACCTCCCTGCCCTGGAGAGAAAGACATGGTGGACTGTGAAAGATGATGCTAAGAATAATGCTAAGGAAAAAATCCTGGCTGGCCACGGAAGAGTCTTGTTCATGGATGATCAGCAGATCATGAGAGCTATGGTTGGAAGGATGCTGACCAGCCTCGGCTATGAGGTTGTGTTCGCCGGTGAAGGCGATGAAGCAGTCGAACTCTATAAAAAAGCCAGAGAATCAGGGCGACCCTTTGATGTCGTCATTCTGGACTTGACCATACCAGGAGGTATGGGGGGCGAAGAAGCTGTTCAGAAACTCCACGAAATAGATCCCGGAGTGAAAGCAATCGTTTCGAGCGGCTATACCAATGATCCCATCATGTCCGAGTATAGAGAGCACGGATTCAGTGGTGTAGTGGCCAAGCCATATGAAATGAAGGAATTGAGCGAAACCCTGGCACACGTCATACACGAGGGAGAGCAGTTTCATTAAACGGACAATCCACCTGCAAAGAAAAATTGTTCTACCGAGATAAGAAATCAACGATTATGCCTGCCTGCACGTTCAAAGCCCCCTTTTGACTTCCTCCCAATAGAGTGATTTAATTTATAATAAATAGCAATATAATTACTAATCAACCTGGGTATCTGCTTGACTCAAGTAGATACTTCCATGTATAATTTCCTTCTTATTACTTTTAGAATTACGAATAAGAGGAGATTTGAGATGGAAGACTATCCCAAAAACTTTCAGGAATTTGTTAGT
>Ga0307378_10010596_pt1 | contig 11955 bp, 8 predicted proteins | sample UN1MG_FD_202238 | JGI IMG/M metagenome (GOLD analysis project Ga0307378, IMG submission 202238) | Soil microbial communities from Risofladan, Vaasa, Finland - UN-1 | ecosystem: Environmental > Terrestrial > Soil > Coastal area > Acid sulfate soil | place: Finland: Risofladan, Vaasa | collected...
CTTGAATATAATAAAGAAAGCCATTATTTATTTAACGAGCAGGAGTTAAACGATAAGTTAAAAGATATAGACGGCAATCCTCGAATTCAGAGGTATAAAGGTTTGGGAGAAATGAATCCCGAGCAGCTATGGGAGACCACCATGAACCCGGGAAACAGAGTTTTAAAGAGAATAGAACTGGAAGACAATTTAGAAGCAGAAACCATGTTTACAGTCTTAATGGGAGACAAGGTTGAGCCCAGAAAAGATTTTATATATCAACACGGCTTAGAAGTAAAGGATCTGGATATTTAATAGCGTAGAGCGTGTAGCGTATAGTAAAAACTAAAAACCATGAACGGATAACTTGTATTTAACGCTAAAGACTAAATTAATCAGTCAATTGGAGAATAGGTCAATTGGTAAATCGGCTAATTGGTCAATTAATAAATTGGAGAATTGTTAAATTATGAAAGATGAAGAAAAAGACAAGTTAGATGATAATAAAGAAGAAGAAAAAGAAGAGCGCGAAGAATTTGTAGAAACAACCAGGTGCTTACCTACTGATGTCGTAGACGAGATAAAAGATGCCTATCTAAGTTATGCCATGAGTGTAATAGTGGGGCGAGCCTTACCTGATGTCCGCGATGGATTAAAACCGGTTCACCGCCGGGTATTATATTCTATGGAAAAAATGGGCAATACGCCCGATAAAGCTTATAAAAAATCAGCTCGAATAGTAGGGGACATCATAGGTAAATACCATCCTCATGGCGACATAGCAGTATATGATACCATTGTAAGATTGGCCCAGGATTTTTCCTGTCGTTATCCTTTAGTCGATGGTCAGGGAAACTTTGGTTCAGTAGATGGTGATTCGGCAGCTGCCCAAAGATATACCGAAATTCGAATGTCAAAGATTACTCAGGAATTATTAGCTGATATAGACAAAGAAACGGTTAACTTTGTCCCCAACTATGATAATTCTCTTAAAGAACCGGAAGTTTTACCGGCAAAAATTCCTCAACTTTTACTTAATGGTTCTTCGGGAATTGCTGTAGGAATGGCCACCAACATCCCTCCTCATAATTTAAGAGAGGTGGTTGATGGCGCAATAATGATGATCGAAGACCCGCAAGTTTCCGTTAAAGAATTAATGACCGCAATTAAGGGACCTGATTTCCCTACGGGCGGCATAATTTGCGGCAAAACAGGAATAAGGAGCGCCTATGAAACCGGAAAGGGGATTATAAAGGTGCAGGCCGCTGTATTTACCGAAGGAGTAGACGACGAAAAAAATGGAGGCAAGAAAAATCCCCGCATAATAATTAAAGAACTCCCCTATCAAGTAAATAAAGCAAAGTTAGTAGAAAATATTGCCCAACTGGTTCATGACAAAAAGATTCTCGATATCACCAATCTAAGAGACGAATCAGACCGGAAAGGGATGCGGGTAGTTATTGAATTAAGGAGAGGTGCCAATGTCGATATAGTATTGAACCAACTGTATAAGCATACCAATATGAACACTACCTTTGGGATTAATATTTTAGCAATTTCCGAAGGCCGTCCCAAAACCTTTAATTTAAAAGAGATATTGGAATGCTTTTTGGCTCACCGCAAAGAGGTAGTGGAAAGAAGAACTAGATATGAACTAAGAAAAGCCAGAGAAAGAGCCCACATCTTGGAAGGGTTAAAGATTGCCCTGTCTAATATTGATGAAGTAGTTCAGATTATTAAAAAATCAGATAGCGTAAAAACAGCACACGATAAATTAAAAAGCAGATTTGGATTGAGCGATATTCAGGCACAGGCCATTTTAGATATGAGGCTGCAGCGTCTTACATCTTTGGAGACCGAAAAGATTTTAGAAGAATATTTAGAATTGATAAAACGCATTGCCTATTTAGAAGATATATTGCAAAATGAAAAGAAGCTCATGTTGATAATTAGAGATGAGCTGTGGGAAATGAAGGAGAAATACGGTGACGAGAGAAGGACCGAGATAATAGACGAGGAAGGAGAGTACGAAATTGAAGATTTCATTACCGTAGAGGATATTGTTATAACTTATACCCGGGACGGATACCTCAAACGCCTTCCCTTAAGCACTTATAGAAAACAGAAGAGGGGAGGAAAAGGCAAAATTGGAATGACCACTAAATTAGAAGATCTTGTAGACCACGTGTTTGTCACCACCAACCTTCACGATATCTTATTTTTCACCAGCAAAGGGATAGTTTACAGAAGGAGAGCATATCAGATTCCCGAAGGAGGGAGAACTTCCCGGGGGGTTGCGGCCATCAATTTGTTAGGCATTGAAAAAGGCGAGCACATTACCACTCTTATTCCTATAGAGAGTGATGAATTAGCAGAATCGAAAGAAGAAAGCAATGAAAAGTGTCTGTTCATGGCCACCAAAAAAGGGAAGATAAAAAAAGTTTCTCTTTCTCTTTTTTCCAACTTAAAAAATATCGGCATTATTGCCCTGCGTCTCTTGCCTGGCGATGAATTAATCGGGGTAAAGCTCGCTGAGGATAACGAACATGTTATTTTAACTACCAAGCACGGAAAGGCTATCCGTTTTTCAGGAGACCCGATAAGATCCATGGGGAGAACCAGTCTTGGGGTGAAAGGTATACTTTTAAAGGCTGAAGATTCTCTCGCAAATATCAGCTTGGTCCCCCCGGATACGGATAAATACTTATTGTTAGTCACCGAGAAAGGATATGCCAAAAGAACACCCTTACAGAAATTTAGGGAATTTAGTAACCGAGGCGGCCAAGGGCTAAGGGCTATCAAGCTCACCGAAGAAAAAGGCTTGGTAGTAGATGTAAAAGTGGTGAGCGAAGAAGACGAACTAGTATTAATCAGCCAACAGGGAAATGTTATCCGGGTCTCAGTTAAAGAGATTCGTCATACCGGGAGATACTCGCAGGGAGTCAGGATAATGAACCTTGCCCCGGAAGACAAGGTGGCCAGCGTTGCCCCGGTACCGAGTGAAGATATTGATTTAAGCTAAATTTTGACAAAATTAAGCTGGAGTGATAAAATTATAAAAATTTAATAACCGGCTGATGACGGGAAGAGTAGGTTGAAAATTTTTTTACTGTAGAAATTTTTCGACCGAAGACCAACCCGGAGGCTTAAGACGAATCTTGTAAAAAGAGTAAATCTTTCGGGAGAAGACCCTTAAAGCTATTAAGAGAGCTCTGAAAAATGCAATTTCAGAGAAATAAAGTGGAACCGCGGAAATCTTTCGCCTTTATATTTAACCTATAAATATAAAGGCGAAAGATTTTTTATATTGTGTATAGAACTAAGAAATAATAGCCAGTATCCGGAAGCCAGGGGAATGACAGAAAAGCCAGATAACAGTTTTTAGTTTTGAATTCTGATTTTCTTAACGCGATACTCGATACGCAATACGATACACTAACGACTAATCTGAAAGGTTGGTAGATAATTATGAAGAAAAATACGATTAATATCGGCATATTAGGATTGGGTACGGTAGGTCAGGGCACACTTAAGATTTTGCAGGAGAATAAAGAATTTATCGAGCAAAAGATATATCCCAAAAAAATAGTATTAAAGAAATTGGCGGATAAAGACAAGAATAAAATTCTTCCCGACAAAAAACTTTATAAAATATTTACCGATTCCGCTCAAGAAGTAGTTACCGACCCGGAAATTGATATCATAGTGGAGACTATCGGTGGCTTTGAGCCGGCAAAAAGTTTGATTATGCAAGCCCTTAAGTCAGGAAAACACGTGGTTACCGCCAACAAAGAGGTGATAACCAAGGCAGGGTATGAAATTTTGGAATTAGCCCGGGAAAATAAAGCATATTTTCTTTTTGAAGCAAGCGTTGCCAGTGCTATTCCAATAATCGGGGCACTTTCTCATTCTCTTACCTCCTATAAATTAAAGGAGATAATAGGGATTTTAAACGGCACTACCAATTATATCCTTACCAAGATGAGCGAAGAGGGTAAAGATTATGAAGAGGCCTTAATAGAGGCTCAGGAGAAGGGGTATGCCGAGACCGACCCCAGCAAAGATATTGATGGGTTTGATGCCTTTAACAAGATATTTATTCTTTCTGCCATTGCCTTCAGGGCAAAAATCGATCCGGACGACATCTATTATGAGGGGATAAGAAATATTTCCAAGTTGGACATAGAATATGCCCGGGAGTTGGGTTATACGGTTAAACTCCTGGCTTTGGCTCGAAACACAGATACGGATTTAGATGTTAGGGTTCACCCGGCATTAATACTCAAAAGGCATATCTTGGCTAATATCGGTGGTGCTTACAATGGAATTCTGGTTCGGGGAGGGGATTTTGGAGACTTAACTTTTTCCGGTTTGGGGGCCGGAGCCCTACCTGCGGGAAGTATGATTGTCAGTGATGTAGTAGAGATAATTAAAAATTATGATAATCACCATAACCAGGTTAATTGTTTTGAAAAAAAGAAGATCAGGGATTTCAGCCAAACTTATTCTCCTTATTATTTAAGAATAAGAGTAAAAGACAGGCCCGGGGTCTTGGCAGAGATTGCCGGCGTTTTCGCTCGGAAAAAAGTCAGCTTTCTTTCGGTTATACAAAAGGGAGAAGCCGGAGAAGTAGTAGACATTGTTTTCTTAACCCATCAGGCCAAAGAGGGCAATGTTCAGGAGGCCTTAAAGGAAGTTGCCTGTCTTGAATGCGTAGAAAAAATATGCAGCACTATTAGAGTGGTGGAAATTTAAATTAGCGTAGAGCGGATAGCGTTTAGCGTATAGTTAAGAAATAAGAAGCCAAAATCCAGGAATCAGGAGCCAGAACAAGATAGTATCAAGCACATAAGTATATGGCAAATAAGGTAGGGGCGTATTGCGTACGTCTTATGAAGTTAGAGTGTACAGCGATTAGAAAGCAAAATCTATAATATGTAGGGGCAGACCTTGTGTCTGCCCGTAATGAGTAATTGTAGGACAGACCCGCCTATCAAAGCAGTAGAGGTTCGATTCATCGAATCCGCCAAGAGAAGGTACCTAAAAACCCGGGGCGGATGAATCCGCCCCCTACATCAAACTCGCAGCAATAACATGAACATATATGCCGAAAATCGATTGTCTCTATCTCAAAACTAAAAACGAAAAACTATAATCCTGTTTTTACGACTAACGACTAATAAAGGAGAGAATTTATGATAAAAATCAGAGTTCCGGCGACTACCGCCAACCTGGGTCCGGGTTTTGACTGCCTGGGGCTGGCTTTAAAATTATATTTAAATTTAGAGATAGAAGAGATAGAAGAGGGCTTGGTTATTGAATACTGGGGAGAAGGAGCGGAAAAGTTTTTAGCCAAAAAGAAAGAGGACACCCTAATCTGGAAATCTATAAATCTGGTTTTAAAAAAAGCTAATAAAGATATCCACAAAAAGGGAGTAAAGATAAAAGTACTCAACGAGATACCCGTTACCAGAGGATTGGGTAGCAGTGCATCAGCAATAATAGGGGGAATAGTGGGGGCAGCCAGACTATATAATATTAATTTAACTAATCGGGAGATGCTTGAGTTGGCTCTCTCTTTAGAAGGGCATATGGACAATATTGTTCCTGCTCTGGTCGGGGGGCTTACCTTAGCTTATAAAACAGTCCAGGAGGAGATAAAGTGGGCCAAAATTAAAACTCCGCTTGATTTACGGGTTGTGGCAGCGATACCTGATTTTACTTTAAGCACAGGAAAGATGAGAGGTGCTCTGCCTCAAAAAATTGCTTTGCCCGAAGCGGTATTTAATTTGAGCAGGTCTGCCCTTTTGGTTAATGCCTTACAGAATTCAGACTGGGATGTGCTGGCCGAGGCCATGGAGGACAGGTTGCACCAGCCTTACAGGGCACCCTTTATTCCGGGGATTGAAGATATGTTTTTAAAAATAAAAAAAACGGGCTTGGCGGGCGTTGCCTTAAGCGGCTCAGGGCCTTCGGTGGTTTCTTTGACTAAAAAGGGGAATGAGGAAGTAATAAGCAAAATAATGAAAGATGTTTTTTTAAAGGCAGGGGTAGCTTGTCGGGTCTTAGTGTTGGGGGCCGATTTGGAGGGAACGAAATTAATAGCGTAGAGCGGATAGCGTACAGCGCATAGAAATACAGTGATTAGTAATTTGTAATGAGTAACAAGAGTATACTTCTGAATTATAAAACAAGTTACTTATTACATGTTAAATACTACACAATTTACTGGTAAACTATATAATCGAATTAATTGGAAAATCGATCAATTGGTAAATTTTTAGAGGAGTGAATCTTTTACTGATGAATAATATTATAGTACAAAAATATGGAGGAAGCTCGGTAGCAAATATCGAGCAAATAAAAAAGGTAGCTGAGAAAATAGTAGAAAAGGCAAAAGAAGGAAATAAGGTGGCAGTTGTAGTTTCGGCTATGGGGAAAACCACTGATGAACTAATCAAGATGGCCGGCCAAATTACCTCCTCTCCCAACGAACGAGAATTAGATATGCTAATTTCTACCGGCGAACAGGTTTCTATTGCCTTATTAACTATGGCTATTCACGCTTTAAACTGGAAAGCTATTTCTTTTACCGGAATGCAGGCAGGGATTGTTACCGATGCTGTTCATACCAAGGCCAAGGTTACTGCTGTAAACCATAAAAAATTAGAGTCAGCTTTAGAAAGAGGTGAAATAGTTATTGTAGCCGGCTTTCAAGGTGTCGACGCCAATGGTGATATCACCACTTTAGGCAGAGGAGGGTCAGATACTACCGCTATCGCCCTGGCTGTCCAGCTGGAGGCAGACAGGTGTGAAATCTATACTGATGTTGAGGGAGTTTACACTGCTGATCCGCGAATTGTCCGCACAGCCCGTCGAATCCCGGTAATTTCCTATGACGAAATGGCCGAGATGGCCAGTTTGGGGGCTAAAGTGATGCATTACCGGGCAATAGATCTGGCCAGAAATTATAAAGTAAAGATTTTAATTAAATCATCTTTTATTCCAGGAGAAGGTACGCTTATAAAGGAGGCGGATCCGATGTTAGAAAAAGTAATCGTAAGGGGAGTAACCCAGGAGACCAATGTGGGCAAAATCGTAGTCCAGGGAGTTCCGGATGTTCCCGGCGTAGCTTATAAATTATTCAAAGCCTTGGCCGAAGAAGAGATAATTGTAGATATGATTATCCAAAGCGCCCATCATAATAAGGTTAATGACATAGCCTTTACCGTTGCTCTGAGCGATTTTAATAAAACTATCAAAATCACTGAGCAGTTAGCAGAAAAGATAGGAGCTAAAGGAGTAATATCAGAATCGGAAGCAGCCAAAGTATCCATTGTGGGAGCAGGCATTACCAGTGATCCGGCTATAGCCGCTCGGATGTTTGGTGCCTTGGCCAAAGAAGAAATAAATATAGATATGATCAGCACTTCCGGAATTCGAATTTCTTGTTTAATCAGTTCTTCCCGCATAGAAGATGCGGTAAAAGCAATCCACAAAGAATTTAATTTAGATAAAGCAGGTGAAGAAAAATGAGAAAATATAATGTAGCCGTCGTAGGAGCTACCGGAGTGGTAGGGGAAGAGATGAGATTGGTTTTAGAAGAGAGAAAATTTCCGGTGGAAAAATTAAGCCTCTTCGCCTCCGGCCGTTCAGCAGGCAAAATTTATAATTTTTCCGGAGAAAAGATTGAAGTTCAAGAGTTAAAAGAAAATTCTTTTTCCGGAATTGATATCGCCCTTTTTTCAGCCGGTGATGAAGTAAGTGCCCGCTTTGCCCCCCTGGCAGTCCGGCAGGGGACGATAGTAATAGATAATTGTAAATACTTCCGTATGGATCCCCAGGTTCCTCTGGTAGTTCCGGAAGTGAATCCTGATGATTTAAAATGGCACAAGGGTTTGATCGCTAATCCCAACTGTTCTACCATTCAGATGGTGGTGGCTTTAAAGCCTATCTATGATGAAGTGGGGATAGAAAGAGTTGTTGTAGCTACTTATCAGAGCGTTTCCGGAACCGGGAAAGAAGCTATAGAAGAACTAAAAAATCAGACTGTCTCTATTGCCAGGGGCGAAGAATTTGAAATCAAAGTCTATCCTTATCAGATAGCTTACAATGCACTCCCCCATATCGGTGCTTTTCAAGAGAATGGCTATACTTCTGAAGAAATGAAGATGTTAGACGAAACCAGAAAGATATTGGGAGATGATCATATTCGAGTAGCTGCCACTACGGTGAGAGTTCCGGTCTATCGGGCTCACTCGGAAGTAGTTCACGTAGAGACTAAAAAGAAAATTTCGGTGCAGAGAACCCGAGAAATATTAAGCGCCTTCCCCGGGATTAAAGTAATCGACAATCCGGAAAAATTAGAATATCCCCTGCCATTATTTGCCGAAGGAAAAGATGAGGTCTTTGTAGGTAGAATCAGAGAAGATATCTCTACCGAAAACGGTCTGGTGATGTGGATAGTTTCCGATAACCTGCGAAAAGGCGCTGCCCTAAACGCCGTCCAAATCGCCGAGCAGCTAATAAAATAAAAACATACCAGGGGACGGTTCTCTGGCAGTTTTTATTTTTATAATATGAATGGAGAATAACTATGAAACTTAAAGACAAAGTTGTGGTAATAACCGGTTCAACCCGGGGGATAGGCAGGGCAATTGCCCGGTCCTGTGCCCTGCAGGGTGCCAGGGTAATAATTTCTTCCCGCAAAAAATCAGCAGTTAAAGAAACTTGCGAGACTTTTCAGAAAGAAAATTTTAAAGTATCCGGAATAAAAGCGGATGTAGCTGTTGATGCCGACCTGATAAAATTATTTAATCATTCAGTAGAAACCTGGGGGCAGATAGATGTCTGGATAAATAATGCCGGCCTATCCGCAGGAATGCGGTTTTTCGACGAATTAAGCGGAGAAGAAATTAAGGAAATAGTAGATGTGAATATTACAGGAACTATGCAGGCTTCCCGCATAATCATACCTTATTTCATTAAGAGGGGGAAAGGAATTTTGATTAATATGGGCGGTATGGGCAGCAAAGGAGAAAAAGCCCCCCATTTAACCGCTTATGCTCTTACTAAAGCAGCGGTTGCCAGCTTTACCAGGAATTTAGCCGAAGAATATAAAGGATACCCCATTTCCATTCATACAGTAATCCCCGGAATGGTTGTAACCGATTTTTATAATGATATCAAAGTAAGTCCTAAGTTAACTAAAAATTTACAGAATTTACCTTATGCCCTGGAAGCCTTTAGTGTACCCATCGAAGAAGTAGGGAAATTATGTGCAGATATAGCCGCTCAGGAACCAGGAAAAGACACTGGAAAAACTTATTCACTGTTGCGCGGAACAAGGTTGCTAAGAGGAATTGGATTGATGATTTGGTACCGATTATCCGGTAAAATGAAATAGCACTAGGACGACTAAAAACTGCCAGAGGACCGTCCCCTGGTATGTTTTTTTATTAGGAGGGAATAAACAATTGTTGCTGAATAGTAAAAATATCCATATATTAGAAAAAGATGGAAAAGAAATTTTATTAATGGGCACTGCCCACGTCTCTAAAGAGAGTGCTCGAGAAGTGAAAGAGTTAATTGAGCAAGAAAAGCCGGATAGTGTCTGCGTAGAATTATGTCCTGCTCGCTATAACAGTATAAACAATCGGAACAAATGGAAGAATATGGATATTATCACCATAATCAAACAAAAAAAGGCCCTGCTCCTCCTGGTTAATTTGATTTTATCTTCTTTTCAGAAACGATTAGCTCAGCAATTAGGAATTAATCCGGGTCAGGAAATGATTCAGGCCATCTCATCAGCAAAAGAGATTAATGCCCATCTGGTTCTTGCCGATAGAGATATTCAGATCACTTTTACACGTGTTTGGAAAAAGCTCAATCTCTGGGGAAAAATGCGCATACTTTTTATGTTAATCTTTAGCATGTTCGGTAAAGAAAAAATTTCGGAAGAAGAAATTGAAAGGTTAAAATCAGAAGATATTCTCACCGCTGCTTTAAGCGAATTAGCCCGTTCATTTCCCCGATTGAAAAAAGTTTTAATAGATGAAAGAGATCAATATCTGGCCGAAAAAATAAAACTGGCTCCGGGCAACAAAGTCATTGCTATTGTTGGCGCCGGACACGTTCCGGGGATTAAAGAAGAAATAGATAGAGAGCATGATTTGTCTGCCCTCACCAAAATACCTCCCATCCCTAACTATTTAAAAGTATTGGTCTGGGGCATCCCTTTGGCAGTAATCGCTATTATCGCTTCTACTTTTACTTATTCTCCCCCTGCGGGTTTTGAGCAAATTGTTCAATGGTTTCTATGGAACGGTTCACTGTCTGCCCTGGGGGCATTGATAGCCAGGGCACACCCTCTCTCTATTCTTACTGCCTTTGCAGCAGCCCCCTTTAGTTCCTTAAATCCTCTTTTGGCTGCCGGGTGGTTTGCCGGCATTGCGGAAGCACTGATCAGACGTCCCCGGGTAGAAGATTTCGAACAGCTGGGGAATATCACCACTCTTAAGGACTTTTTCCATAATCGAGTTACTAAAATTTTACTGATAGTGGCTTTTGCCAATCTGGGAAGTATGGCAGGGACATTTATCGGCGGGGCAAAAGTAATTCAACTCTTTATCAATACTATAAATCCTTAAAATTCTGATCTTATTGCAACTATAAACAGATAACCGATAACCAAAAAACTTTTTTAAAAGAAAAAATTTCCCAATTCCTTACCATATTTTTAAAATTTTTTTAAATAATTTCTAATATTTGTACCTCTTAGCCTGACCGCGTTAAAATATAAGGACAAAAACCGTTGAGTTATTTGAATTAATTTAGGTAGATAAACGGAGGTTGTTTTGTGAATAAAACAATAATGCTATTTATATGGGCTGGATTTATTATAGTTTTTCAGAAAATGACCCGTTAACAAATATCATTCCAAGCGGAACCTATTTTTTTCTAAAAAATAGTGGCGGTGATTTATCTTTCACCACAAGCTGTACACATAATTATTACTGGCAAGAGGGAAATTCCACAAACCTAACTCTCCTTCTTTGGTAATGGCAGGATTTTTCGCCGGCAAGATGTTTACCGGTCCTTATGAAACTAAAAATCCGGTAAAAGTTGCTGGAGCCAGATTCAAGTGAGTGATAAATAAATACGGCTAAGAAAAGTTAAGTTAGTTAGATAGCAGTGAAAATGTAAAGTAAAAATCTTGGCGGGGTTCGGAACGTCGTGTCTGCCTATCGATGAATTTCTATTATCCGGGAAAGGTTAAATGCAATCGAGGTTTCCATAATTATTAAAAAATAGGAAGGAGGCGTGGGTCTAAAATGGAATTTGTAGTTAAAATGGGATCAAATCTTTATTCTTATCAGCACACCCCTTTTTCAAATAGAATAGACATTATTTTTAAATATGTCCGAACAAAGTTGGAAATAGAGCAAAAACCGGAATTGATTAAAAAATATTTTTAGAAAGAAGTGTTAAAATGCTTAAAAATGACAAAAAATGTATTTTATTAGTTTTAATGATTTTATTGTTTCTGAGTATCCCGTTGACTGTTACAGCAAATCATTCTTTAGATAAAGGACAAGAAATAATAAGTAAACTGGTCAAGGAAAATAATTACACTTAAAAAAAGGATTTTACCAACCGTTTGTCGAATAGTAAATAGCAAAGCATGCGAAACGTCTCCATCCCGCATACTCTAATAAATATCTAAATAACGATACTGTTAAATTAAATTAAAATATTTTTATAATTTAAAACTTCACTTATATGTCCTGCAATTCATTAGTAAAAAATAAAAAGGTGGAAAAATGAAATACAGGAATATCCGGGATATGTCGATGAGCCTTATTCCTTTGGCGGCTTTTCTTCTTGCCCTATTAATCGGGACAATTATGATTGCCTTTCTCGGAGCAAACCCCCTGATTGCTTTCCAGGCCCTGCTCAAGGGTGCGTTTGGGA
>Ga0307378_10010597_pt1 | contig 11955 bp, 9 predicted proteins | sample UN1MG_FD_202238 | JGI IMG/M metagenome (GOLD analysis project Ga0307378, IMG submission 202238) | Soil microbial communities from Risofladan, Vaasa, Finland - UN-1 | ecosystem: Environmental > Terrestrial > Soil > Coastal area > Acid sulfate soil | place: Finland: Risofladan, Vaasa | collected...
AAAGCAAAAGGGTCGTAACCGAGTCGTCGTTTTTAATAGTAGAGGGGACTCTTTTTAAACGGTGCTTTATTGATCAAACACAAAAAAGTCATAACCTTGGTATGCGTGTCGTTCCTTATTAAGATTGGCATTTTTTCCATGCAAGAACAACCATAAAACAATAAATATTTCTGAAAAAGAGGGACCCCAAAGTCTCTCTCTTGGTATATTCATTTTAGGTTGCACTATTTTATTATTAGCTAAGGGTTTACAAAAGGTTTGTAATATAATGAACATAGAAAAATTTTATCCTAATATAAGAAGTGGCAAGTGGCACGGTAGGACAATTAAGTATAAGCATATGTTAGAAAATCCTCTTTAAAAAGACAAGCCTTATTATAAGGACAATAATATAAAAAATGAAGATTTAGCTTTATTTTAATACTTTTAAGTGAGATATCCGTATAAAAATTATGAAGTATAAATGCATAAAGTGCGGAAAAATATGGCACGGATGGGTTCATTCCGATATTTACCCGGATTTTGGTAGTAACTTAGAAAAGCTTAAATAAGAGAAAAAAAATTAAGGAGAACGTTGAAAAATTTAACTATTTACACGCTTATTTATCTTATGAGATTAATAGGAGGTAAAAATGAAAGATAAAGATAAGACAAAGGTAGAATTAATTAAAGAATTAAAAACTACACAGAAAGAGCAAGAAAAGGGTGTATTCAATAATATAGCCGAACACAAGGAAGCAGTGGGGGAATTGAAAGAATCAGAAGAAAGATACCATGCCGTATTCGAAAACACCGGTACTGCAACTATGGTTGTCGAAAAAGATATGACTATCTCTATGGTAAACACCCAATGCAAAAAACTATGCGGATATTCTAAAAAGAAAATTGAAAATAAAATGAAATGGACAGATTTTATCGTTCCGGAGGATTTAGAAAAGGTAAAAAAATATCATATTGCCAGGATTGCCAGGAGAAAAACCGGAAAAGAGCCCCCAACAGAGTATGAATTTCGTTTTATAGATAGAAAAGGTAGTATAAAAGATATATTTTTGAAAATAGGGATAATTCCTAATACCAAAAAGAGTATAGCTTCCTTAACGGATATCACCGAACTAAAGCAGGCAGAGAGAGCCCTCCAAGAAGCGCGTGACCAATTAGAGGAGAAAGTAGCCCAACGAACCAAAGAACTAGAAGATGCTAACCTAAAACTGCAGGAAATCGACCGCCTAAAATCTATGTTTATTGCCTCTATGAACCATGAACTGAGAACCCCTCTTAACTCTATAATAGGTTTCACCGGTATAATTTTACAAGGGATGTCCGGAAAGATTAATAAAGAACAGAGAAAGCAGCTTACCCTGGTGAAGAAAAGTGCCAATCATCTCTTAGCCCTCATCAATGATGTAATCGATATAAGCAAGATAGAAGCAGGTAAAATGAAAATTGCTATCAAGAAATTTGATCTTATCTCTCTTGCTCAAGAGGTTAAGGGCTCTTTTGCAGTTATTGCAGAAGAGAAGGGGCTTAAATTATTATTTCAAACACCTTCAACACTTCTAATAAAAAGTGATGAGCGAAAAACCAGGCAGGTCATGGTAAATTTCATAAGTAATGCCCTAAAATTTACCGACAGAGGAGAAATAGAGGTAAAAATAAGAAAAAAAGATGAATCAGCAGAAATATCAGTTCGAGATACAGGTGTTGGGATAAAAAAAGAAGATATGGGAAAATTATTTCAAGCCTTTAACCGGATTAACATAAATGGCAGATTAACAGCAGGTACTGGCCTGGGTCTTTACCTTTCTAAAAAGATAACAGACCTTTTGGGTGGTGATATCAAAGTTGAAAGTGAATTTGGCCAAGGCAGTGTATTTACCTTTACTTTACCGTTAAAGCGATAACAGAAATAAAGTTGTAAGGTGAAGAGATTGATTCTTTTATCTCTGCCATCTAAATTTTAACATCTGTGTTATCATTTATTATAGGAGGTTAATAAGATGAAAAGATTATTAGTAATAGAGGACAACGAGACCAATATGTACCTCATTGGCTTTATCTTAAGGAAAAATAAATATAAGGTGATAGAGGCCAGAACCGGTGAGGAAGGAATAGAACTGGCCCTAAAAGAAAGGCCGGACCTCATCATTATGGATATCCAGCTACCCGGTATCGATGGGCTGGAAGCGACCAGAAGGATAAGAAAATCAGAGATAGATGGAGAGATTCCCATTATCGCACTTACTTCTTATGCCATGACCGGAGATAATGAGAGAATTCATGCTGCCGGGTGCACCGGGTACATCGAGAAACCAATCAACCCGGACACTATTATAGGCGAGATTGAGAAATATATAAGGAGATGAAAAAGATGAAGATTCTTATAGTAGACGATATAAAAGAAAACCTCTACCTACTGGAGGTTTTATTAAAAGGGAGTGGTTATGAAGTGGTCACTGCCGAAGATGGAGTAGAGGCTCTCCAAAAAATAAAAAAAGAAACTATCGATCTGATTATTTCTGATGTATTGATGCCTCGGATGGATGGTTTTCAACTATGCAAGGAATGTAAAAAAGACGATAGCATAAATAGGATACCTTTTATATTCTACACTGCCACCTATATCGATATAAAGGATGGGGAGTTTGCTTTAAGCCTGGGAGCAGCAAAATTTATCCTAAAACCGCAAGAACCAGAAACATTCTTAAAGATCTTAAAAGAGGTCATTAAAGAGCACAAGGAAGAAGTGTTTATTGCTCCTAAAGAGCTCATAAAAGAGGATGAAGGAATATATTTTGAAAAATACAACAAAAGGTTGATACAGAAGCTGGAAAAGAAGATGCTTGACTTAGAGAAAGCGAATAAAATCCTGCAAGAAAAAGAAGAGATAATTTACCATCTAAATCAATTCCAGGGAAATATCATTCATAATGCTAATATTTGGATCAATGCGCTGGATGAAAAGGGCAGCGTCACTCTATGGAATGAAGCGGCCGAAAAGATAAGCGGGTATTCTGCCGCAGAAGTCATTGGTCATGATAAGATATGGCAATGGCTTTATCCGGATGAAAAATACCGGAAAGAAATTTTTGCAAAAGCCAATGCCATAATTGAAAAAGGAGAAGTTCTTCAAGATTATGAAACTAGAATATATTCTAAAGACGGTAAAGTAAAAAATATCTCCTGGCATGCCCGTAATCTGACCAACCTGCAAGGCAAAATAATAGGCAAAGTTGCTGTAAGTAGAGATATCACCGAAAAAAAACAGGCAGAAGAAAAATTGCAGGATTCAGAAGAGTATTTAAAGATATTATTCGATTATGCACCTGATGCCTATTATGTAAATGAGTTAAAAGGTAATTTTATCGATGGTAATAAGGCAGCGGAAAAATTGACTGGTTATAAAAGAGAAGAATTAATCGGGGAAAGTTTCTTAAAATTAAAATTACTTTCTCTTACTGATATACCCAAAGCAGCTAAACTATTAGTTAAAAATCTTAGGGGACAACCAACCGGACCGGATGAGCTTGTATTGAATAGAAAAGATAATACTAAGGTGACGGTTGAGATTTCCACTTATCCGATAAAGATCAAGAGAAGAACTTTAGTATTGGGTATAGCAAGGGATATTACCGAGCGCAGGCAGGCAGAGGAGTCACTCAAAGAATCCGAAATTAAGTTCAGATCTATTTTCGATAATGCAACCGATGGGATACTCCTAGCCGACCTGGAAAAACATAAATTCTATAGTGCAAACAAAACAATCTGCCAGATGTTGGGATATAAACAGGAGGAGATACTAAATTTAGATACCAAAGATATCCATCCCAGGGAATATCTACCTCATGTTATAGAACAGTTCGAGAAGCAGACAAGAAAAGAGATCACACTGGCCAAGGATATTCCCGTGAAAAGGAAGGACGGTAGCTTCTTTTATGCCGATGTCAACTCGAAACCAATTACTCTTGCCGGTAAGACATATCTTCTGGGAATCTTCAGGGATATCACCGAGCGTAAGCAAGCAGAAGAAAAACTCAAAAAAATCATGGATGCATCCATTGAAACAATGTCAAGTATCATTGAGGCCAAAGACCCTTATACTGCCGGTCACCAGCAGAGGGTTTCTCAATTGACCACAGCCATAGCTAAAGAGCTAAATCTTTCTCAAGATAAGATTGAAGGGATAAGGATTGCCTCTTTAATCCATGATATCGGGAAGATCGGCCTGCCCACTGAAATCTTAAGCAAGCCCATCAAATTATCCGATATAGAGTTTAGTCTCATCAAAGAACATCCCCAAATAGGATATGATATCTTAAAATCCAATGATTTTTCCTATCCCGTAGCTCAAATTATCCTGCAGCATCATGAAAGGTTAGATGGCTCAGGATATCCCCATCATTTAAAAGGTGATAAGATTTCCCTGGAAGCCTGCATTATAGGAGTAGCTGATGTGGTAGAAGCCATGTCTTCTCACCGTCCCTACCGGCCTGCCCTGGGTATCGAAAAAGCGCTGGAAGAAATCTCCCAAAATAAAGGTATCCTCTATGACCCGAAAGTAGTGGACATTTGCCTTAATCTCTTCAAAGAAAAGGGATTTAAATTTGAATAGATAAAAGTGATTTACATTTCTTTTAGGGGAATGGTATGATATTATATTCTTATTGAGTAAAAGCTCAATCAACAGTTACTCTTGTATAAAATTAATTTAATATTAATTTTTTATGGAGGTGCAAATTTAAAAGATGAAAAATATAGAGGACAAAAAAGACCGACTTGTTGAAGAGGTACAAGAAATGCATGAAAAGGTTAATGAATTAGAAAAAATTAAAGTTAAGTATAATCAGCTGGAGAGAGAACTCCAGCAGAGTGATGGAAAATTACAAAAACTGATAGAAGGTATCGCCTATATTATTACGGAAATAGTGGAAATAAGAGACCCCTACCTCAGAGGACACCACCAAAGGGTCTCCAAACTTGCTACGGCGATAGCCCAGGAGATGAAACTCCCTCAGGATAAGATTGAAGGCGTAAAAATTGCCTCCCTGGTTCATGATGTGGGGAAGGTTAATTTACCCACTGAAATCGTCAGTAAGCCGAGTGCATTATTTGAAGTAGAATTTAATTTACTCAAAAATCATCCCAGAACAGGTTATGAAATCTTAAAAAAAGTAGATTTTCCTTGGCCTATTGCTGAAATTGTCTTTCAACATCAAGAAAAGATAGATGGTTCAGGATATCCGAGAGGGTTAAAAGGTGCTGAAATTCTTATCGAGGCAAAAATATTAGGGGTGGCAAATGTGATTGAGGCAATGTCTTCTTATAAATCTTACCGGCCTGCCCTTAGTATGGATGAAGCTTTAAGGGAAATTTCAAAGTATAAAAATATTCTTTTTGACCCTGAAGTGGTAAATGCCTGTTTAGGGCTCTTTAAGGAAAAGGGATTTAAATTTAAATAAAAATTAAAGTCTAAAAATATTAACAAATCTACTTTTTCATATTTTATTTTAAGTATCGATTATTTAGTTTTAATTTTATAAATCAGTTTTATAAAAATTATAATAAAGAGCTACAGATATTGTCATAGAGAAAAGTAGACAAACTCAAGCTCTTTGACAAATGTCAAGGGGCTTTTTATTTGAATCTTTATTTAGAAAAAAGGGTCTTTAAAATATTGAGAAGTTCTAATAGATTTATTAGTATATGGTCGTAGCATGCGTTCGGATATAGTTCTTGCTCTAAGTGGATCACCAAGTTTTTCTAATTCTTGTATGATCAAGGAATCGAGTTTTAATAGATTTAAAATCTGTGTAACTCTTGCTCTTGAGATGCCTTTTATTTTGGCTAGTTCTGCTTGGTCCTTACCTCACCTGAATTAATCATTTCTTTGTATTCTTTAGCTAAATAGATTGGATTCCTATATGTTTTCTTGGGAGTGAAAGATTTTTTCACTGCTGTTTGGAAGTAAAATTTAGATATAAAAGTTCTATCTATGTTACAGTCCGGGGAGCCAGTCTGTTCCGTAGGTAGAACTTCATTCTTAGAGGTTCTGCCTATTTAATTACTAACAAATACCAATTATTTCTTCTAACTTTCGATATATTTTTTCAGTTTCATCGCTCATGCAAAAAGTTCGAAAATCGTTCTGTCTGGCCGACCATTTATAAATAGATGAATATTAGTCCTTTGGCCTTTTGCTGAAGGGCTTTTTCTTTTTTTTGAATTATTTTCCAGAAAAAGAAGGATTTTTGAATAGACTTGTAGTATATAGAAAAAGTGTACTAAAAATTAAATATACCTATTTTTATCAAAGTAGAATATCTATAATACCATTATACTAAAACAAGTAGCTATATTATCTAAGATCAATCTTAAGATTAACACTCGTTTATCTATTCCAAGAGACCTACCAAGCAACACTCCCTAAGCACCTAACCATCAATCTTCTATCATTACTTAACCTAAAACTAAATATTTTATTCTGTATGAAGGTAACAGGAGAGACTTTTTCTTTCCATCATAAAAGAAAAAGAGCCGAAGGGGCAAGATGCTAAAACCATTCAAACTTTCAGGCAAAGGGACCGTTACCGGACAGAACTCTGGAGAGCTTTATACTAAAAAGCACCGAAGGGGCAACTCCTAATCTTTAGGAAGATCCATACAGAGCTTACTAAAAAAATTATCTCCTAACTTCTTAGGAAGAATCTTTCAGGCAAAAGGACAGAGCAAGAAAGTAATATACTTATTTTCTATTCTGTCCTTTTTTATTTATATATTTTAAAAGACTATTTTTAAAAGAAAAATTATCGTTTGTTTCATTAAACTTAAAGATTATAGTTTTGTATATATTTATTATGAAATACCTAAAATGTAATTTTTAATTAATTGGAGGGTTAAATTATGAGAAATAAAGAATATTTTTCAACTTCTAAGGTTTTACTGTTATTATTATTGAGTCTTTTATTGATAAGTTTCTTACTGATATCTGGATGTACTCCTATCTCAAATCTACTTTTTGGTGCTCCCGGTTCTATTGAAGTATCTACTTATCCTTCCGGAGCAAAGATTTTTTTAAACGGCAACGATACAGGGTATATTACTCCCTATACTATAACCAACCTCCCTAAACAAACTTATGAAGTGAAAGTAGTTCTGGGGGAGATAAGTTACACCAAAACAGTTATAGTATATGCTGAGTATACTACTAGTGTATATAAAGATTTACTCCCTCGACTTAATAAAATTGTAGTAGAGCCTACCTTTATGAATTTAGAAGCAGGAGAGTCTCAAAAAATTGATTCAGTTACCGCTTACTACGTTGATTCAGGTTCAGCTGACATCACGTTAAGTGATTGTAGCTATAGTTCAAGCAGTAGTCATGCTACTGTTAATAGTAGTGGAACTGTTACCGGAGTGTCAGAAGGCTCGGCTACGATTACCGTGTACTATACTGATGTAGAGATTACCAAGACTGATACTGTAAATGTAGCTGTTAGCCCGTTTGTTCCTCCCCCAGTTGTTACTCCTGTAGTATATCGAGCTTTTTGTGTGGGAGTCGGTGATTATAAAAATTATGGCCCTCCTCCTGATGGTGACTTAAATGGTCCACCATATGACGTAGATAGAATGATAGAAGTTTTTAATCATTGCAAGTTTGGAACGGATGAAGTCTCATTTTCTACACCTGTATCGCTAAAGGATTTAAATGCTACAAAGGAAGCCATTATAAATGGGATCACTTCTACTTTTTCCGGAGCAGATGATAATGATATTTCTTACTTTTACTTTAGTGGTCATGGTAATTATGGTGAGGGATTTAGTACTTCTTATATATGCCCAACTGATTATGATGGTACAGTAAATTTTGCTATTAGCGTAAACGAGTTAGAATCTACTTTAAATGCTATACCAGGTACAAAGGTAGTTATTCTCGATTCTTGTTTTTCGGGCGGGTTTATTGGAAAGGGAAAAGAAGAGAAAATAATTTTTAATAATAATACATTAATTGAATTTAATAATGACGTAATAGATGTATTTATTATGAATCAAACAAGAGATATTTTAACAACAAGTCAATATAAGGTTTTAACTTCAGCTCATTATGACCAGCCCTGCGAAGAGGATTCCCCACATCCTTACGATGGGTTTCCGTATGGAATATTTACTGCTGCTTTTTGTAATGGTTGTGGCTATGACGATGGAGTTAGTTATGCAGATTCTAATTCAGATACAAAAATAACTCTAGATGAGCTATATGAACATATTAGAGATTTTGTTATTACTTATTTTGGCTTTGATCAAAATGTACAAGTTTTTCCTGAAAATTCTAATTTTACTACCGTAGAGCATTAAAGATTAAATAATTTATGTTTGGAAGCTAATTGAATAATAAGTCCTTTGTGTTTTTAAAAGACTTATTATTCAATGTAGTGAAGAATATAGTGTTATAAGAATTAATAATTATATTAATTTATTACAGTTGCGGTTAGATTTTTTAAATCAAGATAAATTTTATTATTATTGCTTATACAAAAATTGCGAAACTCGTCTACTAGCCTCCGGGGAGCTCGTCAATTTCCAGCCCTTTGGCATTTCGCTGAAGGGCTTTTTTATTATTTTTAAATTATTTTTAAGAAAAAGAAGGATTTTTCGATGTTTTATCGAATTATAAAGAAGGAATATATTCAAAAAAAGTTTAGGACATAGTGCATATACAATGAGCAGAGTGTGTTTCAAATTCCCTCTGATATAAATTGACTATAAAAAATAAAAGGAGGTAAAAAAAATGAGTAAAAAATTGTTTATCATTTTAGGTTTTGTTTTATCATTGTTACTTATAATTTCTGTTATTTCTATCGCTCAGGAAGATATCCCAGAAAGTAAAGATCATCCCCTTATTACCAGAATGCCAAATTTTTACATTGTTGATTATAACGAAAAAGAATTTGACCAGATGGACTTTAAAAACAGTGAAGGGGAAGATGTAAAGGTAGAAGGCCATAGATATGACATTTCTTATGAAATTAAAGAGGAGCACACGGCAACCCCTAGTGAACTTCAGATCTTGCGGAACTATGAAAATGCTCTAGAGAAAATAGGGGGAACTTTAGTGTATGAAGCCTCTCCAGAGGAAGCCTGGCTAAAATTGGAAAAAGGAGATAAAACATTCTGGATTTATGTGTTTGCTCACTGTGATGGAGAATGTTATGAATTGACGATTACAGAGAAACAGGAGATGGCTCAGGAGGTAATAGTAGAGGCAAAAAACTTAGCTCAAGATATTAAATTAACCGGTCATGCTTCGGTTTATGGAATTTACTTTGATTTTGATAAGGCCGAGGTCAAGCCAGAGTCTGAACCAGCATTAAAAGAGATAGCTAAATTACTTAGACAAGATCCCCAATTAAACCTATATGTGGTAGGACATACCGATTATGTAGGGGAATTTAATTATAACATAAAACTTTCTCAGGAAAGAGCTGACGCTATTGTAGAAATATTGGTTTCAAAATATGCGATATCTCCCAATCGTCTTAAAGCCTATGGTGTTGGTCCTTTAGCTCCTGTGGCATCCAATAAGACCGAAGAGGGTCGTTCATTAAATCGCCGAGTGGAGTTAGTTGAGCAACAGTTATAGAACTTTAAAGCAGTTTGTTAATATTAAATATGATTATAATTGAAGGCACTTTAGTTTTAGATTAGTTTAATAAGATTGGTTGTTATATAACCTAGATAATTTAATTCTAGTAAATTTTTGTTTGAAAAGTTAAATTTCCAGCCCTTTAGCATTTGCTGAAGGGCTTTTTTTCTCCAATATTTTACAAATTCTAATCTTTAGATATTGCTTTAATATTGAAGAATTAACTGATTTAATCTAATATTTTCAGTTGTAATATTTCCCTTAAAAGTTCTGAACGTGTCCAATAGGGAGAGCCAGACATTTCCAGCCCTTTGGCTTTTACTGAGGGGCTTTTTTCTTTTTTTAGAGTTATTTTTCAGAAAAAGAAGGATTTTTAATAAGTTGTGTAGTATATATAAAATAGAGACTAAAAAAATTAAATAAGCGTATTTTTCATCTAAGTATAATATCTATAATAGCATTATCCTAAAATAAAAAGCTATATTATCTAAGATTTTTTAAAAGTACAACAGTCTAATATTATCCCAAGAGACCCACCAAGCATCACGTCCTAACCATACTAAGCACCCAACTACCAATTTCCTTTAATCACCTGACTTTTTAACCCTTTAACTCCGATTTATCTTTCTCGGAATAATTGGACACCTTTAGATGTTATAACTACTATGCTTTTTATATTTACAATAAGAATATTATAAATATAACTTCTAAAAAATTAATCATAAATAGTTTAGGAGAATAAATTATGAAACTTAAATGTCCACAGTGTGATTTTGAAAATGAAGAGGGCAATAAATTTTGTAAAAATTGCAATGTGCCTCTTTCTAAACAAGATTATTCTGAGGATAATAATCCTTATATTAAAAAAAGAGAGAATAAAAACCAACCTTTTAAATCTATCTTAGATAAGGTTAAAACAGAAACTATTATTTTTTTCTTTATGCTTTTTTGTATCATAGCTCTTTATGTCGTGAGTGAGGACCTTTACATAAAGACAGTGATAGTAATTAGTGTAATTGTTTTTGTAGTTTGGAGTTTGATTTTTATCTGAAGGATATGTAATTCTCATTAAAATTTGAAAAGGAATGCCCATGAGAAAAATAGCGACATTAAATTTTAAAGGTGGAACCCGGCAAAACTACAATAACGGTTAATTTGTCTTATGCTTTATCTCTTAAGAATTATAATGCAAGTTAATTAAGAAGATATATTAAAGAGTAACTCTGTATTTTAATTCTTAACAGACACCAATTGCTTCTTCTAACTTATGATACACTTCTTCAGTCTCATCACACATACAAAAGTTGCGAAAGTCGTCTACTAGCCTCCACCAAATCCTTATAAATAAGGCCTTTCAGGCATTTCGCTGAAGGGCTTTTTATTTTTTTTAAAATTATTTTACGAAAAAAGAAGGATTTTTAAATGGACTTGTAGTATTAAGTGAACAGTGCGTATAAAAAATATTAAATAAGTCAATTTTTCTATCTAAGCAGAATATTTACAATATCATTATACTAAGATAAAAAGCTCTATCATCTAAGACATATTATAAGAGCAGCACGCTTTCTCTATCCCAAAAGACCCACTAAGCAACATTCTTATCACTATACTAACCATCCAAGCATCAATCTTCTATCATCACTCAACCTATTACGAAACACATCGCAAAGTGAAAGAAAATGGGGTTAAATCTTTATTATTGACAATTGAATATGTGACAAGAAACGGTTCTCTATTACAAAGGAGAGCTTAATTTTTATAAGTAGTGGTGTTAAATGTTGAGACCTCTTTATTTGTTCTATCTATGATTTAGCAAAATAATTGTCTTACGCTTTTGGGTTATTAAAAGTAAAATATTTTAATGTACAAATAACTTAGGATAATAGCTAGGCGTCATTCCAATGCAACACATTTAGAATAGGAGTAAGATATACTTATTGATAAAGAACAAAAATACGCAAACAAATAGAATTTACAGGACTAACAAGAAGGTTAATTAATTCCTTAAATTTATTAAGATATTAAAAAATGGACAAAATAAGAAATTTTGAAAAGAAAATAACAAATTATAAAAATGAATTATTTGCATTGAGACTCTTTTATGAACAAGCGATAATTTTATGGCCATCTTCTATGTTAGGTTCACTAAATTTTGAGGAACATTATAATAATATTATAAATCGTGGAAATAAAATCATTAAAAAAGCTGAAAATATTTTAAAATATGCCAAGGTTAAGCATAATGTAAATCTACTTGATGAAATAGAATTTCCTCCCTTAGAAGAAGATATGATGCCTTTAGTAAATCCTGATGGAAT
>Ga0307378_10010598_pt1 | contig 11954 bp, 9 predicted proteins | sample UN1MG_FD_202238 | JGI IMG/M metagenome (GOLD analysis project Ga0307378, IMG submission 202238) | Soil microbial communities from Risofladan, Vaasa, Finland - UN-1 | ecosystem: Environmental > Terrestrial > Soil > Coastal area > Acid sulfate soil | place: Finland: Risofladan, Vaasa | collected...
GGAAGGCCGGGTCGGGAAAAAACTACCAGGATCGTACTCTACCGACGTCCACGTGAACGAAATTCGGCCCGGGGTAGAACCCCACACCTCCCCTCGAAAGATCCAGCGCCGCTTGCCGCAGCGAACGGAGGTCGCGGTCCGGGAGGCAGATATCGACCGCCTTGCCTTCCATGTGAAGACTGTTCGTGGCGACGTTTCGCGACCGCCCGCGAAGTTTCGCGTTCGTGGCCGGGGAACGGTAGCCGGAGATGACATGGAACGGCGACCGGGAACCGACTTTCCGGGCCAGGGCGTGGAGAAGATCGAGCAGTTCGGGGTCGATGGGTGCGATCTCCCCCGTCCGGTGGTCGCGCAGGATATGATTGATGCGCAGCAGGGTCTCGGGACAATAACGCCCCTTTACGCAATAGACCGCCTCCAGGGTTTCCCCGGTGTGGGTGTTGAAAAAGGAGAGAGTTCGCACAGGGGGAGACAAACGTCCGATGGCTCCGAACGCGGGAACGGGGGAAAGACCCGCAATGGCGGTCAGAACACCCAGTTTGAGAAATTCACGGCGATCGATCTTCCGACGATTCATGACGCCCCGGAAAACAAAGGTTCTCCCCGTCATTTCCGTCGGAAACGAGGGGGAGGCGATGCAAAGTTCCTGCGCATTATATCGGAAGATCCACCCAATAACTTAAAAAAAAAGAAGCCCGGTAAAACCACCGGGTTTCATTGATTTATCAGGAAGGGAGGAGCGATGACCACTGCGCTTGTGACCGGGGCGACCGCGGGGCTCGGCAACGCGTTCGCGCATCGGCTGGCAGCTGACGGGAGCGGCCTTGTCCTGGTCGCCAGGGACGCCGTCCGGCTGAAGGAGGTGGCCACGACCTTGCGCGAACGGCATGGCGTGGAGGTCGAAGTTCTCGCCGCTGACCTGAGCGAACGGGAGCAGCTCGAGCGAGCGGCGGACCGCCTGCGCGACGAGGCCCGGCCTGTCGACGTTCTGGTCAGCAACGCAGGGTTCGGAGTGGGCAGGCCTTTCCTGACCACTCACCTTTCCGAGGAGGAGCGCATGCTCGACGTCATGGTCCGCGCCGTTCTCGTGCTCACCCGCGCCGCAGCGCCCGGCATGGTCGCGCGTGGCCGGGGGAACATCATCACGGTGTCCTCGGTCGCCAGCTTCTTTTCCGGAGGCACCTACTCGGCAGCCAAAGCGTGGGCGACGTCGTTCACCGCATCACTGGCGGGAGAATTGGCCGGCACCGGCGTCACCGCGACGGCGCTGTGCCCCGGGTACGTGCGGACCGAGTTCCACCAGCGGGCAAAGATGGACGTGTCGGACGTTCCGGGCTGGGCATGGCTTACCGCCGACCGGGTCGTCGCCGACTGCCTCGCCGACGTCCGCCGCGGGCGGGCGGTCAGTGTGCCAAGCCTGCGGTACAAGGCGGCGGTCTGCTTCCTTCGGCACATCCCGCTGCGCTTCGGCAAGGTGCTCTCCGCGCGCCGCGCCGCGATGTTGGCGCGGGACGCGCGGCGAAGATAGCGTCGTATTCCTTAAACCTTCGTAAATGGCGAGCCTTTATGCGAAAGCGTCCACTATGGCATTCAAGGTTGCGCTGGGACGCATTCCTTTGGACGTCTTTACCGGATCCGGATCATAGTAGCCGCCCAAATCCTGAGGTTTCCTCTGGGCTGCAAGCAGCTCTTGATTGATTTTTTCCTCATTCTCTCCCAGCTGCTGCGCGAATTTGGCGAAACGGGTCTGCAGGTCCTTGTCTTTGGCCTGTCCGGCCAACGCCTGCGCCCAATATAACGCCATGTAATAATGGCTCCCTCTGTTATCGATCTCCCCCACTTTACGAGCCGGCGACTTGTTGTTGTCCAGGAACTTGCCTATCGCCTGGTCCAGCGTCTCCGCCAGGACGAGGACTTTCTCGTTTTTGAAGGTATTCCCCAGATGGTCCAGGGATGCCGAAAATGCCGAGAATTCGCCGAGGGAATCCCATCGCAGGTACCCTTCTTTGACAAACTGCTGGACATGCTTGGGCGCCGAGCCGCCGGCTCCCGTCTCGAACAGTCCACCGCCGTTCAGAAGAGGCACGATGGAGAGCATTTTGGCGCTGGTGCCGATTTCGATAATCGGAAACAGGTCGGTCAGATAATCCCGCAACACATTCCCGGTAACGGAGATCGTATCTTTTCCCGCCCGGATTCTTTCCAGCGAGAATCGCATCGCTTCCTTGGGAGCCATGGTATGGAACTCCAGGCCCTTTGTATCGTGATCCTTCAGATAGGCATTCACCTTCTCGATGATTTGCGCATCGTGCGCCCGGTTCTTATCCAGCCAGAAAACGGCAGGCGCTCCGGTCGCCTTTGCTCTGTTGACGGCCAGCTTCACCCAATCTTTTATCGCCACATCTTTTGTCTGGCACATGCGGAAGATATCGCCTTCCTCCACCTTCTGTTCCAGCAGGGTCGCTCCGGAAGCATCGACCGCGCGAATCGTCCCGTTTCCCGGCGCCTGGAACGTCTTGTCGTGAGAACCGTACTCCTCCGCCTTTTGCGCCATGAGACCGACATTCGGGACGCTTCCCATCGTTGCGGGATCGAATGCACCATGCTTTTTGCAGTTTTCGATGATTTCCTTATACGTCGTTGCGTAGCATCGATCCGGGATCATCGCCTTTGCTTCGTGGGGTTTTCCATCCGGCCCCCACATCGTTCCCGAATCACGAACGACCACGGGCATGGAGGCATCGACAATGATGTCGCTCGGCACATGCAGGTTGGTGATGCCCCTGTCCGAGTCGACCATCGCCAGTGCGGGACGGTTCTTGTAAATGGCCTGAATGTCCGCTTCGATCTCCGCCCTTTTCGCTTCCGGCAGTTTCTGGATCTTTGCGTAAAGATCGCCCAGTCCGTTGTTGACATTCACGCCCAGCTGTTTGATGACAGCCGCATGATTCTCGAAAACGTCTTTATAGAAGACGGAAACGGCATGACCGAACATGATGGGGTCGGATACTTTCATCATGGTCGCCTTGAGATGCAGCGACAGCAGCACGCCGCTCTTTTTCGCGTCTTCGATCTGCTCTTCATAGAATTTTCGTAACGCGCGAACGTTCATCACCGCCGCATCGAGAACTTCCCCTTCCAGAAGAGGCAGCTTCTCTTTCAGGACGGTTACCTTTCCGTCACCCGCGACGAACTCGATCCTGACATCTGTCGCCTTTTTGATGGTGGTGGATGTTTCGCTGCCGTAGAAATCTCCGCCGCTCATATGGGCCACATGGGTTTTGGAGGCGCTGGTCCATGCACCCATTCTGTGCGGCTTCTTTTTGGAAAACTGTTTCACCGAAGCCGGTGCCCTGCGGTCCGAGTTTCCTTGCCGCAGTACCGGGTTTACGGCACTTCCCAGAACCTTGGCATATCGTTCCCGAATCGCTTTCTCGGCGTCGTTTTTCGGCTCCTCGGGATAGTCCGGAACGTTATAGCCATGGTCCTGCAGTTCCTTGATCGCCTCTTGCAACTGCGGGATGGAAGCGCTGATATTGGGCAGTTTGATGATATTGGCCTCCTGGGTCAGTGCGAGCTCACCCAGTTGAGCGAGATAATCCGGGATTCTTTGGCTCTCGGTCAGGTTCTCCGGAAAGTTCGCGATGATTCTGCCCGCGAGAGAGATATCCCTTGTTTCAACAGCAACTCCGGTTTCCTTTGTAAATGCCTGGACGATCGGAAGAAAGGAGAATGTCGCCAGTGCCGGTGCCTCATCGGTTTTCGTCCAGATGATCTTTGATGTTTTCGTTGTCATGTTCTCTCCTTTATTTTTTATGTCGTATCGACGAAGAATTAATGAAAGGGCTACTGCTCTTTTCGAATCGCAGCCAACTGTTGCGTGGTTTACATGGGTAACTCGGGCACCAGGAAGGAAGGGATCTTCCTCCCCGACAACGTGTTCGACAGTCGCGCGATCAAGCATGCAGTATACAATACCTGCCGGCCTGTCAAGAAAATATCCGTTCCCTGAAAAAACCGGTACGGGGTTTGACGGATCTTCCCAACTCCCCGTCATTGGGGATTATCACGCGGGACTGCCTTCAAGCCGAAAGGATAAATATCCTGTTTCCGCCGCGAGATGTACACTTTTATCAGGAACAAGGGAAGGGAAGATTCCGACAACGGATTTCACGGGGGTGGGGGCATGAAGAGCACCAAGGTCATCATCGCGGTCATCGCACTATGCATCGGCGCAGGTCTGTTCGGAGGATACCGGATCTGGGGAACCAGAGGCCAGGGAGAGGGAGATATCAAACAACTGTTACGCAATCTGGAGGAAGAGGTCGGTCTGATCGAACAGAAGAACAAGGATCTCGTCGCATCGATCGAGTCGTCCAAGGCGGATATCGAGGCGTCGGATGCGGTCAAGAAGGAGAACCAGGAGCTGAAGGACCAGCTGCAGGCAGCTCTACAGGAAAAACAGGGATTGGAGAGTTCGCGGGCGGAATGGAAGGCAAAGGAGGCCGATGCAATAAAGCAGGCGGAAGTCGAGCATGCGCTTAGGACGGATCAGGACGATCTGAAGAAAATGATCGCGGCGCTGGAAAGCAGGAACCGGGATCTGGCAGGCCGGTTGCAGAAGGCGGAGCAGGAGAAAGCGGAGAAAGAAGATCAGCTTGCCCAAATACGAAATGAACTTGCCGGTGCCCATGAAAAGGTATCCCAGGGGGAGAAGTTCCAGTTGTTGGCCGACGACCTGAAGGCCCGGATCACCGAGCTGGAGACGGAGAACCGGGAGTTACGGTCCGTGATCGACAACATCAGCGAGCTGACGCAACGGAAGCAGGAAGCAAGAGAAGCACCGGGCGAAACAAAATAGGCGCCCGGGGGGTGCTGAGCGCCTGCGAATGTCGAATGGTGCCGAACAACAACGTGTAACTGCGATTCAGGTCAATTGGATTCTCTTCTCTTTCAAGAAAGCGGCGAATGCCTGATCCACAACCCGTATGTGGTCCCTCAGCCAGTTGCCCAGGAAGGTGCCGATGGCCCTGTTTATTTTTTCGGTAACCCCATCATCCCGGAAATCCTCGATCAGGTCATCCAGCGTACCTTTCAATTCCTCGTGCTTGGCCCTATGGTTTTCCAGTTCGGAGTATCCGGTTTCCGACATGTATTTCTCTTCCGTTGAGAAATGGAACTGGGTGTAGTCTACGAGGAAATCCAAAGTGTTCGCCACATGCGGCATGCCACGATGATCCTCGATCGCGGATTGCACGTTTCCCAGATGTTCAATCCACTTCTTATGCTGTTCGTCAATCAACGCTACGCCAATCGAGAGGCTTTCGTCCCATTTTATCTTGCCCATGCTCTGGTTCTCCTGGCCGTGTTTTCGGCGATAACTGGCAGCTTGAATTGCCCTCCTAACGATAGTCTCGAAATATACAAAGGATAGGGACTAAAGGCAAGACCACAAGGTAGGAATCCATTGGGAAAATATGGGGCGCAGATCACGACCACATTGGGCATCGCTCCCTCTTCGTTGACAATGACCATGAATGCCTCGCCGGGCACTCCTTACAGGAGACGGGTCACAACCACTTGCACCTCATGGCAAAGCCCGCGAGCCACATTTTCGCCACTCGGGGCGTTTTCATGAAAAAAGGGAACCTGGCACGAGGCCAAATTCCCTTTGTGTTTTGGGATGGTGCCGAAGGGGGGACTCGAACCCCCACGGGTCTCCCCACCACCCCCTCAAGATGGCGTGTCTACCAAGTTCCACCACTTCGGCACGCGAGGAAAACCCATATTATCCACGGCGCGACGGAAAAGCAAGATAGGAGGATGAGGGGGGGAGTATCAGCGGGAACTGATGGCGAATCGCCACCAGTTGCTGCAAATGCCCCCCCTGATATCCTTGCTGCCTGCGAGGAAAGAGGCCGCACGTCAGCGGAACAGGGCATCCTTCAGAGCAAGGAAGAACCGGACCGGCTCCCCGGTCAATCCTCCTCGGCCAGCGTCCCTGGCCGGGCCCCCTTTTCCCCGTATTTTCCCCGGATCCGATCCACCGCTTCGTTGAGTTTCGCCGTCCGCGCCGAGTCCCGTACCCCCGGGGCCCGGGGAGCGGGAAAGCCCGGTTGCGGCCGGTGGCCGAAGAGGGAGATCTGCCCGGATCCCTCGTCGCGCCCCGGCTCCCCCCCGAAGTTGGAGAGATAGATCCCGAGCAGCCGGATCGGCTTCTTCCCCGCCTCCGTCTTCTCCAGGAGGGTCAGTGCCTGGCGGAAGATTTCCCCCCCGTCGTCGATCCCATGGGGAAAAGTGACCTCGCGGGTGACCAGCCGGAAATCGGAATACTTCACCTTGAGGGTGACGGTCCTCCCCTTCAACCTGTGGCCCCGCAGCCTCGCGGCGGTCCGGGTGGCGATGTCGAGGAGTTCCCTTCTCAGGGCGAGAATCTCCAGGAGGTCCTCATCGAAGGTCTCCTCACGCCCCATCGACTTGATCTCCCGCTCCGGCTCCACCTCCCGGTCGTCGATCCCGTGCGCAAGCCGGTGCAGGTGGGCCCCGTGCTTCCCGAGCTTTCGGACAACCGCTTCCTCGGGGACCCCCGCGAGGTCCCCGATCGTCTGGACCCCCATTTCCGCGAGGGCGCTCCGGGTTGCCTCCCCCACCCCCCAGAGCCTCCCCACCTGCAGCGGCCCCAGAAACTCCTGCTCCTTCCCGCGGGGGACGACGGTCAGCCCATCGGGCTTGTTCATGTCGGAGGCGATCTTCGCGACGAACTTCGAGGAGGCGACCCCCGCCGAGACCGTGAGTCCCGTTTCCGCCCGGACCTCGGCCCGGATCTTCCGGGCGATCTCCTCCGGGGGGCCGAACAGCCGCACGGACGCGGTGACGTCGAGGAACGCCTCGTCGAGGGAGACCGGCTCGACCAGCGGGGTGTAGCGGCGGAAGATCCCGAAGACCCGGTCCGAGACCTCCTTGTACCGCTCCATGCGCACGGGGAGGAAGACGCCGTGGGAGCAGAGCCGCCTCGCTTTTGCCATCGGGATGGAGGAGTGGACACCGAACTTGCGCGCCTCGTAGGAGGCGGCGGAAACCACCCCCCGTTTCATCCCGCCGCCGACGATCACGGGCTTCCCCCTGAGGCTCGGGTTGTCCAGAACTTCCACCGACGCGTAGAACGCATCCATGTCGAGATGGATGATCTCCTTTTCCCGGGGACTGCTCGCCATGGGGGTATTCTATCGCACCGGGTCCAGAGGTGCATCCCACCCCCCCGCCCGGTAGGAGCTGCGGACGAGCGGACCGGAAGCCACCCGGGGGAACCCGATCCCGCGGGCAGCGTCTTCCAGTTCCCCGAACGCCTCGATAGGGAGATACTCCCTCACCCGGGGATGGTTCCGGGAGGGAGAAAGGTACTGGCCGATGGTGACCGACCGGCAACCCGCGGCAAAGAGGTCTTCCAACACTGCGACCACCTCTTCCCTTGTCTCCCCGAACCCGACCATCAGGCCGGACTTGAGCAGAAGTCCGGGGGCCATCCCGAATGCCAGGGATAGAAGCGTAAGAGACCTTTCGTAGGACGCCCGGGAGCGCACCTCGGGGTAGAGCCGCGGCACGGTCTCCACGTTGTGTGCGAGAACGTCCGGGCAGGATCGTGTCACCGTCTCGAGGGCATTCCGATCACCCGCGAAATCCGGCACGAGGAGCTCCACGGCGGGTGGAGAAGGCAGTGCCCGCAACGCCTCCACGACCAGCGCGAACTGCGCCGCCCCGCCGTCGGCAAGATCGTCCCTCGTGACGGACGTCACGACCACGTGCCGCCAGCGAAGTTCCGCTGCCGCCGCCGCGACCCGCGCCGGCTCGGAAAGGTCCGGCGGAGCCGGCTGCCCGGAGGTGACATTGCAGAATGCACATCCCCGGGAACAGACGCCCCCCAGGATGAGGACGGTCGCCGTCCCCTCTCCCCAGCACTCCCCGACGTTCGGACACCTCGCTTCACGGCACACGGTCAGCAGGCCGTGCCTCCCTAGGGTCTCCTTCACGCGGGATACGTCTCTCCCGAACGGGGCACGAACTGTTAGCCACGGGGGCCGCCCGGAAGGTCTTGCACTTTTCACGAGAAACCCCGGATGTGACACGCGCTCGACTCGGCCACCCTGTCGCAGACCTCTTCCATCGGGACATCCCTGCCCGTGATCTCGATCATCGAGGTCGCCTCGCGGCCCTTCAGCCCGCAGAGGTGGATCCGTTGGAAGTACGTCAGGTCCGTGGTCACGTTCAGTGCGAATCCATGGTAGGTGACCCACCGCCTGACACCCACACCGATGGAGGCGATCTTCTTTCCTTCCACCCAGACACCGGTCTGTCCCTCGATCCGGTGGGAGGAGACGCCAAAAGTCCCGAGAGCGTCGATCAGCGCGGACTCGAGGCACCGTACGAACCGGTGCAGGTCCGGCCGCGCCAGACGGACGATGGGGTACCCGACGAGTTGCCCGGGCCCGTGATACGTCACGTCACCCCCTCGGCTGACCCGCTCCACGGGGATCCCTTCCCGGGTTAAGGCCTCTTCGGACACAAGAAGGTTGGCCTGGTCTCCGGACCGTCCGAAGGTATAGACGTGGGGGTGGGTGAGCAAAAGGAGGGTGTCCTGACACTGCCTGCCCGCAAGCCGATCGACCAGGTCAAGCTGCAGGGCGAGCGCCTTCTTGTACTCCACGCAACCGAGCCAGACGCTCTCCACGGCTTCCAAAGCCCCCTAGTGCACTAGAGGTGGAACTCCCCCGCCTCGAGGATTTCCCGCACGCGGAAGAGAAAGGAGTTGCCGGCCACGCCGTCGACGACCCGGTGGTCGTACCCGAGGCACAGGTGCATCATCGGGCGGATCACGATCGCGTCCTCGCCCCCCGCCTCGATCACCACCGGCCGCTTGACGACCTGCCCCATGCGCAAGATGCCGACCTGGGGCTGGTTGATGATCGGCGTCCCGAAGAGGTTCCCCATCCGCCCGGGGTTCGTGACGCTGAAGGTCCCGCCGACGAGCTCGTCCGGGAGGATCTTCTTCGCCGCGGCCCTGGCGGCGATGTCATCTATTTCCTTGGCCAGGCCATGGAGCGACTTATCGTCGGCGTTGCGGATCACGGGGACGATCAATCCTCTCTCCGTATCGACGGCGACGCCGATATGGATCGCCTTCTTGATGACCGTACTCTCTCCGACCACCTGGGCGTTCAGGACGGGGAACTCCCGGATCGCCTCGATCGCCGCCCAGATGACGAAGGGAAGGAACGTGAGGGAGATCCCCTCCTTCTTTTTCTCGTTCCGGAACGTCACCACCCCGTGCATGTCCACCTCGGCAAAGGTGTGGACGTGCGGGGAGGTGCGCTTGCTCTTCACCATGTGCTCGGCGATCATTTTCCGGATCGGGGTGAAGGGGATCACCTGGTCTCCCTCCGGAGTGACCTTCGCCCCCGGAGGAGGGGCGGGCTTCGTCCGGGGTGGCGCAGGGGGCGGGGCGAGTGCCGGCTTCGCCGCCGGGACCGCAGCGGCTTCCTTCCCGCCGCGAGCGATGTACTCCTCGACGTCCTTTTTGGTCACGCGTCCTTCGATTCCCGTCCCCGGGATCCGGGAGACATCGAGCCGGTACTCCGCGGCCATCTTCGCCACCACCGGAGAGATACGCACCTTCACGCCTTCCTTTGCCGGCGGAGGAGGCACCGGCTTCGCAACCTCCTTCGGCGGCTCCGCGCGGGGCGCAGTCGGAATAGGGGGACCCGTCTTTCGGGCCATCGCCCCCGGGAACCCTTCCTCCTCCTCGTCCCATTTCTCGGGGGGCGGAGGCGGGGCGTCGCCCACCTTCTCCGTTTCAATCCTGCAGAGGATCTCCTGGATGGGGACCGTGTCCCCTTCCTTCGCCAGGATCTCCACGATCCTGCCCGCCGCCGGAGAAGGGATCTCGGCATCCACCTTGTCGGTGGAGATCTCGAGGAGCGACTGGTCCTTGGCCACGGTGTCTCCGACCTTCACCAGCCACTTGACCACGACCCCCTCGATCACGCTCTCCCCGAGCTGGGGCATGACGACATCTACGCGCATCTTCCTTTCCCCTTTCCGCTTATCGGCGGTACTCTCTTCATCGCTGGGGCGGGGACACTCCTCAACGTACCACTCGATATAGGAATGTCCCCCCTTGCCGGAATGCGGGAGAGGAGTGTCCCCGCCCACTCAGTACGCCGCAAGCTTTCGTATCGCTTCCGTCACCTTCTCCTGGTTGGGGATGATGTATTCCTCCATGGGACCCGCGAAGGCGTTGTGCGTGTCCTTCGAAGCCAGCCGCATCACCGGCCCGTCGAGATATTCGAAGAGATCCCCTGCAATGCGCGCCGCGATCTCCCCGCCGATCCCGCCGGTGAGCCTCGCCTCGTGGATGATGAGCACCTTGCCGGTTTTCGTCACCGACTCCCGGATCGTCTTCCAGTCGTACGGAAGAAGCGTCCGCAGGTCGATCACCTCGATGTCGACTTCGGACGCCATGTCCCTTGCGGCCTTCATCACCGCGTGCACCGGCGAACCGTACGTGATGACGGTGAGGTCCCTCCCCTCCTTCCGGAGGGCCGCCTTCCCGATCGGAACGACGTGATCCCCCTCCGGGAGGTCTTCCTTGATCCGCCGGTAGAGGAACTTGTGCTCCAGGTAGATCACGGGGTCGTCGTCCCGGATGGCGGCCTTGAGCAATCCCTTGGCGTCGTGGGCGGTCGCGGGCGCCACCACTTTCAGGCCCGGCACGTGGAAGAACCATGCCTCCGGGTTCTGGGAGTGGTACAGCCCTCCGTGAACCCCGGCGCCGCAAGGCCCGCGGATGACGATGGGGCAGGAGGTCTGCCCGCCGTGACGGTACCGCAGCGTCGCGGCCATGTTGACGATCTGGTCGAACCCGCACGCGATGAAGTCGATGAACTGCATCTCCAGGATGGGGCGCATCCCCTGGATCGCAAGCCCCACGCCCGCCCCGACAATGAGGGCCTCCGAGATGGGAGTGTCCAGAACACGTTCGGATCCGAACCGTTCCAGGAGCCCTTCCGACGCCTTGAACGCCCCGCCGAGGATGCCCACGTCCTCCCCGAGAAGCATCACGTTCTCGTCCCGGGCCATTTCCTCCTGCATCGCCTGGTTGATCGCCTGGATGTAGGTGACCGGCATTGGCTATCCCTCCGTGATCGGGGTGGCGTAGAGGTCCTCCATCGCCTCCGGGCCCTCCGGGACCGGGCTCGCCTCGGCGAACGCCACCGCATCGTCGACGATCTTCTTCACCTTTTCCCCCACCTCCTCCTTGATGGCGGCGATGTCGTACTTCCGCTTCTCGAGATAGACCTCCCATCGCTCTATGGGGTCGCGGCTCTCCCAGGTAATCAGTTCCTCCTCGCTCCGGTAGGTGGCCCGGTCGTGCTCGGAGTGCCCGTGGTAGCGGTACGTCTTGCACTCGAGGAAGGTCGGTCCATCCCCCGTCCGTGCGCGCTCGATCGCCTTCCGGGCCGCCTTCATCACTTCGTTAAGGTCGTTCCCCGAGCAGACATCCCCCTTGAACCCGTACCCGACGGCCCGGCTCGCAACGTCCTCGACCGCAAACTGCAGCTCGTTGGGGGTGGAGTACGCGTAGAAGTTATTCTCGCACAGGAATACTACGGGGAGCTTGTAGATCCCGGCGAAGTTCATCGCCTCGTGCACGTCCCCCCGGCTGCTCGCCCCCTCCCCGAAGAAGGCGATGGCTACCCGGTCCTCCTGCTTGATCTTGAACTTGTACGCCGTTCCCGCCGCAACGGGAAGGGTGGATCCGAGCATCGACGTAGCTCCGAAGATGCAGTTGGAGAAATCCCCCCCGTGGAGGAAGGAGTCCTTCCCCTTGGAGAACCCGTCGCGCCTGCCGAAGATCTGGGCCATCAGACGGTTCGGGTCCGCCCCCTTGACGAGGAAGG
>Ga0307378_10010600_pt1 | contig 11952 bp, 12 predicted proteins | sample UN1MG_FD_202238 | JGI IMG/M metagenome (GOLD analysis project Ga0307378, IMG submission 202238) | Soil microbial communities from Risofladan, Vaasa, Finland - UN-1 | ecosystem: Environmental > Terrestrial > Soil > Coastal area > Acid sulfate soil | place: Finland: Risofladan, Vaasa | collected...
GTCGAAATCATCTCGAAGTGGAACCGGAGAACCCATGGCAAACCTCCATCCGTTTGCCATGTTGAATCAGAAAAAACCCAATCCGGGAATCCCCCACGTGAGTCTCATTCAGCGGGACTTGGTATTATTGGTGAATGTAACGACCATGCTGAAGCTCCTCATCAAGGGGCGTTCGCGCACTGGGTGCATCCATCACTGGATCAATCCCACTACACGCCCGCAGGAGTAAAACTTCCTGCGTCACCTACCTTGGTAACGAGCGCAGCTTGAGAGGAGTGCGCGAACTGTGAACCACTCAATTCTCAAGCTGCTACTTATATGGAACGTTTTTTGGTGATTATCAATGCCCCAGTTGAACGCCGCCAAAAAATTAGGGCCATGAAATACGTAAAAGTAGAATAGTATGATGCTAATACTACTGGATTGAATTTAGTTCAGCTGTAGATCAGCTGTATTAACAGTTGGAACGAATCCGATCGTGCGCCGTCAATGCCACATCAACCGGCGCCACCAATCACCCGTACTGCAGCCCCAGACATTTTGGTTGGTCAGGAGCACTTCGCTGGCTTGGCTGGTCGAAGGAGCCCGGCTAAGCCGATTCTGCAGAACGGTTCTGCCGCATCGGTTGTGCAATCTTCGATCCAATAACAATCGATGGTTAGGTTCAGTTTGCAGCTCGGCAGGCGGGATCTTCTGATGCCCAAACCAAATACGGCGCGGGCCTCCGAAATTGAGAATTTCCGATGGAATTAGCCGGCTTTGACGGGGAGCTTAGTCCCTACTTAACAGCTTGGCCGGCATAGTGCCGCGCTCGAGTTCTCATAATCACGGGAGTTCTGGATGCGTCCCAAAATCGAAGCGGCCACCGGCGGCGAACATGGTCCGGCGGCCGACAAGCCACGGGCCAAACAGCACATGCCCTCAATAATCGCCGAAGGTATTGAGATCGTCGGCGATCTGATGGCCGAAACGGAAATCCAGGTTGACGGCACGGTACGCGGCAACTTGAAGGCCAACCACGTGATCATCGGCCACACCGGCATGGTCGACGGTTCGATCGAGGCCGAGAATGCGACGATCGATGGCACCATCTCCGGCGACACCGTTGCAAAATACGCCGCCCTAGAGGCCAACGCCCGGATCAAGGGCGGGATCACGGTGAGTGGCGACCTGACCATGGTCTCCGGCGCCCGCTTGGACGGCAAAGTGACAATGAAGCACCCTGGGTCGTCCGGAGCGCACGCCGCGGACGAGAAGCTTTCTGCCGCGACACCGAATGACGGCAACAAGCCCGGCAGCAGCCAAGCCAATATTGGTCATCGCGCAGCCTGACCCGGTGTCGATAGCGCCTCCTGCGCCTTCTCGACGGCCGAGGAAATGTGTCGGTTCTCGATGGCGAATGCGACACCTTCGGCGCACCGCATCCAACCGTCTTTTCGGCTCTTCAAACGCCACCTCGTCTCCAATACGGCCTTCATCTACTACTTCTTCACTGGACGGCTGTGAGGTCCGGAGCCTGGGGTGATCTCTCCTGATGACTTCGAGGCGTTTATCGTCGCAGGAGAAAGGATAGAGATGGGCAGAGCGGAGCGTGTGGCCCTTGTTACCGGCGCGACGGGTCAGGTTGGCTTCAATATCGTCGAGGCGTTGCGAAGGCGCGGTGCAAAAATCCGTTGCTTGGCCCGCGTACCGGACCGGGCACGAGCCCTGTTGGGCGACGATGTTGATATCGTGCGCGGCGACCTCGCCGAGGAGGCCTCGATCGACCAAGCAATGCACGGCTGCTCGGTCGTCTACCACGCGGCCGGCCTGCCGGAGCAGTGGGTCGCCGATCGCCGCATCTTTGAGCGACTCAACGTCGACGGGACCCGCCGCATGGTTGCCGCGGCGCTCGTGCACGGCGTGGAGCGCTTCGTCTTTACGAGCACCACCGACGTCTTTGCCGCCAAGGGCGGCGAGGCGTTCGACGAAACAGCCATCGATCCCAAACCCAAAGCCACGGCCTACCAACGCAGCAAGCAGACGGCCGACCGTCTCGTCGCCGACGCTGTTGCGTGCGGCCTGCCGGCAGTCTTTGTCCATCCTTCCGCCGTCTACGGACCGGCTCCGCTCGCCTCGCGTGGGTTGAACGACCTCTTCGCAAATCTGCGAGACGGTAAAATCCCGCTGCTGCTGCCTGGCGGCCTGCCGATCGTGTACGCGCCAGATGTCGGCGAGGGTCACGTGTTGGCGGCCGAGAAGGGCGAGACTGGTGGCCGCTTCATCCTCAGCGATGCCTATTTCACGCTGGAGGATATTGCGCGGCACGTAGCGGAGGTAGCCGGTCTGAAGACGGTCCCGCGGGTCATACCGCTGTGGGGGGGCGAGTTGGTCGCCGGGGTCGGCGCGTTGGTCTCCAAGTTCACCCGCCGCCCGCCTTTGATCCCGAAGGGTCAGCTCAACCTTTTGCAGTGGGGGGCGAAACCGATCGCAACGCGGGCGAAAGAGGAGCTCGGATGGCCAATGACGCCATTCACAGATGGCGTGCGGCGGACGATGGCGTTCCTCGAACACGGCGAGACGAGGCGCCCAACGATCCGGTAGCACCGCGGGGCTGCATCACCTCGCGCACCGGTCCGTCCGCGGGGGGAAGTCCATTGTGCGAGGAGCAATTCCGATACCCGAGGGAGGCGCGAACCCGCCCCTTGAGGCCGAGCCGCCGCTATCGGCGCCAGACTGCGACGACGGGGCAACGTGGGCGGGCATGCCCTGACAGACCCCGCCCAGCTGGCTGACATGTTGGGCTTGCTCGGCGCGCCTCCAACCGGCATGCTTGACGGATAAGGGTCATGAAAACGCCTGTTGGGAGGCTTGGCCTAACGTGTCGGAGAGATCATCATCTGACCCGCCGCGTCTCGACGCGCTTAAGCCCTACTGTAAGTCAGTGGCGTTTGCCGCCGGCGACGTGCTTCGCCTAAAGGGCCAGCACTACAAGGATCTCTATCTGATCGCAGACGGCCGGGTCCGTGTGCGCCTCAAAGACCAAAAGGAGGCAAACGGCGCGATCGAACTCGGCGCCGGCGCGACGATCGGTGAGATTGGCTTCCTGCAAGGCAGCCGCGCCACGGCGCATGTCACGGCCATCCAACCCTCACGCGCGCTGATTATCGACGACGGCACGATCGGGCGGATCGAGGCGGAAGACCCGAAGCTGGCCATACGACTTTCTCGGTTCCTCGCCGGCATGAGCGAGCAGAGGATCAGGGAAAACAACGCTGTCCTGGACGCCACACAGCATTTTGGCGAAAACACCGATATCGAGGTTCTGCTCTGTCGCAACGAGGCGATGTTGGCGCGGGCTCAGCGACTGCGATACGAGGTCTATTGCCGTGAGCTCGGACGGGACTCGCCCTACGCCGATCACGACAAAAGGACCATCAAGGACAGCCTGGACGAATTCGGGCACACCTTCATTGTCGATGTCGACGGCGAAACCATCGGCACGCTGCGCGGCAACTTGGCCTGCGAGGGCGATTTGGGGATCCTTGAAGAACTCTACGGAATGCTTGCATCCGCGCATCATCCCGCACGAACGTCCATCTGCACCAAGTTCATCATCAAGAAGTCCCACCGCGGGGGCGCGGTGACGATGACGCTGCTGGCCGCGCTGGCCCAATACGCGATCCGGAACGACATCCGCGAATGCTTTATCGACTGCATTCCAGCGCTGCTGCACTACTATCGATCGATGGGGTTCAAGCATGCAGGCGAGAAGTTCCTACACCACGAGAACGGCCCGTCTTTTCCCATGCGGATCGACGTGGTCAAGCACGCCGGGCGATTGCGTGGCGAGTTAGGGCCGATGAAATTGCTGCAGACTTACGTGAGGGCCCAGATGTATCGCTGGTTCGACGGGCGGCGGAGGACGGGGGTCGGATCGTGATCGGTTTTCTGGAAATCATCGTGCTTGTCGTCGTAGCCCTCCTCGGCCACGTCATGGCACTCACCTGGTTCCTGGCAGAGCGACACGGTCTGGCTGTCTGCCGCCGAACGATCTACGACCTGTCGATCCCCGAAGACCAGTTGCGTCGCGAGTTTAAGAACTCGCTGCACACGCCCATGCACGCAGCCTTCCTCTTAGGACTGCTCTATCTCGATTTCTTCAACGACACAGGCTATCTCGCCTTTGCCGTCTCGTTTGTCGGGACGGCGGTCTGGGCGGAAATCTGGCATTACGTCTCGCACCGACTCTTCCATCTAAAGTCGCTCCTGTGGATCCATCGCGAGCACCACAAGAGCCGGCTCAACAGCCCGCTCACCGCGATCTCTTTCTCGTTCACTGAGAAGTTCGTCTTCAACCTCGGCATCCTAGGCCTGATGGCTACGATCGACCGCTTCGTCTACAGCCTCAACTTCTTCGGGGTGGCGGGCTGGTACATCGGCTATCTCTTCATCAACTCGTTCAGCCACGCCAACTTCGAGATGAAGTCCAAGGGCTATCTGGCGTTCACCGGAAAACTCATCACCAGCACGACCTATCACGCGCTGCACCACTCCCGGTACATTAACAATTTCGGGCTCGGCACGCGCGTCCTTGATCGTCTCTTCGGCACCGAATGGCCCGATTACGAGCCGGTCTTTGAGCGGGTCTCGAACCAGGAGCGACCGCTGGTCAAACTGGCGGAACGCATCACGCCGAGCGCCCCACTTTAGACAGGGGCTCGACCGGGCGGTCTCATCAACGAAAGGTGCCCCGAAAATCATGGCAAGCACGCAAGTCGACCCCGCAGCGCTCTATCCTCCGCATGTCACGCCGCCACCCAAGCCGCTTGGCTTTCCGCACAATCTACGCAAGCTCATCGGCAACAATCTGGAGGCGATCCCGGAAGAGGCCTATCACGGCTCGCTCGTCCTCGCCCCCGGCCCGCCGCGGATGGCCTTTATTGTCGATCCGGACCTCATCAAGACGATCCTGCTCGATCGCTTCGAGAGCTTCCCCAAAGGCAGGATCCAAAAGGAGGTTCTGAAGCCGCTCTTTGGCAATGCCATGCACGCCAAGGAAGGAGCTGAATGGAAATGGCAGCGCGGCGCGGTCGCACCCCTCTTTCGGCACAACGAGCTTTTGCAATACGGGCCCGCCATGACCGCCGTGGCTGAAGCGACGCTCCAGGCCTGGCGGGCAACGCCGCCCGGCGCCGTCCGCGCCATCGAGAACGACATGATCCATGCCGCCTATGAGGTCATCTCGAAAACGATCCTGGCCGGGGATACCGGCGGTGTCGCCGCAGCCATCGAGAAGGGGCGCTCCGACTATTTCAACGGCGTCAACTGGTGGGTCGTATACACGATCTTACGTCTGCCGAACTGGGTGCCGCGGCCGGGCGGGCGGCTGATGCGGGCCCAGGAGAAACGGATCCGCCAAGGGGTGGCTGACCTGATCAAGGCGCGGCGCAGCTCAAACGGACAGGACGAGGACATGCTCTCCCGCTGGCTCGGCGCCACCGACCCGGGGTCAGGACGCAAAATGTCCGACGAGATCCTCGTCGACAACATCGTCTCGTTTGTGGTGTCCGGCTTCGACACGACCGCGCTGTCGCTGACTTGGGCGCTCTATCTATTGTCACAGAGCCCGGACTGGGAAGCGCGCATGCTGGAGGAGATCGAGCGCGTCGCCGGCTCAGAGCCGATCACAGCCGATGACGTTCCGAAGCTGGTCGTGGTGCAGCAGGTGCTGAACGAAGCGATGCGCCTTTACCCCGCCGGGCCGATGATCGTGCGCGATATCGTCGAGGATATGGAGTTGGGTGGCAAGCGGCTGAAGGCGGGCACGATCGGCGTCATACCGATCTACGCCCTCCACCGACATCGCAAGCACTGGAACGATCCCGACCGTTTCGACCCGGCGCGTTTTGCCCCCGACGCTGATCCGAAACCGTCGCGATATCAGTTCATGCCCTTCGGTGCCGGCCCGCGCGTCTGCATCGGCGCGGCGTTTTCGATGCTCGAGGCGACGATCATGCTCGCCACCTTTGTCCGCGCAGCGCGCTTCGAAATCACACCGGGCTTCGATCCCAAGCCGATCGCGCAGATGTTTCTGTTGCCCAAGAACGGCATGCCAATGAAGGTCACGATGCGCGATGGCGGGGCGCAATGAGACGCCGCTCCAACAATCGCCGGACCGTTTGTGCAATGGCTCGCCAGCATGTGGCAAAGATAAACTTACTTACGATCGAAGCGCGCCCGTTCCCCACCGATGAACTTTTGGGGGGAGGGGAGGCTATGGAATGAAGTGGAGGGGAGGGGGGTCGCCCTTGAAGCGGGTGGCGGTGCCGCCATCGCGGGAGCCATTCGAGACTTGATGCGCGACAGATCGCTGTGCAGGGACCTTGGCGCCGCTGCCCGCCAACGCGCTCTGACGCACTGGGGTGAGAGAGTTCGAATTGAAATTGCAGGAGTTGGTCGTTAGCCAGGCCCCCTGATCCCATACATGATGCGAGCCCCGGCGGCTCTTCAAGCGCTACCTCGTCTCCAATACGGCCTTCATCTACTACTTTCTCACCGGCCGCTTATGAGCGCGCAAAGGGGAGGGGACTGGCAATTTACGCTTTGGATCAAAAACGGACATCAGCCATCCATAATATTCCGATCGTCCTAATTTGATGCGGTGGACGGCTCAACAGAATCAGGATTTGACGTATCCCTATTGAGTGAGGGGACTACGCTTGGCGAGGCTCATCAGAATTTCGCCCCCGTTCGAGCCAGAATTTCGAGATCGGGCCGGGCCCGCCCGCAGACCGGGTCGCCCGCGAGCGCCAGTTCAAGCGCATGAGCGATTCGCAGTAGGCCGGCGTCCCCGTTGCGTGGCCCAACGATTTGCAGTCCGAAGGGCAGGCCCCGATCGTCGACGCCGCAGGGGATCGATAGGCACGGATGGCCCATCAGGGTTATCGAATAGGTCAGCGCGACATAGTCGAAATAACCTTCCACCTTGCGGCCGTCGACTTCGGCGGGGAACATCTGATCCTTGGGCCAGGGATAGACGCCCATTGTCGGGCAGATCAATACATCGATATCGGCGAAATAGTCCTGAAACGCGCGATAGAGACTGGTCTGATGGGCAAACGCCCAGCCCGCGTCGTCGATCGAGAACCGCCGCGCTTTTTCCAGGTTGCCTGTGACGAGCGGGCCGAAGCGGCCGGGTTGTTCTGCGTCCCGCTCCCTATAGGTGCCAATGAACAACACCCCGCGCATGATGTCATAGGCCCGGTCGAGACCTTCGAAATCGGGATCGGTGGCGCGCACATCGGCGAACAGCGGGGCGATGCGTTTGACCCGGTCCGCGAAGACTTTGCGCAAGCCCGGTTCGATCGGCGCAAAGCCCTGGTCGGTGGTAACCGCGACCCGCAGACGCGACAAATCCGCGGGCGCGATCGGTCTGCCGAGAGCAGCATCCCCGTGCCCGGCGCACGGATCCATCGACGTCCGCGCCATCGCGCCCTGCAGCAAGAGCCAGGTGTCCGCCACGTCGCGCGCCATCGGGCCAGGCACCGAGAAGGGGATCGCGCCGACCGGCCGCAGGCTCGCGGGCACCACGCCCGCAGTCGGCCGGAACCCCACCACCCCGTTGAACGCACCGGGTATGCGTAGGCTGCCCGCGTTGTCCGTACCCATGGCCAGCGGGAACATGCCGGTCGCCAAACCGACAGCGGAACCGCCCGAAGAGCCACCGCAGGTCAGCTCAAGATCCCACGGGCTTGGCGTGGCGCCAAACAGCGGGTTGGTGGTGTTTCCGCCGGCGGAAAGTTCCGGCAGGTTGGTCTTGCAGAAGATTGTCCCGCCGGCCCGCTTGATGTTCGCGACCGACTCTTCATCGGCCTCGGGAACGTTATCGGCCATTGCCGGCGAGCCCCAGGTCGTGCGAATCCCGGCTGTCGTGTAATTGTCCTTGAGGCCGACCGGCAAACCATGAAGCGGTCCCAGCACATCGCCGGCCAGGACCGCCGATTCGGCCTTCTTGGCCGCCTTGCGCGCTCGGGCCTCGTCGATCGTCACAACCGCATTGAGGACGCCGTTCAGCGCGTCGATGCGGGTCAGGCAGGCGTCAAGCAATTCGACCGGCGAGAGGGATTTGGCGCCGATCAACCGGCGCAGCTCGACCGCGCTCAGGTCAGCAATATCGCTCATCTCGTCAGGCCGTTTCGCGGTCGAGCGCCCATTGGGCAATATCGCATTTCCGGGCGAACCAGATGCCGTCATGCCCGCGCGCGTAGTCGAGGCACTGGCGGATTGCCGGGATCAGGGTCGGTCGCCCGGCCATATGGCAATGGAGCGTAATCTCGATCCATTTCGGACGACCGCCAACCCCCTCGGCATAGAGCTCGTCGAATGTCGGTTTGAAACTGTGCCACAGAATGTCCGGCGGGTTGGTCGGAAAGATCCACTGGATCAGGTCGTTTGCCGGGATGTTGACCCTCGGCATCGAGACGATTGGGCCGTGCTTGGTTTCGGTTAGGAACGGCAGGTCGTCGCTGGCGTCGTCGCCGTGCCACAGATAGCCCTCCGCCTTCAGGATATCGAAGGTGTTGCTCGACCCGGTACTTCCGGGGCTGACCCAGCCGACTGGCCTAACCCCGCCAGCCTCGGTTAGCGCGGCGGTGACCCGACGAATCTCCTCAATCTCGGTCTTGAGGTCATCATCCTGCATCAGGATGTCGTTGACCCAGCCATGGCCGACAATCTCGTGCCCAATGGCTGTGGCCGCTTGGATCACGTTGGGATGGTCCTCGGCGGCCCGCCCGTTGGTGGACATGCTGGCCTTGAGACCAAAGCCGTCGAGCAAGTCCAGGAGCCGCCACACCCCCGCCTTCCAGCCATAGTCGGCGTAGGACAGCGAAAAGTGATCCTTCTTCCCCGGCTCGCTGTAGTGGCTGTATTGGGACTTGTACTCGAACGATTCGAACGCCAGTCCGATCGACATTGCCATCCGCGCACCTTCGGGCCAGGCCCAGTCGCGGGGACCTGGGACGCGCTCCGTTTCGGTTCTATCGGTCATCCCATATTCCCCTGCTTGTATTCAATCTGGGCGTCCAGTCGCGCTCCAGAATCTTGGAGTATGCCCCAATTCTAGGCGCAAGGTGCGACATCCGAACCGCAGTTCACGGCGTTGATGTGCGCAAAATTGATATAGATCCAAAGCAAAGAGATGCAGCGGTCGAGATCATCGCTTCGGCACGGATCCTATTCTGATACGCTTCGTCTTTCAGTCCAAAAACCCAGGGAGGAGAAGAAGATGGCGGGCTGCGCTTTCCCCTTTCCTCGCGATACGATAGGTCGCCAATCACGAACGCTAGTTCGAATGGGAGGAACACGATGAAGCGGGTAATGGTGCGATACAAGGTCAAGCCGGATCGTGTCGCAGAGAACGAGGAGCTGTGCCGGGCGGTCTACGGCGAGTTGAAGGGCAAGGCGCCGACTGGCATCCGCTACATGACTTTCAAACTGGAGGATGGCGTCTCCTTCGTTCACATCGCATCGGTAGAGACAGACGACGGCAGCAACCCGCTGAGCGGGATCGCCGCGTTCAAGGCATTCCAGAAGGACATCGGCGCCCGGTGCGATGAGCCCCCCGCTGCGACGGAGCTAGCGGCGGAAGTTGGCTCTTACGGCTTTTTCGACTAACGGCAGGGCAGCGCTAGTTTGGCGCCCGCGCCAGGAGTGAAGATTGCGGGCGTGCCAGGGGGATAAAGCGTTGTCGGGTGTTGTTTGGTGAGCGGTTCACAGAATCGTGGAAGTAATCGAACCGATAGAACATTCATTCGAGCAAAGCGCGGGGTGCCCCCCCTGCCTCGTTCCCGATGAAACCGGCACCTCCTGATCAGCGGAGGTGCCGGCCCCAGCACTCAGCGCCCCTCCTCAGATATCGTCACCGTCAGGTATCACCACCGAGTTCGGGTTGTACTTGGGGAAATCCTCACACGGGAAAAGAAAGCGGGCGGCGTAGGACTTTGTGCCCATCACAATCTCCGGGTCGAAAATTTCCCCTTTTGATCGCCGGTCGCCGGGTGCAGCTTGAGCGGCTCAATCGACGCCTTCTTCATCTCACGACGGGTTTCCTTCCGGAGTTTGCGTTGCTCCTTCTTGCTCAGATTGTCATGCACGCCTTGCAAGTATTGGCATCCGAAGTGCTCACTCATCTCCTCCGGCGTGGCCCCAAACGCATTGCATTTTATGAATTTATCGATATTTCCGTAAGCCCGACGATAGTGGTTTTCGATCGTTCGCTGATCGTCGCGCCATTGCTTTAGGCGGTCCTTGCCAAGCTCGGAAGCGAGATCGTCGAATGGGGCCATGGTCTCCGCTCGATATGCCGGATCGCTGTAATCCAGCGGCTCTCCGCCATCCTTGCTCATGAGGTCCGCTGCCATTTGGGTGATCGAGAGTTGGCGGATGGTCCGGTAGCGGAGCTCGTGCCGCTCTATCGCCTGCTTGGCCGCGCGTGCTTCAAAGTCGAATTCTATTGCGTTCTTGATCGCTTTGACCTTGTTCTTCAATTGACCGTTGGACATTTCATGACCTCCATTGGCTACTTGATCTGTTCGAGTTCTGCGGCCAGCTCCACGGTTTCTATGGATTTGCGTTTTGCTTCCAGCAGGCGAAGCAACTGATCGCTTTCGTCGGGCGTAATCATGCCCAAACCGACCGCGGACCAAATTTGGTCTATCGCCACGACGATATCTGCCGCGGTTTCGATGACCGGCAAGGGTATGGACAGGGGTCGGGATCGCTTTCGGGGCAGTAGGCGTTCCGCCAGAAATTTCTGTGCCTGGAAGTCACCGCCTTTGGCCTTTTCGACTAAGCCACCGATGATGGCTTCCACATCGTCTTCCACCATCTGCTCGGCAAGGCGGCTCGCCCAGTTTCGGCTGCCCCTGGGCCGCCCATTCCGGTTACCTGATTCGCTTGGTCCATACCCCTTCACGCCCTTCGGAGACGCATTTCCAGTCTCGCCCGACTTTGCCGGCGCAGGGGGGTGGTCCACAATTTTTAGGGCCATTTGTAGGCTCCTTTCCAAGGGGTGTTCGCGCACTGGGTCCATCCATCACTGGATCAATCCCACTACGCGCTCGCAGGAAAAAACCCCCTGCGTCACCTACCTTGGTAACGAGCGCAGCTTGAGAGGCGTGCACGAACTATGAACGACTCAATTCTCAAGCTGCTGCTTATATGGAACGCTTTTTGGTGATTATCAATGCCCCAGTTGAACGCCGCCAAAAATCGAGGTTATGAAACACGTAATAGTAGAATAATGCTATATTGATACTATCAAATTGCGTTTAGTTCAGCTGTAAATCAGCTGTATTAACAGTTGGACCGAATCTGATCGGGCACCGTCAACGCCACATCAACCAACGCCGCCAATCACCCGTGCTGCAGCCCCTTACATCTTGGTTGGTCAGGAACAATATGCCGGTTTGGCCGATCGAAGGAGTTCCGCCAGGCCCGATTTTGCAGAACGGTTCTGCCGCATAAGCTGCAGAGAAAAAGGCGTTGTACAACCCACATGACGGCCTTGGCCTCGCCAAGAAGGCGCACGTCTATGCGGCGCGCCGCTTGTCTGTGTTACAGGGCGTGAGGCTGAGAATGTGGAGAAGCTGAAACCGCGACGCCCCGTGCCCGGGCGCGCCAGGCAAGATCCAATGCTGCGGGGCTCATAGAACCAACCCCGAATAACTCCTCAAGCTCCGGCTTCTTCAGCAACAGCTCGCGGATCTCTTGGCTGAGCTGTCAACGGCGGAGCAAAAAGGGACCGGCGTGGCGGCGTAAAAAAGGACCACCTTGTGGTTGGGGCTTGTCCCCGCAGTCCACGGGAGGGCCCCGCGCGCGCCGCGGCGTGCCCATCCATGAGGCTGACGCGTCGGCGCGCGTGGGAGGGGCCTGTGGGCCCACGGGGGCAAGCGGAAGCAAGGGGGTTGG
>Ga0307378_10010601_pt1 | contig 11952 bp, 8 predicted proteins | sample UN1MG_FD_202238 | JGI IMG/M metagenome (GOLD analysis project Ga0307378, IMG submission 202238) | Soil microbial communities from Risofladan, Vaasa, Finland - UN-1 | ecosystem: Environmental > Terrestrial > Soil > Coastal area > Acid sulfate soil | place: Finland: Risofladan, Vaasa | collected...
ATAGCGTGCCGGTAAAATCCACTTTCGGTCCTGTTCCATAGCCCAGGTGCCACTTGCCGATACAGGCGGTATTATAACCGCGTTCTTTGAGCCAATCGGCAATCGTTGTTCTGTTCGGATCCGGCAGCAGGGGATCGAGAGGATTGACTACACCGGATTTAAGCGGCGAACGCCAGGGATATCGCCCGGTTATCAACCCATAGCGTGTTGGAGTACAGATAGACGCCGGCGTGTAGGCATCGGTGAAACGCATTCCCGCCTCTGCGATGCGATCGATGTGAGGGGTACGCACCAGGTTCTTATCCGCTCCATAAGAATTCAGACTGGCATATCCAAAATCATCGGCCAGGATAAAAACGATATTGGGTTTCTCCTGAGAGAACGCCTGTGCCGACATCAAAATTACCAGTAATGTCCATAAAACGGCTTTCGCTTTACTCATTATACTCACCTTATCATTCTTTCATCTGGTATTTCCTTTTTGCACTTAACAGAAACAATCCTGCAAACTTCAAGTTTCATAATACAATAATCTAATCTCGATTTCGAAATAATTCTGGCAGATTCAGCATGCCGGGCCAGAGGAGCCACCAAAAAGTTAAACACTTACATCAAGATCCATTTCTTTCCACCATTTTGGTACACAGCTACCAATAACAGATGATGTACACAGAGATAGGTTTGTGCTTTTCAAATGGTATTCCTTTTGTGTATAATTTTGACCTCTAAGGCCTTGAATTAAAAAAGTAGAAAGAAACCCAATCGCGCATTATAGGGTACCAACATATGAAACGCAGAGAATTCCTCAAAGAAAGTACGATTGCCGCCAGTTCGATAACGGCAGGCAAAGTACCGGGTCGTGCTTCGGAGATAGCGGCGGATGAACTCGAAGGCGATTACTACTCCCAAAACCCCGCAAGACTTCGACAGAGAAAGTACGGCCAGACCGGTGTGAAGTTGTCAATCATCGGTTTCGGTGGGATCGTGGTCGATGGTGCGGAGCAGCAGCATGCCAATCGCGTGGTGGCTGAGGCTTTTGAAAAAGGAGTGAATTACTTTGACGTGTCACCGACTTATGGCGACGCGGAGTTGAAACTCGGCCCGGCACTGGAACCATATCGTAAAAAGGTGTTTCTGGCATGCAAGACCGGGCAGCGCAGGCGAGAAGGCGCATTGGAAGAATTGAACGAGTCGCTCAAGTGATTACGTACCTATTACTTACGCGAACAATACCCGAAGTGCTGGTATCAACCTCTTACCGACCGCGAAGACGCAAGGTTAGGGCTGTACTTTACCCTTAGCCAACCTATAACAGCCGCTATACCGCCAGGGGAAGAGTCGCTGTTTCGCATGGCTTTGGACCTTGCCTTGAATTTCAAGCCGATATCGAGGCAGGAATTGGAGAAAGTCAAACAAATGGCGGAGTCTCTGAATCCCATTTTCCAAGCCGAAGCATGAGTAATCGGATAAAAGATGATATGATCGGAGAACCAATGTAAGAAGGAATTGACGATGCGATACACATTTACGGGTAAAACCGGCATGAAGGTCTCGCGTTTATGTCTGGGCACGATGAATTTCGCCTGCCATACCAGAGAGCAGGACTCAGGAGAATCGGTGAGTAACATATTTTTCCAAGAAGGAGAAAGTCGTGAATAGACGAGTTTTTTTGAAAAGTATCGGCATTTTATCATTAGGTATAAGCAGTCCACTTTCAGCTCAGAGTAGGCCAAAGCAGAAGCCTAATATCCTTATGTTATTTTCTGATCAGCATCAGGCGGACTGTATGGGTTTTCAGAATCACCCCGATGTGATCACTCCAAATCTCGACAAACTCGCAAAAAGCGGAACCGTTTTCAATAGGGCTTATTGCCAGGACGGAGTTTGCGTTCCTTCCCGAATGTCCTTAATGACCGGGCTCTACCCCCGCAAGCTGGGCATCCTCCACAATCCCGACAAGTCAAGTGTTATTGACGAAGTTGTTTCGCTGCAATCGGTTCTGAAGGATAACGGGTACTATACTGCAGCCTTTGGCAAGCGTCATCTCAAAGGTTCGGCTGATCTTGGCTGGGATTATCATCGAAGTCACATTAAGAAAGAATCGCCCGGCAACAGCTACTGGGAATGGATTGAGCAGCAAGGATGTCTTGATGAGTTTCAACGCGACTGGAGCGCTGAGTTTGGAGGCAAATATCCGACCGCCGATCTTGGAACGAGAATATCGGCATTGCCGGAAGGCATGACAATGGAGGCATTTACTGCCAGGGAAACTGTCAAGTTGATCCGTGAGCATAAAAACCGCGATAAACCTTTTTTCTGCTGGTCTTCGTTTTACCGCCCCCATCAACCTTACAATGCGCTAAAACGTTTTTTAAATATGTATGACTATTCCAAGTGGGGCATGGGCACTGCAAAAGGTGATGCGATCAAAAAGCCTGCGACTCTGAACCAGTCACCTGATAGTCTTCCGCCTGCTTTGAAGGATTGGCACGAGGGCAAAAATAAAGTCTGGCGTCTGGACAAAGCAGCCAAAGACGAACAGCTCTTTCGTTTTTACATAGCATCATACTACGCACTTGTTACCGAGATCGATCACCATATCGGCACGATCATGAACTCGCTCAAAGAAGAGGGACTGCTTAACAATACTATAGTCGTCTATACATCCGATCATGGAGATTTCGCAGGCAGACATGGCATGATCGAAAAATGCGCGGTTGGCCATAACGTTTATGAGGAAACCCTCAGGGTTCCACTAATTGTTTCACAGCCGGAACGGATAAAACAGGGACAGGTCATTGATGATCTTGTTGAAATGTTCGATCTTTACCCAACTCTGCTGGAACTTGCAGATATCAAACCACCGAAAACTATACACGGTATTGATGCTACATCCCTTACTGCGACCTTAACTGCCGGTAAAGCAACGAAGCGAAAATACATAGTCTCTGAGAATTGGTCGCAGGCCGGCGTAATAACAGATAAACATAAACTCGGGATATGGCTTGATCCGACTGCTTATGCGGCTGGAAGGGATTTCAGGTCTTTCGGTGATATGCTCTTTGATAGCGAAAAAGATCCGGGTGAAATTAATAATCTGATCGACAACCCGGAATATGCCGAAGTGGAAAAGCAGCTTCGAGGCTACTTCGATGATTTTGTAAAAAGAATTCCGGCAACGGGTAAAGAAGAAATTATTAGACGAACTAAAATGTCTTAACGCTGAAATTAGAAGGTGATATCGATGAGAAAGAATTTTCAGAACAGAAGGGAATTTTTAAAAGCGGCAGCGATGTCCATAGCAGTTACGGGTTTATCCGGATGCTCGGAAGGTATGCAGAGTTTTGGGAGTAAAGGTGATAAACCTAACCTGTTGTTTATCATGACAGATCAGCAGCGATCGGACGCATTAAGTATAGCCGGAAATACCGTTCTTGAAACCCCCAATCTTGACCGGTTGGCGAAACAAGGCGCTTACTTTAAGAATGCTTATACACCATGTGCTGTTTGCGCTCCTGCACGCTCATCTATACTCACCGGGCATACTGTTGAAAATACCGGGATGAAAACAAATGACCGGGCGTACTATGTAGAAGAAGAAGGATTAATGACCATGCCGACATTTGATGAGATACTCGCAGATGAAGGTTATCATTGTGAATATTACGGCAAATGGCATAGTCAATCTTCTCATACGGATATTTACAAAAATCCTGTAAAAGCAGCAAAAAATGGAAAATCAATTTTTGGACCGGGCGGCCAGAGATACGTGTACATGGACTACTTGGACAAAAACGATCCAAAAAGAGAGCCAAAATCCGGTGAATTAATCGACAAATTTACAGGAAGACCCTACCGGACAGATCCCCTGGATAAACACCACGGCATGACGGATGCCGAGTTAAAGGCAAGCAAGGCCAAATACCCACAGTGCGACCTGCATGGTGAATTACAGATGCCCAAAGAACACACCTTAACTGCGTTTCAGGCAAGACAAACCGTTGAAGCCATCAAGCGGCTTAAAGACAAACCATTCAGCATTACCTGTTCGTTTCATTTTCCGCATGCACCAATGCTGCCGGCCGAGCCCTATTACAGCATGTATCCGGCACAAGATATGATACCCCCGGCCAGTATTTCCGACGATATGGTAAACTCGCCCTATAGAACTGCGAATGGGAGGTTGGGGAACCCGGAGTATGCAGATCCGCAAAAAATCAAATATATGATTTCCAACTATTATGGCCTTGTTAAGGAAATTGATGACTGGGTGGGTGCGATTTTAGATACATTGGAAAAACACGGGCTGACGGAGAAAACCCTGGTAATTTTCACAAGTGATCATGGTGAAATGCTTGGGGCTCACGGGTTACGTGAAAAAAATGTGTTTTATGAAGAGTCGGCCCATATCCCGTTATTGATCCGTTTACCTGGCAAGATCAACAGCAATACCAAGGTAAATGGGTATGTTTCATTAGTCGATCTATTTCCTACAATTTTAGATTATCTGGAAATGGGAGCGCATAAATCGGATGGAAAAAGCCTGCGCGGTTTGATCGAGGGCACTGACAAAGAGCATGGCAAGTATGTGGTTACCGAATGGGATTACCGAGGTGACGTCTCACCAAACTATATGATTGTAAAAGATGGCTGGAAATTGATAATTCCCTATTCAAAGACTTCCAAAGTTATTAATGCTATGTATGATTTGAATACCGATCCTCAAGAGATAAACAACCTTCTTGGGAAGAATCCGAATCGACATCGCTTTGCTGAAAAAGCAGAAGAACTGCGGACATGCCTACTGGGGTGGTTAGAAAAGAACAATTCGAAACACTACGAGGGCGTTAAGGAAAGAGAACTTATCTAACAAGCTAATATTGGAGAATATTTACCTCAAGCAAGTTGAATTTCAAAGATGAAATGCTTTCGATCTTCAAGGATCTGGCTCTGGAGAATGGTTATGAGTGATTCCTATCGTGTCAGTAAGTTGACAGACTGCAAGTGGGCCAATCTGTTTGAAGTGGACTACGCGCGCAAGAAACAGCCACGTAGACGCTGGATAATGTGCTCGAGGAATGACGACCCTGTCGCGGGTGCGTCTCGAGCCGATGCAGTCGTGATCGTGGCCACGATCGATACCGACGGTGAAAAGAAGCTCGTAGTCACCAAAGAATTCAGGGTGCCGATCTGGGATTTCGAGTACGGTTTTCCCGCCGGACTGATTGACGATGGTGAAGATGTAGAAACAACAGTAGCAAGAGAATTGAAAGAAGAGACAGGTCTGGAGCTTGTGCGAATCAGACATATCAGCACGCCGGTATTCTCGTCCGCCGGCCTTACCGATGAATCCTGCCACATGGTGCTTGTCGAGGCCCAGGGGCAGGCATCGGGCAAGTGGCTGGACGAGTCCGAAGATATCGAGGTGTTGTTGCTGGATGTCGAAGGGATTAGAGATCTGCTGGCTTCGGACAAAAAAATAGCGGCCAAGGCGTGGGGGCTCTTATATCACTACGCGCAGATTGGCGAAATAGATTAAGACAATTAGAGGCAAGAGATATGACCTGGCCTCAGTATTGGAGGTGATTATGTCACAAATGCAATCTAACAGAGGCATTACTCGCCGGGGTTTTATGGTGCTGACTGGGGCTTCTTTGGCTGCTTTAGGCTGCAACGGTCACTCTTCTGCCAGGAGAACACGCAAATCAAAACCGAACTTTCTTTTTGTTCTTACTGATGATCAGCGCTTTGATGCCATGGGCTTTATGGGACATCCTTTCCTGAAAACGCCGAACATTGATCGCATACGCAACGAGGGCGGCTGGTTTAAAAACGCCTTTTGTACCACATCTCTGTGTTCTCCCAGCCGGGCTTCGTTTTTGACAGGAACAAATTCCTGCCGTCATGGAATAATGGCCAACGACATGGGCTTTGATTTTGACTTTAAGAAAACGCCTTCTTATCATCAGATATTGCAAGAACGGGGAGGCTATAAGAGTGCCTTTATTGGAAAATGGCACATGGGACTCTTTCACGACAACCCGAGACCCGGTTTTGACTACTGGCTGAGTTTCAAGGATCAGGGTGTGTATATTGATCCTCCTATGAACGAGAACGGCAGAGCATTCAAGGCCAAAGGTTATATGACGGACATTTTAAATGAAGCCGCTTTGAAATGGCTCGACAAAAACGGTTCTTCTCCGTTTTGTATGTACCTTTCGCATAAAGCGGTTCATCAGCCATTTATCCCGGCTGATCGCCACAAAGGAGTGTATAAAGGCAAGCAACTTGATGAACCAGCCAGTTATAATGACCCTTTGACAGACAAACCCTTATGGCAAAGAGCTCTTGTTAAGGAATGGGTCAAAGATTCTTATAGAAGCAGGGACTATCGAAAAGAAAATCCTGCTCGTAACCTTCCCGATATTTATCCGAAGCGGGATTACAAGTTTGAACCGTTTCAGCAAGCATATCATGAGGCAATATTGGCTGTTGATGAGGGTCTTGGGGCAATTATGGACAAACTCAAAGCCATGGGGCAGCTTGATAATACCGTGATTGTCTTTGCCGGCGATAATGGTTTCTTTATGGGTGAACATCGCATGGGAGACAAGCGATGTGCTTACGAAGAATCAATAAGAATCCCCATGGTGATTCGCTATCCAAAGCTGGTAAAACCCGGCACAACCATCGAGCAGATAGTACTGAATATTGACCTTGCGCCCACGTTTTATGAACTGGCTGGAGTTAAAACGCCCTCATGGGTTCAGGGTGATTCTATGGTCAGGCTTTTCAGGAATTCAAAAGACTGGCGAAAGAGTTTTCTCTATACTTACTGGGTTGATCTTAACTACCCGCAATATCCTCGAACGCTTGCAGTTCGAACCGAAGACTGGAAGCTTGTGACGTACCCTGACACGGAAGAGATATCTGAGCTTTACCATTTGAAGAGCGATCCGCATGAAATGAACAATCTCATTGACGAGCCTGCTTACAGGAAAAAAGTAGTTGAGCTGCAGAAGGAAATTGACCGGCTTGCCAGTCAGACCGATTACAAGGAAAGCTATGCCGTACTCGATAAAACCAAAAAGCAGGGCTTGATGCTCAAGTATGATTTTGAAGGTTGCGACGGCAAGGCCGTAAAGGATCTCAGCGGAAACTCCAACAATGGAAAGGTTTCCAACGCCGGCGTTGTTTCAACGGAAAGAGGGGCTGCTTTAAGCTGTTCTTCTCAAAGCTCTGTGATGGTTGAGCAGAGCAAATCAATTGATATAAGCGATTGCCCGTTGTCGGTCAGTTTGTGGTTTAAGGCAGAATCTGACGGCACTGTATTGTCACAAGGGCAGGCGTATAAAGGTGCATGGTCGTTGTTTGTTGAGGACGGTGTGCCTTGCTTCGGTGTAAGGGATTCCGGTCGAATTGCCGTTGCTGATGGCATTGAAAGCTGTCTTGGCAAATTGACACATTTAGTTGCAACGGTAAACCTCGATAAGTTGGAAATGTTTGTTGACGGCAAGAAAGTGGCCTCGGTTCCAAGGGGCAGATACTTGAAATTCTTTGGCAGTAAAACTTTGACGATCGGCAAGGAGCAGGGCAAACAAACACTTGGCATGATCGACAATAAGAGTTTTACAGGCCTCATCACCGATCTGTCCTTTTACAGGCAATACAAGAGCGACCTGGCTAAAATGTAATTAATCCGGATTACTCAAGGATCGAGTCAATTGCCTTAAGCTCTTCAGTACTGAAGTCCAGATTGTTCAAAGCAGTTACGGCATCTTCTATATGGTTCACACAACTCGCGCCAATCAGCGCACTGCTCATTTCCTTGTGCCGTAAAACCCACGCAATTGCCATTTGGGCCATGCTCTGACCGCGAGTTTTAGCCAATTCATTAAGCTTTGCAACCCTGGCAATTCGTTCTTTGCTGACAGCATCACCCCAGGTTAATTGGTCTTTCCACTTACCGGCACGTGAATCTTCGGGGACGTGTTCGAGGTACTTGTCAGTCAAAATGCCCTGACATAACGGCGAGAATCCGATGCAGCCAATACTTTCCTCTGAAAGAACATCCAACAGGCCGTCTTCGATCCAGCGGTCGAACATATTGTAACGAGGCTGGTGAATAATGCAAGGCGTACCCAAATTCCGTAAGATTGTCGCTGCCTGCTGTGTTTGCTCAGGATTGTAGGATGATATACCCACGTACAGGGCTCGACCACTTCTAACAATGAAATCGAGTGCACCCATGGTTTCTTCCAGCGGCGTTTCCGGGTCCGGTCTATGACTATAGAAAATGTCGACGTATTCGAGGCCCATCCGCTTTAAACTCTGGTCAAGACTTGCTACGAGGTATTTTCGCGAGCCCCATTCTCCGTAAGGTCCCGGCCACATCAGATACCCGGCTTTTGAAGAGATTATCAGTTCATCTCGATAATGGCCCAAATCTTGAACGAGAAGTCTGCCGAAGTTCTCCTCGGCCGAACCTGGTGGCGGACCGTAATTATTGGCTAAGTCGAAGTGGGTAATGCCCAAATCAAATGCACGACGAACCATAGCCCGGGCATTTTCTAATGAATCAATGCCACCGAAGTTGTACCAAAGTCCCAATGTAATAGCAGGTAACTTCAGACCGCTTCGTCCACAACGTCGGTAAATCATGTTTTCGTATCGTTTGTCGGCTGCATAATAGTTCACTTTAGTAACTCCCATATTGAACACAAATTGATTGATTCCTATGTAATGAATAACATCTACAACGAAGATCTGCAAGATAGATGCGCTCAAAGCGCGGCTTTCTCGCAGTCTCTTCGATTGTGTTGTTATCCAGTTTCTTCCATCAGATTTGTCTCGACCACACTACGGAAAGCGGTGTCAACCTTTAGCGTTTTAATCTCAAATGGCTGTAAGGTCACGGTCTTCCAAATAGGTTTACCGGCCAGGATACGCAACTGTGTCTTTTGGTGCCTGCCCGTAGGTTCAAACAGACGGATGATCCAGCCTTCACCATTCTCTGCCTGCTTGATAGTCGTTATTTGAACATTCCTGTTGGACAAGAAAGCAAAGGGTTTTGGGCGGATTCCGCATCCAGAAGGGCTGAACCATTGGGCCATTGGTTTCTCGTTGTGTATCTGGGCTTCCCGAGCAACCGCACACATCCGCTCCTCGACCGGGCCGGCGTTCATCCAGAAGCTGAACAATCTCTCGCCCTGATCAATTCGGGGGCGAAACATATTATCGGGCATGATGGCCCAATCATTGACTGGATGGGCGACGTACGCAGGTGAACGCAGGAGAGTAATACGCATCTCTCCTTTAGTGAACGATGAAGCGTAGGTGCCGTCGTTCACGGTGGTCAGGGCCAGGTCATCGTGTTCTGAGACAACGGCACTCCATTTCTGGGCAACCACCTCGCGACCTGTTGCCGGCAATACATCGCGTCCATAGGCGACTTCACCGATATACGCAGCGTTTTGTAGTGACGTTGGCACCGACAGTTTCAGCATCTTGTCCTTTTCATTCCACAAGACCCGTGCATTGAGTTCGATCTCAGTCCCCTCTTTTGGTAATCTCCAGGTCAGTATCAACAAGGAGTCATTGTAGCCGTACAATGCCTCAACAACGGTACGTACAGGACCATCTTCAATAATCCAGACGGGCTTGAGGCGTTTGCCTGAAACTCCCGATACTTCTGCGCTCTTTGTGTGTGACAGAATACGGAAGCGACCGACAATGGTATCGAATCTGTCTGTTGTGATACCCCATGGATCGGATGTGTCGTGCATAACCAGAGCCTTGAACGCGCCTTTGCGGAGAATATCTCTTCCGTCAACTCGCAAGTGCTCGATCAGCCCGGATCGGGCGTTGATGGCCCAGTCAATATTCTTTCCGCTAAAACGAATCTCTCCATCCTTCTCCCTGCTCTTGAACGCTGGACGTTTGGGCTTGCGAGTCAGCGCAACGTCAAAGCGATTCACTATGCCGGGTGCCAGCGTGGCCTTGAAGCAAACACGTTTGCGCCAATCCATAGGCAGGTTGCTGTCCGGACGCTCTGCCTGGACGGGAAGTTTCTTTCCCTTGTAAAGCAGGCTCGGAACCCAGAACGTATCCGGACAGAAAATAATATCCGGCAGGTTGAACTCGGCAACTACTGTGGTCTCTATCTCCCAGGGGTGCGGGTTGTACACAAATACCGGGAATGTGTTTGCTTTCGCCTTAGATTGTCCACTGGCCAGACAGAAGAATGCCTGTGCCCTGATCCGTGACAACAGTTCCATTCCATGGCCGATCTTCTGCAGGGCGTGTTGTTCTACGGGAGGTGTTGAACTGCCGGGAAGAACATCATGGAAAGCCGTCCAGAGCAAATCCTCCTCAGCGGCTTTCAGTTGGGCTCCGGGATATGGCATCAGCCCCTGCGCTGCGGCTGCTGATGCCATCTTTTCTGCCATGAAGAGTGCATTTTCCAATGCACGGTATCCCTGTTTGATACGAATCATCGAGGTATAGCATCCCACAGCCCAGGGATTCAGGTCTTTCGCCCAACAAGGTAAATCATGCTTGCGTTTCTTAAGATCCTTGAAATATGCTTCTGGTGTGGAGTGCAGAATCGTCCAATTCTTCTGATGAGCTATGATTCGATTAATATCTCGAATGTCTTTGCGGCTGGGCCCTCCACCATGATTTCCAACGCCCCACAGCATCAGCGAGACGCCGAGGTCGGAGTTTTCTTCAAGCTGAGTTCTGAGTTTGTCGCCTGCTTTGCCGAGTTGCGAATTGTACCACAGGCGTGGGCGCGTGCAGATGATCTCGGAACCGTCGTAGCCGACCCAGACGTAATCATCGGCATCCTGACTGCATTCCTGTCTCGAGGGTCGGCAGTGGACATAGGAATCATAACCACTCTTAACGAGGATTTGTACAAGGCCTCTTGTATGACCAAAGGGATCGAAATTGATGGCAGTAGTTGGCCGGACACCGAACTTCTCATGGAAGTATTTCCTTCCTGCCAAAATCTGGCGAACGAGTCCTTCGCCAGACGGCATATTGCAGTCGGGCTGGAGATACCATCCACCCATGATATGCCACTTTCCGGCTTTAACAAGCCTGCGAATCCGGTTAAACAGCTCGGGCTCGTATTGCTCAATCCATTTGTAGAGAATTACTTCATTATGATTGAAGACGAAGCTCTCGAACTCTTCACAGAGATCGGCAGCCGTGCGGAATGTCGAAAGCGCTTCACAAGCCCCTTCCTCCCATTCCCATTGCCAGACTGGATCAAGATGTGCATTACAGACGAGATGAACTATAGGCTTTCTCATTTGACTGCTTTTTATTTTTGATAACAATGTTATGGTTCCGTATAAGAATCCAACCACGCTGTTTTGCTGTACAAGTACCCAGCAAGCAGATCGTGATTAGGTCGTTAGCCACTATCTATCAACAAGATACAGCATTCTCTGCGATTTATCCAGTGGTCTTACGCAGAACCGTATGTACAATGGGAAAAATCTTCAGAAGAATGCAAAATGCTGACAATGCGAGCAGTAAGAGGATGGGCACATATTCACAATGATGTGCAAAAAATTGTGAATGCTGGTTTTCAGGCACTTCCGGAAGGAAGCGGTTATGCAGAAATTATCTTGAAATTGAGATGAAATTACGGTATCATGAGACTTAAAGTTTGCAGAAGAGTTTCTGTGAAGTGTAAATGGGAAATCCCGATTGTGGAAGAATTCAGAGGATATATGCCGTTGGAAGTCCACACCAAAGCCGGGCGCTCCGACAAACCGCGCTCACTTCCACAGGGATTCACCTTGATAGAACTCCTGGTCGTAATTGCCCTCATCGCGTTGTTAATGGGCGTGTTTTGATGCCCGCTTTGAGAAAAGCCCGGGAAGCTGCTCGTATGGTATCTTGTGCGAGTAACCAAAGGCAGGTGATCATGGCACTTGC
>Ga0307378_10010602_pt1 | contig 11952 bp, 9 predicted proteins | sample UN1MG_FD_202238 | JGI IMG/M metagenome (GOLD analysis project Ga0307378, IMG submission 202238) | Soil microbial communities from Risofladan, Vaasa, Finland - UN-1 | ecosystem: Environmental > Terrestrial > Soil > Coastal area > Acid sulfate soil | place: Finland: Risofladan, Vaasa | collected...
CTACCAGCCACTGTCAATACCAGAGCCCGTGCGGCTCGCACCCGCGAGGGGGTCCGGGGGACGGCGGACTCGTCCCCCGGGCGGACTCCCGCCCGGCGAATACTCGCCGGGCCCATCGGTCTCCCTCCGCCTTCATCCGCGGTTGCCTACTCCCCCCGATGCCCGCTCGACTAGCCCAGCCCGCGCGCCATTTGCGCCGCCAGCAGAATCGCCTCTACCATGCTTGTTGAGTCGGCAATCCCTTGTCCGGCGATGTCGAAGGCGGTCCCATGATCGACCGAGGTTCGGATGATCGGAAGGCCGAGCGTGACGTTGACTCCCCCGACCCTCAGTTGCGTGCCGGCCCCCGTGCCGTCAGGGTCCGCTGCCCCTGCCCAGCGTGCCGTTCCCCTCTCCGTCTGTGCCGAAGGGCGTGCCGCTCGTGCCGTTTTGGGTGCCGCTCGTGCCGTTTTGCGTGCCGTTCGTGCCGTCCGTGCCGAAAAGCCCACCGTTTTCACTGCAATGTGCCCCTGATCGTGTGTCATTGCTACGACACCGTCGAACTCCCCCGCGCGGTGCCGGGCGAAGACGCTGTCCGGCGGCAGCGGCCCGAACGCCTGCATTCCTTCGTCCCGCGCCTGCGCCACCGCCGGCCCGATCTCTCGAACCTCCTCCTCCCCAAACAGCCCAGATTCGCCTGCATGGGGGTTCAGACCCGCCACAGCGATCCGCGGCCTCGCTATCCCCAGCTGCCGTAGGGCCTCATACGTCAGCCGGATCACCTCCAGCACCCGGCCCCGCCTTACCAGCTCACACGCCTCCCGCACCGACACATGTGTCGTCACGTGCGATACCCGCATGTCACCGTCAATCAACATCATCGCCACCGCTTTGGCCCCGCATAGCGCGGCCAGCATCTCCGTATGGCCTGGATACGGCACATGCGCCAACCGCAATGCCTCCTTATTGATTGGTGCTGTGACAATGCCGGCCACCTTCCCCGTCTCTGCCAGCTCCACCGCCCGCCGAATGTACGCCGCGGCCGCCATCCCGGCCGCCTCGCTGACCTCTCCCACCCCGATCTCCCTCGGATCCGCGTTATGAAGATCCAACAAGCACACTGCCGAGGTGCCGCGATCCATCTCCTCCACCCCCCCCACCACCCTCGCCCGAAACCGCCTCCTTAGCGATTCTGAAGCCTCTCGGAGCGTTCTCTCGTCTCCGATCACGAGCGCTCGGCACGCCTCCCGGACCCGCCTGGTGGAGAGCGCGCCCACCACCACTTCGGGCCCGACCCCAGCCGGATCTCCCATCGTAATCGCCAGCAGCAGCAGTCTATCGGATTCCATCATATCTGCTCCCTAGACGCCCCACGGCGCCTCAGATAGCGAATCAACCGCACCAGCGCAGCTTCATCTCCGGCCGCCCCGGGCTTGAGCACCAGGGGCCGGCCTGCGAAATGTCCGCCAATGGCGACGCCGGCCGCGATGCCGGGAAGCGGCTCTTCGTCGATCTGTATCGCTCTTGCACCAAGACAACTCAATACCGCGTGCGCTGTCGCACCACCACCCACTAGAAGCGATCCGGGTGAGGCACTTTTGATCACAACGAAGGCTAGATGCGCCAAATGCTCGACAATCAGGTCGACTGGACGTTCCGTCTGTGGGAGAGCGCCGACAGCGTATACGAGCGCGTCCCGCCCCGCGGCTAGCTGGGCGGAGGCTCCTGCGATCGCTTGGGCCAGCTCTGGAACCGTCTCCTCGTCCCAAGAGAGGCGCTCGCAGGGCAGAGGGATCAGGGCGAGCCCTTGTTCCTGCCTCGCGACAGCAATTTGATCCATGAGCCGCCGGCTCGAACTGGCGAGCACGGCTAGCACATTTTCTTGTCCCGATTTCGACGCGGGAGGGGATGATGTTGGCACATCCTGCACGGAAGGCGGCACGCGCGGCACGCCCGGCACGGGTGACGGCACGCGCGGTACGGTTGGCGTCCCCGCATCGGGCGCGCTCGGCATGGGTGAGGGCATGTTCGGCATGGGTGTTGCCATGTTCAGTTCCCCGCACAAACACGGCGGGGGAGCAGGGGTACCAAGCAAGCGTCTTGCCACCGCGCGCGCGAACCCGGCCGATCCGGCTAGGATCGGCGCTGGATCGATCGACAAAGCCGCCTCCGCGATCGTATCCAGATCGGCATCGGTTTCGGCATCGGCGATGAGGATCGCGCTTTCTCGAAGGCGGCCGGCCAGATCGAGGGTCGGGGCGCGGAGGTCTTGGAGTGAAAGGTGGACCACCGAGAGGTGGGGACGCTGCGCGTGGATGAGCCCGGCCACGTCGGAATGGCGCAGTGGGGCCTCCGGGTCCTGCGCCATCTCGGTTTCGGCCGCGGGGATTCCGTTGATCAGGACGAGGCCGCGAAGGATGGTGCGTCCGCGCGCCGGAAAGGCCGGCGCGAGCACGATGGGACGCCCGGTGACCTCGTGAATGGCGCCGACCTCAGCGCCGATGTTGCCGCGGAGGTTAGAGTCCACTTTCTTGTAGATCAGGCCGGGCCCGGTCGCCAGAACGGCGCGGGCAGCGGCGATGAGGAGATCGTGAGCTGCGTCTGCCGGACACGCTCGAGACTCTGTCGTGACGGCGAAGGCGGAGCAGTCCTCCGATAGGCTCGGCCGCTCGTCGAGGGAGACGGGTACGGGTCTGTCGGGCCGGGCGAAGGCGGCGGCGGTGTCGGCGGCGCCAGTCAGATCGTCGGCGATGATGGCGATTGGCAGTGGCGGCATGATGGAATGGAGTTCTGCGCCGGAGGGCGGCGCCCTGCGGCGGAGGCATGCGCTTGGAGGGAACTGCAGATGAACGTGGAGGGACACTCATGTGCCCGGCGAGTATTCGCCGGGCGGGAGTCCGCCCGGGGGACGAATCCGCCGTCCCCCGGACCCCCTCGCGGGTGCGAGCCGCACGGGCTCTGGTATTGACAGTGGCTGGTAGGTGGTGAGGGGTTTACGGAAGGGAGATGGAGGCTAGCGGTGGGTGGCGCCCGAGAGATTCCTCTCGGGCGGAAGCCGACAGGGGGCTCCTGCCCCCTGTGACCCCTGGGCGAAGCGGTTGATGGCCGGTACTGTCGTGCCGAGCGGGATCTTTGTGGGGGGAGCGACCGGCGATTCGCTCCCCCACACTTCTTTCACTCGCGTTTGTGGGTCCTGACGGAGAACGAGGGGTGGTGCTCTGTGGCTCAGGGGTGGGAGGCAGGCGGAGGGGAAGGCGCATCCGGGCCGGCCGGGCGGGGAGATCCGGCGGCACGGCGAGCAGGGAGGTGTTGTTGCTCTGGGTGGCCAGCGGGTGCGGGTGCAGAAGCCGCGGCTGCGACGCTAAGGCGGCGGCCGCGCTGGAGACCGAGAAGGACTTCCACAAGGTCATCGGCTTCCGAGATCTGTGGATGCTGAAGGCGGCGCTGGACGACTGCCAAACCGCCGATGAGAACGCCAATTCATTCGTTGACGAGGAACGCCTTGCAGCCTAACATGGCGATGGGAAGGTCGCCCAACCTTCCACTGAGAACGGGACATAATCTTCCGACTTGTATCATGATCCATGAGGACGGACACCTAATGAGCGCGGTGGCAAATCTTCGCGGCGTTCAAATCGTGGTCGGGGTTTTCTGTCTACGATTACTCCTTGGAGTGCTCGTGTTTACGGGCTTTCCGATGATGACCTGGGGGGATGATTATCCCTTGTTCGAGCGCGGGCTTGCGAACTCGTCAGTAGAACTCAACAGATTGCGCTTCCCGGACTTGATCTACAGGATCGACGAGCGGACGGCAGAGCAGTACTTCCAGAGATACTTCTCCAAGCACGTGTTCACCGAAGCGTTGAGGATGAACATCAATTACCCCCTCTTTCACTGGGGTGACAACCATGACGTGCTGCAACGCGCGCTCGCCAACGTGCTGTTGAACCAGTTGGCGGAGTTCTTCGCTCTTTACACAGGGCCTTCGGAGATCAACGCGGTCCTTCAGGCGAACAATCAGCTCCACGACCAGATTTTCTATAGCCTTGGTCTTATCGTTGATATTCTCTTGGCCGACGATGTAGATGAGGCACGGAAGTCAGGCATACGGGAAAGAGTTCGGCAGTTGTTGGTGAGTTCGCGCCTTGGCGAGCCGAGTTTCGCCCGGATTGACAAGGATGCCTTTCCGTTTGTGAATTCCATCAAGGTTCAACTGCTCTTGACCTGCTTTGTCTCCGAGGCGCAGGTGGGCCGTCTGAGAGAGTTTTCCCGGTCCTTGGGGCTCATTGGGGCACGCAAGCGTTTGCTGGAGGAGGCCAACCTTCTTCTCTTAGATAACGGTGCGTTCAATGAAACGGACCTCCGCTTTATTGAGTCATTCATGGCCAGTCTTCCCAGGCAGATTCACTTCCCCGTCGCTGCCACGTGTTTTGATGCCCTGATAAGTTCGAAGAACAAGCGCATCTCGGTTTTCAGTTTCAGGAGCGGGTGGACGGTCCCTTGGTCGTCAGCGAACTTTAACCTATTCGATTCCCATGTCGGAGCGGGAGCGGAGAAGCTGTTCCCCGAGGAGTACGCCAAGCCGGTCCTCACCGACAATTTCGCCACCGTCTTCGCCCACGAGTTCACCCACTGCGTGGACGGGCTTTATGTCGCAACAACGCCGTCCTTGTCGAGGTTCAGGGATCAAGTGCTTCGAAGTGCTGGATCAGACCACAATAACTACGTGCGTAGCATGTTCGAAGATGGCTTCTTTCAGAAGTACAAGCAGGAGTTTGTCGCGTCGCTGGCTTGTCAATACTTCTCGAGTTCCGAAGACCTACTCTTTCATTCGCTAGAGAAAGCGAAGAAGGGGAATCTGAACCACATCAACCAGTTCATTCTGATGGCGAGCATCTTCAACGAGGCGGACAAGGCGTTCTTTTATCGCATTGACGAGAAGGGGGCTGTCCGCGTGAATCCTGTCCCGGTTGAGAAGAATGATGGGTTGATTACGCGTTTCACCTATCGGGGTACGCGCTTCCGGTTCCACTATTCCGAGGGACTGATAGACAGAATCGTTTCCGCCCCCAACCCTTCGGAGCCGCAGGCGACAACACGAGAATGAACGTCGTATTCTCCTGGTTCGGTAGTGTGCTGCCTAAGCGGGTGTTCCTTTGAGAGGTGTCATGTTTGCTCGGCAAAACGACCCCGTATCGAAATCCGCCGACTCATCCGTATCCTCGCAGTTTCGATGGCAGGCCGTTTTGCCAGCCAAAACGCTCCGGCATCGAAATCGGCGAGCTCGTCCGAAGCCCCGTTGTTTCGATGCCAGGATGTTTTCCTCCACCACTCGTACTCATCGAACTCGTCTCTGCCGCAGCTTTGGCCCGCCCCCCCCATCGCACATTGGGTCGGTAGCCGCCGTTCTGCCCCTTCTCGGGGCATTCGCGTCTGACCCCGGCTGTGGACGAGCATGCCTTCGTCCCGGTCCGTTCCTGGCCCCCATCGGCGCGCATGCCGGCACGTTTCTCCGCTGATTCTGGCATTCGGCCTCTCTCGTCCACAGGCGGAGAAAGGGGGCGCTAGTGGCAGTCTGGTGGCTACGGACCAGAGAGGGTGCTGGCCCCGCTCAGCGGCAGTTCGTCCAATGCGTAGAGAAGCACGGACGTGCCTCGCCCTTGTCCTGATCTTGGCTTCGAGACCCTGACCCGTGGGTGCGATCATGCCGGGTGGGGCGGTAGCCAGTGGACAGCGTGGGGGGCGCCGCGCGGCGCGGGTCTGTCTCCCCGGGCGGGCGCAAAGCGGAGGGGCGGTGGTGGGCGGGGGGTCGGGAGGGCAGGTTATGACGCGAGAGGAGATAGCCGGCGTGGGAGCTGGCGGCGGGGGTGGGTAGGCTCGCGCCACAGCCACGGCCGGCGGGGGTGTGATGGCAGGAGGGGGTGGTCGGCCCGAAGAAGTGTGCGAGACTGATAGTGAGGAGGGTTCGTGAACGAGGAACTGAGCGTTCTCTATAGGGTGCAGGAAACGGACACGGAGATCGCGCGCCATCAACAGGCGCTGGGTTCACTCGATTCGGGGGCGGAGGTGGAGGGGGAGATCGGGAGGCTGGAGAGGGAGCTGGCGGAGCTTCGGGGGCAGCGGGCAGCGGCGTTGAAGGAGCATCTGGACTGCGAGCTGGAGCTGAAGACGTTGGAGGAGAAGAAGGAGCGATTCCAGGGGCAGCTCTACAGCGGGAGGGTGAGCAATCCGCGGCAGCTCACAGATCTCCATAAGGAGGTCGAGATGCTGGCGCGGGAGGTCCGCAAGTTGGAGGATCGGGTGCTGGAGCTGATGGAGACGCTGGAGTCGCAGCAGTCGGAGATCGAGACGCGGGAGAAGCGGGTGGCGGAGTTGCAGGGGGAGTTGGAGCTGGTGCGGGCGGCGTATGAGGAGAAGGGGAGCCGGCTGCGAGTGGAGCTGGTGGAGCTGGAGGCGCGGCGCAAGGAGTATGCGGGGCAGTTGAACGTGCATCTGCTGAAGCGGTACGAGCAGATCCGGGCGCGCATGGGCAATGTGGGGTTGGTGCGGGTGACGGGGACGACGTGTCCGGGGTGCCGCATTGCGCTTCCGTCGGACACGGTGAAGGCGATGAAGGCTGGGAAGCCGGGGCCGACGTGCGACAATTGTGGGCGGATGTTAGTGTGGGGAGGGAGCGAAGAGGGGGAGGGGTAGGGAGGCTCAGGGCGAGAGATCGTGGATTGTGCGGATCTGCCCGGCGGGGAACGCCGGGCGCTTCTTTGGAGAGGGGCGGGCGGGGGGAGGTTGGGGCAGCCAGGGGTTTGCGGCGTTCGGGGGGAAACTGTGAGGAGTTTGGCTGAAGGCCGATGTGCGCGGAGCTTGGTGAGATGAAAGACGTGGCGTCGAGCACGGATACTCGCGGCATCACGGTGCACCGAGTGGGCGTGAGAGATGTGCACCTGCCGATCCTGGTGAGGCGAAAGAACGGTGCGTTCGATAGTGCCCTGGCGTGCATCGATTTCGGGGTGACGCTTCCGCACCACTTCCGCGGCACGCACATGAGCCGATTCGTCGATATTCTGTTTCAGTGGCGACGGAAGCCGATTAGCAAGCCGGAACTGAGGGAGATGTTGAAGGAGGCGTGCGAGCGGCTGGGCGCGGACCATGCGCGAGTGGACGTCTCGTTCAAGTATTTCCTGATGAAGAAGGCACCGGTGAGTAAGAGCGAAAGCGCGCTCGATTACGACTGCAAGTTCGAGGGTGTGCTCGATGGTGACGAGTACACGTTGACGACCTGTGTGGAGGTGCCGGTGACGATCCTGTGCCCGTGCAGCAAGGAGATCGCGGCGCGGGGGGCGCACAACCAGCGGGCGATCATTCGGGCGCGGATTCGGAGCGGGCCGGAGACGATGGTGTGGATCGAGGATCTGGTGGGGATGCTGGAGCGGCAGGGGAGCGCTGAGATCTACCCGCTGCTCAAGCGGCAGGACGAGAAGTATGTGACGGAGGCGGCCTACGACAACCCGAAGTTCGTGGAGGATGTAGTGCGGGATGTGGTGGCGATGCTGCGAGCGGATGAGCGGGTGGTGTGGTTCCAGGTGGAGTGCGAGAGCATGGAGTCGATACACAACCACTCGGCTTACGCGTTTCAGGAGGAAGCGAATTCGGCATCGGAGCGGAGCGACCCGTCGAGCGGCGCGGGTCAGGGGTCGCAGTCGTGAGAGGGAAGATCAGCATCATCGGAGGTGGGGGACGTGTTGGGTCGAACGCCGCCTACGCCCTTCAGCTCGGCGGGATTGGCGACGAGATCGTGCTGGTCGACGTCGATATGGAGGCCGCGCGGGGAGAGGCGCTCGACCTCACTCACGGCCGGGCGGCGGCGGGAGGACCGCGCTTTGCGACGGGAGAGTACGATGCCATCGCCGGCTCGGATGTTGTGGTGGTGACGGCTGGGTTGAGGCGGCGGCCGGAGGAGTCGCGGCTGGAGCTGATCGAACGGAATGCGGCGATCTTTGGGGAGATCGTGCGGTCGGTGCGAGGGGTGGAGCTGGGGCCGGAGGCGGTGCTGCTGGTGGTGACGAATCCGGTGGACGTGCTGACGTATGTCGCGGCGACGGAGCTGGGATGGCCGCGCAAGCAGACCATCGGTTTGGGCACGATGCTGGACACGCTGCGGTTCCGGTCTCTGCTGGGAGAGGAGCTTGGGGTCGATCCGTCGCTGATCGACGGGCTCATTCTGGGCGAGCACGGGGATTCGATGGTGCCGGTGTTGTCGCAGCTTCGATATGATGGCATGCCCATCGCAGAGGTGCCGGGGTACCGTGACGGCGCGGCTGAGGAGGCGTTTCGGGCGACGCAAGGGGCGGGCGCCGAGTGTCTGCGGTTGAAGGGAGGGGCGGGATACGCGGTCGGTCTGGCGGTGCGTGAGGTGGCGGCGGCGATCCTGGGGGACACGGGTGCTGTCTTGCCGGTCTCCACGGTGGACGAGTCGGGAGAGTTTGAGGGAGTCGCTTTGAGCCGGCCGACGAAGGTGGGGCGGGGTGGTTGGCGGGAGCACGTGTCCACGCCGCTGTCAAAGGGGGAGTACAGGGCGCTCGTGCGCAGCGCCGAAGTGCTGCGAAAGACGATAGCATGCCTCCGGGCGGGAGCGTGAGCCGCCTGAGCGGGAGGGCACCTATGAAGGTCAGATACCTCGGACACGCGGCATTCCTGATCACGACAGCCGATGGACGGAAGGTCGTGACCGATCCATATGAGCCCGGCGGGTTTGGGGGGGCCATCGGTTACGGCGCGCTGAAGGAGCCGGCTGATTTCGTGACGGTCAGCCACGAGCACGCCGATCACAACTACATCGGGATGGTACCCGGGAACCCAACGGTGATACGGCAGGCGGGCGAGGAAACGCATGGCGGGATACTGTTCCGGGCGCTGATGACGCATCACGATGCAAGCCGGGGGGCCGAGCGCGGCCGCAACATCGTGCGAGTGATGGAGGCGGACGGGATCAGCGTGTGTCATCTGGGCGACCTCGGGCATGCGCTGAGCCCGGAGGATGCGACGGCTCTGGGCGCCCTCGATGTGCTGCTGGTGCCGGTGGGAGGAACCTTCACGGTGGATGCGAAAGGGGCGACGGCTGTGGTCAATCGGCTGCGGCCGCGCATCGCGATTCCCATGCACTACCGGACGCCCAAGGTCGGTCTCGATATCGCGCCGGTGGATGGGTTTCTGGCCGGCAAATCGCGGGTGACACGGGTCGACGGCTCGGAGATCGAGCTGGACAAGGGAACGCTTCCGGAACCGACCGAGATTGTGGTGCTCGAGCCGGCGCTCTGAGGTTGGGGAGCCGCCACGGCGCCTGTGTAGGGGCCCAGGCGGAGAGAGGCCGTCGCTCGATTCAGGGGGCGGGAGGCTCACACAGCAGATTCTCTTGCATTACGATCGTAACCGTAATGCAAGAGAATCCGTAGGGTGCCTTTCTCAACCACCTGGCAGCGGGAGGAGACCACGTCCGGGCATGTTTTCGTCCTCCAATGGCAAGAGGTGGGTAAGGGCGTGCGTCGAATCCGGCAAGCAGATTCGGGTCGCGAGGGGGGAGGGCGGAATGAGAGTCGCGTCCGGTATCTGTCGCGCGGAGTCGCGGAACGAGGTGATCTACGCGCTCGACTGCGGTGGCGCGTATAGTCTGGTGGATGTCGGCGGGGAGGCGGGGCTGGCCGCCAAGCTGGAGCAGCTCCAATCGGACGGCGTCGACCTTGACAAGATCGCCGCGGTGTTCGTCACCCACTGTCACGAGGATCACTCGGGGGGAATCCCCAAGCTGCGCTCCGATCGTCCGCTGAGGGTCGTGGCTCACCGGCTGGCCGTCGAGCGCCTGCGTCTCTGTCCCGCCTACACGCCCATCGACAGCGGCCTCGTGGACTACACGGTGGACGAGGGGGATACGGTGGAGATTGGGGACCTGGTGCTGCAGGTTCGCCATCTGCCCGGGCATACGCCGGATTCGGTCGCCTGGCAACTCGGGGATAACCTATTCGTCGGGGATGTCATGAGGTGTGACGGGACCATCGGGTGGATGGATGTGCACTGGGGGTCGTGCGTCGGTGACTATCGGTCCTCTCTCCAGCGACTGCTCAGGATGAAGATCGAGAACATCTATCCGGGGCACGGGGAATGCGGCCCGTTCACGCGGGAGGCGGTGCAGGGGGCGCTGGATCGTCTGAATGCGCTGACGGAGGCGGACGGAAATCTGCTGGCGTCTGCGGGCCGCCCGGCGCCGCGCCGGGCGCCGGAGATCCCGGCGAAGATCGTCCGGCTGTCGACGGGTCAGCCGGCGGGGTAGCGATCGCGAGAGAGCGCGGGCGCGTTTCTTCCTGTAGTGCTTCCTGGGAGGGAAAGGACGGTGGTGCTGCACGCGTGGGTGTCAAGCGGCGCTGGTGGAGGGGACGGGCGGGGGATGTTGAACCACATGCTATCACCGGGGTTGAGGGCGGGTGCTGAGTTTCCCTCTGGAGAGACGGACAGATGTCCGATCGACAAAGCCGGATTCTGGTAGTCGATGATGACCTCCCATTGCGTGAACTGTGTCGGCACGGCCTTACCTCCGCCGGCCACGACGTGACGGTGGCGGAGAGCGGGGAGCAGGCGCTCGATGTGTTCGAGCCGGGCGCATTCGATCTCGTGCTGACGGACCTTATGATGCCCGGGATGTCGGGACTGGACCTCCTCGGGCGGGTGCTGGAGGCGGACGCGAATGTCGCCTGTGTGATGATCACGGGCAGCGCAACGATCGACACGGCGGTGGAGGCGATCAAGCTGGGGGCGTTCAACTACGTGTCGAAGCCGTTCACCGCGGACGAGCTCGTTGCGCTGGCGGAGCAGGCGCTGGAGGTCCGGCGTCTCCGGCAGGAGGCGGAGCGGAACCTTTTGCTGCTGGGCGAGGAGCAGTCTCGGACCCGGACGATCGTACAGAGCATGGCCGACGGAGTGCTGGTCACGAACCGAGAGGGGAATCTCGTCTTCCACAACCCGGCGCTGCTGAGGCTCATGCAGATCAAGGGCGAGCAGCCGGCGCTGGGGGAGCCGCCGTCGCCGAAGCTGTTTCCGCCGGAGCTGCTGGAGTGGATGCAGGAGGCGCTGAGTGAGGCGGAGACGATTCGGATCGCGCGAGAGCTTCCGGGGGGCCCGCCGCATCTGTCCGCGAATGTGGCGATCGTCAGAGACGGGGGCGGGAGCGCGCTGGGGGTGGTGGCGGTGATCCGGGATATCACGGCGGCGAAGCAGGTGGAGGAGCAGATGCAGCAGTTCGTGTCGATGGTCGCGCACGAGCTGCGGTCGCCGCTGGGAGCGATCGCGCAGTACATGGATCTGATATTGGGCGGGGTGGTGGATGACCAGCCGGAGAAGCTGAACCAAATCCTGGGTCGGTGCCGGAGCCGGACGGGGGCGCTGGGGCAGCTGGTGAACGATCTGCTGGAGTTCTCGCGACTGAAGCGGGGGAAGGCGGCACAGAGGACGTTTGCTCCGCAGGATCTGACGGAGATGCTGCGGGAGACGGTGGAGTTCGCGGCGCAGCCGGCGACGAACCGGAAGGTGACGATTGAGGTGGAGATGCCGGAGTCGCTGCCGGCGGTGAACGCGGACCGGAACGAGATGGTCCGGCTGTTCACGAACCTGGTGGATAATGCGATCAAGTATAATCGCGAGGGCGGCTCGGTGTTCGTGCGGGGAGGGGCAAGGGACGGATATGTGGTGGTGGAGGTGGCGGACACGGGCCTGGGGATGCCCGCGGATCAGGTTGAGAAGGTGGGGGAGGCATTCTATCGGATCAAGACGCGAGAGACGGTGAACATCACCGGGACAGGCCTGGGTGTGTCGCTGTGCAAGCAGATCGTGGAGGCGCACGAGGGGCAGCTCGAGATCGAGAGCGTGGAGGGAGAGGGAAGCACGTTCCGGGTGCTGCTGCCGATGGGTGAGATGGAGGCTGGAGGGGGGGAG
>Ga0307378_10010603_pt1 | contig 11951 bp, 9 predicted proteins | sample UN1MG_FD_202238 | JGI IMG/M metagenome (GOLD analysis project Ga0307378, IMG submission 202238) | Soil microbial communities from Risofladan, Vaasa, Finland - UN-1 | ecosystem: Environmental > Terrestrial > Soil > Coastal area > Acid sulfate soil | place: Finland: Risofladan, Vaasa | collected...
GGCGGTCGAAGTTGGCCTTGTCGCGGTCCTTGACCTTGTCGACGACGATGCGGAACTCCAGCAGGCCCGCCTGCCGCACCAGACGCTTGACACGCATCACGTCCTGCTGCGTGCCCAGGGCCGTGGCCACCAGGCTTTCCCACGCCGCAACGTCATCCGGCTTGTCCGGCGCGACGGCCACCAGCACGTCGGCGGTCTCCCACCGCTCGTCGGCGCGGTCGAGACCCACGACGGCCACCGACGCGCGCTTCTCGGCCTTCAGTTGCCGCACGGTCTGGGCGAGGCGGTTCCGGATGTCGTCGATGTACATCGGCGGCCTCATGCGGACCTTCAGCCGCGTCCCCGCCAGGAACTCGGCCGAGGCCGACGTCAGCTGGTCGGCCACGAGCGTCTGGCCCTGCCTCACCGCCCGGGCCTTGGCGGCATCCAGAATCTTGCTCGTCACGGCCTCGCTCTCGGTCCGGACACGCGTCTGCCGGCCGGGCAGGACGATCTCGATGCGGCTCTGACCGATGGCCCGGACGGCGTACCCGCGGGTGCCCTGGGGGTCGATACGGCCCATGATGACCCGCTTGGCGGCCCGGGCGTCGGGCGGCGCGGCCCCCTCGCTCGCCGGGCGCAACTCGTAGATCAGGCTCGTCCCGCCCTCCAGGTCGATACCCAGGCGGAACAGGTCTCTCAGGTCGGCCTGCGGGTCCAACAGAATCCCGTACAGCGGCCACCCGATGACCATCACGATGAAGGTCAGACTTACCCAGTAAACCCATCGACTCATTGCGGCCTCGTTTCCGTCCTATGGCATCAACCGCGATCACCGACGGGCCGCCGGGCCCGCCGCGACGGTTGATTCTGTTACCCGGGGATACATCGGCATCCGGCCCTCCATCGCGCCAGCGATGTCGGCCGGCGCGCTACTTCCTCTCGTCGTCGCCGAGTCTCTTCTCGCCGCCTTCCGCATCGTCCAGTCCCACGACCTTGCTGATGGCGTCGCGCGACATGCGCAGGCGCACATCGGCCTTCTCGTCGACCTTGATGACGACCTCGTCCGCCGTGACGGAACCCACGACGCCGTGGATGCCCCCGATGGTCAAGACGTGATCGTTCTTTCTGAGGTTCCCCAGCATCTCCTGGCGCTGTTTCTGCCGGTCCTTCTCCTTCTTGCGCTGGGGACGGATGAGCAGGAAGTAGAAGACCACGAAGATCAACCCCATGATGATGAACATGCCGTAGGGGTTGCTCGGAGGCGGGTCCCCGTCGGCCCCGCCCGGCGTGGCGCCGTTCTCTGCAGCGATGATCGCGTAGGTTCTCACAGCGCTGTCCTTTCCCGCAAAGACCCCGGCGCGCGGGCAGACCTCCCGCCCACGGCAGGCCAAAGACCCATACTTTTAATGTTTTCCGTAGTATCTGTCAAGTACGCCCTGGGCGCAAGCGTCGAATCGACCGTCGCCGATAGCCCCCCGCAGGCCCGCAAAGAGCCGCGTGTAGAAGCGCAAGTTGTGGATACTCAAGAGGATAGGACCCAGCATCTCGCCCGAGGCGAACAGGTGCCGGAGCGCCCCCCGGCTCCATCGGCGGCAGGCCGGGCAGTCGCAATCCTCTTCAATCGGCCGCCGGTCGGTCCGGAACGTCTCGTTCCGCAGGCGGATGAGCCCATCGGCCGTGTAGGCCGAGGCGTTGCGGCCGTTGCGGGTGGGCAGCACGCAGTCGAACAGGTCCACCCCCGCCCGGACCGACGCGATGACGTCGCGGACCTCGCCCACCCCCATCAGGTATCGCGGCCGGTCGGCCGGCAACAGCGGGGCCGTCCACCCCACCACCGCCTTCAGGTGCTCGTGCCCTTCGCCCACGCTCACGCCGCCGATGGCGTAGCCGGGGAAGTCCATCGCCACCAGCCGCGCGGCACACTGCTCCCGCAGGTCTCGCTCGACGCCGCCCTGGACGATGGCCCACAAGGCCTGGTCGCCGCGACGATGGGCCCGGCGGCACCGCTCGGCCCAGGCCAGCGTCAGGCGGACGGCCTCCTCGACCTCGCCCCGCGGGCACGGATGCGGCGGGCAGACGTCCAGCGCCATGATGACGTCGGCGCCCAGATCGTTCTGGACCGCCACGGCCGACTCGGGGGTGAGCGTCATCTGGGCCCCGTCGATGTGGCTGCGGAACGCGACGCCCTCCTCCGTCACCCGCCGCAGCGGCGCCAGGCTGAAGACCTGGAAGCCGCCGCTGTCGGTCAGCACCGGGCCGTCCCAGGCCATCATGGCATGGAGGCCGCCCAGGTCGCGGACCACCTCGGCCCCCGGCCTCAGCGCCAGGTGATACGTGTTCGCCAGGACCATCTGGACGCCGATCTCCCGCAGCGTCGCCGGCAGGACGCCCTTGACCGTGGCCTTGGTGCCCACGGGGATGAACGCCGGCGTTTCGACCGCGCCGTGCGGCGTATCCAGCCGGCCCAGGCGCGGGCCTCCTCCGCCCGAGGGCGACACGAGCGTCTCGAAATGGAATCCGTCGGCCAACCACCGCCCCCTTCAGCCACCCCCGCCAACCGCCCCTGTCATGCCTTGTGCATTTGGCATTTAGCATTTGGCATTTAGCATTTGTCATTCGTCATTAGGCATTCGTCATTCGTCATTGTTTCATCAATAGGCCTTGACGAGGTCGACCTTCGGGTAATAGTAACGGATGATCTCCTCGCCGGTCTTGCCGTGGGCGGCCAGGTACCCGGCGCCCCACTGGCACATGCCGACGCCGTGGCCGTACCCGCGGCCGCCGGTCAGGGCGATGCGGTCGCCGCGATCCTCAATCTCGAACCAGGTGGACGGCACCTTGCCGGCCCCCATCAGGATGCGCCAGTACCCGGCGCGCAGGAGCACCGACTGTCCCGCGGCGTCGACGACGCGGATGCGCTGGGCCCGGCCGTCGCGGCTGGTCCGCTCGGCCACCTCGACGCGCCGGATGTCGCCCAGTTTCACCAGACTCGCCGACCCGCTTCGCCGCAGGGCGTCGCCGACCTGGCGCTTGGTCAGGACGACCTCGGGCCAGCGATACTTGGGCGAGCGGCCGCAATAGGTGCACGCGACGCCGCCGGCCAGCGGGACCGGCGTCCCGCCGCCGAACGCGCTTCCGGCCGACGCCGTCTCACCGCCGCACGTCGAGCTGTAGTACGTCCGCAGCAGCACGGGCTTGCCGGCGGCGTCGCCGTACGCCGCCACGACGCCGCGGGTGGCGCTAACCGCCTCCCACGTCTTCGCCGTCTCGCGGTCCATGCCGCCGTACACCTGGCTGGAGGTCGAATCGTACACGTCGAAGTCGTACCGGGTGCGGGTGTTGCGCGAGATGAGGGCGTAGGTGCGCGCGGCAATGCACTGGGCCTTGAAGGCCTCGACGTGCCAGGACCCGGGCAACTCGCACGCCAGGACGCCGGCCAGGTACGCCTCCATCGGCAGGACGTTGACGAGCCGCAGGGCCGCCGGCCCGACCGGCGCCAGGCGCAGCCGGCCGCGGTAACGGCGGCCGCGCGACTGCTTGTCCACGGTCTGCGCGACCCGGACGGGGTCGTCGCTCGTGCCGACCAGTTCCGCCGGCCCTTTGATGGTGGCGACTGACCCAAAGACGATGGCGCCCTTCTCGACCGAGACGCGCGTCCAGTCGAGGTCCTTGCCGGAGGCGATCTCGCCGCTGCCGCCGACCAGTTGCCAGGGCCCCTTGACGGCCACGGCCACCGCCTCGACGTCGGTGCCCAGCCGGACGCGGACCAGCGGCACGGCGGTCCCCATGGCGGGCACGCGCTTCGGCCGCTCGCACGCGCAACCGCTGAATGCGACGACCGCCACGGCCACCGTCAGGATGGTCCTGGCGAGAACGGATCGCCTGGCTCGGTCCGCGCGGGGCTTGGCCGTCGTCACGCGTCACCTCCCCCGTTGCCGGGTTCGCCCTGGGCGCCGCCGCGGTACAGGTGCAGGCGGGTCGGCGCGAACCGTTCTTCCTCGCTGAACAGGCACCCGCAATACTGCTGCCGGTACAGGCTGCGGCGTTTGGCCTCCTCGTGGCCACGCTCGGCCAGGGGACGCCAGTCCTCGTAGTGGAACGCCACGCCCCGGGCGGCCGCCTCGTCCTGGCCGACGGCACGCACGGCGTCGTGGTCCTGGTGGACGCTCGCCAGGAGCGTCGTCGTGACGGCCGCGAAATCCCGCTCGGCCGCCATGCGGGCCGTCTCGCCCAACCGCAGACGGTAACACGCCAGACACCGGTCGGGCCGGTCCCACGGCACGGCGCCCAGCCACTGCTTGGGGTCGTACCGCATGTCGACCAGGACCTGGAGGCCCTCGTGGTCGGCCAGGGTCTGGACGCTCTTGGCGCGGCGTCGGAACTCGATGAGCGGCTGGATGTTGGGGTTGTGAAAGTACAGGGTGAAGGGGGCCAGCCGGCGCAGCGGCTCAAGAATGGCCGCCACGCACTCGCCGCAACAGACGTGGACCAGCAGGGGCGTGCTCAACGTTCGCTCGTCCGGTGCTCCAGTCAAGGGATCCGGCGACGGTTAAGCATGGCGCGCCGTCGTTTAGCCGCGGCCGGTACGGCCGCGAGTAGCGGCGAGGGAGGCCCGACGCCCACGCCCCGTCGCCGTACCGGCGACGGCTAAACGACCCGAGCCCAGCCGCCGGCCGGCGCCGGCCGCTCAGCCGCCCAGGGCCAGGCCATAACGGTTAAGGACCTGCTTGATCTCGTTGAGCGACGTCTCGCCGAAGTTCTTGCAGGCGAGGAGTTTTTCCTCGGTCAGGTTCATCAGGTCGCCGAGGGTGGCGATGCCAAGGCGTTCGAGTGCCTTGCGGCTGCGGGCGCTGAGTTCCAGGTCGGCCACGGCCACGGCGTCGCCGCTGGACCGCGCGGCCACCGACGGCATCACGAGGGACGCGGCGGGCGACGGGATGAGGCGCTGGCCTTGGCCCTCGACGGTCATGCCCAGGGACAGGTTCTTCGAGGCGAGCATGTCCTTGATTTCCTGGAGGCTCGTCTCGCCGAAGTTCTTGTACGAGAGCAGTTCCGGCTCGGTGTGCTGGATGAGGTCGCCGAGGTTGCGGATGTTCATTTTGCGGAGGCAGTTGCGGCTGCGGACGCTGAGTTCGAAGTCGGTGACGGGGATCTCCAGAACCTGATTCCGCTTGTCGCGTCGGCGTTCGCTCTCCTCGTCGTAGAACATCGTGTGGGAGGCCTTGGCGTCGGCCAGGAAGAGCCGGGCCCGCTGGTGGTTCGGCCTGGCCTTGAGGACGCGGGCGAAGCACTCGATGGCCTCGTCGTAGCGGCTGGCGTCTTCGTAGAGCACGCCCAGGTTGATGAGCGCCCCTTCGTGCACGGGCGGCTGCTGGATGCACTGCTTGTAGTAGTCGATGGCCAGGTTCTCTTCGCCCCGCAGGTCGTACAGGTACGCCAGGCGGAAGAGCGTGGGCCGATGGGCTGGCTCCAGTTGCAGCGCCCGCTCGTAGGCGTCGAGGGCGTCTTCGTAGCGGCCCTGGGTCTCGCGGACCCATCCCAGGTGATAATGGTACGCGGCCGTCCCGGTCTCTTCCGGCGGGGTCTCGCCGAGCAGCCTCTCGGCCTCGTCGCTATGCCCCTGGACGCACGCCTTCTCGATCTCGCTCATGCTTTTGGCCACGGCCTCACCTCCGCCCAACCGGTCTCGATAGGCAGCCGACAGCCCGGCCGCCGAAGAACGGCGTATTCTATCACAACATGCGCCACATGCAACCCCTCTTGCGGCCGACTCGTCCGGGAATAGACAAGCCCACGGCACCCCGTTCGCCGCGGGGCTTGCCCCGCGAAGGGGTTGCTTCACGCGAGGGGGCGGTTAGCCGCGGGGCTTGCCCCGCGAAGGGGCTGCGAGGGGGCTGCGAGGGGGCGGTTAGCCGCGGGGCTTGCCCCGCGCGGCTGGTCTGGCCCCCACTATCATACACTTTGAGAAAACGCCCTACCGCCGGGAGGCCGAAAATGGCCCTTTGGGCCAGCCCAAACCCCGTTTTCAGCGCGCCAGGACCGATTTGCCTCCGTCTTGGTAAGATAGGCAAGGGGAAACGCGCGGTTTTTGATCGCTTTTTTCGATTTTTGATTCGAACGCGCCGGAACCGGTCGTTTCGCGCGCCGTTTTGAGCGTAAATGGAGAGCCGCCGATATATACTATAAGCCCGATTGCAGCCGGACGACACGGTGATTTGCTGGCAGTCGGCGGGGGATTTGCTCTAATGCCCCCAGGCGATGGGTTCCCCGGGCAGTGCCCGGGGCTTGCCTCGCCGGGCGAATATCCCCCGGCGCCGCACGTCCTGCGGCAGATGCTTGGGGGGTAGTTGGCCGCGGCGCGCCGCGGCCTACCGGCTCGGCGGGGAAAGAAGTTGGAGGCGGCGGCGGGATTCGAACCCGCGAAATATGCCGGTTTTGCAAACCGGTGCCTTGAACCACTTGGCTACGCCGCCCTCGGGGTCTCGCGGCCCTCGCCCCGGGCGGGACGGCGGGCCGCAAGTCGTGGCATTCTAGCCGCACACTGCCGAAACCGTCAAGCCCTTTCGCGGGGTGACATGGGCGGCCTGCCCGCCGGCGTACCTCAACGCCCCCGGCAAGCCGGGCGGCTAACTCGGCTAGGTGAGCCGGGCGACTCAGTCGGCAGGGCGCGCCGGGCGGCTAACTCGGCTAGGTGAGGCGGGCGACTCAGTCGACGGGGCGCGACGGGCGGCTAACTCGGCTAGGTGAGCCGGGCGACTCAGTCGGCAGGGCGCGCCGCCAGGGCCTCGGGCAGCGTCTCGACGAACTCGCGAATCTGGTCGCGCACGCGGCGGTAATGGGCCAGGGCCTCTTCCTCGGTGGCGGCGCCCTGGGCCAGGCGCGGCGGGTCGTCGAAACCCACGTGAACCACCGCCGTCCGGGCGGGGAACACCGGGCACGTCTCGGCCGCATGGTCGCACACCGTCACGACGTAATCGAACGCGACGGCGGCGAGGTCGGCGACGGCCGTCGACCGCTGGCCCGAGATGTCGACGCCCGCCTCGGCCATGACCCGGACGGCCCGGGGATCCAGGCCGCGCGCCTCGATGCCCGCCGAGTGGGCCTCCAGCCGGTCGCCCTTCAGGTGGCGGGCCCAGCCCTCGGCCATCTGGCTGCGGCACGAGTTGCCGGTGCAGAGGAACAGAATTTTGGGCCTGGGCGATGCCATCACGCCGCCTCCCGCCTCTTCCGGGGACGCCGGGACGGGCCCGGCGCCTCTCCCCCAAAACACCACCGGCCGCCTCATCGGCGACCGGTCGGGTATGGGTATGGTGCGCTCGAGAGGAGTCGAACCGCCGAACGTAACTATTATACCCGGCAACGACTTACCAAACCAGCCCGAAACAGGCGGCGCAGAATGTGGCGCACTTTCCGCGGATTCCGCCATTCTGCCCCCTTCGGCCCCGCCGAGATTGCCCCCCGACGTGGCGGACTTGGCCCGCCGTCTGGCCGCCCTGCCGGAATCCGTCCGGGCGCAGATCGTGGCGATGGTCAAGTCGACGGAAGGAGAGCGGGATGGTTCCCTCACACGTCCGCCGTGCGGCCATTGAGTCCGTGGCAAGACCCCCAGGGGGGGGTATGGGGGGCTTGTTAAGTTACCCCTTGACCGTGCGGCCGTGACAGGCTGGTGCACTCGCGAGAGACACGCAGCCGAAGGAGACCGAGATGAAGAATGCCTTTAACCGTCTGGAGCACATCGCCCGCCGACCCATGGCCGAGGTACGTCTCCAGCAACTGCTTGTGCAACGTGAGGCCAGGCGTGACCAGGAAGAACGCCTTACGACTGCCGAGCATCTCGAGTTCGGCCTGGCGGGTTTCGACGCCGGCCGCATTCCGGAGGAGGCGGGGCTGTTCTGGGTCTTCCGGGTTCTGGTGGACTGGGGGCCCGGGGAGGAACAAATCCAGGAGGTCTACTCGGCCAGGTTCCACGACCGCTTTGCGGCGATCCGCAGGGCACACGGTCTGGCGGAGGACGAGGGCTGGCCGCCCGGCGAAGGCGCCTCAGAGCACGAGTCCCTGAACGCCGAGTTCGAGGCGGCTCGCGAGTGCATTGAGGCCGATGTGCTCCGCGAGTGGGCCCACCGTCTGGGCCATCCCTTGCTGCGGCGAGCGGCCGACCTCATCCAGTCCGACCGGCTGGCCTTCGAACAGCAGGTTGAGAAGGGGCGGCAGTGGTTCTTCGACTCGGCAAGGCCTCAGGACGGGTCGGAGGGGGATGACGTCCGGGGGACACAACCGGGGGAGGATCGCGATGCCTCGTAGCCAACCACGCCAGTGCGTGCAGACCAAGGCCGACGGCACGCCATGCCGAGCCGCGGCCCTGACCGGGTCAGACTACTGCTTCGTCCACGACCCTGCGAAGGCCGAGGAGCGTATGGCTGCCCAGAGCGCCGGCGGCCGGGTGGGCAAGACGAGGGTCCTACCGCCAGAAACACCCGCCGTGCCACTGTCGTCCATGGCCGACGTGATCGCACTCCTCGGCCTCACGATCAACCAGGTCCGTCGCGGTGAACTGGACCCGAAGGTGGCCAACGCCGTGGGCTACCTGGCGGCCACGCTCCTAAGGGCCCTGGAACAAGGCGACATCGAGAAGCGGCTGGCCGAACTCGAGACGCTCATGAAGGGCCAGGGCATGCCGGAGACGCTCTTCGACGTCGACTTGGATGAGGAGACGGTGGGGTCGGAGCCGGTCCTGGGGAGAACGTCATGAGAACGGCCCACAGACGTCTGGCCAAGGTCGAAGCCGACCTGACGCCGAAGCAGCGGGTTCTGCAGTGGCTGGACGAGGCCCTGGAGGCCGGTTCCACAGAGGCCTACTGCCGGCAGATGTTCGACGAGCCCGTATCGGAGTGGCCGGGCACCCGGTTGACCGAGGCCGTGGCTGAGGCGACACGCAAACGCCTGAGGGGATACCCGCGCGAGGCGGTCGAGAGCCGGGCCCGCGATGCGGCGCGGGACATCCTGTTCCTGCTGTCCCTCGTCGGCGAAACGAACCGGTCGGTGACCCGAAAGGTTAAGGAGTTCACGTGGGCGGCCGCCCTGTGCGCCCGCGGCATTGAGGTTGCCGTGCTTCGGCCAGAGGCAGGAGGCAACAGGGAGGCCACTCTCAGCCGCCGCGGTCTCACTCTGTCGGACGTCCGTAGCGAGATCGTCGCGTTCGCGGCACAGGTATCGCTGGTCCGGCACGCGGTGAACATCGTCAGCCGCCGGTACTTCGACGGGCATCCGGTCCTCTTCCCCGGCACGGCCGAAAGCCTCTCCGAGGCGACCAAGACGTCAGCCATCCTCGTAGAGGCGTACAACGAGGCGGTGTCCGACCTGCCGCGCGGACGGGGCAAAGGCGGGAGGCGAGAAGGCGTGAAGGCTCAGGCAGGAGCCGCTGCCGCTCAGCCCATCGAGGAGACCGACCTCGGTGAGGTTTCGGCCGCCGTCGCGGAACCGCTGGTCCGTCAACTGGTGGCCGATGCCAAGGCCGGCGCGGCCTGGCAGGTCGGCCAGAGCGACCTCGCCGCCCGGATCCTGAGGGGCACGCCTTGACGCCGGCACGGGGTCGACGTGCGCAGGCGGCTGTGCACAGGGCGGCGACCTTTGACGCGGCCGCTCCCGCAACGCGGCGGTTCTGCGCGGAGACCGCCATGCCATCCCCCTCGGCGTCGGTGTCAGAGGCCTGTACCGGTCGCCGGCGACCCTGCGTCCCTACATAATATTTGACTTTCCGAAAACTTGTGATATAGTGTGCTGCACGAGCCGGCCCCGTCTGAAGGCGGGCCGGCCGTCCTGCCATTTCTGAGGGTTGTATCGAAGGGGGGAGTTATGCGTACCATGTCACTTGCCGCGTGCGGAGGTTGGCCTCTTTTTGAGCCGCTGGAGCCCAGGCTGCTGCTCGATGGCGCACCTGAGATCCTGGGCATACAGGCCACCCACCCGGACTTCCGCTTCATCGCCGGTGCCGACTTGCCGCAGGTCCAGGAGTCGTTCACCGCTCAGGTGAGCGGCACGACCTCGTCCGTGCGCTTCAACGTGGGGGGCATGACCTTCCTCGACTCCAACGCGGCGGACGGTTGGTCGGCCACCTTTAACATGACCGGCGCCACGACGGCGGACCCGCTGACCGTTACGGCGACAGGGCCGGGTGGATCCGATGTTGACGGGCTACCCGTGGACATCCTGCTGATGCCCACGTGGTTCTACTCTGATGACCCCGGAATGGATGCCGAGTTCGGTGTCTCCTGGGATTGGGCCAGCGGCTATTCGTTCGACGTAACCGTCACGCACCTCGACCTCGGTTTCGACACCCCTGCCGACTGGGTCTTCCGCATCCCCGGCATCCAAGAACCGCTGTTCGACCTGGCGAACAAGCACACGGGCTTCTTGGCCCAGTCGACCTTTGACCTCGTGTCCTCCCCCTCCGGCATCGTCACGTCCAGTGGCTACGAACTGACCCTCTCGGCCGAAGTCCTCGACGAGAGCGTCTTCGAGAAGACCATCAGCTTCAACGCCAGCGACAGCGTGCCCTACGAGATGAACATCGGGCTTGTCCACATTGAAGGCAGCGTCGCCTACGGGGCGGAAATCAATCCCCACTTCGACAACAGCCTGCTTCTGGATGGTGTGAGCGGCAACTTGTGGATGGACCCGAGCCTGACCATCACGATGCCGCTGTTCCAGGCACGGATACCCCTGCTGTCCTTCGTGGGGGTCGTCGCTCCAGGGGTACTTGACGCGTTCGTCGAAGTGGGCGCGACAGTAGGTTTTGGAACTGCTCCCGGCCACGACCACGTGATCGAGCTAATCCCGACGATTACGGACGGCGGGCTGGGCCTCCAGCAGTTCAAGGCCGCCCCCGCTCTCACTGCCGGGATCACGGGCACCGTCGGTGTCGATGCATTGTTGGGGGCTGGCACGGTGGAGGCGAGCGTAACCGGAACACTGGCGCAGGGGCTTGTATCGGAATACGTCAGCGGCTTAGGCTGGTCCCATTCCGCCCCGGGCGAGCTAACCATCTCCGGTGCGGCCGGCTACAGCACATTCTGGGGTTTCGGGCCTAGCGGCGAGATCGACCTCTTCAACTGGACCATCGCCTCCTGGGATTTCCTCTCGCAGTCCGGTAGCGCCACCGAGCCCACTCAGACGCACAACTACGAATCGGGCGCGTTGACCAACCCTTGGATGAGCCCGTATCCCGGTCCACACGACTCGCTCACGTTCATGGTCGACTACTCGAATCCCGGTCAGGCGCCACAAATCGCGCGCCTAGCCGTGGACAGCGAGCAGTACTACGACATGATGCTCGTCGATGGAACGGCCGACAACGGTGTCTATTCCGTCACAGTTGTCGGTGTGGCTGGGCAGCTCCACGAATACGGTTTCATCTTCGTGGACGAGGCTGGTGAGTACCACATCCAGGGCTTTGGAGCGTTCCCGGACCGAGTTTATGTGGTCGGTGTAGATCCCATCGATGGCGGGCCAATGGTGGCACACGATGCCAACATCCGGATCGACTTCAACAAGCCGATGGACCATACGACGCTGAACGCATCGACAATCACGGTTGTCGGGTCCGTGAGCGGCGCTCATGACGGCACATACCCCTACAGTGGGACGACGTTGACGGTCAACCCAGATGTGGATTTCTCCCCCGGGGAGGTGGTGACCGTCACCGTTACCCACGACGCATGGGCAGCAGACGGCAGCCGTATCGGCTCTGATTACGTATTCTCGTTTGCTGCCCTCGATGCGACGCCGACGCCGATTGTGGTCGGCGGTACGCTTGCTGCCTCGACGACGTGGACATCGGGTAACGTCTACCACGTCACCCAAGACCTCGTGATTCCCTCGACGCGGACGCTGACGATTGAGCCCGGGGTGGTGGTGAAGTTTGGGACTTCCCAGGACATGGTGGTGTCCGGGACGCTGGACCTTCAGGGGAC
>Ga0307378_10010605_pt1 | contig 11951 bp, 10 predicted proteins | sample UN1MG_FD_202238 | JGI IMG/M metagenome (GOLD analysis project Ga0307378, IMG submission 202238) | Soil microbial communities from Risofladan, Vaasa, Finland - UN-1 | ecosystem: Environmental > Terrestrial > Soil > Coastal area > Acid sulfate soil | place: Finland: Risofladan, Vaasa | collected...
CGTCACCACCTACGGCGAACCCTGGGACATGCACTAGCCGGAACCGGCAGGGCCCCGCTACAACGAGGCCTCCCAGTCCAGCAGTCGCCGGGCCAACTCCGGCCCGGCGTCCTCCTGAATGAAATGTCCGGCCCGGATTCGGGCGTGCGGTTGTCCCGTCGCGCCCGGAATGTGAGCGATCAGGGGCTTGTCGGCCTTACCCAGGATCGGGTCGTTGGCACCGAAGACGCACAGCACCGGTTTGGTCCAGCAGCCCAGCACCTCCCACGCCGCCCGGTTTGCCGGGATCGCCGGGTCCGTCACCTTGGTGGGCACCAGTTGCGGGAAGCGCCGCGCGCCGGCCTGAAAACCCTTGTCGGGAAACGGGGCGTCGTAGCCGGCCCGCACCGCCGCGGAAAGCTTTCGCACCGTCCCGACATCGACGAGCCGCCCGGAGGGCAACCGCGGCGAATACCTGGCGAAGGCGCGCCAGATCCGGAATGCCGGTGGCGCGGGACGATCGCCGATGGGAAGAAATCCATTGGCAATGAACAACTTTGAGAATCGCTCGGGGTTTTCGGCAGCCATCCGCAGACCGATCAGTGACCCCCAGTCCTGAACCACCACGGTTGCCCCACGCAGATCCAACGCGGTGAGCCAGGCCGTCGTCCACTGCACGTGGCGAAGGTAGGTGTAGTCGGTTTCCCGGGTGGGTTTGTCGGAGCGGCCGAATCCGATCAGGTCCGGAGCAAGCACCCGGTGCCCGGCGGCTACCAGTGGCGGAATCATGGTGCGGTAGAGATAGCTCCACGTCGGCTCGCCGTGCAGCAGCAACACCGGCGGGCCGTCGGGCGGGCCCTCGTCAAGGTAGTGCATCCGCAACGGTTGAACGCCGGGCGCGGTGACGTCGAGGTAGCGCGGCGCGAAGGGATATCCTGCGAGGCCGACGAATCGAGAATCCGGTGTGCGAAGAACGTCCATGCGTCATCTAAGCAGTGGTGTGCGCCCGCATCGTGGCCGTGGCAGCGGGTGGATGCCGCGAGTTACGGCCCGGGTGCGGTGAGGGTCGCGGCGGTGGGCGCCGGCGGCGGCGGTGTCGGCGCTCCGCCGGGAGCCAGCGCACTGCCCTTGAGCCACTCGTCCCAGGGGATGGACCAGTCGCCGCCCTGCTTGAGTGATAACGGCGGTCCGCCGGTGTAGCGAACCTCGACGACATCACCGGGCTGAGCGAAGTCGTGGAACCACTGGGCGTTCTCACCGTTGAGGTTCAGGCAGCCGCTGGAGAGATTGGTGTTGCCCTGCGCCCACAGGGTGTCGTCAAGCTGGTGGAGATAGATGCCGTCGGTGCTGATCCGGGTGGCCCAGGCGACTTTGCGCCGGTAACTGACCGCCGAACCCGCCGGCACCCCGTAGGTGGATGAGTCCATGACGATGACCTCGGCCTTGTCCAGCAGGGTGTACACCCCCGGCGGGGTGTACCAGGAGAACGTCTTGTCGCCGACGGTCGTGGTGCCGCCGCGGCCCATGGAGGTGGGCATGGTGCGCACCAGTTTGCCGTTGTCGAAGACGCTGATCTGTTTGGTGATGTCGTTCGCGATGGCGATGTGCGAGTCACCGATGGTGAAGTTCGCGGCGGCGTTCTCTTGACCGTAGAGACCTTCGCCGAGTTTGAGCCCGAACATGTTCAACGCGACCGAGACCCGGGTGCCGGCGGCGTAATAGCGCTCCGGACGGAAGTGCGCGATGTAGTCGTCCACCCAAAACCACGAACCGGACACCGGCGGATCGGCGGTCACCGTCATGTTCCGTTCGGCGAGGGCCTTGTCGGCGATCGGCTCATCGAAGTGCGCCCGCACCACGGTGCCGACGCCGTACTTCACGTTCTCGTTGATGGCGAACCCGCCCTGTACCTCAAGGTAGGGGTGCACATAGTTGTAGGGCGACAGGGTGTCGAAAGTACTGGCCCGCGACAGTTCCACCCCACTGGCGCTCAGGCTGTCGACGGTCATGGAGTAGCTGCGGGCGAAGTTCAACCGCTCGGTGGGCTGCCAGGACGTGCGGTCCGGGGAGAACTCGCCGGGCACGACGTTGCCCCAGTCATCGACCAGGGACACCGCGGTGATCCGGCCGTCGAGAACCTCGACGGTCGGCGTGGTCAGCGGGTTGACCTCCTCGGCACCGTCAAACGGCGCTACGCCCAGAATCGGGGGCTTCGGCGACGGCGGCAGCAACTGCGCCTGGGCGGTCGCGCTGAACGCCTGGCAGTTACCCTGGCAACCCGGGACCACGGCAACGTCACTGACCAACACCGCTGCCAGCAACGTCACGAAGACGAGGCTCGCGGTACGCGCGCCGCGGGGAAAGTTCACCGATTCACTCCATGGCAGATGTCGAGGGAACGAAGGTCTCCACTGACGTGAAAATCATAGCCGCTGGGACTCCCCGCACCACATCGGGCCGGTGTGTCCCCGGGGGCCGACGAGTCGGCGTCCGGGCGCTTTAGTGCCAGACTTGCGCCCATGACCGAACCTGGTGCGGCACGTGTCGCGGTGTACCTCGACTTCGACAACATCGTTTTGTCGCGCTACGACCAGGTTCACGGGCGGAACTCGTTTCAGCGCGACAAACCCAAGGGCCTCGACGCCGTCAAGCTGACCCGGGCGATCGTCGACGTGGGTGCGGTTCTGGACTTCGCGTCCTCGTTCGGCACATTGGTTCTCACCCGGGCGTATGCGGACTGGTCGGCCGACATCAACGCCGGATACCGCGGCCAACTGGTGGGCCGTGCGGTGGACCTGGTGCAGTTGTTCCCGGCGGCGGCCTACGGCAAGAACGCCGCCGACATCCGACTGGCGGTCGACGCCGTCGAGGACATGTTCCGACTGCCGGACCTGACGCACGTGGTGATCGTGGCCGGCGATTCGGACTACATCCCACTGGCGCAGCGGTGCAAGCGACTGGGCCGCTATGTGGTGGGCATCGGGGTGGCCGGGTCGTCGAGCAAGTCGCTGGCGGCGGCGTGCGACGAATTCGTCATCTATGACGCACTGCCCGGCGTGCCGGCCATCACCCCGGCACCCGTGGAGGACGAATCGCCCCGAACGCGGACCCGCCAGGTGAAAACGGTCGACGCATCACCCACCGAGGCCGCTGAGGCCGCCGAGGCCGAGACCCCCGACCCGCAGACCGCGGCCACCGCGTTACTCAAGCGGGCGCTGCAGATCGGCCTGGAGAAGGACGACGACGAGTGGCTGCACAACTCGACGGTCAAGGCGCAGATGAAGCGGATGGATCCGTCGTTTTCCGAAAAGTCGTTGGGGTTCAAGTCATTCAGCGATTTCCTGCGCTCGCGCACCGACGTGGTGGAACTCGACGAGACCTCAACGACCCGGCTGGTCAAGCTGCGTTAGTCGCCGATGCCGAGGCGACGGGCCAGATCCGGGCCACCGATCTCGATGATCAGCGCGGGGTCCCCACAGACCACGAGTTTCTCGCGGGCCCGAGACAGCCCGACATACAACCGCTCCGGGGAGCGTTCCATGACTTTCCCGTCGTTGACCACCAGCACCACCGCGCGGCGCTCCAGGCCCTTGAAGCCGAGCACGTGGCCGTAGAACACCTGCTCGGCGTCCCAGAAACTGTCCCAGTAGGCCTGAGTCCCCTCGCTTTGACGGGTCTTCTGTTCGGGGTGCCGGCTGCCGGTGGTCAGCAAAGCGACGTCCTCGGGTCGCCAGCCATCGTCGAGCAGGGCCTCGACCTCGTCGTCGCCGACATCGAGTGCCTGGTCGTGTTCGCAGGCCACGAATCGCACCTCGGGGCCCTCGCCGCCGAGAAAGCGCATCGGGTGATCGACGAGTGGTCCGAAGGCGGTGGCGATCTGCCGCGTGTTGCGAATGTTGTGCTCCAAGATCAGCGGCACCAGTGGGACCGGCGGAGTGCCCTTGCGGTCAAAGACCCGCTGGCCCTCATCGCTGAAGAGGTACAGCCCGCCGGTGTCGGGGTCACCCAACGCGGCCAGGATCGGCTCCCACCAACTGTCGGCGAAGTCCTGGGCCTCGTCGATGACGATGGAGTCGAAACGCTGACCGTCGGGCAGGGCGTTGGCCAACTCCAGCATCCGGGCGGGCAGGTCGTGTTCGAAGAATCGCGCGGTGGCGGCGTTGCGCTGCGACTCGTCCGGACCTTCCGCAGCCCCCCAGGCGATGCCGAGGTCGTGGAATTCACCGACGTAGCCGGGTTGCTGGCGTCGACTCCACCCGGCAGTGATGCGTTTGAGGTAGGAGGCCAGCCCGTGGGAGTAGCACAGCAGTGCCACGCGCTGGCCCTGATTGGCCAGCCGGCGGGCCTGCTCGACGGCCATGAAGGTCTTGCCGCTGCCGGCACCGCCGCGGACCTCGACGCGGGTCAGTAGTTGGGTGGCGTTGAGGATGACGGCCTGCTGATCGGTGAGGATGTCGGCGGCGTCCTCGTTCTGCAGGGCGCGGGCAACGACGTCGCGCTGCGGCAGCCCGCGGCCACCGAGTGCGACCTGAAGCTGTTCAACGCCGGTAGCGGTCAGCAACGGCAGATCCTGTTTCTGACTGTGGGCGACATCGCGGATACGCGCCACCAGAGTCGGGAAGTCGTCGCGGTCGACGACCATCCAGCGCGGGCAGTCCGTCAGCGCGAAGCTTGGGGAGAACTGACTATTCGGAAGTACCACCAGGTGGTTCCACCGCACCCGACCCTGCGTCCAGCGCGGATCCTTCTCGATGAAATCGCGCAGTGCGTAGCGGGCCTGGCGGACTTGCCGGACGGGTTCGATGGTCTTGATCCGGCCGCTGTGCAGGCGCTGCAGCCAGTCCCGGCCGGTGTGGGTGACCTCGCCACCTTTGACCTCGATGCAGACGATACCCGCGCCCTCGATGGCGACAAGAAAGTCGATCTCATGGTCCTTGAGGTGGTCAGTGACCCGTTGGCCCGCAATCACCAGGTCGGTATCGCCGAGTTGTTCGGTCAGGGCGGTCCACACTCGCCGCTCGGTGTCGTTGGCCAAACGGGGATCGGTGGGCACCGTGATGGCCACGCTGATTCCTCCCCCGCTGATGGGCCGATGGCTGCGGTGAATCGTACGGCCGCCTCGAGCCTGTAGGGTGGCACTACGAGTCGATTCGCCCTCGGTGGCGACATTTCGGGTTTCGATCCTGACGGGTTCACCCGCACGACTCCCCACCTCGGCCACCACTGAGTTTGCGGCCGGGCCTGAATATGAAGGACGCATCTATGGAAAACGAACTGTTCTCCCATCCGGTGGAAGCCGAGAACGCCGCGGCCAAAAATGAGCACGTCGCAAAACACTCCACGGAGCCGGTCCAGAACCCGGTGTTCTCCGACAAGGACAAATAAGCTCGGCATTTGCGCCGCGATCACGTCCGATCTCACGTCTTAAAGGCCGGCTTTCCCGTGCTAGGCTTGCCGCGGGGCGCCCGATTTAGGCGTTCTTTCGATTGAATGAGAGAAGCAACAGAATGGCACAGGGAACTGTGAAGTGGTTCAACAGCGAAAAGGGCTTCGGCTTTATCGCACCCGACGGTGGGGCTGAGGACGTTTTCGTCCACTTCTCCGAGATCTCCGGAAGCGGCTACCGGTCGCTGGAGGAGAACCAGAGGGTCACCTTCGACATCGGCCAGGGCGCCAAGGGCCCCCAGGCTCTCGCGGTTCGCCCCGAGTAGCAAAAGCCAGCAACTAGTGGGTCGGCAGGGAAACCTGCCGGCCCACTTTTTATTTCCCGGGTCGCGAAAATGGTTGCAGATATTGGTTTTTCGCGGACAGAGGTACGGCGAGTAGGCTCAGACCACTGTGGGATCTGCACGGCCTGTCCGCCGGCGCTACCCGCAAATGACTCCGGCCGGTTACCGGCCGCAGATGGGAGCGTCTGATGACGCCTACACCGATGCCGCCTACACCGATGCCGCCTACACCGATGCCGCCTACACCGATGCCGCCTACACCGACCCGGGCAAGTGCGGAGTGGACTCAGCCCACGCCCGAGCACACCCCACGTCTGCGTCTCAAGCCCAAGGCATCCCCCACCGGTTTCGTCGACGGCGCCTGGTGGCCCGCGAGTAACGACCTGCTCACCGAACTACCGGATCTGCTCGCCGTGCTCTCGGTGCGACTCGGCCCGATCAGCCATGTGACCTACCAACTCGGCGAGTGGGCGACGGCACCGGTCAAGACCGTTATGGGCGGCCGGGTGGTCCGCCTGGCCGGTTACCACCGTCAGCCCCGCAACACCATCGAGGTACGCGGCCTGGCAGGCACCGGTGTCGTGCTTTTGGTGGTGCCGGCCGGCACAGAAGATGATCAAGCGCACGTCACCATGATGACCGCGGCGACACCTCGGGACTCCTCGACCACCGACGGCCTGCTGGTGGCTGCCCGGCATTAGTCAGGCGAGGACCGTGCCTAAACTCGGCTCAGCGCGAGCAGATAGCTGTCGGCACCGGAACCGGCGGCAGGTGCCGCCCAAGGCGGGGCGAACCCGAACAGGGTGAACAGCGATACCAGTCCGGATGCCGCGCCGATCAGCAGCGTCGCGGCCGCTCCGACCACCTGGCCCACGACGAAGCCGACCGGGTTGTCTCCGAAGAGAGCACCCACCGCCGCGCCCACGGCCATCCCGACGGCAGCCTGAAGTCCCGGTTGGCCGATGACGGCCTGAATCACGGTGCTGGTCAACTCACCGACCGGCGTTCCGCCGGCGATGTCGACCGCGAGCCCACTGATCAGATCTTGCACGGCGGTGTTGGCGAGCAGCGAGTCCACCACGGCCTCGGACACCTGACCGGCCGCGGCGTCCAGGCCCGAGTCACCCAGCGATTCGCCGACAAGGGTGGTGACGACGTTGCGCGCGACTGCGCTGACCGCTTCCTGCACGGAGGATTCACTCAGGATCGAACGCAATGCACCGGAGGCGACGACGTCGAGTGCGGCCACGATGGCCGGATCGGCCTGCAGCGACGCCAATGCACTCTGCAGCGCATCGGTCACGTCCGCCCCGCCCAGTACAGCGGCGGCGACCTGGCCGGCAGCGGCGGAGAGCGCCGCAGCGACGCCAGCCTGGCTGACGAAGCCGGTCACTGCGGAGCCAGCCATGTCGGCCAAACTCCCGGTGGCCGCCAGATCGGACAGTGCGGTGACGATCGTGTCACCGTAGGTGGAACCGAGAAGGTCGCCGACGAACGCCCAGGCGCTCGGGTCGGCCGTGAGGTCGCCGACCACCGCCGTGGTGCTCGCCCCGAATGCCGAGATCAGCGCCGAATCGGTCAGCACCGCGAGCACCGCGGTGGAGACGCTGGCCGCCACTGCCGGGACGAATGCCGAATCCGCTTGCAGCGCAAGCCAAGCGGTCTGCAGCGCCGTCTGCTGGTCAGTGCCCGCCAGCAGCGCAGTGGCAAGCCCACCACCGATATCTGCCAGAGCTGTCGCAATGCCGGGCTGGCCCAGGAAGTCGACAAGCACAGCACCAGCGACGTCGGCCAGGCCCCCGGTGACGGCCTCGTTGGAGATCAGGGCGACCAGTACTCCGGTCAGCGTGCCGGAGAGTCCGGACACCGGGGTGCCAGCCAATGCCGCACCGACATAGCCGCCGATCTGCTCCCCCGCCATCGCCTGCAGCGTGGGATCGGCCGCCACGCCGGCGACCAGGTCGGTGACTCCGGCACCGATGGCCTGCACCAGACCGGCATCGGTCAGCGCCACGTTCAAAGCCGCGGTGACTGCCACACCGACGGCATCCCGGAAGGCCGGGTCGGCTTGTAGCGACTGCCAGGCGGCCTCCGCCGCGCCGGCCGGATTGCTTCCGCCCACCAGGGCGCCGATCTGATCGCTCACGTTTTCCATAGCCGCCACCGCGCCGGGCTGGCTGAGCAGCACGGTGACCGCGGTGCCGCCGACGGCACCCAAACCGGCACCGGCCGCAGGATCGGCCAGCAGACCCACCACCACGGCACTGACCGTCGCGGCGATGCCGGCCGCGGCCGGGCTGTTGCCCAGCGCCGAGGTGAGATACCCGCTGACCCGCTCGCCGATCGCCGCCTGCACGTCGGAATCGGCGGCCAAACCGGTGATCAAGGAGCCGACCGTGCCGCCAAGTGCCTGCGCCATTCCGGGATCGGCCAGCACCGTGTCCCACGCGTAATTGGCGAACAGCGGATTGGCGTCGAGACTCTGAAGCCCGTTCTGCAGCGCCGCGGCCTCATTCCCACCGGCGACCACCGTCAAGAGGAACTGCTTGGCCGCGGCGAAGATCGCCGCCTGTGCGTCGGCTTGGCCGAGCAGATCAGCCAGCGGGGAACTGGCTACTGCGACTGGCTCACCGGTGCTCACCGCGGCGGCCGGGGCGGCCGTCTGCACGGGTCCGGCGAATTCGCGACGGCTGACCGCCAACGCGGCCCACGCGATCGGCGCGGCGAAGGGGGCCAGCGGATCACCGGCGCCACCGAGCCACCCGATCGGGTCGCCGGGCGTTGCCGACAGTGCTCCGCGGACGGCGGCGGCCACCATCACCGGGGCCGGCGTTGCCTGCGCGGGTGCGATCTCCTCGTCGACGACCACCGCGGTCGCCGCCACCGACTCGCCTCCCAACGAGGGGGCATCCGATCCGCCAACGACCGATGTCCGAACCGAATCCCGCTCCACGACTGCGGATTCAGTAGTCGCGCGCTCCGGTACCGCGACGGCCGAAATGATGGCGTCGCGACCGGGGACCGGCCTCGTCGCCGCCGACTTCCGAGCCTTATCGCGCCGATCACCGTCGGCACTGCTGTTGGCGCTGTCCTGCTTCGTCGAACCGCGGACGGCCCCGTCCGCGCCGGAGGTGACCGGCGCACCGTTCGCGGCGCTGCCAGCAGATTGGCCACGGGCGCCGCGAGACTGCCGCGCCGGCGTGGCCGACGAAGAATCCCCCGCCGAGACGGTGGTATCCGATGGTGTGCCGGTATCGGCGGACGCGACGGCCGGCAAACCGGTGATCGCGCCGCCGACGCTCATACCGACGCCGAGGAACACAGCCAGGGCGCCCACCCTGCCGACGTGATGGGCCGGGCGAGGCACTGGCATTAGCGACCACTGGCCCGAGGCGTCCTCAACCAACCGCTTTGACCCGGCAGCCAATCGATGGCGACCGCCGATGTCTCCGCGACGACGACGACCCGTCTGACCTTGTCCCACGACGAACTCCAAACCTCGACGGCAATTTCCTCAGGATTTTATAAGTTTACCGCAGTCCCCCGGGTCGTGACACCGACGCAAAAGTTGCTGCGGCACGGCACACTGCAAACGGGCTGTGATGGCACAGTGCAACGGCCGGCCGACTTCATCCCTCAGCAAAAATTCCGGAGTGCCGGGATCGCCGTGACAGTGCGAGAGATCTAGAAAAGCGCGAAACCCGAGCGCCGCGGTCGTCCGGCCGGGTCTCGGGCTCACTTTCCGCAGCTATTGCCGCAGACAGCCGCATGATAACCGAGTGATCCCACAGCTGGCTACCTGAGCTGAATAGGACGCGGATTCAAATGCCGAAACAGCCTCTCAACAGCGTGGCAGGTACAGGATTCGAACCTGTGTAGGCTTTCGCCGACGGATTTACAGTCCGCTCCCATTGGCCGCTCGGGCAACCTGCCTGGAACACCTCACCGAAGTGACCCGGCATGATGCGTCTAGCAGGGTACAACGAGGATGGACCCGGCACACAACCCAGCCGATGACCCCGAGGAAGGACACCGACAGTGGCGGATTCGTCGTTCGACATCGTCAGCAAGGTCGACCGCCAGGAGGTCGACAACGCCCTGAACCAGGCGGCCAAGGAACTGTCCACCCGGTTCGACTTCCGCGGCACCGACACCACCATCGAGTGGAAGGGCGAGGAGGGCATCGAGATCGTCTCCTCGACCGAGGAACGAGCCAAGGCCGCCGTTGACGTCTTCAAGGAGAAGCTGGTCCGCCGCGACATCTCCATGAAGGCCTTCGACGCCGGCGACCCGCAACCGTCGGGCAAGACCTACCGGGTCAGCGGCACCCTCAAGCAAGGCATCAGCAGCGAGAACGCCAAAAAGGTCACCAAGCTGATCCGCGACGAGGGCCCCAAGGGCGTCAAGGCCCAGATTCAGGGCGAGGAGATCCGGGTGAGCTCCAAGAAGCGCGACGATCTTCAACAGGTCATCGCCCTGCTCAAGGGTTCCGACCTCGACGTCGCCCTGCAGTTCGTCAACTACCGCTGAGCTCTGGCCGAGTGGCCGGGGAACTGCCTATGGTGGTGGGCATGACCGTTACCCCGGAGACCGCGAACGTCCCTATCGAGTCCGGCGGCGACGTTCTCGACATCGTCATCATCGGCGCCGGTATCTCCGGAATCGGCGCGGCCTACCATCTCGGACAGCAGACCCCCGGAGCTCGCTACGTCGTCCTGGAGCGCCGCGAACGCATCGGCGGCACCTGGGACCTGTTCAGCTACCCCGGGGTGCGCTCGGATTCCTCGATCTTCACGCTGAGCTGGCCGTGGGAGCCGTGGCGGGGCAAGGAGTACGTCGCCGACGGCGATCAGATCCGCGACTACATGGAAGACACCGCCCGCAAGCACGGGATCTACCCGCACATCCACTTCGGCACCGAGGTGCAGTCCGCGGACTGGAATTCGGCCACCGACACCTGGACCACCCACGTCACCGAGGACGGCCGGCCGAAGATCTACCGCAGTCGCTTCGTCTTCTTCGGTTCGGGCTACTACAACTACGACAAGCCCTACAGCCCGGACTTCCCGGGCTCAGCCGACTTCGCCGGCACGCTGGTGCACCCGCAGTTCTGGCCGAATGACCTCGATTACACCGGCAAGAAGATCGTCGTCATCGGCTCAGGGGCCACCGCGGTCTCGATGGTGCCCGCGCTCGCCCGCAAAGCGGCCAAGGTCACCATGCTGCAGCGGTCACCGGGCTATCTGTTCTCGATGCCGCGGGTGAACCCCGTCTATGCGGCGCTGCGCACAGTGCTCCCGAAACAGGCCTCCTACAGCATCATTCGCTCCGCTGCGCTGGTCTTTGAGAAGGTGCTCTGGGTGATCGCCCGCCGTTTTCCGAACGCGGTGCGCGGATTCGTGCGCCGACAGAACGTCAGCCTCCTGCCGCAGGGTTATCCGGTTGACGTCGACTTCAAGCCGAACTACAACCCGTGGGACGAACGGATGTGTCTGGTCGCCGACGGCGACGTGTTCACCGAGATCGCCAAGGGCCGCCTCGAGGTCATCACCGATCACATCGACCACTTCGACGCCGAGGGCATCACGTGCAAGTCCGGCAAGCACCTCGACGCCGACATCATCGTCACCGCCACCGGCCTGCAACTGCAGGCCCTCGGTGGGGTGCGGGTCAGCGTGGACGGCACCGAGGTCAAGCCACAGGAACGGTTCTCCTATAAGGCGCACATGCTCGACGACGTGCCGAACCTGTTCTGGTGCATCGGCTACACCAATGCCTCATGGACGCTGCGCGCGGACATGACCGCCCGGGCCACGGCCAAACTGATCGGGTACATGAAGGCCAACGGCTACACCCACGCCTATCCGCACCTGGGCCCGGAACCGATCGCCGAGAAGCCCACCTGGGATCTGCAGGCCGGTTACGTCCGGCGCAGCCTCAATGCGCTACCCAAATCCGGGGCCAAGCGGCCGTGGGTGGTGCGCCAGGACTTTCTCGCCGACGCGATCGACTTCCGCTTCCGGGACAAGATCGATGAGGACATGGTGTTCGGGCGGGTGTCGGTGCCCAAGCAACTCGTTGGGTGAGGCGGCTGGCGGTTCGCGCGGTTGAGGGATGCGGTTTGGGGGAACCCCGGTGAATGTGCGCCCCCGGCACTACCTTGAACGCCATGACATCTGATCGTCGCGAGGCCCAGGTCGTCGTGCTGGGCGGCGGATCCTGGGGGACCACCGTCGCCTCCAT